>Ga0196977_1000272_pt1 | contig 29895 bp, 14 predicted proteins | sample S3v_1013CmetaG_FD_148634 | JGI IMG/M metagenome (GOLD analysis project Ga0196977, IMG submission 148634) | Soil microbial communities from Anza Borrego desert, Southern California, United States - S3+v_10-13C | ecosystem: Environmental > Terrestrial > Soil > Desert | place: USA: California... | reverse complement strand
GCCCGCTCGCCCCCCGCACCCTCGACCTCGACCTCCTCCTCTACGGCGACCTCCGCGTCGAGACTGAGTTCCTCACGCTCCCGCACCCCCGCCTCCACCAGCGCCGCTTCGCCCTCGCCCCCCTCGCCGACCTCATCCCCCGAGCCCGACACCCCGCCCTCGACCTGACCTTCGCCGAACTACTCGCCGCCGCCGCGGACGACTCGGCCGTCAGGCCGTGGAGGCCGTCAGGGCACCGGCCGGCCGCGGCGCGGTCTCCTAGCGGTCTACCTTGATGACCATGTCGCGCAAGATGACAACCACCTCCTCCAAGTCGCGCCGGTGGCGGCCCGGCGCGAAGTAAATCTTGTTCAGGATGTAGTCGAGGTCGGTATCGCTCATCTTGTCCGCCACGTCGGTGATGTCGATGATCAGCCGCTCGGCCTGCCCCTTGTTCAACTTGGTGACGATGGTGTCGATCTCGAATTTCTCCTGCGGCGAGTAGATTTCATAATTGACGCCTTTCACGGGCGGGGTCAGCCTCGTGCCGGGGACGGCCCCCACCTCTAGGTCGGCGTGGTGCAAAGCGCTGGCGTCACCCGCCCGCCTGAACTTGACGTTATAGCCCGCCCGCTTTAACACCCGCGCCACGCGCAGCTCCGAGGCCGCCGTCCTCCAATTCTGGTTGATCGCGACGCCGGGCTTCGGGCGCAGCACATTGAGCGCGTCATTGATCTTCTTCTTGAGCAGCCCCTTGTATGCTTCCGTAATTTTCGCGCGCCCCCCGACCTTGACGAGGCCGAGGAGGGCGAAACTGATGGCCCTGCCCGTGACGCCCGCCATCATCATGTTGTCCGGCAGTTCGGGCCGGAGCAGGTTCTCCCAGTCGGCGACGGCCGTCGCCTGCACGTCGAGCAGCGTGATCGAGGCCGTGTCGAGCACCGCGTAGCCGACCAAGGTCTGCATCTCGACGAGGGTGTTGCGGATTGTGTTGGCGATGCCGACCTCGGCGAGGCCGCCGAAGAAGAGGCCGTCGGGGTCGGCGTACTCGACCGGGTTCTGGGCCGCGTAGGCGTACCTGTGCAGCGTCCGCGGGTCGGACTGGTCGCCCCCGAAGGCGTCCATCGAGGAGAAGCGGCCCGTCGCGTTGTTGAGGTATCTGGCGCGCAGGTAGGTCAGCCCCACGTCGGCGTCGCGCCGCTCGCCCTTGTAGAGGTAATGGTTCGGGGTCGCCCCCGTGGACTCCAGAAGGACGCCGAACGAGTCGTAGGTGTAGGTGTCGGTGACCGAGCCGGCGCCGTCCGTCAGCAGGCGCACGTCGCCCCGCCCGTCGTAGCCGTAGAAGCTGGCGGCCCACTGCCCGCCGTCCAGACGGCTCTGGCTGACGAGCCGGTGCCCGTAGGTGTAGACGCGCCGCACGCGCCCGCCCACGATCTCTTCGAGCACCTGCGCGCGGCCGGTCGGGTTGCGGTCGTCGGCGAGGTAGTGGGTCGTCACGCCGCCGGAGGTCTTCGAGGCGAGGTTGCCGTCGCCGTCGTAGGCGAAGGTCACGCCGCCGGCCGCCTTCAGGCGGTTCTCGGAGTCGTAGGCGTAGGTTTCGTCGCCCGACCGCGTGGTGTTGCCGTTGGCGTCGTAACCCTCGGCGCTCAGGCGGTCGCGCGCGTCGTAGCTGTACTTCGCCGCGGGCACGGACGCGACGCTCGACGCGCGCTCCAAGCGGTTGCCCACGGCGTCGAAGCTGTAGGCGATGCTCCCGTTGTTCGCCGCCGAGGGGTCGCCGGTCGCCGTCTCGGAGACGAGGCGGTAGAGGTCGTCGTAGTCGAACCTGACGGCGCGCCCCGTGTGCTCGGTCGCGGAACGTTTGCTGCCCGCCACGTCGAGCGTGTAGGAGTAGCTGGCGAGCGGCCCGCCCCGGCTCAGCGCGACGCCCGTCAGGCGGTCGTCTTGGTCGTAGGTGTAGGCCGTGCGCAGGCCGTTGGCCGACACCTGCTCGGACGGCATCCCCGTGGCGGTGTAGGCGTAGGCGGTCGCGCCCGTGGCGGGGCGCGCGCCGCCCGGCGTGGCGAGGTCGGTGACGGTGGTGAGGCGGTTCAGCGCGTCGTAGGCGTAGGCGACGGAGACGCCGTCGGGGTTCGACGAGCGGGCGCCGAGCAGGTTCGACGCCGCGTCGTAGGTGTAGCTGAGCGTGCCGCGCGGCGTCGCCTTGCTCGCCAGCCGGCCGCGCAGGTCGTAGGTGTAGAGGGTCGTCCCGGTGGCGTCCGTCATGCTCGCGCGCCGCCCCGCGGGCGTGTAGGTGAAGGCGACGGGCGGCTCGCTGAGGCTCGCGTCCGGCGTCCGGCGCACGAGGCGGTTGAGCGCGTCGTAGGCGTAGGCGGTGACCTTCCCCGCGAAGTCGGTTCTGGCGACGAGGTTCCCGGCCGCGTCGTAGGCGTTGGTTTCGGCCGCCCCGAGCGGGAGGACGCGCCTGACGCGCCGCCCCGCCCGGTCGTACTCGAAGGTGGTCGTGCGGCCGAGCGCGTCGGTCTGCGACACGCGCGCGCCGGCCTCGTCGTAGCCGTAGCGCGTCGCCTGCCCGAGGGCGTCGGTGACCTGCGTGAGGCGGCCCGCCGCGTCGTAGGCGAAGCGGGTGGTCTTGCCGGCCCGGTCGGTGGTCGCGACCACCCGGCCGACCGCGTCGTAGCTCGTCGTCACGCTGGAAGAGTCCGGGTAGACGGTCTTCGTCCGGCGGCCGGCGGCGTCGTACTCGTAGCGGAGGGTGTAGTTGCTCGCGTCGGTCACGGACGCGGGGTTGCCGTTGGCGTCGTACTCGCGGACGGTCGTCCGGTTGAGCGCGTCGGTGATTCTGGTGCGCCCGCCGGGGCCCGCGTTCAGCTCGTACTCGTACCTCGTGGCGTTGCCGAGCGCGTCCACCGAGGCCGTGACGCGGCCGAGGGCGTCGTAGCGCGTCGAGACGCCCGAGCCGTCCGCGTACGTCGCCCCGGTCGCCCGGCCCAGCCGGTCGTAGCTGAAGCGCGTCGCGCGGCCCTCGGCGTCCTTCAGCTCCCGCACGCGCCCCTCGGCGTCGTAGGCGGCCTCGACGCTCGTCCCGTCGGGGCGGACGGCGCGGCGCGGGCGGCCCAGCGTGTCGTATTCGTAAGCCGTCTTCCGGCCGAGCGGGTCGGTGAGGGCGACGCGCTGCCCGACGCTGTTGTAGGCCGCCTGCACGGTCGCGCCGTCCGCGTAGGTGGTCTTCAGGGGCCGGTCGAGCTTGTCGTACTCGAACAGCGTCTCCAGCGTCTCGACGCCGGCCGCCGTCGTGCGCGTCGTCCGCACGCTCAGCTCGTTGCCGTTGGCGTCGTAGGTGTAGGCCGCGGTGTGGCCGAGGGCGTCGGTCTCCTTCGAGAGGTTCCCGGCCCGGTCGTACTCGAAACGCGCGACGGCCCCCGAAGCGTCCGTGACCGAGGCGAGCAGCCCGCCCGCGCCGTAGGCGTAGGCGGTGACCTGCCCGAGCGGGTCTCTGACCGAGAGGAGGTTGCCCCTCGCGTCGTAGGTGTTGGCGGTGACGCCGCCGCGCGGGTCGGCGGCGGTGAGCACCTGCCCGCGCGCGTTGTGCGTGAAGCGCTCGACGGCCCCCGAGGGGTGGGTGATGGTGACGAGGTTGCCGGCCGCGTCGTAGGCGTAGGCGGTCTTCTCGCCGAGGGCGTTCGTCTCGCTCAGCTTGTTGTCGCGGGCGTCGTAGGTCGAGGCGGTGACGGCCCCCTCGGCGTCCGTCACGCGGACGACGTTGCCCCTCTGGTCGTACTCGAAGAGCGTCGCGTGGCCGAGCCGGTCGGTGACCAACTCCTGCCGCGCGTCGAGGTCGTGGCGGTAGGTGATCGTCCGGCCGTCGGCGTCGGTGTGGCTGACGAGCCGGCCCGCGGCGTCGTAGTCGTTGCGGACGGGCTGGAGGCCGCGCGGGTCGATGATGCCGAGCAGGCCGTGCGCGTCGTTGTAGGTGAAGCGCGTCTCGTTGCCCTCGCGGTCGCGGAAGGCGGTGAGGTCGCCGCGGGCGTCGTAGGCGTAGGTCATCGCGCTGCCGAGCGGGTCGGTGATGCGCGTGATGCGCCCCTGCGGGTCGCGGGCGAAGGCCACGCCCTTGCCGCTCGAATGGGTGACGCCGTCGCGGCCGACGGTCAGCCGGTTGCCCGCCGTGTCGGTCACGCTGCGGACGCCCGTCTTCTGGTCGATGACGTAGACGAAGCCGCGCTCGTCGGTGAACCGGAAGACTTCCGGGTCGTAGAGGCCGAGGCGCGGGTCGGCCAAGTCGAGCAGCTCGGCCTCGCCGGGGACGGCCCCCTCGACGGCCACGTCGAGCGGCGCCTCCGGGATCAGCGTGCCCCGCGTGCCGGGCATGGGCGTGAAGCCGAACCTCACGAAGTTGAGCGGCGAGACGGCCTGACACTGCTTGGCGACCGTGGCCTGAAACCTGTAGACCCGCTCGTCGGGGAAGGTGACGGTGACGATGTTGGCGCGCGCGGGCTGGACGCAGTAGGAGGGGATGGAGCCGGGCAGCCTGACCTGCTTCCAGTACCTCCCCAGCTCGACGCTCTTCTCCAGACGGATGTTGCTGATGCTCAGGCTCCAGCCGACGCCGAAGTCGCCCCGGCGCTTGTCGCGGCTGTCGTAGGTGCGGATGAGTTTGATGGGGAGGCCGGCGACGGGGATTTCGAGGTCTCTGAAAGAGATGGTGAAGTTGCCGACCTTCTGCTGGCCGGTGACGGTGACGGTCTTGGCGGCCGAGCCGGACTGCCCGTCGGCGTCGGTGGCGGTGAGGCGGATGACGTAGGTTCCGTTGAGGAGCAGGGTCGGGTCGAAGACGCCGAGCGGGGCGTTCGAGACGGCGGCGGCGCCGGTGGCGAAGGTCGTCCACGCGGCGGCCTGCGGCGCGGCCGGGTCGGGGCCGAGGCTGTATTCGAGTTTCCAAGTGCCGTGGCTGACGCTCCCCGTCACACTCGCGCGCGAGGTGATGTCGGCCCCGTCGGCGGGGCTGTTGATGGCGACGGAGGGCGGCGGCGGGAGGGGCGGCAGGACGTTGACCGTCACCTCGTCGCCGGCCTGAAGCATCGTGTCGTTGGCCGAGAGGCGCAGGACGTAGGTGCCGACCTCGCCGAAGGTGGCCGAGGTGGCCGAGGCGTTCGGCTTGCTGAAGCTGACCGCGCCGGGGCCGCTCACCTTCGTCCACGCGACGACGATGACCTTGCCGGGCGGCAGCGCGTCGTCGGTGACGGCGCCCGCGAGCGCGACGGCGCCCGGCAGGTGGACTGACTTGTCCGGGCCGGCGTCGGCCGTGGGCGATCGGTTGACGGTGACGGCCACGTCGTCCGCGCGGGTGAGGGCCGAGTCGGTGGCCGAGAGGCGCAGCACGTACTTGCCGCCCGCGCTGAAGGCGGCCGCGGTCGCGGGCGCGCCCGCGTCGGCGAAGGTCACCTCGCCCGGCCCGCTCACCTTCGTCCACGCGGAGGCGACGGACGAGGCGGGCGGCTGGCCGTCGTCGGTCACCGAGCCGGCGAGCTTGGCGGCCGACGGGAAGTTGATGACTTGGTCGGCCCCGGCCTTGACGACCGGGGGCTGGTTGACGGGGAGCACTTTGATGTTGATTTCGTCCGCGGTCGTGAGGGCCGAGTCGTTGGCCGTGAGGCGCAGCACGTAGTCGCCGGCCGCGGAGAAGGTGGCGGCGGTGGAGGCGGCCGCGGCGTTGGCGAAGGTGACGTTGCCGGGGCCGCTCGCCTTGCTCCACGAGAGGGCCAACGCGCTGCCGGCCGGCTGGCGGTCGTCGCTGGCCGCGCCGGCGAGCGCGGCCTTCGCGGGCAGGGTGACGGTCTGGTCGGGGCCGGCGTTGACGTTGGGCGGGAGGTTGACGGGGCTCGGGTGGACGGTGACGGACACGTCGTCGCTGCGCGTGAGCGCCGAGTCGCCGGCCGTCAGCCGCAGCACGTAGACGCCGGCCTCGCTGAAGGTGGCGGCCGTCGCCGGCTCGTTCGGCTTGCTGAAGCCGACCGCGCCGGGGCCGCTCACCTTCGTCCACGCGGCCGTGAGGGTGCGGCCTTCGGGGAGTTCGTCGTCGTTGACGGCGCCGGCGAGGCTGGCCGCGCCGGGGAGGGTGACGGTCTGGTCGGGGCCGGCGTTGGCGGCGGGCGGCTGGTTGGCCGGGTTGACCGTCACGCTCAACTCGTCGGCCGCGCTCAGTTGCGAGTCGGTGGCCGTCAGGCGCAGCACGTAGGCGCCGGGGAGGCTGAAGGCGGCGGTCGTGTCGGCCGCCTTCGCGTTGGCGAAGCTGACCGCGCCGGGGCCGCTCACCTTCGTCCACGCGAAGGTCACGGCCTTGCCGAGCGGGAGGCCGTCGTCGTTAACGGTCGCGTCGAGCGCGGCCTTCTCCGGCAGTCGAACGGTGCGGTCTTCGCCGGCGCTGACCGCGGGCGCGAGGTTGGGCGGGTAGACTTTGACCTTGAGGTCGTCGACGTTGGCGAGCTGCGAGTCGTCGCCCGCGAGGCGGAGCACGTAGTCGCCCGGCTCCGAGAAGGCGGCCGCGGTGGCGGCCTTCGCCGCGTCGGCGAAGGCGACCTCGCCGGGGCCGGAGAGCTTGCTCCAAGAGACGCTGACGGAGCTGTGCTTCGGCAGCGCGTCGTCCGTGACCGTGCCGGCGAGCGCGGCCGGGGCCGGGAGGATGACGCTCTGATCCGCGCCGGCGTTGACGGTCGGCGGGTCGTTGAAGGGCAGCACGAGCACCGTCAACTCGTCGGCCGAGGAGAGTTCCGCGTCGCCCGCGGTGAGGCGCAGCACGTACTCGCCGGCCTCGGCGAAGGTCGCCGTCGTGGCCGGCACGCGCGCGTCGGCGAACGTGACCTCGCCCGGCCCGCTCACCTTCTCCCAGTTGACTTCGAGGGGGTCGCCCACGCGGCCCGCGTCGCAGGCGCTGCCGGCGAGGTTGGCCGCGTTCGGCATCGTCGCCGTCTGGTCGGGGCCGGCGTTCACGGACGGCGCGGCGTTGGCGGCGGCGGGCAGCCTGTAGCCCTTCGTCCCGACGGTGAGGGCGTAGAGGAAGGGACTCTCGCCGCTGCTGCCGCGCCTGAAGGCGACGCTGACCTTGAGGTAGCGGCCGGCCGGGACGCTGAAGGGCGCGCCGTTCGAGGCGGCCGCGGGCGGCGAGAAGTTGACGCCGTCGCGGCTGCTCGACACGCTCACCTGAAGCGCCGCGTCGCCGCACACGCGGCCGTCCCAACCGCCGACGCCCCACTGCGCGTCGGCGAGCTGGCTGTCGAAGACGCGCGTCCACGTCCCGCCCGAGGGCGCGCCCGACAGCGTGCTCCCGGTCATGTCGCTGTAGTTGTAAAGGTTGCCCTTGAGGTCGATGGTGGTGAGGTCGACCGCGCCGACGCGCGTCTCGCCGTCCTCGCCCATCGGCCCGAGTTCGGGGTCGATGCGCGAGACGGTGCGGCTGTCGTGGTTCGTCGCCCAGATTTTGCCCTTCGCGTCCACGGCGACGCCGGTCGGGCCGCCGCCGACGGGGACTTTGCCGACGTAGGTGCCGTCCGGCTTCAGGCGGCCGACCGTGTTCGCCTCCATCGAGTGCGCGACCCAGACGTGGCCGTTGCGGTCGACGACGCAGCCCTGCGCGCGGTGGCTGCCGTGGTTGAAGGTGCCGAGGAGAGTCCCGTCGGGCGCGAACTTGCGGACGGCGTTGCCGGCCCACGCCGTGTTCCAGACGTTGCCCTGCGAGTCGATGCAGAGGCCGTAGCTGTCGTGACCCCAGCCCTGCCAGTTGCCGCCGTTCGCGCCCTTGAGCGGCAGCGCCGTGTCCCACCTGAGCAGCCGCCGCGCCGACCAGATGACGCCGTTCTTGTCGATCAGCCCGCCGTAGCCGCCGTAGCCGACCGACGCCTCCTGCCGCTTGATCTGCCCGGTCTTGCCGTCGATGAGGTCGAACTGCTCGCCGTCCGTGCCGCTCACCCACACGTCGTTAACCGAGTTGACCGAGACGTGGCGCGTGCCGCGCGCGCGCACGCGCGTGTAGTTGATGATGCACTCGTCGGCGGCCGTCGAGACGCCGCCGGCCGTGTCCGCGCCGCCCGCGTTCGTCCACGGGCGCAGGTCGCCGAAGCCCGTCGAGGTGTCGATCACGCCGTTGCCGTTGCGGTCGACGCACTGGCCGTTCTCCTGAAGGCCGACGCGGAGCACGCTGTTGCCGTTGCGGTTCGAGGCCCAGACGTTGCCGTTGAGGTCTACGGTGGTGCGCGACGGGTTGCGCGGCTGGCCGGCGGGCGACGTGAAGTACTCGCCGAGCACCTTGCCGGTGTCGGTGTCGATCTTGACGAGGGTTCCCTTCGACGAGACGGCGACCCAGATGAAGTTGAAGGGCGTCGCCTCGTTGCTCAGGCGGAGGTGGTTGAACTCGTCGCGGACGACGTTGACGCCCTCGCCCTCCGTGAGGTCTGCCTCTTCGCCGTAGGTCGGCTCCGCGGGCGGCGAGGTCACGGTGACGGTCGCCTCGTCGCTCGCCGAAAGCGCCGAGTCGCTCGCGCTCAGGCGCAGCACGTAGACGCCTTCGGCGCCGAAGGTCGCGGAGGTCACGGCCCGCGCCGGGTCGGCGAAGGCGACCGCGCCGGGGCCGCTCACCTTCGTCCACTGGACGGCGAGCGCGGAGCCGGCGGGCCGGCCGTCGTCGGTCGCCGCGCCGTCGAGCGCGGCCGGGCCGGGCAGCACGATTGAGAGGTCGGGGCCGGCGTCAACGACCGGCGGCCGGTTGGGGTTGAGCACGTTCGTGGCGGCGACTGCCGAGACGGGGCCGTAGCCGTTCGCGATGGCGTCGCGCCACGTCAAAGTCGCCTGCGCGCTCACCTCCCCTTCGGGCTGCGCGGCCGGGACGGCGAAGTCCGCGACGGCCGACTGCGTGTCGCCGGGCTGGAGCGCGGCGACGGGCAGCGCGACCGGCTGCGCGCCCCCGCCGGGCAGCGTCAGGCTCAGGCCCGCGACCGCGGCCTCGGCGTGGCCGACGTTCTCGGCCGTCACGCGGTAGGTGATCGTCTCGCCGGCCTCGACCGTCTCGGGCGCGCTCAAGGAGAGGCGGACGACCGGCAGCACCTCGACGGCGCGCGGCGCGGCGAGGACGGGGCCGTAGTTGTTGCCCTGCGCGTCGGCCCACTCCAACGCGAGCGCGAAGTCGAGCGGGCGCGTGTCCGCGGCGCGCAGGCGCGTCTCGTAGTCGGCGTCGGACTCGGCCGCGTCTTTCGGGGCGACGGGCGGCGCGGTCAAAGTCGTCTGCACGTCGGCCGAGTTGTCGGCCGCGAGGTCGAAGGGCGCGGCGTCGAAGACCGTCCCGTCGGGGCCGGTGGCGCGCAGGCGCGCGCGCAGGGCTTGGCCGCTGCCGGTGTTGCGCACGCCGGTCGGGAGCGAGAGTCTCTGGCCGGGCAGCATCGAGGGCGGCTGCGGCGCGGTCTGCGACAGGATGGGCACGCGCTCGACGCTCGAACACTCCTGCTCGATGGCGCCGTAGGCGTTCCCGAGCGCGTCGCGCCACGTCACGGAGGCCGCGGCCCTGAGCGCCTTGCCGTCGAGCGAGCGGAGGCGCGCGAGGTAGTCCGCGTCCGTCTCGGCCGGGCCTTTCGGGGCGACGGGCGGAACCGACCAGTTGACGGTCGAAGAGAAGACTTGGCCCGGCTCAAGGTTGCCGGTCTCGACGCGGGCCGTCGTCCCGTCGGGCAGCGTGACGACGGCCGCGATGGCTGCCGCCGCCGCGCCGCCCACGTTCGTCAGGCGGACGACGTAAGGCACGGCCGCGCCCGGACTGACGCATGACGCGGCCGAGATGCCGACGGCGAGGCGCGGGATGCGGAGCCGACTGAGCGAGGCGACCTCGACCGGCGCGGGCGCGCGCCCCGCCGCGTCGCGGAAACTGACGACGCCGAAGGAGGCGTAGACCGTCCCTTCGGCGGCCCCGAGCCTCTTCTGGTAATCCTGACTCGACTCGCCCTCGCGCCGCGCCTCAAGCGCGGGCACGGTCGCGCCGAAGGTGCGCGTCTGGCTGCCGCCCGCGGGCAGCGCGCCGAAGTCGGCCGAGGCCGCGGGCGGGACGAGGTTGGTGAAAGTCTCCTGTGCGTTGACGCCGGAGGCGGCGGCCGAAGAGGTGTTCGAGACCGTCAGCGCGACGTTGAAGCTCTGGGCGGGGAGGACGGCGGCCGGCTGCGTCTGCGAGGCCGCGAGCGCGGGCGCGGCGGCGAAGACGCCTTCGCCGTCGGCGATGACGGCGACGACGCGGCCGAAGCCGGGCTTGCCGGGGACGGCCCCGTAGGCGGGCTGCGGGTCGACCTTGACGACGACGAGCGCGGCGACGTTGCCGAAGTCGGGCGCGCCCGCCTTGTCGGCGCTCGTCGTGACGATGACGCCGATGTGCTCGGGGATGGTCTGGGGCGGGAAGCTCTGCCCCGGCTTCGTGCTCCAGCAGGAGTTGTCGAGCGGCGGCCGGCTCCCCGTCCTCACGTTCACCTGACACAGCCCGAACTGGCGCACCGTGTCGGCGTAGCCCTTGAAGTCGTTGTGGGCTTTGTAGTCGCCCTGCGCCACCTGCTTGGCCCACGAGTGGCCCCAGAAGTTGACGCGCTGGCCGAGGCGCAGGCGCTCGCTGTTGCCGCCCCAGACGACGAACGACGTGCGGAGGTAGGCCGTCACCTCGGCCGAGGCCGAGGCCGGGCCGCGGCAGTCGTCGCCCGCGAAAGTGATCCGCAAAGGCGCGCGCTCGAAGGTCTCGGCCGCGGGCAGCGTGACGCCGGCCGTGGCGACGCCGCGCGCGTCGGTCGTCGCGGAGACGCCGACGGAACCGACCTCGAAGCGCACGGCCGCGCCCGCGACCGGGCGGCCGGTGAGCGCCTCGACGAGCGTCGCGCTGACGGTCTCGGCCGCGCCGGAGGCGAGCGTCGTCGGCCCCGTGTACCTGAGCACGGCCGAGACGCGCTCGACCCTCACCGCGGCCGAGTCGCGCGCGGTCGCGTAGGCGTCGTCGCCGCCGAAGACGACTTCGAGCGGGAGCGGGGTCGCGGCGGGCGGCGGGACGAGCGAGGCGCCGGCCACGCCGTTGTCGTCCGTCGTGGCCGAGGCCGTCAGTCCGCCGACGCCGAAGTCGAGGCGGCGTCCGGCGAGCGCGTTGCCGCACTCGTCGGTGAGCCGCGCCGAGACGGGCAGAGGCTCGCCGCAGTTGGCGAAGACCTGACCCAGATAAGTGAGCCGCGCGGCCCGCGGGGCGGAGGTCGCGGCGGGGCAGGAGGCGGCCTGCGCGCCCGCGCGCGGAGCGACTGCCGAAGAGAGCCCGCCGGGGTTCGCTTCGCCCGCCGCCGCGGAGCCCGCGAAGGCGGCGCGCGGCCTCGCCTGCGTCGCGCCGGGCGTCGAGGCGTCGCGGCCTTGCGCGCGCGCCGAGGCGAGTTGCGCCCCGGATTGGCAAAGGAGCGTGAAGACGAGCAACTGCGCGACGAGTTGGCGCGGGGGCGACGGGCGGGGGTTTGTCTTCGGCATCTGATGGGGCTCCATTTCGGCCGGCGCGGCGCTCGGGTGAGGGCGAAGCGCGCGGGGTCAGGCGGGTGGCGGTGTCTCCGCGCTAGAAGTCGAGGGTGAGCGTGCCGGTCAGTTGCGAACGGTTCTCGGCGTGAGTCTCAAGCTTGAGGGTCGCGCTGCCGCCGCGGACGCGCGCGTACTGCCCCGTGCCGCTCTCGACCGTGAGCACGACGGCGTCGGCCCCGGACAGAGCGCCCTCGCCGTCGAAGGAGAGCGCGCCGCTGGCGGCGGCTCCCGTCAGCCGGCCCCTCTCGTCGGCGGCCGGGTCGTCGCCCTCGGGCAACACGGTCAGCGTCCAACTGCCGCCGGTCACCTTGCCGCCGTCGCGTCTCAGGGAAACGTCGAGCGAGCCGGGCAGATCGCCCTCGGCGTTGAGGAGGAGTTTGACGACCTCCGGCTCGCCGGAGGCGGACTGGAATCCTTTGACGGCGTCACGGTAGACGGCCGCGGCGTCAGACGGCGCGACGGCGAACGCCGACGCGGCCAGCGCCAAGATGAAGGCTGCACTTCTCATCACAGAACCCCCGCGGGCGCGAGGCCGGAAGTGTTGAGGGCGGCGGGCGCGAACCGTGCGCGCGTCGCGGCTGCGCGCCTCCGGCGGAAGGCGCGGCAGGCTCAGACTATGCGGCGGAAGAACCTTCCCCGGATCGCGCCGCCCCGTTCGCGGGGCCGCCCGGCGGTAAAGCGGGAGTGAAGCTCGGCGGTGAAATGAGAATGAGTCGGGTCGTGGGATTCACCTGTGACTCCTTCGCTGAGGGCGACAGGCAGGGGCTCGGGTTCGGAGGTAAAGAGCTTGGGCCGGAGGTGAAGAGCTCGGCTCCGGGGTGACAACCCTCGTCTCGTTCGGGCCGCAATATACTGGCGGCCTCACCGATTGTCAATAACATTGCGCGGGCGCGGCGGCCGGCGGCGCGGCGGGCGGCCTCTTTCTTCTTGCCGCGCGTGGCGGGCTTGCCTATAATTCGCGCTCGCCACATTGCCGTTGATTCAGCGCGGGCGTAAAATCACGCACATGCACCAACACAGGCTCGGCCTCGCCGCAAGGCTGCTGACGTTCTCCGTCAGAACGTCGCCCGCCTTTACCGCCGGGCGCCCGGCCGTTTCACTCCACCACCCGCTCGAAACAGCAGAAACAATTTGGGCGGCGCGCCGGGTCGGCTAAAACCCCGCGCGCGCCGGAAGGGCGTGAGCTGAACGCGATGGTCTATCTCAAACAACAGCGGCCCGAAAAAGTGACCGTGCCCGCCGTCCGCGCCAGCAAGGAGCGCGGCGAGCGCTTGGTCTGCCTGACGGCCTACGACTACCCGACGGCGCGCATCGTTGACGAGGCCGGCACCGACATCGTCCTCGTCGGCGACTCACTCGGCAACGTCGTCCTCGGCTACGACTCGACCGTGCCCGTCACGCTCGAAGAGATGCTGCACCACACGCGGGCCGTGCGCCGCGGCGTCGAGCGCGCGCTCTTGGTCGCCGACATGCCCTACGGCTCTTACCACACGGGCGCGGACGACGCCGTGCGGGCCGCGCTGCGGCTCGTCAAGGAGGGCGGGGCCGAGGCCGTCAAGCTCGAAGGCGGCCGCAACCGCGTCGAGGTCATCCGCCGCCTCGTCGGCGAGGAGATTCCGGTGATGGGCCACGTCGGCCTCACGCCGCAGTCGCTGAACAAGCTCGGCAGCTACCGGCTACAGGCGAAGACGGCCGACGCGGCGCGCCGCCTCGTCGAGGACACGCTGCTGCTCGAAGAGGCGGGCGTCTTCGCCGTCGTCCTCGAAGTCGTGCCGCGCGAGGTGGCGCGCGAGGTGACGGGCCGGCTGCGCGTGCCCACCGTCGGCATCGGCGCGGGGGCCGACTGCGACGCGCAGATACTGGTGACGCACGACCTGCTCGGCCTCTCCTTCAGCCGCTCCAGCCCGCGCTTCGTCCGCCAGTACGCCGACGTGCGCGCGGCGATGGCCGACGCCATCAACCGCTACGCCGAGGACGTGCGCGCCGGCTCGTTCCCCTCCGACGCCGAGTCCTACCCGCTCCCCGCCGACGCCGCCGCCGAACTGCAACTCACGCGGGACGAGGGCAAGGAGGCGGAAAAGCCCTGAGCGCAGTTCCGAGCCCGGAGCGCCGAGCCCCGAGTTGAAGACGTGTGCCCCGACTCGTGACTCCGAACCCGGGACTCGGAACCTGAACCCTTATGGAAATCATTAACCGCCGTCAGCGGATGGCCTCGGTCGCGCGGAGGTTGCGGCGCGAGGAGGACAAGACCATCGGGCTGGTGCCGACGATGGGCGCGCTGCACGAGGGCCACCTCTCGCTCGTGCGCGAGGCGCGCCGGATGTGCGACGTGGTCGTCGTCTCGGTCTTCGTCAACCCCGCGCAGTTCGGGCCGGGCGAGGACTTCGAGCGCTACCCGCGCGACCTCACCGGCGACACCGTCAAGCTGGCCGACTACAACGTGGACTACATCTTCGCCCCCGCGCCCGAGGAGATTTACCCGAAGGGCTTCTCCACCTACGTCTCGGTCGAGGGGCTCTCGGAGCCGATGGAGGGCGTCGCCCGCCCCGGCCACTTCCGCGGCGTGGCGACCGTCCTGACCGTCCTCTTCAACACCATCCGCCCCGACTTCGCCTTCTTCGGGCAGAAGGACGCGCAGCAGGCCTCGGTCGTCCGCCGCCTCGTGCGCGACCTCGCCTTCGACATCGAGGTCGTCGTCCTGCCCACGGTGCGCGAGCAGTCGGGCCTCGCGCTCTCGTCGCGCAACGCCTACCTCGGCGACGAGGATCGGCGCGCGGCCGCCGTCCTCTACCGCGCGCTCTCGCAGGCCCGCGAGGTCTACATGGAGGGCGAGCGCAGCCCGAAGCGGCTGGCCGAGGCCGTGCGCGGGCAGTTCGACGCCGAGCCGCGCGCCCGGCTCGAATACGTCGGCGTGGTGGACGCCGACACGATGGAGAAGCTCGACCGCATCCCCGAAGACCGGCCCGTCCTCATCGCGCTCGCCGCCCACGTCGGCCGCACCCGACTCATCGACAACATCGTCCTCCAGCCCGCCCGCCAGAAGTCACGCGCCAGCGCGGAGCCTTAGGCCCGCGGGCCCGTCCTCCCGGTCCGGCCGGGGGCGCGGCGGTGATTGGAACGGGGCCGGCTTCTCGCGTCTATCAGGTCGGGCGGAACTTGCGGTCGTTTCCGTTTATTGTATAATCTCGCACCCGTAGCCACCCGAGGCCGGGCGGGCCGAACCCGGCGCCAGAAGCCCCGAGCCTTTCGGCGCGGGCGCGAACACCGCGAAGCTCTTTTAAGGACTTTACCCGCCTGCGGTAGACACCTTTGGAACAGACTGTGACTTGCCGGCCTCCGCGAACGCCACGGGCCGCCCGCTGAGCCGGCGTGCCGCGCGGCCCGCCGGGTCGCGCCAACTCAACCGACACGCAGAAAGACCGCCGCCGTCCCCACAAGCCCTTCGTCCGCGCGCGGGCGCGGCGCGGCGGCCGCCCCCGAAGTCCGAAAGCTTAAGAGGAGACACCATGGAACGCATCGTACTCAAGCACCTGAGCGGCTCGAAGGCCAACCAAGTGGAAGAGTTCCCGCTCGCCCACGTCAAGGAGTTGGTTCTCGGGCGCGACCCCTCGTCGACGGTCAAGTACGACCCCGACCGCGACGACCTCGTCGGCCGCCAGCACGCGCGCATCGCGCCCGACCCGGTCGACCCGTCGCAGTTCGTCATCACCGACCTCAACAGCCGCAACGGCACGTTCGTCAACCGCCAGCGCATCACCGGCACGACGCGGCTGAACTTCGGCGACGTGGTGCAGCTCGGCCCCGGCGGCCCCGAGCTGATCTTCGAGTACGAGCCGCGCCCGCACACCTCGGCGAAGGCGACGCGCGTCGTCCCGACCAGCCCGATGGCCCCGACCGTCTCGGGCGCGCCCGCCACGCGCGTCCCCGACACCGGCGCCGGCCAGCAGCCCTTCGCCCCGCCGACCGCGCCGCAGCCCTCGGGCGGCGTCGGCAAGGCCACGGTCGAGCGCATCGTGGCGCAGAACGTGGCCGAGGCCAAGCGCAGTCAGGGGCGCAGCTACCTGCTCATCGGCGGCGCGGCCGTCGTCGCCGTCCTCGTCCTCTTCGCCGCCGTCGGCGGCTTCCTCTGGTGGCGCATGCGCAACGCCGAGCGGACGGCCGAGCAGGCCCAGCAGAGCGCGGCCGGCGAGGTCTCCGGCCTCAAGCAGAGCCTCGACGCCGAGAAGGCCGCCGCGCCGATGAAGGCCAACGACGTGGTCAAGAACTACGGCGGCGCGGTCGTCAAGATCGACGTGGTCTGGAAGCTCGTCTCGCAGCAGGGCAACGGGCTGGTCTACCACCAGTACATGAACTTTCAGGGGCAGCCGCGCGCCGTCTACGTCCGCCTCAACGACGGCCGCATCGAGCCCTACCTGACCTACAACTCCAACCCCCTGAACGTCGCCATCGGCGGCGCGCACTCCGGCTCCGGCTTCGCCGTCTCGTCCGACGGCTTCATCCTCACGAACCGCCACGTGGCGGCCGCGTGGGAGACGGCCTACGAGTTCCCGCAGTCGGCGAACATGGGCATCCTGCTCGGGCCGGACGGCAAGCCGGCGGCCATCGTCGAGCAGGCCCCGCGCGACTGGGTGCCGGCCCGCTCGAAGCAGGACGGCATCGCCTACGACGGGCGTAACGACCGCCTCGACGTTTCGTTCCCGAAGTCCGACCGCCGCCTCACCGCCAAGCTCTCGGCCTTCTCGCCGCGCCACGACGTGGCGATGATCAAGGTGGACAGCCCCGGCACGCTCCCCAAGGTCGAGCTCAACGACAACTACGACACCATCCAAGCCGGCGACACCTCGGTCGTCCTCGGCTACCCGGCCGTCTCGCCGCCGGTGCTCGGCATCGTCAAGTCGCAGGACGTTTTCAACCGCGAGACCGACGTGCGCGAAATCCCCGACCCGACCGTCACGGTCGGCAACGTCGGCCGCGTCCTGCGCGGCACGGACGCTGCCGGTCAGGACAAGCAGCTCATCAGCGTCTTCGGCGACGCCTACCAGTTGCAGATCAACACGACGGGCGCGGGCAACTCCGGCGGCCCCGTCTTCGACGAGCGCGGTCAGGTCATCGGCATCTTCTACGCCGGCCGCTCCGCGGGCACCACCTCCGTCACCTTCGCCGTCCCGATCCGCTACGGCCGCGAGCTGATGGGGGTCAAGTAACGCGGCAGACGGTGGCCGGTGGTCGGTAGATTCGTCACGCGGACGTTGGCTCACGCCCCGCCCGCCCGGCGAAGAGAGCTTCTCTACCGGCTACCGGCTACCGTCCGCCGACCACTTTTTTATGAACCGCGCTTTCCTCGTCAACCAGACCGTCGGCGAGTACCGCATCGAGTCCTTTCTGGGCGCGGGCGGGATGGGCGAGGTCTACCGCGCGGTGCACCAGAAGATCGGGCGCGTCGCGGCCGTCAAAGTCCTGACGCAGGCCACGCAGTCGGGCGGCTTCCGCGAGCGCTTCTCGAACGAGGCGCGCATCCAAGCCAGCCTCCAGCACCCGAACATCGCCACGCTTTACGACTTCTGCGAGGTCGGGGGCCAGCCCTGCATCATCATGGAGCACGTGGACGGCGAGACCATCGCCGACCGCCTCGCGGCCCACGGCCCGCCCTCGACTCTGGAGACGGCCTACGTCTTCGAGAAGGTGGTCGAGGCCATCGAGTACATCCACCGCCACGGCATCATCCACCGCGACATCAAGTCGAACAACGTCAAGATCAGCTCGTCGGGGCAGGTCAAGCTCCTCGACTTCGGCATCGCCAAGGGGCAGACGAGTCCGGGGCTGACCGAGGTCGGCAGCGTCGTCGGCACGCTCCACTACCTCGCGCCCGAGTTGATCCGCGGCGGCGTGGCCGACGCCCGCGGCGACATCTGGGCGCTGGGCGTCCTGCTCTACGAGCTGGCGACGGGGCGCGTGCCCTTCCACGCCGACACCATCGGCGACCTCTGCGACCAGATCAAGCGCGCGAAGTACCCGCCCCCCTCGCAGTTCAACCCGGCCGTGCGCCCCGAGGTGTCGAAGATCATCGCGCGCTGCCTGAAGGAGAGCCCGGCGGAGCGCTACGCCTCGGCCGGCGAGCTCCTGCGCGACGTGCGCCGGCTCGCGGCCGCGCCCGACCCGCGCCCCCTGCCCCCGCGCGAGGGGGCCGAACACGGCGCGCCGAAGCCTTCCGCCGCGAAGCCCTTCGCGCTCGTCGCGGCCGGGCTGGCCGGGGTGGTCGTGCTCGCGGTCGCGGGCGTCGGGCTGCTCTACTTCCTGAGCGCGCCGCCCGGCGTGACCGACGGCGGGCGGGCCGCGCCGAACGCGGGCGCGCCCGTCAACGCCGCGCGGCTCGCGGGCCGCGGCGACGCCGCCGAGCGCACCATCGAGATACAGGTCTTCGACGGCCGCGCCGAGGTTCACCGCGACGGGCAGAAGCTGGGGACGACGCCCTACCCGCTCAAGGCCCGCGTCGGCGAGCGCGTCCGCCTGACGCTCAGGCGCGACGGCTTCAGGGACGAGCCCGTCGACTTCACCGTCACCGAGAAGAAGTCTTACACCTTCACGATGACGAAGTGAGCCGGGCATTTTGGAATTCCCGATTTCTGAGTTGCGGTCGGCGGTTATCGGTGAAGACAAAAGACTGACGGCTGACGACGAATCTGAAATCGCTTTCATACCGGAAGGGATCGGCATGGTGAAACGAACAAGGACGGTCGAGGCGGCGGGCGACGTGCCTCAGCTCGAAATAGTCGCCAGCGTCCGCACCGACAAGGGCTGCGTCCGCGAGATCAACGAGGACTCGGGCCGCTTCGTCCGCCCGAGCGACCCGGCGCTGCTCTCGCGCAAGGGCGCGCTGATGATCGTCGCCGACGGCATGGGCGGCCACTCGGCGGGCGAGGTCGCCAGCCAGATGGCCGTCGAGCAGGTCAGCCGCCTCTACTACGAGGCCGCGGGCGACGACGCGCCGGCCGCGCTCGTCGCCGCCGTCGCCGAGGCCAACCGCCGCATCCACGCCGCCTCGCAGGCCGACGAGAACAAGCGCGGCATGGGCACGACCTGCACGGCGCTGGCGCTGCGCGGGGGCGCGGCCTTCGCCGCGCACGTCGGCGACAGCCGCCTCTACATGCTGCGCGGCGGCGAGGCCTACCAACTCTCGGAGGATCACTCGCACGTCATGGAGCTGGTGCGCCACGGCCTCATCACGAAGGAGGAGGCGCGCACGCACGAGGACAAGAACGTCATCCTGCGCGCTCTGGGCACGACGCCCGAGGTCGAGGTCGCCTCGGTCGCGCCCGTCGAGGTGCGGGCCGGCGACTTCTTCCTGCTCAGCTCCGACGGCCTGCACGACCTCGTCCTCGACGAGGAGATCGGCCGCGCGGTGGCCGGCGCCGGGGACGTGCACGCGGCGTGCGAACAGTTGATCGCGCTCGCCAAAGAGCGCGGCGGGCACGACAACATCACGGTGGGATTAATCGGGGTCGTCGCGGCCGGCGGGGCCGCGGCGGGGGAAAGACCGCGCACGACGCGCGAGGTGGAGGCAGTCAGATGATCGGACAAATCGTCGGGAACTTTAAGATCGAGCAGAAGCTCGGCGAGGGCGGGATGGGCGCGGTCTACCGCGGCGTGGACATGATGATCGACCGCGACGTGGCGATCAAGTTCCTGCGCCCCGAGCTTTCGAGTCAGGAGGCCGTCGTCGAGCGCTTCCGCTCCGAGGCCAAGACGCTCGCCAAGCTCAACCACCCGAACATCGCCACGCTCTACACCTTCATGCGCGCCGGCGACAGCTACGTGATGGTGCTGGAGTTCGTCCGCGGCCTCACGCTCGACCACGTCATCCAGCAGCGCGGCGCGCTCCCCGTCGAGCAGGCCGTGCCCCTCTTCTGTCAGGTGCTCGACGGCATCCAGCACGCCCACGAGTACGGCATCATCCACCGCGACATCAAGCCGGCGAACATGATGCTCACCGAGCGCGGCAACCTCAAGGTGCTCGACTTCGGCATCGCGCGCATCCTCGGCACGGCCCGCATGACCCGGCAGGGCAACGTCATCGGCACCATCGAGTACATGTCGCCCGAGCAGGTCAAGGGGCTTGAGACCGACGCGCGCTCCGACATCTACTCTCTGGGCATGCTGCTCTACGAGATGCTGACGGGCCGCATCCCCTTCGACATCACGAACGAGTTCGAGCTGATGAAGGCGCAGATCGAGCAGATGCCGGTCGCGCCGCGCCAGATCAACCCGTCCATCCCGGAAGTCGTGGAGCAGGCCATCGGCCGCGCCATCGCCAAAGACCCCGCGCACCGCTTCCAGTCGGCGGGCGAGTTCCGCGCCTTCCTCCTGAGCGCCGGCTTCGCCGCCACGGGGCGGCTCGACCCCGTCGCGTACGGCGACGCCTCGCCCTACGCGACGCGGCCCATCAGCCACCCCTCGCTCGGCAACCCGAACGCGCCGACGCCGAGCAACCCGCCGCTCGGCTACGCGACCGTGCCCTCGCAGCCGGGCCTCTCCCAGCAGCCGGGCGCGACGCCCTCGCAGCCCGGCGCCCCTTCGCAGCCGGGGCTGCAATCGGCCCCGACGCTTCTGACGGATCAGGCGGCCGACCCGCTGGCGCAGACCATCGTGGACGGGCCCGCGCCCGCCCTCTCGCAACCGCCCGCGGAGTCAGGGCCGAAGGAGACGCGGCTCGGCGCGCCCGGCTCGTTCCCCGCCGCCGCGCCCGCGCCGCCGCGCGACCAGATGAAGGAGACGCGCATCGGCGTCTCGCCGCTCGCCGGCCCGGCCGCCGCGCAGGCGGCGCAAGCCTTCCCGCCGACGCCCGCGCCCGCGCAGGGCTCTTTCTTCAGCCGCCTGACGTGGGTTCACTACGCGGGCGCGGCCGTCGCGGCGATGGTGCTCGTCGTGGTGCTCGTCGCCGGCGGGGCTTACGTCCTCTTCTCCGGCGCGCGGGCGACTCCGGCCACGCCGCCCGCGAAGGCGCTCACGGACGAGCCGGCCAAGCCCGCGACGCAGGCCCCGGCCCCGCAGGAGCAGACGCCCGCCACGGCCGGGACGGGCGGCGCGACTGACGCGCCGGTCTCGCCCGCGCCCGCCGAGGCGGCGCCGACCCTGCCGCCCGCGCAAGCCGAGCAGCCGGCCGGGGTGAGGCCCATCGAGACGACGCCGCCGCCCGCGACGGCCGCCAACCCGCCGCGGCAGGGCGGCAGCGCCCCGCGCCCCGCCGCCCCGCGCCCCGCCCCGACGCAGCGGCCGAAGGCCCCCTCGGACGACGCCGCCGCGCGACGCCGACGCGCGCTCGACGCGCTCGACCAGTAGTCAACGACACTGACGGGTGACAGGTAAGAGGTAACAAGCCGTGAGTCGTGAGTCGTGAATCGAAAAAGCAGTCGCCGGTGACCAGTCTTCAGCCACCAGTTCTGTCTTTACCGAGAGCTGACCGCTGACGGCCCCTCTTCACGATTCACGACTCACGGCTTTTTTGATCGAGGCCGCGCGAACGCGACGACGCGGCACGGAGGTGACCATGCCAACCAGTTTGACTCGCAGGCGCGGCGGGGCGCTGACGTTGACCGTCCTGCTCGCCGGCCTCTGCGCGGCGCTCGCCCTCACGGCGGGCGCGCGGGCGCAGGCCAAGAAGCCCATCACCAAACGCGGGCTGATTAACGCCGTCAAGATCAACGGCCTGACGACGCGCGAGTTCGTCAACGAGATCGAGACGCGCGGCGTGGACTTCGAGATGAGCTCGGCCGACGAGGCGGAGATTCGCGCCGCGGGCGCGCGCCCCGAGATCGTCGAGGCCGCGCGCGCCAACTACCGGCCGCCGCGCGCCGCCGCCCGCCCCGCCGTCGCCGGCAACACGCCCGCGCGGCCCGCGACGACCGCGGGCACGGGCGCGAACGTGCCGCCCGGCCCCCCGCTCTCGAAGAACGAGGTGGTGACGATGCTTCAGGGCGGCATCCCCGCGGCCCGCGTCGAGCAGTTCGTCGAGGCGCGCGGCGTCAGCTTTCAGGTGACGCCCGAGGTCGCGCGCGAGATCACGGCCGCGGGCGGCAACCGCTCGCTCGTCGGCGCGATCACGGAGAAGTCGGTCGCCGCGAGCAACACCTCGGCCGGTTACGACGGCCCCGGCGATGACGGCGACGACGACGACGGCGGCGACTCCGGCCCCGCCGGCCCGAACTACGACGGCCTCATCGATCAGGCGCAGTCGTCCTTCCTCGCGCAGGACTACAACAACGCCGGCAGCTACCTCAAGCAGGCCATCGAACTCGACCCGTCGCGCCCCATCGGCTTCCAACTGCTCGGCTCGTGGGCGATGGTGGCGGGCGACTTCGCGACGGCCGACAAGGCGATGCGCGCCGCCATCGACCGCGGGGGCTCGGCCAGCTTCCGCGTCCTGCACGACCACGACGGCGGCTTCAACCAGTATTGCGAGGGCTCCTTCTTCGTCTCCCGCGCGGGCGTCAGCTTCGTCGCCAACGACGGCCGCGACACCTTCGAGGCCGCCGACTCGAACATCAAGGAGGTCAAGACGAACCGCCTCGTCGGGGCCAACCTCGGCGCGTTCCACGTCAAGCCCGTGCAGCGCATCAACGGCCGCGACAACTTCAACTTCGCCCCCATGAGCACCAACAAGGCCGAGGCCGAACTGCTCATCCGGCTCGTGCAGGCGTACTGAAAAAGCCGCGAACCGTGAATCGTGACTCGGTAAAGAGAGTCGTCAGTCGTCGGCAATCAGTTTTTTGTCTCCACCGACGACTGACGGCTTCGATTCACGATTCGCGGTTCCCGTCCCCATCGAACCCATGACCGACCACGCGAAGCGCACCCCGACGCTCGTCCTCCTCGCCTTAACGTTCTTCCTCTTCGCGCCGCAGGGCGCGGCCGCGCAGAAGCCGCAGGAGGCCGAGCGGCACGCGCAGCGTGGCGCGCAGGAGTTGCAGCGCCAGCAGTGGCGGCGCGCCGCCGAGCACTACCGCCGCGCCGTCGCCGCCGACCGCCGCCACGTCGAGTCCAACTACGGCCTCGGCGTCGCCTACATGAATCTGAAGCAGTGGCAGGACGCGCTCGGGGCCTTCTCGAACGTCATCGAGGTGCGCCCCAACGCGCGCCTCAAGGACGCCTACATCGGCTCCGGCCTCATCTTCTTCGAGACGCAGAAGTTCAAGGAGGCGACGGACGTTTTCGGCTTCGCCGAGCAGTTGGGCGAGCTGCCGCCGCACGTCTATTACTACTACGGCAAGGCGCAGCTCCAGCAGGGGCGGCCGCGCGAGGCCCTCGCCGCCCTGCGCCGCGCCGCGCCCGCCCCGCAGTACGCGCAAGACCTCTACTTCAGCCTCGGCTTCCTCCACCTCCAGCAGAACGAGAGCAAGGAGGCCGTCGCCGCGCTCGAACAGGCGCTGCGGCTCAACGCGGGGCACGCGCCGACCCTGATGCTGCTCGGCAACGCCTACCTCGGGCAGGAGCGCCACGCCGAGGCCGAGCGCCTGCTGCGTCAGGCGCTCGCGCTCGACCCCAACCAGTTCTTCACGCACTACGGGCTGGGCTACGCGCTGCTCAACCAGAACCGCGTCGAGGAGGCGGTCGCCTCCTTCACGGCCGCGCTCCGGCTCCAGCCGCAGTCGCCCGAGGCGCTCGTCGGCCTCGCCACGGCGCAGGCCCGCCACCCGCTCAACCGCTTCCGCGAGGCGCAGACCGCGCTCGAACAGGCCATGCGCCTCAAGCCCGACGCGGCCGAGCCGCTGATGGGCCTCGGGGTGGTCTACTACTCGCAGGGCCAGTACCCGGCGCTGCTTTCGGCCGCGCAGCAGGCCGCGCGGCTCGCGCCGCAGAACGCCAACACGCACACCCTGCTGGCCGCCTCCTACGCCACGGTCGGGCAGATGCGCGAGGCCGTCGCCTCGGCGCGCGAGGCGCTGCGGCTCGACCCCGACAACTACTGGCCGCGCCACGTCCTCGGCTTCATCCACGTCCGCGAGGATCGCCCGCAGGAGGCGCTCGGCGAGGCGCGCCGCGCCGCCGCCATGCGCCCCGACTACCCGGAGACGCAGAACCTTCTGGCCTACGTGCTCAACCAACTGAACCAGCATCAGGAGGCGCTGGCGGCCGCGCAGCGCGCGCTCCAGCTGCGCCGCGAGCCGGCCGACGAGGGGTGGGCGCAGTACAACATCGCCACGGCGCTCGACAAGCTCGGCCGCCGCGGGGAGGCGGCCGCGGCCTTCCGCCAATCGCTCTCCGCCTACAATCAGGTCGGCCGCACGCTCGACCCCGACGACCTTTACCTGATGGGCAACGCCTACCTCCAGCTCGAACAGGACGAGCAGGCCGTGGCCGCCTTCCGCCAAGCCATCCGGCTCCGCCCCAACTTCCCCCAGTCGCGCTACAACCTCGGCGTCGCCTACTTCGCCGCCGGCAACCGCAAGGGCGCGATGGACGAGTACAACGCGCTCAGGCGCCTCGACCCCGACCGCGCCGCGCGCCTCCTCAAGGTCATCAACGGCCGGAGGTAGCGGCCGCGCCCCGAACCCCGACGCAAGCCTCGCCTGTTCCGCCCGGCCGGGCCGCCGCCCGCGACGCCCGGCCCTTTCACCGCACACGAAAGGGAGGGACTTGTGTCCATCAACGAAGAGAAACTGAACCGGCTGCTCGGGACTTTCGTCGGCGACTTCGGCGCGACCTTCCACGCCGGCCTCGTCGTCATCGGCGAGAAGCTCGGGCTTTACAAGGCGCTGGCCGAGGCCGGCCCGCTGACCCCGGCCGAGTTGGCCGAGCGCACCGGCACCTTCGAGCGCTACGTCCGCGAGTGGCTCAACTCGCAGGCCGCCGGCGGCTACGTCGAGTACGACCCGGAAGGCGGGCGCTACTCGCTCTCCGCCGAGCAGGCCTTCGCGCTGGCCGACGAGCAAAGCCCGGCCTACCTGCCGGGGGCCTTCCTGCTCGCCGTCGCGGCCCTGCGCGCCGTGCCCGAGATCGCCGAGAGGTTCCGCACGGGCGAGGGCTTCGGCTGGCACGAGCACGACCACGGGCTGTTCCGCGGCACCGAGCTGTTCTTCAGGCCCGGCTACGCCGCCAACCTCGTCGGCTCGTGGATTCCGGCGCTCGACGGCGTCGAGGCGAAACTCAAGGCGGGCGCGCGCGTGGCCGACGTGGGCTGCGGCCTCGGCGCCTCGACCATCCTCATGGCGCGGGCCTACCCGGCCTCGACCTTCGCCGGCTACGACTACCACGAGGGCTCCGTCGAGATGGCCCGCCAGCGGGCGGACGAGGCCGGCGTGGCCGACCGCGTCAGGTTCGAGGTGGCGCGGGCCAAAGACTACCCCGGCGCGGGCTACGACTTCGTCACCTTCTTCGACTCGCTGCACGACATGGGCGACCCGGCCGGCGCGGCCGCGCACGTGCGCGAGTCGCTCGCGCCCGGCGGCACGTGGATGATCGTCGAGCCTTTCGCCGGCGACCGCGTCGAGGAGAACCTCAACCCGGTCGGGCGCATTTACTACTCGGCCTCGACGCTTCTGTGCACGCCCGCGTCGCGTTCGCAGGAGGTGGGCCTCGCGCTCGGCGCGCAGGCCGGCGAGGCGCGCCTGCGCGAGGTGGCCGCCGCGGGCGGCTTCCGCCACTTCCGCCGCGCCGCCGAGACGCCCTTCAACATCGTCTACGAGGCCCGGCCCTAGCGCGGACCGCGGCCCCGCGCGCGGGGGCCGAGTCCGAAGTGAGCGCGCGCGGAACCGGGGGCGCGGGGAAAGACTGAGTTCTTCCCCGCGCCCCTTTTCTGCCCCGCCCCGCGCCGCTTTCGCGCCGCCGGCCGCGCCCGCTTAATTCCCGCCCCCGAAACTGCTATCATTCCTCGTTGCCGCACACCCGCCCGTCCCGGCCGTACGTGCCACCGACTCCCGGCGCGCGAAAGTCCGAAGCGTCTTCAGACGGCGCGGGCGCCCGCGCGGCGGCCCGGCGGCCGCTTCCGGGCCGGAGCTTGCGCGCCCCGAGTTTTTAACTGATGACACAGACAGCGAGACACAAAGCGCACGTCGAATTCACGCTCAACGGCGAGTCGGTCGAGGTCGCCTTCGCGCCCCACAAGACCCTGCTCGAAGTCCTGCGCGAAGACCTCAACCTGACCGGCACGAAGCACGGCTGCGAGCTGGGCGAGTGCGGAACCTGCGCCGTGCTCGTGGACGGCCGCTCCGTCCTCTCCTGCCTCGTCCTCGGCCTCGAAGCCGAGGGCCGCCGCGTCGAGACCGTCGAGGGGATGGCGACCGAAGACGGACTCCACCCCTTGCAGGAGAGCTTCGCCGACACGGGCGCGGCCCAGTGCGGCTACTGCACGCCCGGCTTCCTCCTCGTCGCCAAAGAGCTGCTCGCGCAGAACGCGCGGCCCTCGCGCGACGAAATCAAGGAGGCGCTCTCGGGCAACCTCTGCCGCTGCACCGGCTACATCAAAATCTACGAGGCCGTCGAACTGGCCGCCGCCAAGCTGCGCGGCGAGGAGATGGAACTGCCGCGCGAGAGCGTCTACGGGCACGAATAGAAATTTCGACGTTTGATTCGCGGTTTGTGATTTAGGCGTCAGCCGTCAGTAAAGACGACGCCCGCCGACCGCCAATCAAAAATCCGGAATCCGAAACCCTTATGAACGAGAACGGACGAAACGGCGGCGGCTCGAAGGCGAAGGGCGCGCGCGCCGCGGAAGACATGAAGGTCGTCGGCAAGCCCTTCCGCAAGGTGGACGCGCGCTCGAAGTGCGTGGGCGCGACGAAGTTCGCCGACGACATCGTGCTGCCGCGGATGCTCTACTGCAAAATCCTCCGCGCGCACGTCCCGCACGCGCTCATCAAGTCAATCGACACGGCGAAGGCGGCGGCGCTGCCCGGCGTCCGCGCCGTCATCACCGGCCGCGACCTGCCCGTCCCTTACGGCATCCTGCCCGTCAGTCAGGACGAGCACGCGCTGTGCGTCGAGAAGGTGCGCTTCGTCGGCGACCCGGTCGCGGCCGTCGCGGCCGTGGACGAGGACACGGCCTTCGAGGCGATGAACCTCATCGAGGTCGAGTACGAGCCCCTGCCCGCGGTCGCGAGCATCGAGGAGGCGGTCGAGGTGAGCGAGCCGCGCATCCACGACTACGGCGACCACGGCAACGTCCACAAGTCCGTCCACCTCGAATTCGGCGACCTCGAAGAGGGCTTCCGCGAGGCCGACCACGTGCGCGAGGACGTTTTCTTCTACGAGGGCAACACGCACCTCCCGATGGAGCAGCACGCGGCCGTCGCCCACTTCGACGCCGACGACAAGCTGACGCTCTGGTCTTCGACCCAGACGCCGCATTACGTCCACCGCGCCCTCGCCAAAACTTTGGGCCTGCCGGCCGCGCACGTCCGCGTCATCGCCACGCCGAACGGCGGCGGCTTCGGCGGCAAGAGCGACCCGTTCAACCACGAGATCGCGGTCTCGAAGCTCTCGATGATGACGAAGCGGCCCGTCAAGGTGACCCTCACGCGCGAGGAGGTCTTCTACTGCCACCGCGGCCGCCACCCCGTCCTGATGAAGAGCAGGATCGGCGTGACGCGCGACGGCGCCATCACCGCGCTCGACTTCCAGTCGTTCCTCGACGGCGGCGCGTACGGCTCCTACGGCGTGGCCTCGACCTTCTACACGGGCGCTTTGCAGACGGTGACTTACGAGGTGCCGCGCTACCGCTTCCGCGGCCTGCGCGCCTTCACCAACAAGCCGCCCTGCGGCCCCAAGCGCGGCCACGGCACGCCGCAGCCGCGCTTCGGCCTTGAGGTTCAGCTCGACAAGATCGCCGACGAGTTGAAGCTCGACCCGGCCGAGATGCGCCTGAAGCATCTGGTCAAGCCCTACACCGTGACGGCCAACTACCTGCGCGTCGGCTCGATGGGCCTCGGCAGGTGCATCGAGAAGGTGGTCGAGGGTTCGGGCTGGAAGGGGAAGTTTCGGCGGCTGCCCGAGGGGCGCGGCGTCGGCCTCGCGTGCAGCTCCTACATCTGCGGGGCGGGGCTGCCGATCTACTGGAACTCGATGCCGCACTCGGGCGTGCAGCTCCGGCTCGATCGGCAGGGCGGCGTCTGCGTCCAGTGCGGCTCGACCGACATCGGGCAGGGTTCGGACTCCGTGCTCGCCTACGTCGTCGCCGAAATCCTCGGCATAGACCCCTTCGACATCCGCGTCGTCACCGCCGACACCGACCTGACGCCCGTTGACCTCGGCAGCTATTCGAGCCGCGTCACGCTGATGACCGGCAACGCGGCGATTCAGGCGGCCGAGCGCGCGCGCGAGCTTCTGACGGCGGCCGTCTCGGAGAAACTCGGGGTGCCGGCCGAGAACCTTTCGCTGGCCGAGCGCCGCGTCTTCGACGTGGAGAACCCGGAGGTCGGCGTCAGCTTCGCCGAGGCCGTCGTCCTCGCCGAGTCGAAGTACGGCACCATCGGCACGGTCGGCTCCTACGTCCCGCCGCGCTCGCCGGGCCGCTTCAAGGGCGCGGGCGTCGGCCCCTCGCCGGCCTACAGCTACTCGGCGGCCGTCGCCGAAGTCGACGTTGACGTGGACACCGGCCTCGTCACGGTCGGAAAGATTTGGGTGGCGCACGACATCGGCCGCTCGATCAACCCGATGCTCGTCATGGGGCAGGTCGAGGGCGGCGTCTACATGGGGCTGGGCGAGGCGCTGATGGAGGAGATGACCTACCGCCCGAACCGCAACGTCGTCCACAAATTCCCCTCGGTGCTCGAATACAAAAGCCCGACGACTCTGGAGATGTGCGACGTCGTCACCTACCTCGTCGAAGACCCCGACCCCAACGGCCCCTTCGGCGCGAAGGAGGTCGGGCAGGGCCCGCTCCTCCCCGTCATGCCGGCGGTCGCCAACGCCGTCTACGATGCCGTCGGAGTCCGCGTTGACGAGGTGCCCATCACGCCCGAAAAAGTCCTCGCCGCGCTCCGCGCCAAACGTCAGGGTAAAGAGCCCCGCTTCGGCCCCGGAGACGTGCCGGCGGTCGCGTGGCCCGAACCGCTCAAGGTGCTCACGCCCGCCGAGGGCGGCGACGGCAAAGAGATACCCCGCGTCGCGGTGCATTCGTAAAGAAGGAATTGTTTAGACCGTTATGATGAGACTTCCGAAGTTCACCTACCTCGTGCCGCGGACGGTCGGCGAGGCGGTGAGGTTGAAGGGCGAGGCGGGGCCGGAGGGGCAGTTCGTGGCCGGCGGGACGGACTTGTACCCGAACATGAAGCGGCGGCAGCAGACGCCGCGGACGGTCATCTCGGTCGGGCGCATCCCGGAGCTGCGGCGCGTCGAGGGCGACGGCCGGGAGGGGCTGCGGGTCGGGGCCGGCGTGAGTCTGACGGAGCTGGTCGAGCACCCCGTCGTGAATCGCGACTACCCGGCCGTGGCCCGCGCGGCGCGGCTCATCTCGACGCCGACGCTGAGGAACATGGGGACGGTCGGCGGGAACCTCCTGCTCGACACGCGCTGCAACTATTACGACCAGAACTACGAGTGGCGGCGGGCCATCAACTTCTGTTTGAAGAAGGACGGCGACGTGTGCTGGGTCGCGCCGGGCAGCCCGAAGTGCTGGGCCGTGCAGTCGTCCGACCTCGTCCCGCTGATGGTCGCGCTCGGCGCGCGGCTGCGCTTCGTCTCGACGGTGGGCGACCGCCTCGTCGAGGCCGCCGGACTTTATCAGGACGACGGCATCGACTACCTGCGCAAGCGGCCCGAGGAGTTGCTGGCCGAAATCCACCTGCCACCGGTGAACGGGGGCCGCGCCGTCTACAAGAAGCTGCGGCGGCGCGGCGCGTTCGACTTCCCCGTGCTCGGCGTGGCCGCGTTCGTCGAGGTCGGGGAGGACGGGGCGGTGACGCGGGCGCGCGTGGTGCTCGGCGGCATCGCGCCCGCGCCGCTCGAAGTCGAGGCGGCGGGGCGGGCGCTCGTGGGCGGGCCGCTCGACGAAGAGCGCGTGCGCGCGGCGGCCGAAGCCTGCTACCTGCGCGCCCGCCCGCTCGACAACACGGATCACCTCATGAACTACCGCAAGCAGATGGCGCGGCCCTTCGCGCTGCGCGCCCTCGAAGAACTGAGAACCGTGAACCGTGAATCTTGAGGGTGAGTTGTCGGCCGTCGGCGCTTCGCCTCTGCCGACGACTGATAACCGCCGGCTGCTTTTTCGATTCGCGGTTCGCGATTCACGGGTCACGGCTTTTACATCGTGCGCGACGCCGAAGGGATAGTTGCCGTGCTTCTGGCCGCGGGGCGTTCGCGGCGGATGGGGGCGTTTAAGCCGCTGCTGCCTTTCGGCGGGCGGACGGTCGCCGAGGCGTGCGT
>Ga0196977_1000271_pt1 | contig 30037 bp, 25 predicted proteins | sample S3v_1013CmetaG_FD_148634 | JGI IMG/M metagenome (GOLD analysis project Ga0196977, IMG submission 148634) | Soil microbial communities from Anza Borrego desert, Southern California, United States - S3+v_10-13C | ecosystem: Environmental > Terrestrial > Soil > Desert | place: USA: California... | reverse complement strand
TGACAGCGAAGGCAAGCGTGTGAAGCGGCAAGTAGCTTCGAGTCAGGAAGAATGGCAGGTCTATGGTTTCGGTGGCGAGTTGCTCGCTGAATATCGAGCCTCGGCACCTGCTTCTTCACCGCAGAAAGAGTACGGCTATCGGAACGGACAGTTGCTGATCACCGCAACCGGCCGCTACAACGTAGCGCTGGCGGCGAATGGCGCCGTAGCGACCGCTTCCAGTACTGCCACGGGTTCCGGCTTTTCCACTACCGGAGCGATCAACGGAAACTATCGTGGTCCGTGGGGCAACTGGGTTGAAGGCTGGAACGACAACACGCCAAACGTGTTGCCTGATTGGTTCCAGGTCGATTTCGCCGGCAGCAAGACAATCGATGAAATCAGTGTCTTCAGTCTGCACGACAACTACACCGTAGAAAACACACCCACCGAGACGCAGACTTTCACCCTTTACGGCCTGCTGAACTTTGACCTGCAGTACTGGAACGGGAGCAGTTGGGTAACTGTGCCGGGTGGAAGTGTGACAGCAAACAACAAGGTCTGGCGCAAGTTCACATTTTCTCCAATCACCACCAGCAAGATTCGCGTAAACATCACCGCAGTTCCTGATTCATGGAGTCGCATCGTCGAGGTCCAGGCTTTCGGCACCTCAGCCGGAGATGAGAAAATCCAGTGGCTGGTCTCCGATCAACTCGGCACGCCGCGGATGATCTTTGACCAGACAGGCAGTCTGGCCAAAATAAAGCGCCACGACTATCTACCGTTTGGCGAGGAACTGTTTGCCGGCGTCAGCGGCCGCAGTGCCGCGCAAGGGTATGCCGGTGATGGCATAAGACAGCAGTTCACCCAAAAGGAACGGGATAATGAGACGGGGCTGGATTACTTCGGGGCTAGGCACTACTCGTCAACGCAGGGCCGCTTCACAAGTGTTGACCCATCGCGCAAGAGCATTAAGGCTACTAACCCGCAGACGTGGAATCGTTACAACTACACTCTTAACAATCCATTGCGGTATGTGGATGAAAATGGGAAATGGCCCACAGACACGCACAATAGAATAATAGAAAAGGCATTCCGGACTTTGGATCCCAAACTGGTGCGCCACATACAGCGGGGGAGTGAGATGGTGGATCGGTTGGGCGCGAGCCCCAGGACACTCTATGAAAAGAACGCCGCGCAACATGCGATGACGCCCGGCTACAAGGTGCGCGAGTTGGGCAGTGTAGAGAAAGCTAAAGATTGGGCGAGGAATGAGGCGACGAATTTCATCAACACAAACATGGGCCAGGCCAAAGACCTCTATGAAAAGAGCAACCAGACGAACAGTGAAGCTTCGAAGCTGATATTGACGGTTGGTGCGTTCGAGTCTTTTGGCAAGGGGGCACACACAATAATGGACGGGGCGTCGCCGGCGCATCGGGACTTTCAAGTCTACGATACTCAGGGTTACAAACTTCTCGGCAGTATTTCGCCGGTCGCAGGAGCCGTAGCTTTCGGGGTGGACATGAATGATCATGCCAACTCAGAAGCAAGACAGCCGACTGATGGAGAGATGAATCAGATGGTCGACGATCTGCGAATGCAGTTTCTCAACACGTTCGGCAGAGAGGCGTATGAGAGAGCAGTGCCGGAGGAAGACCGGAAACAGACCGAAGAACGCAAGAGAAAGCAGGGGCAATAGCTTTGAAGCGGCGCTGGCTCCTGCTGTTCATCCTTGTTCTGCCCCTTTTGGCTTTGGCGTATCCATTTGAGACCACTGTGGTGCCTGAATGGAAAATCAGAGTAATCGATGAAACCGGAAACGCCTTCGTTGGTGCCAGGGTAGTTCAGCAGTGGGATCATTATTCCCTCGGTATAGGTGGGGGCGAAGAGAAGTGGGCTGACGAAGACGGATATGTCGTATTTCCCAAACGCACGGCCAGGAGCAGCCTGCTATATCGAATCTTGCGCACGAGCTGGGCAGCTTTAATGAAGTTGGCCCACGGAAGTACTGGTATTCGGGCAACTGTATGGGCAACGACACCAAGAGTTTCGAGTGAATCGGTGGAATATCAAGAAGGTAAAGCCTTGCCCCAGGTAATCGTCTTGCGACGGTGAAATCGCCTCTAACCCAGGACTTTCTCACGCCTTCTGAGCTTTCTCTAAAACAGTATCGATGAATCTGAGGACGAACTCCTGTTCTTTGCGGGGGAGTCGTCTGATCTGATCAAAGCGGAGTTGTAGTTGTGGAGTCGGGCCGGGCTTGCCGCGTTTGGAGTTTGGCTCACTTCCCAAGAGTTCGGCGACAGAGACATCGAGAGCCTCAGCGGCTCGCTGAATGAAGTCGAGCGAGGGGTTGCCGGCTCTCCGAGTTGAACGGGTTCGGCTTAACGGCGTTGGCACTGGTAGGCACCACCGACGGCGGCAGGAATTGGACCCCTGTGTTAGAGAGTGCCGGCACGCGTGGTTTCTACGCGATGTGGTTCAGCGACCAACAACGAGGGTGGATCTGGGGCACAGAGCGCGTGAGCGCGGCGTCGGGTGCTTCGAGCAGTATGCAGAAGGCGAAACCGCTGATGCTCAAAACCGATGACGGCGGAACAACCTGGCTGACCGTTAATCTGAACGACCTCTCGTCGTTCGCCGGCGCGAGCTTCACGCTCTTCTCGAGTATGTGTGTCGACCCATCGGGGAAATCATGGATCGTTGGCGATGCCGGCATAGTTGAGGGCACGATTGAGTCGGATAAGTTGCGAACGATATCGTTCACGGGGAGCTCGCGCGCGCTCAATTCCGTCGCCGGCGACAAGGCGCAGCAGGTGTGGGCGGTAGGCGACGGCGGGCTAATCATGCGCTACCACGGACAGCAGTGGCGGTCAACGGCGGATGCCGACGTGGGTAGCTACTTTATGCGAGTAAAGATAGTTGGACCGGAGGTATGGCTTGTGGGAGGTACATCGCGGAACGGACAGGCTGGCAATCGCGGGCTCCTTCTGTCCAGCCGCAATGGGCAAGACTGGGAAGACAGGACACCATCGGCATCTGAGACACTGTACGATCGAATTGAAGGGAAGCGACGGCTGGGCTGTGGGTGCTGGCGGCGGAATTTATCACACCGGCAATGGAGGCTTATCTTGGGCCAAGGTGAGGAGTCCCACCAACAATGATCTATTGGCAATCTTCTTCCGGGATGAACGAGAGGGCTGGATCGGTGGAGACAAATTGATAGTCCTCGGGTTCAAACAGCAACTTGCTCACTACTCCGCGAATAGCATGTAGTTGAGGACTGGTTATAGAAAACGCCTTTTCATCGCCCTTTACTTTGTCGCACCTTTGATGAAGGTCATCGATTGTTTTCAACAGGACGGCCTGTTGACGGCTGGTAGTTGTTCGATCTTTTCGAGGCGGCGCAGCACCTTACGGCTTGCCTTCTTTCCCTCACTTTGACTTTGCCTTTTCCGTCGCCGTTGCCTGAGTTCAGGCCCAGCAGTTCATCGGTAGAGACTTCCAGAGCGAGGCCGCACATGATTATGTGCAAGATGGTATTCGCTTGCGAGAACTCTCAAGAAAGGCCTATTTTCTGAATTAACAGCAAGATTTAGGCGAAAAACGAAAATTGCTCAATTTCGTGTGTTCGAACTCAACATGGAAGGATCAAACTCTCACCGCGACGTTTCGCCAACCGTTTGATCTACCTGCAATTACGAACACGACTTGGCAAAGAGAAAAGGTCGCCGGAGCCCATTCCAGCGACCTTCGTCCTATCTGGCTCCCCACACTGGACAATCTTCGCAACTTTTCTTAACCACAACCACAGAAGTGCTCAGTTTCTTCAAATCTTGCGGAGATCCAGTAGTTTGGCTCACAAGGCACAAGAGCCTCAAAGATCCTGAAGCACCCCACACTGGACAATCTTCGCAACTTGGCTCTTGACACTACCAACTGAAATGCTCAGTTTCTTCCACCCCGTGATATCAATGTAAATCGATCAAGGCGACACCGTGCGGTGAGGCCGCTGCATGCCGTTACACGGCATTATTTGAGTTTCCCAATTCCGGCAAGAAATGCTTTGAGCGCATTCATGCCGTTGTTAGGCCGGAACCGTATTCAAACTGTTTCCTTTTTTACTGTTTCCTTTTTGATAGGTTTAAGTAATTCATACAAAAGGAAGAGATAGGCAAAGAGAGCAACGGCAACCCTACGATGATGGCGAGCCGGAGGGGATTGGCACCTCTATACGATTCGATAAAAAAGCCAAGGAAAAGCGCCGCTATCGTTCCTGTTAGAAGGTATGTCTGCGCACTCTTTAAGGTCTCCTTTAGATTGTCAATCATAACTTTTTCAATATCTTCCATAGACTGCTCCTTCTATTTGGTGTGCGGCCGCCTAACGCCCCACATCAGCAGGGCCGCGAGCGACACTGGTGGAATTAACAAAACTTGCTTCGCGGCCTCCGCTGGATGTGATTGTTAGGTGTCGCCCGTCTTCAATTGTCTGGCACTCGCAACCCAGTCTCGGATGCCGTCGAAATCTCGCAACTCGAGCTGCCACCGATACTGTGCAGCAAGATCCCACGCCCCCTTGGTAAAGGCAGACGTTGTCGCGAGGCACGACTTAGTCGCATGGTGGTGACCATGGAGAAAAAGCAGCTGTCTGATTGGTTCCACGCCGACACGGTGCGTCCAACGCTTTGCTTGAATCATGTATCGATGCTGGCCGAATTGGTCGGATCGAAGAGCAAAAATGTCAACACCGCCGTCCTTTGTGCCGCGCTGTAGCTCGACGACGTAGCCAAAAGTCTCGAGGATACCGGCAAGAAGTTTTTCGAACGTTCGCCAGTCTAACGTCTTCATTAATTCTGGATGCGCGGTCAGTGCTCGATACAGGGCAAGGTCAATCAGGTCGAGTCTGACGAGACTCTTAACATCATTGTCACTTGCCTCAGAATCATGTGAGGCAGACGGCAGCTGCCGAACCGCGTGAACAATCCCGAGCAACTGATCGTCACTCAGATATGGCCGGAGGATAGAGTGGATTGAGAGAAGCCGTGGTGATTCGTCGTCGTAGTTGTAGCCATCCCATCGGGAAACGAATCGGCCATTTGTCCCGAGGTCAACGATTTCATCGTCATAGTTCTCCGCATCTGATTCGGGAACATCGACCTCCATCTCACTTAGAGCTTCCTTGACACACTCTGCGACTCTCTTCAATGCCTGAGACTCCGTATCGGCTTTAGCGACAATTTCTACGTTGGCCGGCGACAAAAGAGCTGCGAGCAGCGGTTCCGAAAGATTGCTTCGAATGAGCTTGGTCTCTAAAGACGATCTCTCAAGCGGGAGATCTTCAAGCACGTGCCTCGCTACACCGGCCAGCCACGGTATTGGCAAGCCTTAGCCAATCCGTCGGAGCATCGTGCAGATAGCCGTGGGCCGATTGCTGAACGGACATTTCACATACCTCTAAGCATGCCAATCCAAGACAATCCAAGACACCTAGCTATGTGTATCTTGATCTGGATAAAATCGGGATTCGGTGTTAGCGTTCGTTTTCCTTTCGCATAAAATTAGCGGTTCCATTCCACTAATCTGTTTATTCATGGCATGTGGCGTCACGAACCACTGCCTCGCTCTCTTATCTGGTTCCGTATAAGATCGATTTCCAAAAGGACCTGCGCCCCAAGCTATGTACACGCCATCAGGGGCCACACTCCGAGTGATGTTGGTTAGGAATGGTTGCCAGTTACCCGACGAGAAGCCGCGGGTACATGGTATGACTATCATGTGAGCTTCCTATGCAGTGGGAGTCAGGAAGAACAGGGCACACTCTATTACACGCCGTCAGAGAAAGCAACGCAAAGGCGGACCACATCATGCGTCCTTCCAAGCGTCTCCCCACACTGGACAATCTTCGCAACTTTTTCCGCGGCTTTATCCTCGGAGAAGCTCCCGCTTTAGATTTCGGGGCGTACAGCTAAAGATACGGATTGACGGCACCATAAGTGTTTATATACGTCACGAGCTGTGCGTCGTAATTTGACCCAGAGGCGGCTAACTTTTGAAGAGTGGGTACAGCTGACCTTCCAGTGTGCATCGCAAGGATTAGGGCTGCACCCTCCCGCGCAACGCGCTCAACGTTGTCATCTAGCGCGATGGCTTCGAGTATCGGATCAATATGCGGCAAATCTGAGATGATGGCCTCCACAGATTGACCAATCGTCCCACGAGAAATCATATTCTCCGAATCGATGAAAGCTAGAAGTTTCAGAACTTCGGTCCGACCGAATGCCTGCAAAAGCGTCGTAGCATGTTCGCTGGTTTCAGAACTTATTGCCTCTCCTCCATATGAAATGTCTCCATTCCAAGGAATGTGTGCCAAGTAATAGACGAGTACTTGCGGGATATCGTCGATGTTGCGCACTTTGAAATAATCAATCAACTTGGTCCAAGTGTCAGTTTTATTTGGGTATCTACGAAACAGAACTAGTAGGCCGAGATAAGATTCATCGTAATGCGGCGATTGCAGTAGAGTTACCGCTTCATTAAATGCTATGTCTGGAACCTGACTCAGTAACATCGGCAAGAAGCGTGTCCGAAATGTCGAGGGATCAAGTCTATTCACCTCAGTAGCTTTGAATCGGATGATAGATGCAGTCGCCTTTTTCAGATAGCGTTTGATATCGACCCAGTGCGCTCGCCCAAGACTTGGGACATACACAACACCAATTACCGGAAGAGGATAATGCGACCAATAGTCATGATGGCTACCCACCGGGAAAAAACATTCGCCAGAGACAGGGTCGTAGTACGATGGACCAGACCTGATTTGTGCCGCAATTTGTTTATTTAGCGGACGTTCATCCTTCACGAGCTCTATCAGTGCATCTATTCCGAGATCATTCTCTTGTTCGATTTTGTGGAAGAGACAACCTGCATCTTCAACAAGAGAGCGAACGAAATTAACCCCTGTCTTTGCTGTTATGCTTGTCGCTTTGTACTTAACCATCGCCTCATTCATCTCTGTCGCGTTCTTTATATAAACCGCAAGGTGTCAATGTTCAACCCTGCGAACGGTGCGAACATGCGAACACTCAATAAACAGCGTATCAAAACTCTAATTTTGAACATGACCACAACACAAACATCGTCGAGTTTGTTGTTTTCTGCTCGATTCCTGCTGCATCTTTTTTACACTCTGTACATTGTATGTGTCGATTGTTCATACTCGTCGAATCATCGCGAGCTTATCCTGTTTCCACGCTTCGTCGAAATCTGCTTCAGTGGCCCAGGGCTTCAATAAGTGACGCCTAACTCTTCGCGCCGCTTGTTGCATCCGTGGGGGTTAGGGGGGCTAAGATGTAAATATGTCAGAGCTACCGCAAAAGTTAATGGCAGAAGTGGAGGTAAAAAATCGCTATGTCGCGTATATGGACATCCTCGGTTGGTCCGATAAAGTAGATTCAGATTTTGGAGCGACATTAGAGCTCTACGATGAGCTGATTACGAGCGTCAACGATGTTCAGGAGATAAGTGAGAACCCACCGGTAATCAGAATCGTGTCAGACTCCATCATCGTGGTCAGCGACGACCTTAGACGTGTCCTCCGGACTACAAATCTCTTCCTACATAGTGCTCTGGTTTATGACTGTCTTTTACGTGGCGGAATCGCGTTCGGCAAGCACTGTGAGCTTGCCAATCAGGGGAACTTGTTCGTGCTGAGCGAAGCGTTGGTTGCCGCCGCAAAGATTGAGCGCGCAGTGTCTTACCCTTGCGTCGCTGTGCACCCAGATCTTATTCAGGCCTCATACTATCCCGAACTTGCATCCATTCCTCTGATAACCCGCCTCGTTCTTTTTTATGATGGGGTTTGGCTTGTGAATCCGTTTAATGTGATGTGGCTAACATCCGCGGCCAGTCACGCCTCGTACTTGAAGGAATTACATCCAAAACATGCTGCTAAGTACGACTGGTTTCTGGGTTTGTACGACACTTTTACGAGTGGTGCATCAATGCTCCCTGAGTCATTTGATACTGGCGCAACTCAAAAACGGTGGGCACCGGCACACAACGAGACGTCGTGATATACCCCAGCCTCATTCAAGTCGTCTCTCCGCAGGTAGGACTCGAACCTCGAACGCTTCGGTTAACAGCCGAATAGACTAGTCATCCTTTCTCTTGCGCTGTTGAAGAGGTCCAGAATGTCTCAAAACATCAATTATCTTTCCGCAGAGTTGTCCGCGTCTAGTATGCCCTGATTTCTGAGCAGTCGTTGCCACGAATCCCGGCACTCAAGCCGTCCACACTCACGCGCGTTTGAATCCTCCGACTTCGGAAATCACCCCTAAACAGATGCATTCGAGTTGATTGCAGGTCATGAACTGCGATTCCGAGATGCGCGGTACAGTTCTTGATAGAGACCGCGCTGCATTGGCAGTGAAAGCTGAACTGTAATCAGGTTCAACTATTCGATATGAACAGAAATGACACGTGAGGGAATCATGTCGGCAGACGCTTTGCATTTGGGAATAGCGGTGGACCACGAGCAGGAATCGGACAAGACGGAGGTGGATCACAGGGACAGTTTACTGCCTCCGGTCATCTGTTATCGCGATCCAGCGGACGTTCGCACTATCAGGAGGCAATCCCGACTACTCATGCTTGCTCTGTTCGTTACAGCTACCGCTGTCGTTGGCGTGGTCTACAAATCCATTCAGCGTCCGGACCGCATTGTCGTCGACATGTCCTCGGGGCGCACAGTCATGATCAATGATCGCGAGTTAGGCGCAACCGAGGCAGTCAAGCTCGAGAAAGACAAGCTGCAAATCGCGGATATGGATTACGTGGTCAGAACTTATCTTGACTACCTCTATCGAGTTGATCAGCGCTCGCGCGCCAAAGACATTGAAGCCGCACTGCGGTTAATGGTTCCGGGCCAGGCCAAAAAGTTTGCGCTATATCTGACTGAACAAAAAGTGCTGCAAACTCAACGCGAGCAGCAATGGAATGCGATCTGGAAGGCAGAGTATCTGGAGCACGCGCCGGGAAAGCCATTAACCGTCAAGGTCTACGGTACACAGGAAATTGATCTGGTGATCAAGAACCAGAGCAAGCACGTTACCAGGCACCTGCTGCTGACGGTCGAACTGTTGCCGGATGCGCCTGAAGATGGAACGTTCCGGCTCGACCGCAACCTCCGTTCAGGCTTTCGCATTAATGCGCTCGATTACAAAGAGCTTAGTTCCAGCGAAGCTGAGATCCCGGTCGTCACCAACACTCCAAGCTAAAGGAAACCGAAATGAAAACGACGCTTTTGCTGATTCTTGTTTTGCTGTCGATCACCTCGGAAGGTTGGGCGCAACAACCGACGTCCAGTCCTGCCAAGGAAAGCGATGCAGCGCCGTGTGTTCGGCGCCAATCGCCAAGACGAAATCCGCGCCAGGTGGGGCAGACAGTTGCTCCTGCCCCAGAACCAGTAGCGGACTTCTTTGTTGGCGAAGCCATGGTCGAGGTAACGAAAGACCAGACGGTGGTAAGACTGGCCATGGCCCAGCATGCGAGTGTACTGATCGAGTTGCCGGCCGACGATGGGCCACGCTACATCATTCCGGGTGATCCGGAAATGGTCACGGTTGATGAGAAGGCGCTCGAAAGAAACAAACGCGCCATTATCGTGCGACCGGGCTCGCTCTTCATCCTTCCTGCTTCTAATCAGAGAAGGCGTACGCCTGCTGCTACGGTTACGGCGCAGATGCGTAGCGGTTTAGTGGTGACTTTTCTTTTTTTTCCAGTAGCCGACCTCGCGCAGAACGTTCATCGCTGTGTGCTGAGTTACAGGCGAGATGAAGTCGTGGCGCGACGGCGTGCCGCCGGACTGCCGGTCAACCTCGACCAAAAAGAACAAGGAGGTGAAAAGCCGACTCGGCAGTCCGGTGCGCCCGCTTCCATATCAGTCGAGCCTGTCGAAGACGCTAAGTCGACTGATGGCGGTCTCTTTAAAAAGGACAGTGTCATTCGAGGAATTGAGAATGCGTCGAAGCCGGAGGTAAAACCGATCGCTCCGGTTTTAAGTGGCACGCCTGCTCCGTCGCCCAGCGTAACGACGAATGTAAGTGATTTCGCTGTTACTACTGCCAAAAAACAGTTGGCGCGCGCGACGGCGAAACCCGGCATATTTAAGGACTGGACCAGGCCAATGCACGGACTTGCCTTGGCAGTGCAGCAAAACCGTGATCTCAAAGAAGACTTTTGTGTGTTATTGCTCGCTGTCAAAAACGTGCGTGCGCACCCACTGAAACTTGTTTCCGGCACTCCCGATCTCGCTCTGGAAATGCGCGATGACAAAGGCAAAGTCATCAACGTGCAATCCATCAAGCCGCTGCATGTCGAAGTCAGTCATCTGGGTAGTGACGTCGCTGTTGGCCGCACGATTTACTACGCCATTGTCTACACGCCACCGTTAATGGGTGTACGGCACCAGCTGAGGATTGTCGTGGCGCAATCCAATGCGGCTGATGAGCCAGCTTCAATAACACTCCGGAAATAGCAACCCAATAGAAAGAAGAATACCCATGAATCACCAGAACAAAGGTGTGGGCCAGAACCCGATCGTCGACGGCGAGCATGGCGCGAATGGGAACGGCGCGGGCGGCAACGTTCTCGATCCGTGTAATCCAGTGCTTCAGCCTCCGAAAGAGAGCGACGCGAAGACCAAAAAGAGTTGGACACGCAAGCTGATCGGCTGGTCGGTAATTCTGTTGCTGATTGCCGCTGGTTTAGGTGCTTTGTATCTGCTAATGCGCGCAAAGCGAGTAGACGTCACGGTGAACGCCGAGTCTCGCAGAAGTGCTCAGAGCACTAAGCCCCAAAACGAAATGGCCAATTCAGAGAGTGCTTTGACGGCTGAGGCAATCAACCTGGCGCGGAACGCGGCAGGCGCTGATGTGAGTCAGCCCGCTAATTCCGCGTCTCCGACTCCATCAGCTGCACCCTCTCCCGGCCCAGTTCAGAATCATAGAATTGATTTTACGGGCAACTCACCAGTCTTTGAAAATGTGGGCAATAGCGGTGACACGGATTCCAACTCACAGACGAAGGAAGGAAATACACAAGCAAAGGTGTCGGGCTTATCAGTCGTTGAGCCACAGTCACATGCTAATCCGATCCAGAGTCTCTTCGTCGATGATGCGGTGCCGAAATCCACGCCTGCGCCTGCTCCAGTTCAGGCGCATCGCGAGACGAAGTCTCCTGTGCCTCCCACAGCAAAACCGGCACCACCAACAATGCCGCCATTCGGCACGATGCTGCCTGTGCGAACGCAGGGAGTCATCTTCACGCTGCGCAACAACTCGTATGCAAGACTGGAACTGACAAGAGACATCGCCGGCAATGGCTGGTCCTTACCCAAGGGGACCGTGCTGATCGGCCGAACCACTGGCAGCGAGCATGACCGCGCTTTCGTAAACGTCATCGGTTACATCGATCCGCGCGAGAACAAACTCGTGACGATGACTGGTGACGTGCTCGGGAGCGATGGCGCTAACGGCATTCCCGGTAAGCGCATTGCTGTCGATCGCGGCAGTCTCAAGCAGACCTTGCGAAGAGTCGCAACCGGTGGCCTTCAGGTCGCGAGCTCGATGGCCGGCGCGTTGACCGGCCGGGGAACTGTAGTGATAGATGGCGCCGGCTATCGGCTCATGGATCCCCTTAGCGATCAAGCACGTGGTCTGGTTAGTGGTTCGGAAAAGAATAGTTTCGTAAAGGTCGAAGCCGGACAACAGGCTTACGTAATGGTTGTCGACTTGCCGGCGAGAGTTGAGGGTGCGGACGCGCCCGGTACTGACGAGTTTGCCCGTTTTGGTGAGGTGTCCTTAACAGACAGGGAAGTCATGGAATTGATTCTTTTCGGCACCGCGGATGAGGTTCGTGCGGCCATGCCGTTGATGACTGACGAACAGAAACGACTCGCTATCAAGTCACGGTCTCAGGAGAACGACAGACCATGATTCCCTCTGATCCGTCTCGAGCAGTGATCGATCCGCGACGGCTGGTGCGTGAGCAAGGCCGTGAGGCTTTGGCCGAACTCGTGGCGCGGGAGTCGGGCTACATCTTTCAATTAAGACCACTGAAAGATCTCTGCCTGTCACTGAAGTCAGGAATGCCGCTCCTGGCTGAAGGCGAGCGCGGGGGAGGGAAGACCGAAATGGTCGACGCGCTCGCCTATTCCTGCAACCGTCCTTACTTTGAACTACAGGGAATGGACGACCTTGCACTTAAGGACATCCTGTTTGAATGGGACCAGGCCGCGCAGAACAACTATGTCGTGCAGGTAGTCACTACCAACGAACTGAGTCTTGTGGAAGCTCGACATCAGCAATGGCGCCGAGAGTTTCTAAACCTCGGCGAGATTCTGAAGGCGTACGACTACCTGGCAAGTACCGGCATTGTACCGATCGTCAAGCTGGATGAATTCGAGAAGCTGCCGCAGGTCTGTCAGGCGTTCTTCTATCAATTGTTTACGGACGGTCATGCTTCAGTGCCGAGGTTGATTGAGAACCATGGGCATATAGGCGTTGGTAAATCTAATGAGAAACCGATCGTAATTCTTACGTCCAATAACCAGCATGTAGTTCATCCACCGCTGCGATCGCGCTGCGTTTATACGAAGGTGAGACTGCCGACTGATATGGAGGAAGCCCGCATTCTTCATTCGCGCGTGTCTGAAGCGTGTCCTGATTTACTGAGTCAGGTCGTAAAGGTGATCAGGTACATCCGGATCATGATGCCGACCGTAAGGGACAAACCGGGACTGCGGGAATCGATCGCTTTGCTGCGCTCGCTGACCACAGAGGAGGTCGATGAAATCTCCGCCGAAGTTGTCGACGATCATCTTGGGTTTATTGCTCGCAACGCGGACGATCTCGCCAACCTGGAATTGGGGTTGATGAGATTGGAACGAGCCGCACACACGCCTGATGCCCTCATCGACCAGATGATCGAAACCGTATTCGCTGAACCAAAGAGTCAATTGCGAGAGGCTGCATGAGTCGTGAGCAGGGAAACATCTGGCCCCTCGTCTCCGTTGCCGGTGGCGCAGTATTAGTGCTCGTCGTTGTTCCGCTTGCCATTCAGCGACTGGGGGGCGGTCGCATGGCAACTGTCGACGCCCACGTCACTATCGGCGACACCGGCAGCGGTTCATTGATCGTTGAGAGTAGGTCCTTATACCGTTGGCCTGACAGCGAGGTGCCTCGTACTGCCGAGAGATTGCGAGACGTCACGGCAGTTGCGATCGCCGCCAGCACGAGTGTCATCGAAGGCTCGCTGCGCGGCAGAATTCCTCGGGATGCGGCAGAGCTCGTTGCCTACATCGGCCAGCGGCAACTGATTCCCGGCGAATGGCTGAGTGCGGAGCCGGGAGTGCTGCAAACACCTCGCGGTACCATTCACATTCGTTATTCACCCAAAGATCTGAAGGTCGAAGTGATCTCCGTGCCGCTGAATCGCAAGGATGGCCCAGCGATCCTCATTCGCCTTCCTGACTCGGAGAACACCCGTGCGGGTGCGCGTTACTTTGAATCAATGCAACTGGACGGCATTGTCTATCCTGCGCCTTTTGCGCCGATCGCCGAGATGATTGCTTCAGGATGGCAGCCGCGTCTCTTCAAGCAGACTCAGGTTCCTGATGACCAACGTGCTCAGCTCGAACAATGGGCCAGGAGCCTCAAGGGAAAGTAACTACGCAGGGTATGAGTCATGAGTTTTCGCACCACACTGGAAAGGATCGATGCCGATTACTTTATTCCGCGCCCGGCTGACGAGCCGGAGCTGGATTCATTCCAGGCGGCCAGACGCTTCTTTCAGGATTTGTCGAGTTGCGGAACTTTGCTGCTAAGCAGTTCGGTGGCGGGCTATCTCTTTTTCAGATCAGGACAGATGCTCGCGCTGGATCTAAAGTGGATGGTGTTTGTTCTTTTCGGTGCTTTGCTGGTCGCTTTCGTCGGCCTCATTGAATCGATTAACCTGGCTTACCCTTACTATAGTCTCAATCAGCGTCTGACGCATGGCTCTGCTCGTTGGGCCACGATCGCCGAATTGAAAGCCAAAGGCCTGGCCCATCGCGCCGGCAAACCTCTGCCTCGTGGCGCGGTCCGAGTGGGGCGACTCAGCTCTGCCCTCAGCGCACGCCCGTATGATCTGATTCTCCCTTTGGAAAGGTTACTAACGCATACCGGCATCTTTGGACCGTCAGGCTCGGGAAAGTCGGCCACGTTCTACATGAACATACTGCGTGATTGGTCGGAACATGGTTCGGCACTCGTGATGGATGTGAAAGGCGAGCTTTATGCACACACGGCACGTTACTACGATCACGTCTATCGACTGGACCTCCAGAATCCTGCGCTCTCCGATCTCTGGAATCCACTGCCGCGCTGTCTTGGCAATGGCGAACTCGCTCATTCCATTGCTTCCATCGTCGTCGGATTTGAGCCAGAGAACATGAAGGCGAATGACAGCACTCACTACTGGATTTCAGGGGAGACGGCGTTGATGAAAGCCCTCTGCCTGCATCTGCCTACGATTGCCGCAAACCCTACCCTGCCGATGATCAAGGAATATCTCGCGCGCAATGATCTGAAGCAGTTGAGTGAGGAGATGAAAGTGTCCGCGGATCAGGAAGCTCAGATTGAATGGGGCAACTTTTGTAAGGTCGATCCCGAAAAGACGCAGGGCGGCGTCATCACCGGTCTCAACAATAAGATTGCCCCGCTGCGCTCGCCGAATGTGATCAGCATTTTGAAAACGGCGACTGCTATCGACCTGGCTCGCGGTGTACGCGAGATCAACCTGGCGAACCTCAGAGTTCCGAGTACGGCCATTTACCTTGTCATGTCCGAGGACCAGGCGAGTGAGTACCGGATTCTGCTCGAATTGATCTTTGGTCTGGCGGCGCTCGAGATGCGAGATTCAACCGGGACGAATGCTACCCCCGTGTTAATGGCGCTCGACGAAGCGGGCAACGTCCACCCACCCAAACTCCAGGACAAGTTGAAAATCGGCAGGTTTCGCAACACGCCTTACCTGCTTGGATTTCAGGACGTATCCCAGATCAAGTTCAAGTATCAGGAGAATGGTGCGAATGCCGTGCTCGCCGGCATCAAAAACCAGATCTTTCTGCCGGGTGTCGATCACGCAACGGGCGTTCACGCTTCCTCTCTGCTTGGTCCAACCACAGTGCTCTCCCGGACGGAGATCGATGCCGAAGGGACGGAGCATGACGCCGAACGCGTCTCCGAAAGCCGACGCGACTTCAAACAGCCGCCGGAGTTAAGAAGACTCGTCAAATATCGACAGGGCATCGCCATTATCGATACCGCGGACCCGATTCTGTTTCGGTTTCTGCCGCGGGCAGACAACGGTGACGAGGCAGTTCCTGCCCGGCGTTTGTTGGATCCACCGCTAACACTCGCCGAGGCCGTTCAAGCTATGAAGGACAGGAAGCTTGCACAAAAGCTGTCGGCAGCTAATCCGGTCGAAAGCATTGGCAACAGTGAAGACGGAAACCTCGTAGCTGGGGTGCGTGCAAGTGACGGCGCTCAACAAGATCAGACGAAGACCAAGCCACTAACAATATACTTAGGACCTCCTCCGCGGCATGTTACAAGCAAAAGGTTCATGCGCCCCTCACTGCCTTTCGAGCCGCCGGCGGAAGAGGAGTAGACGATGCAGGGGGTCACAGGAAAAACTCGCAAGCGCAGGTTTGGCATCTCCTATCTCCTGCTGGTTGTCGCCGTGGTTAGTTACTTTGGTGTCTGGGGATACTCCGTGTTAGCTGCTGACTGGAAAGCGAAAGCCAGCATCCCGCAGATCGATCCGATCCTGACCATTATTAAAGGTCTGCGGCAGTACCAGAAAATCAACGCCACATTTCCGCAAACATTCAACCAGGTCGAGACACAGGTCTGGAAGCATGCGAGACCGCCGGAGTTTGGCGTCAACGGACACTCGCTGGTGCTCAAGAACTATTACTACCTTTATACGTTCATCAGTCCCACTCGCTGTACTCTATGGGCCATTCCCGTTGGTCCACGCGCCGGCGATGCGAGCTCATATTTCCTGATTCTCACGCCTACCGACCGCGAGAAATACAAAGGGCCGCCGCTCGATCTCAAGGAGGCGGGCTCCATCAGTGGGACGCCGACGTATGCGCAGCTCGGGATACTCGGGATGATCAAACAAGAGCCTCTGCCGCAGAGAAAGAGATAGTCGTGAGAGTTGTGTTTCGCGTTATCTCTACCGGCGGCGCAGGAGCTGCCCGAATTACCCGTTACATAGCCGAGCGCGATCAGGACCCGTTGCGCGAAGGCCCGGGTCCTCGGCCTTTGTTCAGTGAGGACCGGGAAGGACTGACATATCGCATTGCTGACCGTGTGCTCGATGCTGATGGCCAGCCTCAGAAAAGTGATCTGCTTCATTTCTCGGTCAGTCTTGAAGAAGCCGACTTCGAGAAACTCGGCGCCGATGAAAGGGAAGGGCAAGCGCGCTTCCGTGAGGTGATCCGCGAAGGGATGAGAGGCATGACGGATGATCTGAACGTTGACCGGCTTACGTGGGTAGGTGGCATCCATCGTAATACCGACAATCCACATGCACATATCGTGGTCCACAAACAGGTGATTGAACGCGGTACAGGCCAAGAGAAGAGAATTCACCGCATTTCCAAGCAACTGCTTCCGCACAGGGAAATGCGAGAAGGTACTGAAGTCCTCGTTCCGGGCCGCATTGGCGATCGGTTTCTCGCTGCCCTCGAGAAACAGCAAGAGCTTTTTTTGACTCCCGAGCAACCGCAAACAAAAGCCCGTGTAGTAATGGACCAGCTAATTCAACGACTCCAGGAAGGTTCAAGGGCAGAAAGGGAACGCAGGGGCAATGACAGGGGATTACCCATTGGCCAAGGACGAGCCGAACATTCTTCGAGTCTGGCCACGTCCAAGTCTCTGCACCGCTCTAATATCGCTAGAAGTTGGAGTGAGGACGCACAACCATCGGGCGTTTACGACAACCTGCACCTCATGCTTGGTCGACGATTCGAATTGAGCATGCGGTTAAGGTTTGCGCAGACGTGGTACGACCGTGCTGTGGAACATGGGGATACTTATCGTTTTGAGGTGGTCGATCAATCAATCAGCGAAGAAAGAAAGATCTCTGATCTGGATGTGCATCGGCGAGCGTCGGCACGTGCGCAGCACTTCCGCGATCGTGCTGAACGCGAACGAGCTTACGAAGCAGATCTCGGGCGGCATCTAGAAACCCTCAACGAATTGAGAAAGGCGCGGGAAGGGAAGATTGACGCCCTGAGCAAAGATATCAGCGCACTGAGCGGCAAGTTGGCACTGGTCGAAGGGCGACTTACAGTGGCCGATGACTCTGCGGCGACCGAGCTGAAGCCAATAGTCTCGCGCTCCACGCTGTCGGAACTGCAGGAGCAAGCCGTAGAGCTGAGTCTGCCGGAGACGGTGCAGGAACTGGAAGATCTACGCGTGACGTTGGCGCGCGAACACACAGCGCCGGTACGCACTGATGAAGAAGCGGCAACGCTCGTCGCTCAATTTAATGTTGCGCGTGCTGACTATCTGGCTCGAGAGAAGCGGCTGGACAACTTTGAAGCTTCCGTTCATCTGGTCAACTACGAAATCGGAGATGAACGGTGGTCGCTGGCTGCTCTCGATAAACAGATAGCGCGACGTCGCGAAGATGCGAAGGTTATCCCTGATCGTGCGGTTCGTCTCGACTTACGGGCGCTGGCGCGAATCAATTATTCACCTGCCGCGAGAGAGCAAGCCGCGCGTGATGTGGAGCATCTGATCTATGTTCGTGGTGAAGTCATGCGCCAGATCGAGCAACGTCGTGAATCGTTGGTTGCGGATCGTGATCTCGCGCGCGATCTGGTTGATGTTTTGGAGAGTGCATATTCAAGAGAAGGGCAGTCGCGGGAACAAAACGGGTGGAGTATGCCTGATCCGAATTATCGCGCAGATCAGGTGAAGTCTCTTGAAGCCAGCGCCGAAACGTTGCGAGATTCGAAACTCTTGAGTGAAGTGCATGAATGGGAGAAGACGGCATCGAAGTATGACAAGCAAATCGATTGGGCCGGCCGGGCAGTGGCGCGAGAGATCATGGCGAGTGTTGCGGCTGAGGAAACCAGGCAGCGACTGGAGCAGTTCCTGGAGAGTAAGCGAGTGGCTTCGCTTCATCTGGGAAATCAGCGCACTGGTTCACTGCGCGAAGTTGAAGCGCGAAAGCTTACGGATTATCTGGCGCGAGCGATTGAAACCCATGCGCAACGCGATTATCGTCACAGTCTCAACCTTGCTGCCAAAGAACATCATGGCCGACTGGTGGCGGAGTTTGACAAGGCGAGCGAGTATCACGATGCCGCGCGCGAACTCGCATCGGCGGTAGCAAACCGGAATCCGAAGTTTACCGACAAGGAGAAAATCAATCTGGAGATTTACGCTGAGCGACAGACGGATCCACAGCAGCGTGAAAGGTTTTTGGATTTGGCTCGTGAACGTGACTCTGGGTCTCACGAACGGCAAGGCGCGGTTTCTCGAAGTCGCTGAGCCGTACGTCAGGAATCAGCTGGACGTCATGGTACGATGGTCTTAGCGCATGTGTGGTGCACAACAAACGAGATCTCGCCGCCGCATTGCGAATGGGCTTGGACCATCATCGCATGTTTTATCGTTAGGGGACATGCAATGACCTCAACTAAGCATCTTCAGTAGGTTGCAGCCATCATTGGACCACTCCTTGTTATTCCTTGATTCAATTCGGCATCGATTAGCAACGAGTTAAGTGACGAATCGGCGACATTCTTATGGACCGCCGGTGTAGGCAATATCAAGCGCCTGGCGACCACTCAGTTGATATGGCGGCAATATAAGTTGAACAGCGCGAGGCGCTAAACGCGTCCGCTCGAACTGAGCTAGAGTGCCTCTTAGACGAACGTTGACCTACGTGCCGCACATAAGGCATCGACAGCGATACTGCGCACAATCGCTGACGCCGGTAGTGCGCGAAGTGCTAGCCGGCCCGCAAGTTCTCGTGACCGGGTCGGCCAGGTATTGACGTGTAGTTTCATTGGGAGGTGCGGAATGGGAGTCGGGTTCCAAGCGGCCCGACGGTGAACTAGTTCGCCATCGACGAACCACCGTATCTCGCATGGGTCCCATTCGATCGCAAACCTATGCGCCGCTTTTGATGCATCAAACCCGAGCGGAATGGCTGCGGGCGTTCCCCGATAGCCGTAGTCGAACTGCGCTCCCTCGGTCCCCGGGTTATAGAACACGTTGACCAAGAGCCGGGTTGGCCGATTTCCCGTAATCTCAACATCGATTTCCTGTCGGGGAGAATCGCGGTGAAGAAAGAAGCCGGTCACTAGACCGGAAACATTTGTCGCTTGCAGAGTTGCTTCGAAACGTCCGTAGAGGAAGTTGTCTCTACTCGAGATAGCGGAAGCGCTAAGATCTCGAACTCCAAGGGACTCCTGAAAGACTGCGAGCGAGAGACCGCCGCCAGATTGCGGGGTGACGTTTGCTGGACGAAACAGTCCGAGGTTTCCAGGGAACGTGTCGTTTCGCAACACCCAACGCGAAAACTGAAAATCGGCAAGATTGTCGTCGAAGACTACCCGCGACGCTAATAGCTCCGGCGGCTCCGACGTGCTGCCGCTGATTCCTGCCCATTTCGCATGCCGCTTCGCGACCCATGGTGATCGGTCGTGCCGAAGCCACTTTGCTGGACGGCTCCTTGGTGTATTGACCGGCGCGCGCTGATGCCTTCGCTGTCCGCTATCTGGGACAATCGGATATGGTGCCACGGGCGGTGGAAGCCTCAAGAACTGGCAAAGCGCTCGCCAACTGCGGGCATCTTCACCGTGCAGACGAATCACGTCGCCCCCTTTCAAGGTGCCAACCACCCCATCAGTGTTGCGATCAAGCCTCCCTTCTGCGTTGTCGATCACGATGAATTTGGCGCGCGGATAGCGCAGCATGAGCCCGCGAACATGCGGCGTAAGTGAAGCTATGTTGACATAGGCATTAAAAACGCAGCGACGGCCAGCAAGCAACCTCTCAAGCTCACATTCGGGAATTCGCTCCAGATCGCTGCAGCAACGATAACCAAGCATCGAAAGGGCCATCGCAAGCGATGACAACCCAGATCCAAAGTGTCCAAACGCGAATACGGGAGAATGGATCGGCCGACGATGAAATAGCGCCGTGTTGCACTCGTCGAGTACGCCAATCCGGGTTAGTGACGGAAGGATCGAGTGTGAATTTGTTGAAGGGGTATCGCGACGCTGATTGATTACTGAGCGGCGCAGAGCTCGCACATCCAGCTCTCTAAACTTGTGATTGATCCAGAGGTCGATCGGGCCCCGGCTCGGAAGGAGGTCGAGCAGCGCCTGAGCTCCTTTCTTCGACAGCACGTACCCAGACAAATACCAAAGCCCGCGTTCCGGTCGAAACACGTTATTCGAAACCAGTTGTTTCGGAGCACCGTAGCGCACTTCCTTGTAAGATACATACAAGACATCAAAGGCAGGAGTTGTTCGATCAGCGGCTTCCATCTCTCGCCAAGCCTGATCGACGACTCGCCCGAAACCGCGCTCGACCCATATGTCGTCCTCAAGTACAAGAGCATAGTCGGCTGAGCAACGTGCGATTGTTTTCCACACACCTATATGCGAGCGTGCAATGGCTATTTCTTCCGGACTCGTTCTAATCGGGCACGTTAGATCGAACGCATCGGGTACTGCAAGAGGTTGCGGCTCGACAAAAAGCTGGTCACCAAGCGTGTAGAAAGGATTGGTGTCACCGTCATTGACCAACTCTTGTGCATCCGACTGTGCGTCGCATGCAGCGTACCGAAGAGCTCTCTCTGAGAGCGGCTTCCCCGAAGCATCTAGGATGCAGGAAAGCTCCCGCAGCACATTAACCCAACGTTGCGGTTGCCTTTCCAGGTTAATAACGAAAATCGGACCGATGCCCGATTGCCGAGAATCCGAGTGCGCAGCGAAAGTATTGCACTGTTGCTGCGGAAGGTGTGCTCGGCATCGCAAGACCAAGGAGTGTAGATGTCTGGACACACCACGCAGTGGCTTCGAAAGATTCATGCGGGACTATTCGTCGTTTCGACGGAACCTTCGTTGATTCGAAAGTCGCCAGTTTCTGGCATCATCACGATAACTTAAGGGCCACTTAGAAACGGCAAGTGAATCCCAGTCCCGCAATATGACCAAATCGCGCTCCACTGCTCCAAGCGTAGTGCCATGCTCAAAAATTGACCTTGAGAGATTCCCTGGGCCAGTCGTCGCTTGAATCTCAGGCAGCGAATCTCCGTTGGCGAGTTCGAGAAGATCAGTAGCTCGTCGGAGCGCGCGTTCGATCATCGGATGCCCGTAATTTGCAACCAATGGATTATTGTTGAAGTAGAAAATCCAGCCAGGGTCGTAAGCACCAGTTTGAAGGAACGCGGATGGGTTCACCATCGTTCCAGAAGAGATGTCGTAGCAGAGTGGTTGGAGTCTCAGTCGACCGTCGTCGAACAGCCAGTCGATATTCGAACCAATACAGACATCGTCCGCATCGACATACAGGCCGCCTTCGACTAATAGGTAGCACAACCGGAAATAGTCGGCCTGCATGGCCGGATGATAGCAACTCACAAAGGCGCGCTCGTGACGCGCGTCCAGTGAGCCCCCGATAAACGCTTTAGCACTGCGCTCGTCGAACAAGCAATGTGTAAAACCGGAAGTCGTCCAGCGGGTCCATGAGGCGATGCACTCTTCGATGTCCTCTGGCAACTCTTGCAGATCATGCCAAAACTGCACGATAGTCCTGGGTGGACCTTGCTTATACCGGTCGTTGATTCGTAGGCCATCTATGGACCGCTGGACAAGCCCTCTGATGAATTCCGAGCGCTGTCGATGGTGCTCCAGACTATCAGTCATATATGTTCAACTCGTGATGGGCGATCGTAGCAATAGTACTTTATGCCATCAAGAGAAATGCTTATGCTCACATTGCGCCACGGCGAAAGGCGCGCTCTTGGCCAAAGTTGATCGGCGATGATTGATTGAGATTTAGGCGGAGGTCGCAACGTGAATATTCTTTCGTATAACCCAGACCATGACGGTGCAATCGCCTACCTGAAAGGTGCTCATTTAGTGTTTTCTATTGAAGCGGAGAAGAACTCAAACTGGCGCCACTCGCCGATATCCAGTCGTGGCGTGTTTGACGCCCTCGGCGAACTCGACGAATTTCCCGACGTCATTTGTACGGGCGGTTGGTGGCCGCAAGACCACTACGAGTACTTACATGGGCCGCATGTTCAGTACCGCGGCGTATCGAAGAGCGACGTCATCGTAGACCAACGGCGTCTATTGGGAAGGCCAGTGCACTATTTCTCCTCTTCTCACGAGCGATCGCACCTACTTTGCGCTTTCGGCCTGTCGACCCTGCCGAAAGGTACCCCATTTTATGCGTTGGTCTGGGAAGGTGAGATAGGCGCCTTCTACGAGATCGATTCTGCGTTGAACATAACACTGCTTGCCGATGTCCTAAATCAGGTGGGGAATCGTTATGCCATCCTCTACGGCCTAGCCGACCCAACCTTTCCTAAGGATGGACGCTATCCTCGCGTGGAGGACGCAGGAAAACTCATGGCGTTGGCCTCATTTTCAAAGCGCAGCACACCCTCACCTGAAGAAAGAAAACTGCTCGAATTTCTGCTGGAGGGTCCGCGTCGAGAACTGAGCGCGTACCATGATCTTGAGAAGTCGCGACACTACAACGTTGGGGTGGATGATCCAGACTTCCGCAACTTCGCTGGCATTTATAGCGACAAGATCTTCGATGTCTTTTATCAATTCGCGCAAGCGAACATGAGGAAAAGACTGCCGCTAGTCATTGCCGGTGGGTGCGGCCTGAATTGCGATTGGAATACGAAGTGGAAGGAGACCGAACTTTTTGCCGAGGTCTTCGTGCCGCCTGTCGCCAACGATTCTGGTTCAGCTATAGGAACGGCAATCGACGCGCAATTTCATTTTACTGGAAATCCAAAGATCGATTGGAACGTCTATTCTGGACTCCGCTTCATCACGTCCGGTTCTTTCGATGTGAGCCGATATGATGTCTATGAGACAAACTATGAAATGATCGCTGATATGTTAGCAAACGACCTCATACTCGGCTGGGTGAACGGCAACTATGAAATCGGGCCGCGTGCTTTAGGCAACCGTTCGATTCTCGCTGCACCATTCCACGAAGGCATTCGGGTACGGCTAAATGAGATTAAGCAGCGCGAACAATTTCGTCCCATTGCTCCTGTTTGCTTAGAAGAAGAAGCCGCGCGATGGTTTGGCTGCGATCACGCGAGTCCGTTCATGCTGTATACGCATCGTGTGAGAACGGAAGCGCTAGCTGCCGTTACACACGTGAATGGGACTGCCCGTATTCAGACGGTGTCATCTTTGAGCAATCGAGATTTGTATGAGCTACTTGTGGCATTCAAGGCACGTACTGGATACGGCGTCTTGTGTAACACCTCTTTGAATTTCAAAGGGAGAGGATTCATAAACAAGATATCTGATCTCTCAGAATATGCCCTCAAGCACAATTTGGATGGTTTTGTAGTTGAACGACGGACGTATCTCTTGAAGTCATCGAGGAGATATAAGGAATACTTAAGCCTGCTTAATTCTCTAGCTACTGATTGGCGGACAGATCTTTGTATGCATCTTGATCGTATTCTTGCGAAGCCGTAGACGAGTGCTATCTCGTAGAACTACTCCAGGAGCACTTGGTTCCGCGGCCCACGCACGCTACTGATATCCGCAGCTCTGTATCAGCCTGAGAGTTTCACTCCCAAGGACACAACGCAATGGGGTATGAATCACCTACTTTGGCAAAACCTAAGTATTTGCCTTTTCGAAAGTTGCAGCCACCAAGAATTTCGGCCCATTTTACATTCTTTACGGTTGGTTACAGTCGCATGTTCGTGCTGTGCTGTTCATTCTGGACACAAATTGGACACAACGATTTGGGGTGAACCCTTTAGGTCGAGATAGTTCAGATGCAATCTAACGTGCCTCGGAGATCTTCCACGTTGCAATCGGCCTGAAGCATTGTTCACGGCCACCATTTGTGGGTTTCGATTACTCCAGTAGCGATAGAGCCAATGCTCTTGGATCCGCCTACTTTGATAATCCAAGGTAAAAGAGCTTCGAGATAATTTAAAAAGGAAGACCGTCGCTCCGCTGCACAGGATTGTAGTAGTGCCGCGACCGCTTCGTGAGATGAGACTTCATCAATTACACTCCACTCAGCAAGATAAGGTCCAAGTACTTTAAGATTCGCCGTGCGACGAGCATACAGATTGCATGAAGAGTCTGTAGCTTTTTTTAAAGCATCTATTCGCTCCGCGCCGTCAAGGAACGGTAACAATGACGTGTAAACGTCCGCTCGAAGTCCCTCTTCCTTTGTGGTCGAAAGCTCTCCGAGTACGTCCTCTATGAGTGGACGACGTTCCTTTTCATCCAAATACTTGATTACACCAATTAAGACCTGTAGCCGATATCGAATCTTGTCCAAACCCTTGGAAATTTCAATAATAGCAAGGAGTTGATCGTTGTTGGCGTAATTTGCCAATTCGACCAGTAGCTTTGCTAGATTCTCCTTATTACGGGGTTCATTTGTGTCCGTCGTTATGCTCTGAAGTATTTCATCAATCAAGCATCTGCGGTTGCTTCCGTCGACATATTCCAAGTGGAAGACAAGATTCCAGGTGCGATCATGCCACGGCGTAAGTTGTCGCGTCGCTTGAAGTGCATGTTCAAGTGTGAGACTTCTTTCCTCTTCGCTCGACGCGTATGATGACAGTTCTCGCAGCGCGATGGGTTTCTGAAAATCTTCAACGCTCTTAGCTAACTTCCTGCGACTCTCGTCGATGATGCGGCCCCGTTCTTCAGCAGGTAAATGTTTCGCGAGCCTGAGGGCATAGCAGATCCCTAGGTTGACCTTGCGAAATCTGCTGAAGTATAGGAACAATCTCTGCAAACACGTCAATCTCAGCTCCTCTGACATGCTTTCCCATCCCGTCCTGAGTACATCCTCCAGATGCTGTTCTTCGATATTTTCTAAGAGACTGACAAGATTGCTATGAACGCGCTTTCGTTGCGAGTGGTCCATATACTTGCTGAGTCTTAGCAAAGTTTCTGCTTGCCGGGCTCCTCTCAGCATATTCGCGATATCAACTGCTTGGGGGCAGAATTTACTTCTCTGTTTTTCACTAAGCTTCTCCAACATAGATGCAAGTACTTTGCACAGTTCATATTCGTCGTTGATTGTCCGTGCCGCTTCCCAAGCTTCTCGTAGGAGCTCTTCTTGTGTCTCACTTGGAGCGAGGTTTTGAAGGTTAACGAGCGCCTGCGATCGCTCCTTGCCAGCACGGATGGTTCGTGCAATCTTTGAGCACTTTTCGAAAAACTCTTCAGGTGCCGCTTCAGCTACAGCAACCAGTACCCAGCCCCACCGCTCCTCTTCTATCTGGGACATGGTGTTAAGCAGATCTTCGAGAAACCTTACTTTCTCAGGTACTGGCAATAACCGTGACAAGTCAGCGGCTACTCGTAACTGTCGGTATGAGTCGACATGCCATGCGTCAATACGACACGCCTCCATACATTCTTTAAAGAGCTCCTCTTGCTCATCCGACGGAGAGCGTCGGCCGATAGCAGCAATGAGTAGTGCTCGCCAAGCACCCTTTGGTAGGCTCCTTGCGACTCTCAACGCATCGGCGCGCAAGGCGTCAGGGAAGACAAGAAGTGCTTCAAGCATCGAATCAGCAATGTCATGCGCTTCTGAACCCCAGAACTTTGTCTTCTTGATCTCAAGCTCCAACTTTGGAAGATCGTTCAGGATTGCTGATAATGCCGCCTCTTTGTCCGATCCGTTAAGGTAATGAGCGACGGAAGCGATTTTAGAGATTCGCCACCTTGGCTTGTCTTCCTGCAAAAAGCACGTTAATACCTCTCGAAGTACGTGGCTTTGTTCAAGACCATCTAATCGTCGTGCTGCCACCAGCAATAGCCGTCCCCTGCCATCGGGATCGTTAAGCCGTCGAGCCGAATCAATTACCCATCCAAGACGAGCATCGGGAAGCGCCAAAAGCAAGTAATACAGAGCGCTCCATTTAGGATGGTCCTCACCATCGATTGATTCGGCGAGAGCTATTGCTCGGCTCAGCGTGATCTCTCGCTCTGTCGAAGACTGATGGTCGGCAATAGCACAGAGTCCCTGTACTTCAGCGGCCGGAAACTTAAAGGACTGAAAAATTCTTAGAACTTCATTCTGCATTTCTTTGTCAAGCAATGGAAAGATTTTTGGAAGCACTCGAACTCGTTGCCACATGTTCGGATTATTCTTTACTAGGCCGAGAACGTAAATTGGAGAAATAATCTTCCGCTCAAAGCATCGAAGAATCAGACTATCAGGCACTTCAGAGCTGAGAGCTACAACACTACTTTGACAGAGCGCGCACAGTACCTGTACGGCAACGTCAGGCTTCAGCCCGTGCATGCTTCCAGACGCGATGAACATCGCTCAAAAAGCCTGAATGTGAAGGATCTAGACGTTCCCACGCCCTGAGCCAACCTTCAGTCAAAAGACCCTGCAAACGCTCTAACGGGGCGTCAGCTCGATCAAGATGAGCGCCATAGTGTCGAACGAGGTAATCGGGAACGCTTACATTGTCGGTTACCCCGACTTTGAGCTGCTTCGACAAGTTCTCTCCCCAGCTTAAAAAGCGGCCTTCCCATTCTTGCCTTTCGGCTAATCCCAATCGTTCATAGAAAAAGTAATTCAATCGCGAATGGCAGAAGGAATATCCTGTTTCGACTCCATTGCCGATCACAAAGCGTCGAAGCGAATACATTGCTTCATCCAGAGACCATGATGATAAGTCCACATTTGATGCTGCTAGGTTCAAGAGATCCTGACGTGACAGCGGACCCAATGCGCAAGCAAGGAGCGAGAGAACCGAATAAATGGGACGTAGTCTCATTGGTCGATCTCTCCACACTTGGTTCTGCTCCTCCCACCATCGAGCAAAAAATCCTTCCAACCCGGGTTGTAGCGACTGAAGTTGTTCCGCATTCAGAGATCCGGATGACTCCGCTAACTTCGACATTTCATCTATGTAGAGGCGAATTAAGAGAGGGTCACCAGATGTCAGTCTCAGTAATTGAATTACGAAATTCTCATCATTGGGACTGATAACGCCCCGATCAGAGGTTTTTATTAGGACGTCTTTTATGCCGCTCGCTGATAGCGGCTCAAGATCAAATGAGGATCCCAAACCGGGCTTATCCCACCCTAGACTTTTGAGCCAGAGCTTCGCAGTTGTATTCTTCAGAGAATATCGGGTCGAAACTATTACTCGGAGGCTTTTGGGCGGGTGGATCGGTAGCAAATCCGATCCAAGTTCCCAGTCTGCAGCTTCGTCGAGACCGTCCAGTATTAGTATCAGAGTTCTGCCGTCCGGAATCGGTTGGCGTAGAAACTCTGCCACTTGACCTCGCCATAATTCCGAATGCGACCCTGGCGGCGTTAGCTTTTGCCGGTGGATCACTGCAAGCTGGCTCGCTAAATCAGGGAAGACCACGCTGGCAAGATTGGATCGAAAACGAATACTGATAGGGTAAAAGATGACGTGAAAATTCTGTGTTGATAGGTATTGCTGGAACCACTGAGTTAGGAGAGCAGACTTTCCCATTCCTGCCTGGCTGCTAATCAGTAAATAAGAACTCGAAAACTCTGACAGCCACTGATTGAGTTTGTTAATCTCTAAATCTCGCCCGCCAAACGGGGTCGGACTTGTCGATGAACCAACGTACTCTTCCAAGAAGCTAGCTAGGCGTGTTGAAAAGATTTTATCTATTCCGCCGAAGACAGGTTCGCTTGATAAAGTATTCGATGACGGTTCTTGGTTTGACACGTCAAACAATTCTTCAAGAACCTGATCGGGAAGAGTCCTTAGCTGCGCCCAAAGCGATTCGATATCGAGCACTCTCACTTTGATGTGCGGGTGCTCTTTGCTTAGTGCAGCTACTGCATCAGCGCTAAGTTTTCCGATCTTTCCCTCTGGATGATTGTGCAGGAAAACCCACTCGCTGAGGTTTTCGCCTAGTGTGTTCAGCGCAGTCTGAAAATCAAGTCGGATTTTCGCGGCGGTCTCTCCATCGCGCAGCTCACTCATGCGCGAAGGGGCATATACTTGGTAGACCAGGTGGGAATTGATCACAAGACCGTCGAGTCCACCATCACCCTGTGTCTTGCGAATAGCTTGGAAATCTCCAGGTTCGTGGAGCGCGCGTGCCAGACTCTCAAACCAAGATTGAAATGCCTCGTTGTGGAGGCTTCTGAACTTGTCTCGATAACTGAGTCGTTGAGTTTCAGTCACAGCCATATGAAGATGTGGGGAAGAGTTTCACTGACGAAGCAGGCAACGCGTCCGGCGCCGATCCAACTACTCAACGGTGAGTGCCCAAAAGGCTTATTGTGGATAAATCCAGGAGCCCTTCGCGACTTGTTGAGGAGAGCGTTTCTTAGCCATACGAGTCGTCAATAAATTTCGATAAACTCGCTTCCTTAGTCGTTCTCAGGCACATATTTACCTCATGTACAACGCGAAACGATCTGAAAGTTAATCTCGCCTTGAACACAACTGCCTGAACGTTTGTAGCATCGGTAAGTTCTCTTACTGATGCTAGCGGAACCTCGCAGGGCGGGCCCAGGATCACCTCTGCAAGTCGCAGGTCCGCGCCAAAAGGCCAGAAGTACAACCCGTGCTCTCTTTTCGCTTTGGACAGTTCCACGAACATTCGGAGTTCTTCCTCATACCTCCAGTGACTGAATTTTTGTTCGTAGCAAGAGATCTTGAAGTTTAGAAGGAAGCGCAACGGGATCTTCGTGATCCTTCAATTCCTCCCTAAGGCGTTCATCTTCGTAGTTTACCTCTTGCACTTCGGTTTTTCTCAAATCGAACCCCAGGCAGATGCCCCTATGTTTCGTTGCATAGTGGCTCCACAAGACGGGATTGGTCCAGTTCGCGCTGAAACACATTAGTCCCGTCTTGCGATTTCGCAACGGCTTAAATTGTCGCACCAACTTTCGGGGCGTACGCTCGTGAGAGTTCAGCGCCAGCAGCTCAAATGGGTCGTTAACTTCAAAGAACAGTCCAACCTTCAATCGTCGAAGGCTGATGCTACTAATTGCGTGGTCAACGGAGGTTAAACGATACGCTCGAATGAACTCTTCGTTCGGTGGACCCACTACAGAGGCACTACTCATCCCTTCGCCGTAACCTAACCGTTGCCATTCGTTTCGTATCGAGCTTGACCCATCATGGTTTCAATGTTGAAAAGAAACCTTTGTAGTGCACCCCTGAAATGACACAAACAGTTAAGAAAGTATTGGTGGTGAAAGCGAAGCTTCAAACTCGGCTGGCGGCCGATAGCCGATGGCCGAATGAAGTCGCTTCCGATTATAGACCCCGCTTCGATAAAATGCTGGACCGAGGCTAGCACCTCAGCCAGCGAGTCGTAGTCATTCAAGTAAACCTCTTCGTACTTGAGCGTGCGCATGAACCGTTCGGCCTTGGCGTTGTCATAGGGATTGCCGGTGCGGCTCATGCTGATCTGAATCCGCTGCTCTTGCAAAAGCGCGACGTAATCGGCGGCCGCATATTGCACGCCGCGATCGGAATGATGGACCAAGCCCGGTGACACGGTGCGGTTCGCCAGGGCCATGCGCAAAGCTTTGAGCGTTAGTTGCGTATCGATGTGACGCGAGAGGGCCCAGCCAATGCAGCGCCGACTGTAAGCGTCGAGGATGACCGCGAGATAAACAAACTCGCGCCGCAGCCGGATGTAAGTAATGTCTGAGACCCAGAGTTGATTGATGTTTGAAAGTACCAACCCGCGCGCCAGGTTGGGATAAACC
>Ga0196977_1000270_pt1 | contig 30045 bp, 22 predicted proteins | sample S3v_1013CmetaG_FD_148634 | JGI IMG/M metagenome (GOLD analysis project Ga0196977, IMG submission 148634) | Soil microbial communities from Anza Borrego desert, Southern California, United States - S3+v_10-13C | ecosystem: Environmental > Terrestrial > Soil > Desert | place: USA: California... | reverse complement strand
AATGAACGCGAGCTTGCCGCCGCACGCGCCGAACGCGATGCAACGCGATCGGAGCTCGAGACGACCGTGGGCGAACTGGCCGCTGCGCGCGGAGAGGCCGCTGCGAAGGCGCGTCATCTCGCCGAGGCTCAGACTCGCGTCGCTGTCACCGCGCAAGAAGTCACCGCACTCCGCGATCAACTCGGCGCCCAGTCCGCTGCCAGTGAACGTGAGCTCGCCGCGGCACGCGCGGAACGCGATGCAGCTGTGGACGCGATCGCGCGCGATCTTGCCGCTGCACGTGACGTTGCCGAAACGCATGCGCGCGAGGCAGTCGAAGTTCGCGAACGTGCCGATGTCATCGCGCGCGAGCTCGTCGCCACTCGCGAAGAAACCTCCTCCCTCGTCGCGCGTGTCACCGAGCTCGAGCTCGCGCGCAGCGAGACCGAAGAATCCGCCTACCACCAGGTCGCGCAGGAACGCGCGCTTCGCGAGCGGCTCGAGCTCGACGCGGCCACGCTCCGCACGCGCATCGATGAGCTCGAGCAGTCGCTCGCGGAAGTCGCGGCCGCGCACGCCGAAGCGGAAGCCGCGTTGCGCACGGCGAACGCCGATTTCGACACGAAGCTGTCGACGATCGTCGCGCATCTAGCCGAGGATCATGAGTCGGATCTCGGCAAGGCGGTGGAGGAGAGGGAGGAGGCACGCGCCGAAATTCGCAGCCTGACCGCGCGCCTCGCCGCGCTGCAGAAAAAATACGACGAGGAACATCAGCGGTCGAAGCGTCCTCGCGTGCTCATCGTCCATCCCGACGCCGAGCTCCGCAACAACGCCCGCCTCAGCCTCGAACGCGCCGGCTACGAGATCCTCGGCGCCGGCGACGGTCTCGAAGCGCTGCGCACCGCGTACGCCGAACGCCCTGACGTGGTCATCGCCGACGCCATCATGCCGAAGATGGATGGCCGCGAGCTCTGCCAGCTCCTCAAATCGCAGGAGAAGACCGCGCACATCCGCGTCATCCTGCTCACGCGCTCCGATGAGCAGCCGAAAGGCGACCTGCCGCCGGACGGCGTCCTGCGCAAGCCGGTGCCGCTCGAAACCCTGAAGTCGACGCTGGCCGCGCTCATCGCCCGTACGGATCGCTGACCAGCTTCATCATGTGCCGCTCCGGCTTGTCGAGCGGCGTGAATCCGAACTGCGCGTACAGCCCATGCGCGTCGCGCGTCACAAGATGCCATCGCCGCAGCCCCCGCAGATCGGGATGCGCACCGATCGCCTCCATGATCCGTTTGCCGATCCCGCGTCCGCGATGCGACAGCACGACGAACACGTCGGCGAGATATGCGAACGTCGCGTAATCGGTGATCACGCGCGCGAAGCCGACCTGCTCGCCGCCATCAAACGCACCGAAACAAAGCGAGTGTGCAATGGCGCGCTCCACGACTTCGCGCGGAACGTTCTTCGCCCAATACGAATCCTGCGACAGGAATGCGTGAATCAGTGCGATGTCCATGCGCGCACGGTCGCTCGTGATGACCACCCTCACACGACCGGCTCCTCGCGCCGCTGCTCGCCGATGCCGGCCAGCACGTGCAGCGCCTGTTCGAGCTCCGCGATCGTCGCGGGCGCGCCGACGCTCACGCGGATCGCGCGCGGCACGCTCTTTCCCACCGCGAACGACGATGCCGCTGCCACGCGCACCCGCCGCCTGCGGGCTTCCTCCGCGAACGCGTCCGGCGACCATCGCTTCGGCAGCTCCACCCACAAGTGCGGGGAACGGACATCGCCCGACACGCGCGACAGAATCCGCCGCGCCGCGCGATTCCGAAGCGCGACCTCCGCACGTTTCTGCGCGGCCACGCGCGCGGCCGTGCCGTCTTCGATCCACGTCGCGGCGAGCTCACCGAGCACGGGCGACGCGAACAGGATCGTCGACGCCAGCGCCGCCTGCGCACGCTCGAGCAACGCCGCGGGCGCCGTCAGATAGCCGACGCGCATCGCGGGCGTGAGCGATTTGCCGAGGCCGGTGAGGAAGATGGTGCGGTCGGGGGCGAACGCGGCGAGCGGTGGCGGTGTTTTCTCCAGCAGAAAGCCGCAGACGTCGTCCTCGATGATGGTGAGGCCGTGCTTGTTCGCCACGGCCGCCAGCTCGCGGCGGCGCGTCTCCGGCACGACGATTCCGGTGGGATTGTGCAACGACGGCACCGTGTAAAGAACTTTCGCCGCGGCGCGTGCGCGACATGCGCGCGCGAGTGCATCGGGCACGATGCCGTAACGATCCATCGGCAGCGGTATGAGCCGCACGTTCAACAACGTCGCGACAGCCTTCGCGCCGTGATAGGTGAGCTCCTCGGCGAACACCGTGTCGCCTGGGCGCGTCGTCGCGGCGAACGCGAGGAACAACGCGTGCTGCGTTCCCGCGGTCACGATTACGCGCGACGGATCGGTGTCGCGGCCGATCCACGCGGCGCCCGCCGCGCGATGGCGCTCGCTGCCCGCGCCGGAGGCGTACGTCGAGGACGTGAGCACGTCGCCGGCGCGCTCGAGCAGCACGCGCGACGGAGAGGGGAGCGGCACGGTCACGATGTTCGTGGCCAGATCGATCTCGTTCGCGGGCACGGCCTCGCGCCGCGTCATGGCGCGGGCAAACGTTCCCCGTCCCGTCGTCGACTCCACCAACCCGCGCCGCATCGCCTCGGCATACGCGCGCGTCACCGTCACCGGCGTGATGCGCAGACTCCTGGCCAGCTCGCGATGCGTGGGCAGGCGGCTGCCCGGCATGAGCACGCCGCCGCGCAGATCGCGCTCCAGCGCGTCCGCGATGCGGCTGTAGATCGGATCGGATGTTTCCGGCAGTCTCGGTAACCAGATTGTCATAACGTAATTGTCATACTTGACCGCGCAGGAGTGTAACACTATGGTTCGGACCATGAATCATCGCATCCTCGACGAAGCGCTTCTCCGCCGTGCCCACGAACACGCCGCCGCGTACCTCGAAGCAGCGCCGGAGCGCCACGTCGGAGCGCAGGCGACGCGCGATGAATTGCTCGCGGCGTTGCGCGCGCCCTTGCGCGCCGACGGCGAGGACGCCGGCGCCGTGCTCGACGCACTAGCAGCGCAGGGGATTCGCGGCACCATGGCCAGCGCCGGCCCGCGCTACTTCGGCTTCGTCATCGGCGGCAGCCTCCCGGTCGCGCTCGCGGCGGATTGGCTGACCACCACGTGGGATCAGAATCCCGGCATCTACGCGACGTCGCCGATCATGTCGGTCATCGAAGACATCGCGCGCGAATGGCTGCTCGATCTCTTCGATCTCCCGCGCACCTCCAGCCTCGGTTTCGTCACCGGCTGCCAGATGGCGCACTTCACCGGCCTCGCCGCCGCGCGTCACGGCGTGCTGCGCCGCGCCGGATGGGACGTCGAATCCGACGGTCTGGCCGGCGCGCCGCGCATTCACCTCATCACCAGCGGCGAGGCACACATCACCGTCGACGTCGCCATGCGCTACCTTGGCTTCGGCACCCGCGCGCTGCTGCGCGTCGAGACGGATAACCAGGGCCGCATGCGCGCCGACCGTCTGCGCCGTCTGCTCGACAATCTGCACGGGCCGATCATCATCTGCGCGCAGGCCGGCAACGTGAACACCGGCGCGTTCGATCCGTTGCGCGAGATCGCCGAGGCGGCGCGGGAGCATGGGGCATGGCTGCATGTGGATGGCGCGTTCGGACTCTGGGCGCGCACAAGCCGCGCGTTGCAGCCGCTCGCCGACGGCATCGAGCTCGCCGATTCATGGGCGACCGACGCGCACAAGTGGCTGAATGTCCCGTATGACTCCGGCATCGTGATCACGCGCCATCCCGAGGATCATCGCGCGTCGATGACGTCGACGGCCGCGTATCTCGTGCAGACGCGCGGCGTGGAGCGCGATGCGGTCGACTGGGTGCCGGAGTTTTCGCGTCGCGGCCGCGGTGTTCCGGTGTACGCCGCGATTCGCACGCTCGGACGCTCCGGCATCGAGGCGATGATCGACAGGAACTGCGCAAACGCGCGGCAGATGGCCGAGCTGTTGCGCCGCGATCCACGCGTCGAGATCCTCAACGACGTCGTGCTGAATCAGGTACTGGTGCGCTTTGGCAACGACGATGAAGTCACGCGTTCCGTGATCGCGGGCGTGCAGGAGGAAGGCACGTGCTGGCTTGGCGGCACGACCTGGCAGGGCGTCGCCGCGATGCGCATTTCGTTCTCGAACTGGGCGACCAGCGAAGACGATGTGGCACGCAGCGCCGCTGCGATCCTGCGTGTCGTGGCCGACCGGGAGGCCTCCGGCGGCCGGGCCGCGGGCCCGGACCCGCTGGTTGGCCAAGCCTCCGCGACACTCCTCTCCGAATAACGACACTGTGTCGCCGAGGCTGGGCCAACCAATGCGGTCCGGTCGTGTGCGACTATGCGAGGACGCGCGACACCGCGTCGACCGCGTTCGCCTTGCTGATCACGTTCAGCGTCGTGCCGACGCGGCGGCGGATTGTGTCCGGCTCCCCGCTGGTCATGAAAATCACATTCGGGAGCTCGCCGCCGACTTCCTCGCGGAGATACGTGAGCACCCCGTAGCCGGTCGAATGCGGCACGTCGGCGTCGATCACGATCGCCGCGTACTCCTCGGTCTCGAGCTTCCCGATGGCGTCCCAACCGTCGGTTGCGCAGTCGCAGTTGAACTGCGCCTCGAGCTCGTGGCAGATGGCGGGGTTGTCCTCGACGACGAGAACGCGGTCCTCTTTACTCTTGCTTCGGGTGCCCATAGGAGCCAATGTATGGACATGCGGAAAACGTGGCAAGCGCGGCTTTTTGCCGCAACGTTCGTGCTCCTCGTGTGCGTCGCGAATGCCGGGGCGGCCGATCCGGCGTGGCTCGAATATGGTCCGGACGGAGCGCTTGCGCGGACGATCGTGACCAACGGCGGCGAGTGCCCGGAGATCGATATCGACCGCCGTCGCACGCGCATGCGCGTGCATGCGGAGCCGGCGAAGAACTACGACGTGCGCGTGTGCGAAGCGGCCATTCCTGGCGATGCCCGGAGTGCGTCCATCGGCGGTCACGCGTTGCCCGTCGCGAAGCTTGGCCGCGCCGAGAAAGTAGCTATCGTCGGCGACACCGGCTGTCGCCGCAAAGGCGGCTCACCCGTGCAGGACTGCAGCGATCCGAAGAAGTGGCCATTCGCGGCCGTGGCCGCGTCGATCGCGGCGTGGGATCCGGACATCGTGCTGCACGTCGGCGACTACTACTATCGCGAGGCGGCCACGTGCGACAAGAGTGGTACGTGCAGCAAGAACACGTTCTACGACTGGTCGCGCTGGAACGCCGATTTCTTCACTCCGGCGGACCCTCTGTTGCGCAACGCACCGTGGATCGTGGTGCGCGGCAACCACGAGATGTGCGGCCGCGCCGCCGAGGGGTGGGTGCGTTTTCTCGAACCGCGAAATTACGTCTGGGAAAACAACGCGACGTGCATGTCGAACCTTCAGTTCACGCCGCCGTATCGCGTGAGCGCGGGAGCGCTCAACGTGACGGTGATGGACTCGTCGTCCGTGCAGGAGTCGAGCGAGCAGCAGGTGCCCATCCTGGCGGGACAACTGGCGCTACTCGCGAACGCGCCGGCAAACACGTGGCTGATGATGCATCACCCGATCTGGGCCGACGACCTCGGCGATCCGGTGACGGAAACGCTGTGGGGGGCGTGGCAGCAGGCGGGCAGCACGACGTCCGCCGTTTCGTTGCTGCTCACGGGTCATATCCACATGCTCGAGATGATCTCGTTCACCGACAACGGCGTGCCGCTGATCGTGGCCGGCAACGGCGGCACCGCGCTCGACAAGGCTCCGACGAACGCGCCGGGCCTGAGTGTCGGCCCACGCGTGATCAAGAACTTCACCGCGGACGACGACTTCGGCTTCATCACCGCAACGCCGGGGGCCGAAGGTTGGACGTTCGAGATCCGCGACCGCAACGGCCGCGCGAAGACGCGATGCGGAGGCACGGCGACGTCGCTGGTTTGCGACTGAGACCGTCTGGAGCGACGGGCTGAGAGCCCGTCGCTCCAGAGTGACCTCTACTTCAGCACCTTCGCGACTCGCGCCAGCAGCACCGAGTTCTTCACCGGCTTGCGGATGAAATCCGCGGCGCCGATGTCGAACGCCTTCACCTCGGGATCATCGCCGGGGAGGCCCGACACGAAGATCGTCGGCACGTGAATGTTCTGCTCGTGCAATGCCTGCAGCACTTTGTGGCCGTCGATGTACGGGAGGTCGATGTCGAGCAGCATCAGGTCGACGTGCTCGCGCCCCATCAGCATCAGCGCCTCGGCGCCGTCCTTCGCGGTCAGTACGTGATAGCCGGCTGTCTTCAGCACCGCGTTGGTGAGCTCGCGGTTGAGCAGGTTGTCTTCGACGATCAGCACCGTCTTGCGCGCGTCGCGCTCGGGAGTGACCGTCGTGTTTCGCTTCTTGCGAAGCTGCAGGATCTCGTGGTGCACATTCTTCGTTTCCGCGTCCGGCTCGACGTCGAGCTCGCGGCGCAGGATCTTCGCGCATACGTCGTACTGCTGCAGGGCGTTGAGCAGATCGCCGCTGCGCGAGTAGAGCTGCATCAGCGTGCGGTGCATCGACTCCTGCAGCGGATCGATGCGCAACGCGCGCTGCGCGACCGCGATCGCTTCGTCGAGCGCGTCGACGCGCGACAACTGTTCGACCAGGGTCGCGTGCGCGCGCAACGCCAGGCGATGCAGGCGATCGCGCTCGGCGATCACCCACTGGTCGAAGCGCTCTTCGTCGATCTGAAAGCCGTCGAGGAAATCTCCCTCGTACAACCGCGTCGCCGGATCGAGCGCCTCGGGCGTACCGGCGGCGATGAGCGACTCCAGCTCGACGACATCGACGTGCACCATCGACGCGTCGAGCGAGAGAAAGTCGCCTTCCTCGACGAGGATCTTCTTGTCGGAGACCTGCGCGAGCTCGCGGCGCAGCGTCGAGAGCGTCTGTCGCAGACTCTGCCGTGCCTGTTCCGGCGCCGTGCTGCTCCAGAGGAGACCGGCCATCTTGTCGCGCGATACCAGCGCCGAGGGCTTGACGCCGAGATAGGCGAGCATGGCCTGCGACTTCTTCGCGGAGATCGTGATGAGCGCGCCGGACTCGTCCTTCAGACGAAAGTCACCGAGCAGCTCGAGATGAATCAGCGCCATTGCGCGCGGATTATAAGCGGAGCGCCGGTGGCCTTCTGTCCCGAAGGACGTCAGCGTGCCGCCACGAGTTGCGGCACGTCTTCGCCGAGGAACGCACGGATCTCGGGGAGTCGTGCGGCGACGTCCGCCTCGCCGAGCTCGATGATGCGGCGCGTGAACGTCGGCTCGAACAAGAGCAGCGAGATGAAGTCGGGCGACTCCGTCTCCTTCACGCCCATCGCGCGCACGAGCAGCTTGACCTTGCGCGGCAGGAAGCGTTCGTAGTCGCTGGAGAGTTTGCCGAGGTCGATCGAGGGGCGGAGCACGAGCAGGTCGATCGGCTTGAGACCGTCGCGCTCGTGCGGCGCCATCTTGCGCAGCAGTTCGTTCATCCGCTCCATGCGCGCGACGTCCTCTTCGATACCGTCGAGGAAGATGGCATTCACGAGCTGCGAGAGGATCTGCGCGGCGGGCGGATAGCCGCTCACGACCGCCACCGAAGCCTCGTCGGGCGGACGCAGGTAGCCGGTGGACATGGCGATGATGCGGTGCGCGCCGAGGTGGACGGCGGGCGAGAGCGGTGCGGCCATGCGGATGCCGCCGTCGCCGTGATACGCGTTGCCGATGCGCACCGCAGGAAACACGAACGGCAATGCAGCCGAGGCGAGGACGTGATCGACGGTGAACCGCGTCAGCACCGTGCGGCGATTCGGCCCTTCATAGACATCGAAGTTGCGCCCCTGCACCCAGCGCACGGTCTGGCCGGTCGAATAATCGAGCGTCATCAACGCGACCGCGGTGAGATCGCCGGAGCGGATGTTCTCCTCGATTCCGGGGATCGACTGCGAACTGGTGGTGCTGAGGATGCGGCACAGCAGGTTGCGCAGCGGCGTCGTATCGACGAGAGCGTGCGCGCGCGAGCGCGTGAAGCGGCTCTTCTTCGACAGCACCGATGCAAGTGCGGCGCGGAACGGGAGAAACGCCTTCCAGTCGAACTGAAAGATCGAGTCGCAATTGAGCTCGCACCACATCTGCTCGAGGCGCCGCGCCTTCTCCATCAGCGTGCCCTGGCGCGCCGCGAGATAGATCGCGTTGATCGCGCCGGCCGACGCGCCGGTGATGATCCGGATGCGCAGATCGGGGAAATGCGTGGCCAGTCCTTTGATCAGTCCGACCTGGTACGCAGCCCGCGCGCCGCCGCCGGTGAGCATGACGGCAATATCGCCTTTTGCGTCTGGTGTAACTTCTGCGAATTGCGCCGCTGCCGTCATCGTGGAGCGGTCCTTGCGAACCGTTTGCCAGCCCCGTCCGGTGGCAACATCCGTGCTGGTCCGGCACAATCGAATGGTGGGAAATCGGATCGCCGTAATCGGCGGTGGAATCAATGGTTGCGGCATCGCCTGGGAGCTGGTCCGGCGCCGCTACGAGGTCGTCCTGTTCGAGAAGGGAACCTGCGGCGCGCAAACCTCTTCGGCGACGACAAAGATGATCCACGGCGGCCTGCGCTACCTCGAGCGGATGCACGTCGGCCTCGTCCGTGAGTCCCTGCGCGAGCGTACCTGGTTGCTGCAACACGCGCGCGATCTGGTGAAGCCGCTGGAGATCATGCTCCCGGTTTACGAAGACAGCCCGCGCAGCCGCGCCGTGATCCGGACGGGTCTCGTCCTGTACGACCTGCTTGCGCGAGACGCAAATCTCGACCGTCACCGATCGTTGACGGCGGAGGAGATCGCGTCGCGTGCGCCGGTGACGCGCGAAGGGTTGCGCGGCGGATTCTCATACTGGGACGCGCAGGTCGACGACTTCGCGCTCGTTCGCGCGGTCGCGCGCGCCGCGATTCGCGACGGCGCAGCCGTACGCGAGCAGACGCGCGTCGATGCGCTCGAGCGTGACGGAGATCACTGGATCGTGCGCACGAATCACGGCGACGAGTCGCGATTCGACCTCATCGTGAACGCGGCCGGTCCGTGGATGAACGAACTGCTGCGCACGAATCATCTGCGTGCGCGATATGTCCTGTCGCTCGTGCGCGGTTCGCACGTCGTGCTGACGCACCGGGTCAGCGATACGGGATTGCTGTTGCAGTCGACGAGCGATCGACGCGTCTTCTTCGTGCTGCCGTGGAAGGAGACGACGCTGGTCGGGACGACAGAGGTGGTGCAGCGCGAGCCGCTCGACCGCGTGCGCGCCTCGGAGGAAGAGATCGAGTATCTGCTCGCGCGCTACAACCGCTACTTCCGCGCGCCACTCTCGCGCCGCGACGTGGCCTCGGCATTCGCAGGCGTGCGTCCGCTGGTCGGCCGCGCGAGCAATCCGAGCGCGATCGGCCGCGACTCGCGCGTGGTGCGCAGCGGAAATGTGATCAATGTCTTCGGCGGGAAGATGACCACGTTCATGGCGCTCTCGCGCAAGGTAGCGATGCGCGCCGACAACTTTTTTGGCGCGACGCGCGAGGCCGCCGAACCGGTGTTCTGAAATTTTCAATTCGACCTCGCGATCGATGCTCGTACTAGACTGAGAATATGACGTTCATCCCCACGCTCGACACGAGCGGCAAGCAGCGCACGCGCATTCCCCGCACGCTGGATCCCATCGAGCTCCGCGTCCTCGGCTCCCTGATGGAGAAGCAGCTCGCCACGCCTGAGTACTATCCGCTCACGCTCAACGCGCTCGTGGCGGCATGCAATCAGAAATCGAATCGCGAGCCGGTGATGGAGCTGAGCGAGCAGGAAGTGCAGCGTGCGCTCGGCCGCCTGCAGGATGAGAAGCTGGTGTGGCGCGTGATGGGCGGCCGCGCCGTCCGCTTCGATCACAATCTCGACAACGTCTGGCATCTCAAGCGCTCCGAAAAGGCGTTGCTCACGCTGCTCTTCCTGCGCGGTCCGCAGACGTCCGGCGAGCTGCGCGGCCGCAGCGATCGGTTGCAGTCCTTCGAGAGCGTGACCGAGGTGGAGGATGTGCTGCGCGACATGAGCGCGCACAGCGAGCCGCTCGTGCGCGAGCTGCCGCGCCGTCCCGGTCAGAAGGAAGGGCGGTGGGCGCACACGGCCGGCGGCGCGATCGTGGAGTCCGCGCCGGAGCCGGATGCGCCACAACACGAGGTTCGCGGCGAGCCATTGAGCGCACGCGTGCAGCGACTCGAGGAGCAGGTATCGGCGCTCACCGCGGCGCTCGACGAGCTGAAGGCGAAGCTGGGCGAGTAGCTCTCGTCACGCGATCTCGCCGAAGCGGCCGCTCTGGTAGTCGATCATCGCCTGGCGAATCTCTCCGACGGTGTTCATCACGAACGGCCCGTAGCGCGCGACCGGCTCGTTGAGCGGAACGCCGCCGATGAGCAGAAGCTCCGCTCCGCTCTGCGACGTCATCGACACCTCGTCGCCGTTGCGGTCGAAGAGAACTATATCGTTCTCGCGCGCGACGCGATCGCCGAACGTTGCTTCGCCGCCGATCACGAACGCGAACGCGTTGAACGTCGCCGGCACCGGCTGCGTGAAACGCGCACCGGCACCGAGACGCACGTGCAGATAGAGGATCGGAGTGCGCGTATCGATCGTCGCGTCGACTCCGAGCGACTCGCCCGCGATCACCGTGACGGTCACGTTGCCGTCCGCGCTCGTCGCGGTCGGAATGTCGGATGCACGCAACTCCTGGTAGCGCGGTTTCATCATCTTGTCGCGGCGCGGCAGGTTGACCCACAGTTGGAATCCGTGCATACGGCCGCCGTTGCGAAGCAGCTCTTCCGAGGGCATCTCGGAGTGAATCACGCCGGAGCCGGCGGTCATCCATTGCACGTCGCCCGGGCCGATGCGGCCGCGATTGCCCTGCGAGTCGCCGTGCTCGACCGCTCCCTCGAGGATGTACGTGACGGTCTCGAATCCGCGATGCGGATGATCGGGCGCGCCCTTCGCCTCGCCCGGCCCATGTGTCGCGGGACCCATTCGATCGAGCAGCAGAAACGGATCGATGTGATCGAGACGCGCCGTCGGGAAGGGGCGCGTCACGAGCATCCCTGCGCCTTCGAGCTGAGGCGTGGCGTGGACGAGTTGGAGCACGGAGCGTGTGGTCATCACCCTCCACAACAACCGCGCATTCCTCGGCGGGGAAATCACGGGCTCGTTCATGCGTTTCGTCATCGCATGATCCGCTTGCTCATCATCGCGTTTCTCGCCACCGCGCTCGCCGCGCAGCCGCCGCGCGTCCAGACTGGCGATGAGGCGATTGCCGCCGACGCGCGTTCGTACGCGCGCGATCAGGGTGTGAGTCACGAAGAGGCGATCCGGCGGCTGCGCATCCAGAGCGAGATGGGCGGGCTGATCGGACAGCTTCGCAGAACGCACAAGGCGCGGCTCGCCGGAATCGCGATCGAGCATCAGCCGGTCTATCGCGTACGCGTGCTGCTCACGGGCACGAAGCCGGTCGCGTCGCAAGAGCACAAGCTTGGCGGCAGCCGATTGCCGGTCGTATTCGAGACCGGAGCGAAGGCAACCATCGACGAGTTGGTCAACGCGATGACCGCGAACACGGACGCGCTCGAGCGCATCTACCCGACGCTCGCCGGCCTGGGCACCGACGAGCGCACCGGCGAGATCGTTCTCGATGTTTACGCGCCCGATGCGAAAGACGCGGAAGCGGCGAAGGCGAAACTCCCCGAAGTGCGGAAGCTCCTGGGCGTTCCGGTCCGCATCGAAATCACGAACGCTTACCCGACCCTGATGTAAGCAAACCGATCAGCCCCCCGATCGCGAGCAATCCGATCACGCCACGATGCGTGTTCGCCCACAGTTGCGGGCTGGTGCCCTTCGCGCGATCGCTGAAGACTCCGTGCGCGCCGGCATCGCCAGGAACAGGCGCGAAAAGATTGTCGGCGCGGCCTTCCTCCTCGGGTTCATCGCCTTGTTGCGCGTCGAAGCCGATGCGGCCGAGGTAGCGGTCGAGAAGGCCGGGGGCGAAGGCGTTGGCAATGATGGCCTGCGAGGTTCCCCATCCCACGTTCAGCTCGCGGCGCGGATGGTCGGACGCCCACACGATCGCGCGCGCCGCCACTTCTGGCTCGAAGATCGTGCCGAACGGCTGCGCCTTGCGCGGCATGTGACTGCGCAGCCAGCGGAACTGCGGCGTGTTCACCGCCGGCAGATTCACCATGCACACGCGCACGTTGCTGCCGTCGTGGAGCAGTTCTGATCGCAGCGACTCGTGAAAACCCTGCACCGCGTGCTTCGCCGCGCAATACGGTGCCTGTAGCGGGATGCCTCGATACGCGAGCGTCGAGCCGACCTGCACGATCACTCCGCGATCGCGCGGCAGCATGCGCCGCAGCGCGGAGAGCGTGCCGTGCACGATGCCGAGATACGTGACTTCCGTGACGCGGCGGAACTCGTCAGCAGAGAGCTCTTTCACCGGCCCCAGCACGGAGGCCATGGCGTTGTTCACCCACACGTCGATCGGCCCGAGCTCGTCTTCGATCGTCTGCGCCGAGCGCTCGATGGCATCCGCATCGGCGACGTCGGCGACCACGACGATCGCTTTTCCGCCGCGCGCTTCGACTTCCGAGCGCGCGGCTTCGAGCGCCTCGGCGTTGCGCGCGATGAGGCCGATGCGTGCACCTCGTGCCGCGAACATCCGCGCGGTGGCGCGGCCGATGCCTGCGGAAGCTCCGGTGATGACGACGACCTGTTGGTTCATGAAGTTCCTCCTAGGGGAGTACCACTAGTGTCGCGGCAGCAGACTCTCGAGCGCGTCGCGCAAACGTTCGATCGGTTGTGAAGTGAGCGACCACGGCGTGGCCTGCCGCACGACATACAGCTTTCCGTGCTGCTCGACGATGCGATACGAGGTGCGCCCATCCTTGCGGCGCTTGAAGCGGATCGTCACGCGCGCCTTGCCGACGCGCAGATCGCGCAGCGTGATCTCCGGCAGCCATTCCGGCAGATGCGGATCGACGACGAGCATCGAGAGAGGCGCGTACGGGTAGAGGCCGAGCATCGCCTGCAGCAGCGAGAAGACCGATGACGACGACCACGCTTGCGGAGAGTTCGCGCCGGGATAGATCGCGGGGAAGGGATGTCGTTCATCGCGCGGATGTCCGCCGAAGAGCTCCGGTAGCCGATGGAACTCGAAGATCGACGCGGCTTCGAACTGCGCGCGCGCGATCTGCTCCACGCGTTCATGCAAACCGTAGCGCATGAAGCCGAGCGCGAACGTTCCGTGCTCGACCGGCCAGATCGAGCCGAGGTGATAGCTGTAGGGGTTGTAGCGCGGATGGTCGGAGGAGAGTGTGCGGATGCCCCAGCCGCTGAACAGATCGGGCGCGAAGAGACGATCGGCGGTGCGTCTCACGAGCGACGCATCCGCGATCGCGGCGGCGATGCAGTGACCCGCATTCGAGCCGATGGAGCGGATGGGACGTTTCTCGGCATCGAGAGCCATCGCGTAGAAGCCGTCCTCCTCGATCCAGAACGTTTCGTTGAAACGCTTCTTCAGCTCCGAGGCTTCGCGATACAACCGCTTGGCGAGGTCGTGCTCGCCGAACGCCCACAGCGTTCCGGCGAAGTGCAGCTTCGCGACGTAGACGAAGGCCTGCTCTTCAGAGGTCGCGATGGGCGGCTCGACGAGTGTGCCGTCCTCGTACACGATCGCGTCCGGCGAGTCCTTCCACGCGTGATGGCGCGGTCCCATCGGCGAGCGCGTTTTGTATTCGTAGAAGCCGTCGCCGTCGATGTCGCCGTAGCGATCGAGCCATTGCAGCGCGCGCAGCGCGGGCTCGATGAGCGGACGGACCAGGTCCTTGTCCGCCGTCCAGTGCCACAGGTCCGCGGCGATGAATGGATAGAGTCCCGAGGTGGTGATGGAGCTGTAGCCGCGGCGGCGCGGATTGAATTCGAGCATCGACAGCGGTCCGGTGTGCGCCTCGTGCAGCATCTTGCCGGGCTGCTCGTCGCGCCCGTCGTCTTCGCGCGTGCCCTGCAGTTCGGCGAGCACCGGCAGCGTGCCGCTCATGATCTCCGGTCCGAGCAGCGCCGCCTGCCAGCCGGCAGTGAGCGTGTCGCGGCCGTACAGCGAGACATACAACGGCAGCCCCGCCGCGACGGTCCACGCGCGCGGACCGCGGTCGAGATCGTACAGGCGCAACGCGGCGAGATCGGCGCGCGCCTGTTCGAGGGTGGCGAGTACATCGGCCGTCATCGTCCCCGCCACGGGACTCTCGAACTGCGTGCCCTCGGTCATGAATGTCGTCAGGTGCTCATCGTGCGGAGCGTCGATGCCATAACAGGCGTGGGGCGGCGGGAGTCGCATGCCGTCGATGACCGGGGTCATGCGAATGCAGGCGTGCCATTGCTGGTGGGGCTCGAGTGCGACTTCGAATTCGAGTCGGCCGTTGATGTACTTGGCCGCGGTGGTCGCGTTTGCGATCTCGATTTCGATCGCGCGATGGAGGGACAGTGCGCCGTGTTGGGCGTGGTAGTCGAATGTCAGCGTGCGGCAGCTTTCGCTGCCGCTGTTGAAAGCGGCAGCTGGCGCTGCCGCACTCCATAGCTGTCGTTCGATGTCCGCGGGGTCGACAAAGTCGGCGTCGACTTCGATCGCGAAGGTGAATGACGACCCTTCATTCGTGTAGTTCGTCAGATCGATGTCCTCGTGGAGTCCGCCATCGATCACGCGGGTGACGCGCAACTCGAGCGGAATCTGCGACGTGAACGGCACGAGGCCGCTGCCCTGATCCTTGGGCGGGCGCGTCACGCCGGGCGCCGCCATGACGTAGTAGCCGAGCCAGTGATGCTGCCGCACCGAAGACAGCGCCGTGGGCTCGGGCGCTTCTTCGTCGATCAGGTAACGCCAGCGCGAAAGCAGCCGCGTCTCGTGCACGAAGAGCCCGCGCGAATCGCCCTCGGGAATCAGTCCGTCGAGCGTCGTGGCCAGCACGCTGCGGCCGCGGCTGATGTAGCTCGTGAACGCGCGCGGCCGGACGCGGATCAGGTCGGGCGCGGCCGGCCTTCCACTGCTCACTCCATCCTCACCTCGACGCTTCCCGGCGCCGTCACATCCATCACGCGATCCTCGTAGCCCGCCGCGACTACCTTCATCCGATACCGGCCGGGCGCAAGGGAGCCTGCGAGCGTCACGCCATCCGGCTCGCGGTCGAGACGCACGGGCACGCCTTCGATCTCGATGTGCGCGCCGAGCGGTGTGCCGTTCCTTGCATCGAGCACGCGCACGCGCAACTCGCTCGTCGTCACGAGCTCCAACGCGATCGGCGGCGTCGTGCCGCGGCCGAGTTGGAGCGGCAGCGCGCGATGCGCGTATCCGCGAGCCCAGGCGATGACGCGATACGCGCCCATCGCCGCGGTCAGCAGGCGGAAGCGGCCGTTGGCATCGGTGATCGCCTCGCCGCCGTAGTAGTTCGGCATGGTCTGCTCCGGCATGAGCGAGACGAAGACGCCGGAAAGCGGCTCGTGGGTCACCGCATCAGTGACCGTTCCTTCGATGGCTTGCTCGCGCAGCTCGAGATCGATGGTCTCCCCGCCGCGAATCTCGCGCACGAGCTGCAGGATGCCGTTGCTCACCGACTCGGCGTGCGCAAAGACCTGATAGCGGCCGGTCTCGGCCAGTGCAACCTCGTAGCCGCCATCGGCGCGCGACTTCGCGGAGCCGGCGATGCCGCTCACGCCCGCGAATACGACCTGGACTCCAGCGAGCGGTTGCGCATCGAGCGTCACACGGCCACGCACGATGACTGATCCGCCGAGCTCCAGGTCGACGCGCACCGCTTGTCCGGCGATCAGCTCGACTTGCTTTCGAGCGGACGACCGGCCACCGCTTGTCGATTCGAGGTGCGCGGTCACGTACACCTTGCCGAGCGGCACTTCGTCGATGCGATAGCTTCCGTCGTCGCCGATCATCCCCTCGACGCCGCGATCCTGCGCTTCGATGAAGATGGCTCGGCGCGTGATTTTCGCGCCGCTGAGGTTCGCCGGGAGGCCGCTCACGATGCCGTACAGCACGCCCGCCGGTTTCGGATCGAGCGATAGTACGAGCTCGCTCGTTTTCGTCGGATCGACGTCGCGCACCTGGGCATTCGCCTCCTCGGTGAAGGCGCTCACGGTGTAGCGCGCGGCCACGAGCCCGCTCAGCACGAAGCGGCCATTCGCATCGGACACCGTGGACTGATGCGTACCGCCGAGGGCTGGCGTGCTCGCGTCGATCTGTACGCCGGAAGCGGGTTTGCCGCCGCGCCGCACGATTCCTTCGATGGTCATGCCGCGCACGAGCTGCACATCGAGCGTGGTCAGCGATGCGACCTCGATCGGCTTCATGAATGGCACGAAGCCTTCCTTGCGCACGGTGGCGGTGATGGTGCCCGGAGTGAGGCCGGTGACCGTGAAGGAGCCGTCCGCGGCGGTGACGGCGTTGTTCGGACCGACGCGATACGAGCTGCGCCGCCGCTCGGTGCGCTCGAAAAAGATGGCCGCATCCGCAACCGGATCGCCATGCTCGTCGGTGACGCGGCCGCTGATCGAGATGCCGCGATCGAGAGCGATCACGACGTCCGCCGGCTCCTTCTCGCTGACCTCCACTTCGATCGCCTCGGCAGGTGTGTAACCGACGGCAGTGGCGGCGACGCGATAAACACCCGCGGAAAGCGTCAACGCCACCACGCCGTCATTCCTCGACTCGCCGTGTCGCGTGTCCTCGTCGATCGTCAAGACGAACTCGCGTACCGGCTCGCGTGTCTCGGCGTCGACGATGCGCGCGCGCAGCGTACCGGCAGCCGGCAGCGCGACGTCGATGGTCGAGGGAGCTTTCGCTTCGACCTTGTGATCCACCAACTCGGCGGACTTCATGATCCGGAGCGTGTATTTGCCGGGGGCGAGGTCGGGGATTTCGAACTTGCCGTTTGCGTCGATGGCGATCGGTTGCCGCTCGCCGTTGAGTATGAACACTTGCGCGTCGGCGACGGGGATCTCGTTGCGATGGACGCGGCCGCGGATCGCGAACGCGGGCTCGAGTTTCACGGCCAGCGTCGTCGGATCTTTGATCTCGCGTTCGACGACGGTGGCGGCCAGATGTCCATCCGATTTCACGGCAAAGTCCCACGTGCCGGGCGTGAGGTATACGGTCGCGATGCCATCGTCACCGGTGCGCACGAAAAGATGTTCGAATCGCTCGGTGACAAGTTGCGTGGGAGAGCGGAGTCCAGCCGTTTCATCGATCGACGCGAACGCGATGCGCGCATCCTTCAGCGGCTTGTCATTCGCGTCGTGCACGCGCACGGTTACGCTTTCGAAACGTGGCAGCGTCACGTCGATCGTGTGTGCACCACTGCCGAACGTGAACGGTGCGGACCGCACCGCCGCGTGCGCGGCGAGGCTCACCACGAGCGACGCGCGCTCGCTTCGCTCGAACGGCGGAGCGGCGATCTCGTAGCGCCCGTCATCCGAGGTTGTGACGCTCGGAGCGTCCGCGAAATCGAGCGAAGTACGCTCGGCAAGTGCGACCTGAATGCGCGCGCCCACGACCGGCCTGGCAGCGGCGTCGACGACGCGGCCGCGAATCGTTTGTGCGTCGAGGGAAAGTGCCGCGGTCAGGAGCAGGAGGATCGAGAGTCGCACTACGCTCTCAACGTCACGCCCTTCTCTCCGTACTCCCGCGCCACCGCGGCCATCATCGCTTCCGTCGCCGCGTTGATCGTGTCGCCCGTCAGCGCCTCGTCGGAGAGGTACTCGATCTCGAACGTGACCGCGCGCGACTGGCGCGGATCGTTCGGCATCTCGTATACGTCGACGATGCGGATCTCGCGAAGGAATGGCGGCGCTGCCGACGCGAGTGCATCGCGGATCGCCGCGGCGGCGATGCCCGCCGGGATCGCGTACGCCACGTTGCGCACCACCGCTTGCCGCGACGGCGGATCGCTGTAGACGCGCGGACGCGGTTTCGCGAGCAGCACCGCGGTTTCGATCTCGAGATACACCGGCCGCTGGCGCTTGATGTCGAAGCGCTGCAAGAGCAGCGGATGCAACTCGCCGAAGATGCCCACCAGCGCGCTGTCGAGCCATACGCCGGAACAACGTCCGGGATGGAAGAAGCGCTGCAGGCGATGGCCGTCCGCCGCGCCGAGCGTCAGGTCGATGCGCAGCTCGAGCCGCAACTGCTCGACGATCCCTTTGAGATAGATCGTATCGGCCGGGCGGCCTTTATCGCCCCAGAACGGTCCGCGATCGCGGCCATTCGCGAGCGCCCACAGGATCGCCTTCTCGCTGAGGTCGGGGAGATAGACGCGCGCCCACTCGTACATCTTGATGTTCGCGAGCTTGTTGTTCACGTTCGCCGCGAGCGCGTCCAGCGCCTGCGCGATGGTGTTGTTGCGCATCAGCGAGTAGCTGCGCTCGATCGAGTTCTGCATCTCGACGTGCGCGTACAGCGGATCGTTTTCGGTGAGGCCGAGGCGCTCGCGGACGCCCGGTCCGTAGAAGCTGTCGGTGAAGATTTCGTAGAAGCCTTCCGCGACGAAGATTTCGTTCACGCGTTCCGCGACGTTCTCCGCGTGACTCGGCAGCGCGCCCATCTCGACGGGCGGCAGCGTGATCGGCGTGTTGTTGTAGCCGACCGACTTGAGCACCTCTTCGGCGATGTCGGATTCAAAGTGCACGTCCCACAAGCGATGCGGCGGGACGATCACCTGGAGCGACGGGCTCTGAGCCCGTCGGCCTTCGGCCTCGGCGGGCTGAGAGCCCGCCGCTCCAGATGGCTCGACGGTAAAGCCATATCGAGTGAGTCTTTCCGCCATCGCGAGCTCAGACAAGTCGGTTCCGACGAAGCGATTCGTTTTCGCGACGTCGACGTCGATCTTGCGCTGCGGGTCCTGCCAGTCGCCCGCGATGTACGACGTGCCCACGCGATAGCCCGCATGCTGTTCGAGCAGATGCGCGACGCGGGCCGCGCCGATGAGCGGCAACGTCGGATCGCCGCCACGCATGAAGCGCGCGGCCGCATCGGTGGCCTGATTCAACTGCCGCGAGGCGATGCGCACCGCCACCGGATCGAAGCAGGCCGCTTCGAGCAGGATGCGCTTCGTTTTCTCGGTGATGCCTGTTTCCACGCAGCCGATCACGCCGGCGATGCCGAGGATCTTGGAGTCGTCGGCGATGACGAGCATTCCTTCGGGAATCTCCACCGGTCCGGGCGTGAAGAGCATCCACGCCTTTTCGCCCTTGCGCGAGAGTCGAATGGTGATCGGTCCATCGATCGTGTCCGCGTCGTACGCGTGCGAAGGCTGGCCGATGTCGAAGTTCGTGAGGTTCGACGCGTCCACCGGTGCGCTGATCGAATGCACGTCCGCCGCGATCAACGGTGCGATCACTTCCGATGGCAGCGGCTTGCGCGTCTCATCCCGGAAGAGCTCCGTGAGCGTGAAGACGAGGCAGAGCGGCGACTCGATCCGGATGCGCGTTTCATCGGCATCCTGCACTTGAAGCTTGTGCAGTTTCTGGTAGTGCAGCGCATCGCCGGTGCGGCCGCGCACTTCGCGCGCCACGCCCTGGTAGCAGTAGTGATCGCCGCGATTCGCAAGCAGCTCGCAGTTGAAGACGGTGCCGACGTCAGTCGTGTCGACGGACTTCACTTCGACGCCGACGTCATCGAGCAACTCGCGCGCCTCGCGCGCGGACGCCGGCATGTCGATGTGCGCCCGCAACTGTTCCAGCAGGAACTTCACATCCCACCTCGGTGGATATTGCGGTGCACGCGCAGGTCCTGTTCGTACAGCGGCTTCAGCGCGGTGAGTCCCGCGGCCTGCGCGGCGATGCGCGTCGTGCCGATGCCGAACGCGATGCCGCTCAGCTTCGTGTGGTCGTAGCCGAACTCGATGAAGACTTTCGGATGGATCATTCCGGAGCCGAGGATGGTGATCCAGCCGGCGCCGCGGCATGCGGGGCAGTGTTCGTCCTTCGCGAAACAGACCGTGCACTGCATGTCCATGCCGACGGAGGGCTCGGTGTACGGGTAGTACTTCGGCTTGAAGCGGAACTCGTGGTTATCACCGTAAATAGATTTCGCGATCTCGAGGAGCGTGCCTTTGAGATCGCCGTACGTGAGGCCTTCCTCGACCCAGATGCCTTCGAACTGATGGAACATCGCCAGGTGCGTCGCGTCGACCGCTTCATTGCGATAGACGCGACCGGCGGCCACGACTTTGATTGGCAGCGGCGGATGGCGTTCCAGCACGCGCGCCTGCACGGTGGTGGTGTGCGAGCGCAGCAGGTGATTGTCGGGCAGCCAGAACGTGTCCTGCATGTCGCGCGCGGGATGGTTCTCCGGGATGTTGAGCGCGTCGAAGTTGTAATAGGGCGTCTCGATGTCCGGCCCTTCCTCGAGCGTGAAGCCGAGGCGGCGCATGACGTCCATCGCTTTCTTGTGCACCTGCGTAAGCGGATGCGTCGCGCCGCGCTCCTGCGCGATGCCGGGGAGCGTCAGATCCTGCCATTCGCTTTCGATCTGTTTTGCGGCCGCAATCTCCGCGATGCGCGCGTCAGCTTCATCGAGCGCCTGCTCGATGGCCTGCGCCGCGTCGTTGATCTCTTTCGCAAACCGCGGCCGCTCCTCGGCCGGCATCGCACCGAGCGACTTCAGGGCGGTTCTGACGTAGCTCTTCTTGCCGAGGAACTTCGTGCGCAGTTCCCGGAGCTGCTCGGGCGTCTCGGCCGCGGCGAGCTCGGCGCGGAATTCGGCGAGAGTCTGTTCGCTGGTCATATTCTTCAAACTATTCGACGGGCTGAGAGCCCGTCGCTCCAGACTCTTCCTCGTCATCCCCAACCGGCCGCATGAGCGGAAACCAAACCACATCGCGCAGGTTCGGCGCCTCGGTCAGCAGCGCCACGAAGCGATCGATGCCCATGCCCCAACCCGAGATCGGCGGCATGCCGAACTCCATCGCGGTCAGGTAATCCTCGTCGACCGGCATCGCCTCGTCGTCGCCCTTCTTCCGCAGCTCCGCCTGCTCTTCAAAGCGCCGGCGCTGATCGAGCGGATCGACGAGCTCGGAGTACGCGTTGATCACTTCCCACGTGTCGACCACGAGCTGGAAGCGATCGACGGCGTCGGGATTCGTATCGCTGCGGCGCGCGAGAGGCGAGAGATCGACCGGATGTCCGACGATGAACGTCGGCTGGATCAGTTTCGGCCGCGCCGTGCGCTTGTAAAGCTGATCGATGAGACTGCCCCGGCCCGCGTCGGGATTGTCGAGCTCGATCTTCGCCGCGAAGATCGCCTTGCGCAGCGAGTCGGCGTCGCGATGGACGTCGATGTCGATGGCGCTGTTCTCGAGGATGATGTCGCGCAGGCGGATGCGCGGCCACGGCTGGTCGAAATCGATGACGTGCTCGCCGCGCCGGATCTGTAGCGTCCCTGCAGCCTCTCTAATCGCGAACTTCAGCATGGCCTCGGTGAAGGCCATGTTGTCTTCGTAGTTCCAGTAGGCCGCGTAAAACTCCAGCATCGTGAATTCCTGGAGGTGCGACGCGGCCAGCCCTTCATTGCGAAAGCAACGCGCGAATTCATAGACCCGGTCATAACCGCCGACGATGAGGCGCTTGAGATACGTCTCCGGCGCGATGCGCAGCACCAGATCGATGTCGAGCGCGTTGTGATGCGTGTAGAACGGCCGCGCCAGCGCGCCCGACTGCTGCGTATTGAGGATCGGCGTTTCGACCTCGTCGAAGCCGTTGCGATTCAGGAAATCGCGCAATGCATTGACGACCTTCGTGCGCACGCGGAAGCGCGCGCGCGTTTCCTCGTTCGAGACCAGATCGAGATAACGCTTGCGCCAGTTCGTCTCGATGTCCTTGACGCCCTGATACTTGTTCGGCGGCGGCTGCAGCGTCTTGCCGAGGAGCGTCCAGTGTTTGACGCGGATGGTGAGCTCGCCCTTGTCGGTGAAATACATCTCGCCGTCGACGCCGATGAAATCCCAGCGATCGATGCCTTTGGAAAACAGCTCGTATTTCTTTCTGCTGGCTTCGGGATCGGCATCGAGCTCGTCGCGCAACAGCGCGAGCTGAATGTGACCCTCGAAGTCTTCCAGCGTGGCGAAGGTGAGCTTGCCGAACTTGCGCAACTGCCCGACGCGGCCCGCGGCGCGCACGCGCGTGCCGGGCGCGAGACTCATCGTTTCGCGCAGCGTGTGCGTGCGCTCGAAACGCTCCGGATGGACCTGCACTCCCTCCCGCTCGAGGAGCTGTCTTTTTTCGATGCGTACGTCGCGGAGGGACTGTTCGGCCATTTGGTCGCGGAGGATACCAAAGCCGCTTGCTCCAGATGCTTACAATGGCGAGCGCAATGAAAATCCTGCTGCAGGACCTTCGATACGGCTTCGCGATGATGGTGAAGAAGCCGGCCTTCACGCTCATCGCGATTTCGGCGTTGATGCTCGGCATCGGCGCGAATACGGCCATCTTCAGCATCGTCAACTCAGTCCTGTTGCGGCCGCTCCCGTATGACGAGGCGGAGCAGCTCGTGCGCATCCATGACTCGAAGCCGCCGGAGCTCGAACGGTTTCCGGTCTCGCCAGGCAACTTCACGCGGTGGCGCGCGAGCACGCGCTCGTTCGAGCGGGTGGCGGCGTATCACAGCGCCGGCCGGCCGCTCGTCCTCACCGGCGGCGCGCGGCCGGAGCAGCTCGAAGCATCACGCGTCTCCGCGAACCTCTTTGCCCTGCTGCGCGTGAAACCAGCGCTCGGACGCACGTTTTCTGTCGACGAAGAAGAATCGGGCCGCGATCGCGTGCTGCTGCTCAGTCACTCGATGTGGCAGCAGCGCTTCGGCGGCGATCCGCGCATCGTCGGCCGCACCGTCACGCTCAGCGACAACGTCTACACGATCGTCGGCGTGATGCCGCCGAGCTTCCGCTTCCCATCGGAGACGACGCAAGTGTGGGTGCCGCTTGGATTCACGGCCAAGGATCGGACGAGGCATGGCTCGCACTACCTGACCGTGCTGGCGCGGCTCAGGAGCGGCACGCCGATCGAGAGCGCGCAGGCGGAGATGAATGCCATCGCGCAGGCGCTCGCGCGCGAGCTGCCCAACACGAACGGCGGCTGGAGCACGAAAGTGGTCGCGTGGCAGGAGGATCTGGTCGGGTCGCTGCGCACGCCGCTGGCCGTGCTTTCGGCCGCGGTGTTCTTCGTCCTGCTGATCGCATGCGTCAACGTCACGAATCTCCTGCTCGCGCGGGCGACGTCGCGTTCGCGCGAAGTGGCCATTCGCGTCGCACTCGGCGCGAGTCGCGGTCGCATCGTGCGACAGCTCCTGACCGAGAGCCTGCTTCTCGCGGTGACCGGCGGCGCGCTCGGCCTGTTGTTCGCCATTGCCGGAGTGCGCGTGCTCGGGCGATTCGCGGCCGATACGCTGCCGGCGATCAAAGACGTCTCGATCGATGCGCGCGTGCTCGGCTTTACGCTGCTCGCCTCGATCCTCACCGGCGTCATCTTCGGACTTGCGCCGGCGCTGCAACTCGCCGGATCCGAGACGACCGACGCGCTCAAGGACGGCGCGCGCGGAACGACCGGCGGCACGAGGCGTACGCAGTTGCGCAAGATTCTCGTCGTCGCCGAAGTCGGACTCGCACTCGTGCTGCTCGTGGCTGCCGGACTGCTCATCCGCAGCTTCACGAAGTTGCGCGACGTACAGCCCGGATTCGACGCGAAGAACGTGCTCACGATGAACCTCTCGCTTTCGCGCGTGCGATACCCGGATGACGCGCAGAAGGCGAGGTTCGCCGAATACGCGGTGCGCGAAGTCTCCGCGCTGCCGGGCGTCGAGTCGGCGGCGGTCGTTTCGCCGTTGCCCTTCGGCAGCGACACGAACTACGGATTCGCGATCGATGGACAACCGATCGGCGATGAGAGCCGGCTGCCCACCGCGAATCACTACGTCATCAGCGCCGATTACTTCCGCGCCATGCGCGTGCCGATCAACCGCGGCCGCGCGTTCACCGATCGAGACCGCGATGGCGCGCCGCGCGTGGCCATCATCAACGAGACCATGGCGCGCACGTACTTTCCCAGCGTCGATCCGATCGGCAGGCGCATCTACGTCACGAACGGCACGGAGGTCTGGCGCGAGATCGTCGGCGTCGCCGGCGACGTCAAGCAGTACGGCCTCGACACCGACGCGAAGCCGCAGATCTACGAGCCTTATCTGCAGGAGCCGTTCTTCGCGATGAATCTCATCCTGCGCTCTCCGCATGCCGAACGGATGGCGGATGCAGCGACCAGCCGCCTGCTCGCGCTGGACAAGGATCAACCGGTAACGGGCATCCGCACGCTGGAGAGCCTCGTCGCCGACTCGATGGCCCGCCGGCGCTTCTCCATGACGCTGCTGACGCTCTTCGCGTCGGCCGCGTTGCTGCTCGCCGCGATGGGGATTTACGGCGTCATGGCGTATTTCGTCTCGCAACGCACTCACGAGATCGGCATCCGCATGTCCCTCGGCGCTCACGCCGCGGACATCCTGAGATTGATCGTTGGTGAGGGCGCTCGGCTCGTGGCGACTGGAGTCGCGGTCGGCCTGGCCGCCGCGTTTCTTCTGACGCGCGCGATGTCCGCGTTGCTGTTCGGCGTCAGCGCGACGGACTTGCCGACCTTCGCCGGCGTCGCCGTGATGCTCCTCGGCGTCGCGCTGCTGGCGAGCTACATTCCAGCGCGCCGCGCGACGAAGCTCGACTTGGTGGTCGCGCTGAGGCAGGAATGAGCTATGGAGTGCGGCAGCGAATCCCTGCCGCACTCCGCAACTACAATGCGCGCCTCATGAATCCAGAACAGATCCGCTCGCAGTTTCCCGCGCTGGAACGCCTGCACAACGGGAAGCCGGTCGCGTACTTCGATGCGCCCGGAGGGACGCAGGTGCCGCGCCTCGTGGCCGAGGCGATGACGGACTATCTGTTTCATCACAACGCGAATACGCACTGGCCGTATCCGACCAGCGCGGAGACGGACGCGATCATCACTGGTGCGCGCGAGGCCGTCGCGGACCTGCTCAACGCGCGCGCCGCGGAGGTGGTGTTCGGCGCGAACATGACCACGCTCACGTTTCATCTCGCGCGCACGCTCGGCCGCACGTGGAGCAAAGGCGACGAAGTCATCGTCACCGAGCTCGATCATCACGCGAACGTCGCGCCGTGGCAGGCGCTGATGTTCGACCGCGGCATCACCATTCGTACTGCGCGTATGGATTGCGATTCGGGTCAGCTCGACTACGAACATCTCGCGTCACTGATCACCGACAACACGAAGTTGATCGCGGTGGGCGCAGCGTCGAATGCGATCGGGACGATCAACGACCTCCGCCGCGTTGCGAAGATCGCACGCGATGCCGGCGTCTACTTTTTCGTCGACGCGGTGCATCTCGCGCCGCATGAGCTCATCGACGCACACGCCATCGGCTGCGATTTTCTCGCGTGCTCGTCGTACAAGTTCTACGGACCGCACGCGGGCATCCTGTGGGGGCGGCACGAGCTGCTCGATACGCTGCCGTTTCCGAAGCTCCTTCCGGCACCCGATCGCGCGCCGGAACGCGTCGAGACCGGAACGCAGAATCACGAAGGGATCGCGGGCATCGCCGCTACGATCGACTTCCTCGCGTCGCTGGGCGGCAGCGCCGGTACGCGGCGTGAGCGCCTCGCGCAGGCGTTCACCTCGCTGCACGAGGCGGGCTTGCAGCTCACGCAAATCCTGTGGGACGGGCTGAAGGCGCTGCCGCGCGTGCGGGTGTACGGGCCGCCGCCGTCGCAGCCGCGCACGCCGACGGTTTCGTTCACGGTTGAGGGGATGGATGCGGATGACGTCGCACGCAGACTCGTCGAGGAAGCGATCTTCGCGAGCAGCGGTGACTTTTATGCGACGACCGTTTGCGAACGCTTCGGCATCCAGAGCCTGCTGCGTGTCGGATGCGCGTGTTACACGACGGAGGAGGAGGTGCGGCGGTTGCTCGCGGCAGTTGCGGCACTGTAGGATCGTCGGGCAATGGCGAAACAACGACATACCCCGACCCAGGAAACCTCATCGAAGGGAACGCTCGCCGCGCTCGCGCTCGGCGCCGTGCTCGTCGCGGGACTCGTCGCGTGGGCGCTCACGCGCACCGTCGACAGGCCCGCCAGTCCACCGAGCGTCATGGACACCGTGGAAACCGCTTCCGCGCCGACGGCGACGGTCGACACCACGGCGTTCGTGCCTCCCGTTACCCCGCCCGCTCCGAACATCTCGGCGACCGGCGACATCGTCACCTCGACGCAAGCGCCGCCGCAAGGCGACAGGGGTGAAGTGCAGCGCATGTCCGCCGAGGATTTGCGGGACCGGATGAAGAGCGGCAATGTGGTGGTCGTGGATACGCGCGACGCCAACTCGTTCGAGGGCTCGCACATCCCCGGCGCGATCAACATCCCCATGGCCAGCATCGAGGCAAATCTCGACCGGCTGCCGAAGGACAAGGAGATCGTCGCGTACTGTACGTGACCCAACGAAGAAACGAGCGCCGGTGCGGCGCTCATCCTGAAGAATCATGGCTACACCAAAGTCGCCGCTCTCTTCGGCGGTCTCACCGCCTGGCGTAACCTCGGGTACCCGCTGCAGGAGCGCGGCAATCCGATGCTTCCGCGGTAACGCTCACTTCCGGGCGTCGTGCAGACGACGCCCGGCCGCGACCGAATCTTCCGGGAGCGCCACGGGGACGCCGAGCTGCAGCGCCTGCACGTAGACGCGCGCGCCCGCTTCCATGGCGATCGCCGCATGCAGCGCGTGCGCGAGATCGCGGCCGATGCAGACGTTGCCGTGATTCGCCAGCAGCACGCCCGCGCGATCGCCGAGCGCGCGCAGCACGTTGATGCCGACGGCGTCGGTGCCGGTGAACGCGTAGTCCGCAACTTCGATCTGGCCGCCGAGCGACACGACCATCTCGTCGAGCAGCGGCGGAAGCGACCGCCGCAACACGGAAAGCGTGGTGACGAACGGCGCGTGCGTGTGCACGATCGCGCCGACGTCCGGCCGCGAACGATAGATCGCGAGATGCATCGGGAGTTCGTACGAAGGCTCTCGAATCGAGGCGACGGCTCCGCCGCTCTCGAGCTCGACGATCACGATCTCGTCCGCGGTGAGCTCGTGGTACGGGACGGAAGTGGGCGTGATGGCGACGTGCGCCGCATCGACGCGACGACTGACGTTGCCGGAGGAGCCGGTCACGAGTCCCGCTTCCCACATGCGGCGGGCGGCGGTGTGGACCTCGGCTCGGGCGTCCTGGAAGGCGTCCATGGGGGAGTCTTAGAGTCTTAGAGCCTTAGAGTCGTAGAGGGTCGGTGCCACGTGCGTCCTCTAAGACTCTAAGCCTCTAAGACTCTGAAGACTCGTCTCTCCGGCTTACTTCTTGTCCTTCTTCGGCTTCTTCGTTTCTTTCCGTTTGTCCTGTCCTTTGGCCATGTAGCCCTCCAATGGAATGATGATACTCGCGTGCATCTCCTTCATCTCTTCGACTTGTCGCTGAAGTTGCGTGAGGACGACGTTGCGCTGGAGTGGGACGGCGGTGAGTACACGTTCGGCGACGTCGAGCGCCGCAGCAATCGGATGGCCGATGCGTTGCGGGCGAAGGGCTTTGTCAAGGGCGACCGGCTTTGCGTGCAGCTCGCGAATCGCATCGAGTTGATCGATCTCTATCTCGCATGCGTGAAGCTCGGGGTGATCTTCGTGCCGATCAACGTGCTCTACCGGGAACGCGAAGTGGCGCACATCGTCGGCGATGCGGAACCGCGTGCGGTGATCACGGCCGAGAATCTCGCGTCATTCACTGGAGCGGCGGGCTCTCAGCCCGCCGAGCCCGACGACGGGCTGAGAGCCCGTCGCTCCAGCGATCTCGATGGTTCCACGCCCGCGGCGATCATCTACACATCCGGTACGACCGGCGCGTCGAAAGGCGCGGTGCTCACGCACGACAACTTCGCCGCGAACGCCGTGAATCTCGTCAGTTGCTGGCAGATCTCGGATCGCGATCGGTTCTTTCTCGCGCTGCCGCTGTTTCACATTCACGCGCTCGGGAACGGACTGCACACCTGGCTTCTCAGCGGCTGCCGCATGCGGCTGGCCGAGCGTTTCAATCACCGAACCACCGTTCAGGAGCTGCGCGCGTTCGCGCCGACGTTGTTCTTCGGCGTCCCGACGATGTACGTGCGCCTGCTCGACACGCGGCCCGAGGAAGCGCGTGCGATTGGCGCGTCGATGCGGCTCTTCGTCAGCGGCTCCGCGCCGCTCCCCGCGCACGTGCTGGAGCAGTTCCGCGAGCTGTTCGGGCACACCATCCTCGAACGCTACGGCATGACCGAGACGTTCATGAACACGTCGAATCCGTACGTGGGCGAGCGGCGCGCCGGGACGGTTGGTTTTCCGCTGCCGGGCGTGTCGATTCGTATCGAGGAGGGCCAGTTGCTCGTGCGCGGACCGAATGTCTTCTCCGGCTACTGGCGGCGTGCCGAGGCGACGGCGAGTGCATTCACGGCGGACGGATTCTTTCGCACCGGCGACCTCGCCTCCCGTGACCCCGGCGGCTACATCACCCTTCTCGGCCGCAAGTCCGACGTCATCATCTCCGGCGGTTTCAACATCTATCCGCGCGAGATCGAGGAATTGCTGCTCGAACAACCGGGCGTCAGCGAAGCGGCCGTGGCAGGTGTCGAGGACGCGGTGCGTGGCGAGGTTCCTATCGCGTACATCGTCGGTGATTTCGACGAGAGTGCGCTCGACCGCATCTGCCGCGAACAACTCGCGTCGTTCAAGGTCCCGCGCAAATTCGTGAAGGTCGATTCGATTCCGCGTACGGCGCTCGGGAAGGTGCAGAAGCATTTGCTGAAGCTCGTGCTGATCGTGCTGGTGACCGCGGCCGCGTTCGCAAACGGATGGAGTTCGACGGTTGTGCCACACGTCGCGCCCGCCGCGATGGAAAACGAGACGGCGCATCCGTCACCAGTACGCCTTGAACACAGCTTTTGCGAGGGATCCGGTGGCGAGTGCGACCAGAACGCTGGCCGATCAGGAAGTACTCCGTCATGTCGCTGTTGTCCCGGGACTCGCGCGAACGGACCAGGCCTTTCGCCGCGACGATGAATCCGGGTGCCTCGTAGCTGCCGGCGATGACCACCGCGAACAGCAGCACGCGTTCCAGCGCGCCGATGAGCCGTCCGCGATTGGAGGTTGACCGGGCCGTCGGGCCGTTTTGCGAGCTCAGTCGCGCTGCAGCCGCACGTAGGCGGGCAGAAGGAAGTGGTAGAGCGGCGGCGGCGTGTACGCGGAAAGCGTTCCGCCGAGCGCGCCATCGCGCAGGTCGACTTCGAGCCAGACCTCATATGGCTCGTTCGGCAGATCGTCCAGCGGCAGCGCGGCGCGGCATCCGCCTTCGAAGGTCGACTCGCCGAACCGTAGTTCCTCGAGGACGCATTCGGGCTGGTCGCCGACTTTCATGCGCGCGGCCGATGCATCGATCGAAAGCGTCAACGGTGTTGCGCTCGAGACGGTCACGATCTCACCGCGCCAGTGGCCGCTGATTTTCTCGCGCAGGGTCGATGCGGGGGAAGGGCCGCCGGGACGGAGCGACGGATCGTTGCGCCGCTTTTCCCTGTATTCCGGCAGCGCGACGTCGAGAATCTCATCGACGATGTCGTACGTGAGCTGCTGGCGGCCATTCGAGAGCGCCACGACGACCATGCCGCGCGACGGCACGATCTTCATGCGCGAAGCGCCGCCCGGCATGCCGCCGTCGTGGCCGTACCACGCGTAGCCGTACTCCGTTTCGTCGCGGCCGCAGATGCCCAGTCCGCAGTACCAGTCCAGGCC
>Ga0196977_1000268_pt1 | contig 30053 bp, 31 predicted proteins | sample S3v_1013CmetaG_FD_148634 | JGI IMG/M metagenome (GOLD analysis project Ga0196977, IMG submission 148634) | Soil microbial communities from Anza Borrego desert, Southern California, United States - S3+v_10-13C | ecosystem: Environmental > Terrestrial > Soil > Desert | place: USA: California... | reverse complement strand
GACCTTCGGCGACGACCAGACCGAAGCTTTCGCTCAACGACGGCAGGATGACGACATCTGCAGCCTGGTAAGCGCGGTCGCGCGCGGCGCCCGTGACTTCCTGGTCAACGGAAATGCCGGTCGCTCCGCTATCCCCGATCGCGCGGCGCAGCCGCTGGACGAAGCCGCGGTCGTCCGGGCCGACGATCCGCAAGCGCGCGTCGGGAAAATCGGACTGCACCGATTGCCAGGCCGCGACGAGCGACAGCAGGTTCTTGATCGGGGTAATCCGCCCCATGAAGAGCACCTCGCGCCGGCCCGGCGGTGCTGGTCGCCAGGATGTCCTGCCGGGAATGTCCACGCCCAACGGGATCACGGCTATCGGTTCGCGGATACCGAATGCGCGCATCTGGTCGTGCTCTACCTGCGACGTCGCGTGGTAACAGGCGAGGCTCTTGAATGACCCGCCGAACAACGCCCAGAAAGCCTGCTTGCGAGCCGGCGAAACGCCCAGCGCCGCCGGGGCGAGACTGCCCAGCGGGCTGACGATCGTCCGCACGCCGCGGCGGCGGGCCATGCGCAGGGCGGTCACCGTGGCCAGTCGCCAGAGACCATGCACGTGGAAGATGTCGGCCGTCGGCGCGAGCCGCCGGAGTTCCCGGTCGAGCGCAGGCGACCAGCCGAGCGCGCTGCCCCAGCGGCTCCTGGGAAAGCATGCGGCCGCGAACCCGTTGCGCAGCCCGTACGTTGCGGGAGCTTGGGGGTCACCGGTGCACAGCAAATCGACCTCGAAGCCGGCCGATTCGAGCAAGCTGCACAGGCGCGGCACAGTGGTATAGGTGCTGCCGGACGCCGGACTCAGCTCGGCTGCGACGTGGACGATTCGGGGGCGCAATGGCGCTGCCGCGTCGTGCCTCACGCGCGTTTCCGGGCGAAGGCGCGCGTGCCGACCCGCCACACCCATAGAGGAATCCTGAGGAGGTGATAGCCGAACCGCATCCCGCGCGGCAGCGTGAGTTGGCTTCGGTCGACCGATGAGTTCCACAGCATCGAGAGCTGCTCGAGGCGATGGGCCGCCCCCCTGGCGACGAAGAAATGCGCGGCCATCATCCGTACCCAGGGCCACGAGTACGGCTTCATCTCGAAAGTCCCGCCCCGATAAGCGAGGCCGGCGATCGCGTTGTCGGCGAGCGCTCGCGCGACCCCGTCCCTTGCCGGCAACCGCACGTCCACCGGCGTGTCCAGCAACCATCGAGCAAGGAGCAGGGCGACCGACGCGCAACGCCCGACCCCGTAGCCTTCGGCAGCTTCGTGAAGGCGGGCGATGTCGCCGGGCGAGCGATGCCCGAGGATCGCGCCGACATCGGCCAGCCACTTCAGGCGGCTCCAGTTATGCACCGTGCCGTGGGCGCATAGATAGGAGAACAGCTCGTCGTCTGCGAGGGTGCGCAATGTCCCGCCGGCAACCGGCACGTCCCGGGTCGGCGCGTGGACGTCGATGCCGCGCAGCAGGCGCCTGTTGTCGGTCAGACGCCAGTGCAGCTCGGCGGTGATCCCGGTGCGTTCGTGCCTGAATTCAGCCTCCTTGCTGTGCCTCAAGACCCCCTTGAGGCGTCCGCGATCGAGCTGCGAGAACTCGCCGCGATAGCCCAGCTCGACGAGCAGCCCGGCAGCTTCGGCCGCGTCGGACGGGGCGACCAGCAAGTCGATGTCCCACGACTCCTTCAGGCCCACCTCGTTGTAAGCGATGATCGCCAGCGGAGCGCCCTTGACGATGACCATCGGCAGGCCCGCGGCATCGAAAGCGCGCTGCAGGCGCAGGGACTCGCGCGCCTGGCCCAGCGTTCGCCGCGCTGCCGCCATGGCGCGGTCCGCCAGCGAGGCTGCCATCGCTGCCGGCAGCTCGATCCGGGCCCGGCCGAGGGCGGAATGGACCAACGGCGTGATCCGGTTGCGGCGTACCACGGCGTCGAAGTGGTCCCAATCGCGGACCGCCGCGGCCGCGGCCTTCATCCGTGGCTCGTCGGCGGGCGAGGGCGGCCAGCGGCAGCACGCCGCGGCGAGCGCCAGCTCGGCGGGCAGCGTGCGGGTCATGCCGTGATCGGGTCCCGATCGATCATTGCGCTCCCTTGCGGCACCGGCAGCCAGCCGCAAGGCCTATTGCGTCAGGGTACGGCGGGCCAGCCGCCACATGCGGGCTCGGTAGATAGCCGCGAGAGTGGCCGGCGACGCTGACCCGGGCGGGAATATCTCGTGCAGCACTTGCCGGGCGATCGTCAAAGGCGAGGGCGCCCACATGAAACGTTCGGCCAGCGAGCAGCGGACCAGCCGTTGGGCATCGCCGGGCGTGAGCGGATCGACCACGCGGCGCACGCGCGGTGGAGCCTCGCGTTCCACCCGCAGTCCGACTTCCTCCGGAACCGTGCCCGGGACGAGCTGCTCGCAAAGCCGAAGCGCCGGGTAGATCATGCCCAGCGCTCCCGCCCGCTCCGCCGCGGTGACCAGCGGACCCCACGAAGCCGCGTCGGCGCCGAAATCCCGCCGGACGACGAGCGCCAGTTCGACCAGTCTGATCATCGTCAGGTTCGACAGCCCGCAGCTCGCATGCACCGCCAGCGACAGCGCGAGCAGTGGCTCGGCGAGCGTTTGCCGCCCTGGATCGGCGGACACATCGGCTCTTAGGCGGTCGAGGCGGATAATCGGAGCGGCCGCTGCATAACGCCGGTCGAGCGAGGTGTGGAGATCGACGGTCCACGGATCGTCCGCGTGCGCCAGGCACAGGCTGCGCGGCTCGCGCGGCGAATCGCTCGGGCGCCAGCTGCGCTCGGCGGGATAGGCGTGCGCCAGGCCGGGCTCGAACCCGTGAGCCAGGAGCACGTCGCTGGCGCGATCCTCGTCGCTCGGGTGGATGAGCAAGTCGATGTCGGACAAGGGCCTTGTGCCCGGCTCGGGAAAATAGTCGAACGCCGTGTGCATTCCCTTGAGGAGGGTGTGGCTTACGGCGGCCTCGGCCAGCACTCCGCTGACCATCTCGGCCCGATCGGCCATGCGCGCCATCCGCACCCGGTTGTGGCGCAGGTGGAGATCGAGAATCGCGGCGACCGCCGGAGTGGCGATGACCGCTCCACGTTCCAGCCAGTATCCGAGCAGCGGCCCCATGCCCGAGGTCAGGCCGCCGATCCCGGTCGCCGCCGCGTCGCCGTCGAGCGCTCGACGGGAGCTTCCGGCGGTCATCACGTCGCGCGTGATGGAGGCGATCTGCTGCAGCGCGGCCCGCCACGCGTGGACGCCGATCTCGGGCCATAGCCATTGCGGATGGCCCTGGCGCGCTGCCCACCGGAATCGCGCGCGCACCTCCGCCGGCGTCAGATCGAGGGAATTCGACTCGAGCGGACACGGGACATAGCCAGCGCCCGGTGCGTGTCCCACCCGTCCCATGATGATTGAGTTACCACGGACCTGGGATCGGTTCATTCCAGGCCGGAGCGTTTCAGTGGAAAGTTGGTCGGGGAGAGAGGATTCGAACCTCCGGCCCCTGCCTCCCGAAGACAGTGCTCTACCAGGCTGAGCTACTCCCCGACCGGCGCATCCGGGCAAGCCCGGGGCGAGGCAGAGGCGGCCCTATAGGGATGGGACCCCCCACTGGCAAGCGGGCTTTTGGGGTGGTAGCGCAAGCCGCGATGAACTCGGCCGCAGCGCACTGGGAATGGCAGTACCTCGACCTGATGCGGCGCATCTGGGAGGAGGGCGACGAGCGCGTCGACCGCACCGGGATCGGCACCCGCTCGGTATTCGGGCCGCAGTTGCGCTTCGACCTTTCGGACTGCCGCGTGCCGCTGCTGACCACCAAGCGGGTGTTCTGGAAGGCAGCCGCGCGCGAGATGCTGTGGTTCCTCACCGGCAAGACCAACATCCGCCCGCTGCTGCAGCAGGGCGTGACGATCTGGAGCGACTGGCCGCTCGCCCGCTATCGCCAGGCGACCGGCGACAACTTGTCGCAGGAGGCGTTCGAGGCCCGGATCGCCGACGACGCCGCTTTCGCCGAGCGGTGGGGCGATCTCGGCCCGGTCTACGGCAAGCAGTGGGTCGATTGGCCGACGTACGAGCCGGCCGGGGAGGGCACGTTTCGCGCGGGGCCGGGCATCAACCAGGTCGCCCGCCTGATCGAGGGCCTGCGGACGAATCCCGGGAGCCGCCGCCACATCGTCGAGGGCTGGAACGTCGCCGAGCTCGACCGCATGGCCTTGCCGCCGTGCCACAAGACCTACCAGTTCCACGTCGCGGGCGAGCGGCTGTCATGCCAGCTCTACCAGCGCAGCTGCGACGTCGCGCTGGGGCTACCGTTCAACCTGTTCGGCGCGGCGCTGCTGACGCGCATGGTCGCGGCGCAGGCCGGTTACCAACCAGGCGAGCTGATCTGGACCGGTGGCGACACCCACCTCTATCTCAACCATGCCGAGCTGGTCGAGGAGCAGCTGGCGCGGGAACCGGCCGGCGAGCCCCGGCTTGACTTGATGCGGCAACCGGATTCGATCTTCGATTATCGCTTCGAGGATTTGGCAGTGGCCGACTATGCGCCGCAAGGTCGCCTGACGGCTCCGGTGGCCGTTTGAGCGGACGCTTGACCCCATTGGACGCACATAATAAAATGTCGAACCAGTAAAACAAAGTTTCAATACGCTTCGGGAGCTGAGGATGGCGAAGGACAAGGCACAGGCCGGGACCAACCGCCCGCGCCTGTCGCTGCATGTTCCCGAGCCGCGCTTCCGCCCCGGCGACACGATCGACTTCTCGCACCTGGCCATACCTGAAGCCGGCGCGCAGCCCCGGCCGGACGAGGCTTGCGCGCCGTCCGAAACCTTCCCGCTGTGCGATGACCTCATCCGCGTGCTCGGCAGCGACAATCGCGCGCACGGGCCGTGGGATCCGCGCCTCACGCCTGAGCGGATGCGCGACATCCTGCGCAAGATGGCGCTCGTGCGGGCGTTCGACGGGCGCATGTACCGCGCCCAGCGGCAGGGCAAGACCAGCTTCTACCTCAAGTGCTCGGGCGAGGAGGCGACCTCGGTCGCGGCCACGCTGGCGCTCGATTTCGAGGACATGATCTTCCCCTCGTATCGCCAGCAAGGCTGCATGATCGCCCGCGACTATCCGATCCTCGAGATGGTCAACCAGGTCTATTCGAACCGCGCGGACAGGCTGAAGGGACGCCAGCTGCCGATCCTCTACTCGGCCGCGCCGGTGAACTTCTTCACCATCTCGGGCAACCTCGGCACCCAGCTGCCGCAGGCGACCGGCTTCGCGATGGCCAGCGCCATGAAAGGCGACAGCAAGATCGCCGCCGCGTGGGTCGGCGAGGGCTCCACCGCGGAAGGCGACTTCCACGCCGCGCTGACGTTCGCCGCGGTCTACAACGCGCCGACGGTGTTCAACGTGGTCAACAACCAGTGGGCGATCTCGAGCTTTTCGGGCATCGCCGGCGCCGAGCGGGCGACCTTTGCGGCGCGCGCGATCGGCTACGGCATCGCCGGGCTCCGCGTCGACGGCAACGACGCGCTCGCCGTCTATGCCGCCGAGCGCTGGGCCGCCGACCGCGCGCGCTCGAACAACGGCCCGACGCTGATCGAGTTCTTCACCTACCGCGCCGAGGGCCATTCGACCTCCGACGACCCGACGGTCTACCGTAGCGCGCAGGAAGGCCGCGAATGGCCGCTCGGCGATCCGGTGACGCGGCTCAAGGACCACCTGATCGCGCTCGGCGAATGGTCCGACGAGCGACACGAGGCGATGGACCGCGAGCTCGACGAGCAGGTCAAGGCGGCGCAGCGCGAGGCGGAGAAGAGCGGCATCCTCGGTCATGGCTTCCATCACCCGTTCCACACGATGTTCGAGGACGTGTTCGAGGAGCTGCCATGGCATCTCGAGGAGCAGGCCGAGCAGGCGATCCGCGAAAGGCAGCTCAAGTGGCCCGACTGAACGCCGACGAGGAGCCGGTCACGCTGGCCGACGCGCCCGCCCGCGCGCTGACGATGATCGAGGCGATCAACGAGGCGCTCGACACCATGCTCGAGCGCGATCCCGACGTGATCGTGATGGGCGAGGACATCGGCTATTTCGGCGGCGTGTTCCGCTGCACCGCCGGTCTGCAGAAGAAGCACGGCAAGACGCGGGTGTTCGACACGCCGATCAACGAATGCGGCATCATCGGCGTCGCCGTCGGGATGGGCGCGTATGGCCTGAGGCCGGTGCCGGAGATTCAGTTCGCCGACTACATCTATCCCGGGCTCGACCAGCTGATCAGCGAGGCGGCGCGGCTGCGCTATCGCTCGGCCGGCGAGTTCACCGCGCCGATGACCGTGCGCAGCCCGTTCGGCGGCGGCATCTTTGGCGGCCAGACGCACAGCCAGAGCCCCGAGGCGCTGTTCACCCATGTCGCCGGCCTCAAGACGGTGGTCCCGAGCACGCCGCACGACGCCAAGGGCCTGCTGATCGCCGCGATCGAGGACAACGACCCGGTGATCTTCTTCGAGCCCAAGCGGATCTACAACGGCCCGTTCGACGGCTACTACGACCGCCCGACGCGCCCCTGGAAGGACCACCCCGACGCGCAAGTGCCCGAAGGCTACTACTCGATCCCGCTCGGCAAGGCGCGGGTCGTGCGCGAGGGCGGGGCGCTGACCGTGCTCGCCTACGGCACGATGGTCCACGTCGCCGAGGCGGTGTGCCGCGAGAAGGGCGTCGACGCCGAGATCATCGACTTGCGCACGCTCGTCCCGCTCGACATCGAGGCTGTGGAAAAGTCGGTGGAAAAAACCGGCAAATGCATGGTCGTGCACGAGGCCACGCGCACCTCCGGCTTCGGCGCCGAGCTCGCCGCGCTGGTGCAGGAACGCTGCTTCTACCATCTGGAGGCCCCGGTCGAGCGCGTCACCGGATTCGACACCCCCTATCCGCACAGCCTCGAATGGGCTTATTTCCCCGGGCCGATCCGCGTCGGCGAAGCGATCGACAAGCTGCTGGAGGCCTAGGGATGGGGCGCTTCACTTTCCGGCTCCCCGACATCGGCGAAGGCATCGCCGAGGCCGAGATCGTCGCCTGGCATGTCAAGGTCGGCGATTTCGTCGAGGAGGACGGCCGCCTCGCCGACATGATGACCGACAAGGCCACCGTCGAGATGGAAAGCCCCGCGGCCGGCAAGGTGCTCGAAGTGGCGGGCGAAGTCGGCGACGTGATCGCCATCGGCTCGCCGCTGGTGGTGCTCGAGACCGCGGGCGAGGTGGCCGAAAGCCCTGCGCCGGCGCCGGCGCCCAAGGCGCCGGTCGTCGAGGAGCGGATCGAAGTCGAGACGCCCGATCCGAGCGATGTCGAGGACGCCGCGGAGGCTATCGAAGAACCGCAAGAGCCCTCTCCCCTTCAGGGGAGAGGGTTGGAAGAGGGGACTGTCGGACCAAAGCTCACGCCCGCCATTCCCCGCCCCCCGACCCCCGCCTCTAAAGGGGCGGGGGAGTCACGTCGCTCCTCCGCCAAGGTATTAGCCTCGCCCGCGGTGCGGGCCCGCGCCAGCGAGCTCGGCATCGACCTCGCCGACGTGCACCCGGCCGAAGGCGACCGCATCCGCCATGCCGACCTCGACGCGTTCATCTCCTATGGCGGCGCCCGGGGTTACGCCCCCGCCGGCCCGACCGGGCGCGACGAGACGATCAAGGTCGTCGGTCTCCGCCGCCGCATCGCCGAGAACATGGCGGCGGCCAAGCGCCACATTCCGCACTTCGCCTACGTCGAGGAATGCGACGTCACCGAACTGGAAAAGCTGCGCGGCGATCTCAACGCCAACCGCGGCAGCCGGCCCAAGCTGACCCTGCTGCCGCTGCTGATCGCGGCGCTATGCCGCGCCCTGCCGCGATTCCCGATGCTCAACGCGCGCTACGACGACGAGGCCCAGGTGGTCACCCGCCATGGCGCGGTCCACCTCGGCATGGCGACGATGACCCCGGCCGGGCTGATGGTGCCGGTGATCCGCGACGCGCAGGCGAAGAACCTGTGGCAGCTCGCCGCCGAGATCCTGCGCCTCTCCGAAGCGGCGCGCGAGGGCAAGGCGAAGTCCGAGGAGCTGTCGGGCTCCACTTTCACGCTGACCTCGCTCGGCCCGCTCGGCGGGATCGCCTCGACCCCGGTGATCAACCGTCCCGAAGTGGCGATCCTCGCCCCCAACCGCATCGTCGAGCGGCCGATGTTCGTCCCCGACGGCATGGGCGGCGAGCGCCTCGAGAAACGCAAGCTGATGAACCTGTCGATCAGCTGCGACCACCGCGTGGTCGACGGCTACGACGCGGCAGCTTTCGTGCAGGAAGTGAAACGGCTTATAGAGACCCCGGTGCTGCTGCTCGCAGACTGAGCCGCGCGTTCCTGCGAAGGCAGGGACTCGGGCAGCACCGGCGGCGCCGACGGCCTGACGCCCCCGCCTTCGCTGGGGCGCACGAGGGGAGGGCAGGATGACCCGCGATCCGCGGATCGACGACAAGATCGCCAACGCGGCGCCGTTCGCCCGGCCTATCCTCGAGCACTTGCGCGAGCTCGTGCACCGGGCGGTCCCGGCGGCCGAGGAAGCGATCAAGTGGGGCATGCCGCACTTCATCTACAAGGGTAAGAACATCGCCGGCATGGCGTCGTTCAAGGCGCACTGCGCCTTCATGATCCACGGCGAAGGCCGTCAGGGCGCCGAAGGCGGCGGGATGGGCTCGGCCGGCAAGATCGCCACGCTCGCCGACCTCCCCTCCAATGACGATCTGGCGGAGCGGCTACGCGCGGCGCAAGCGCGCATCGACCGCGGCGAGACGGAACGTCGGCGGCAGCAGCCTGCCAGGCCGAAAGCCGCCATCGAGGTGCCGCAGGACCTTGCCGCGGGCCTCGCGGCCAATCCGGCCGCCGCGCGGTTCTGGGACGGGCTGGCGCCCTCGCACCGGCACGAATACCTGCAGTGGATCACCGAGGCCAAGCGCGACGAGACGCGCGTCAAGCGGCTTGGCCAGGCGCTCGAATGGCTCGCCGAAGGCAAGCGCCGCAACTGGAAGTACGAACGCTAGCGGACGACCGCGCGATAGCTCATCCGGCCTTCGTCGCCGAGCTGCCAGCGCAAGTGCGTGGTGCCGCGCGGCACCGCGTCGGGATCGGCCAGGCGGCGCCAGCTGAGCCCGCCGTCGGTCGACACCTCGATCCCCGCCTGACTGGCGCTTTCGATGGCCAGCTGAGGCGGCACCGCGCTGACGACGGTGAAACGCCCGGCGCGCGGAGGCTGCCAGCGCATGATCGTCACGACCCGGTCGCCCCGCAGCAGCCGCGTCGCCGGCTCGATCTGCCGGCCGCCGCTGCCGTCGGCGCGCTCGCGATAGACCGAGCTGTCGATCGCGACCTCCTGGGCGGCCGCCGGAACCGCGGTGAGCGATACCGCCATGAAAATCGTCCAACGCATGCCTCGCCCCCCTCGCGCGGCGCGCGCCGCGGCGGTGGCGGGATGCGCCGGAACCGGCGAAAATACGGTTAACGCAGCGGCAATTTTCGCGCGGTTGACAGCCCCGGAACGCTGCCCTAGGGGCGCGGCTCCCAAGCGGTGCCCATCTCGATGACTTGGGCCCGGATAAGCGGGTGTAGCTCAGTTGGTTAGAGCGCCGGCCTGTCACGCCGGAGGTCGCGGGTTCGAGTCCCGTCACTCGCGCCACTCGGGACAACCCGACGAAGCTTGACGCCAATTTAACGGCGAGGCGCTATGCGCCGCGCATGACCGAGCCCCGGCGCATCCTCACCGTCTTCGGCACTCGTCCCGAAGCGATCAAGCTGTTTCCGCTGGTCCACGCGCTCGAGCGGGATGCGCGTTTCGTGAGCCGCCTTTGCGTCAGCGGGCAGCATCGCGGAATGCTCGACCAGGTGCTGGCGATCTCCCGCCTGGCGCCCGACCACGACCTCGACCTGATGCGCCCCGATCAGTCGCTCGACGACCTGACCGCAGCGTTGCTGACCGGGCTGGGCGGAGTGATCGACGCGGAGCGTCCCGACTGGGTGGTTGTCCAGGGCGATACGGCGACGGCGATGACCGGCGCGCTCGCGGCCTACTACCGCAAGATTCCGGTGGCGCATGTCGAGGCCGGGCTGCGCAGCGGCAACATCCATCATCCATGGCCCGAAGAGATCAACCGGCGGGTCATCGGCACGATCGCCGCGCTGCACTGCGCCCCGACCGAAACCGCCGCCGCCGCGCTGCGGCGCGAGAACGTCGACTCCGGGACGATTCACGTCACCGGCAACACGGTGATCGACGCGCTGCACTGGATCACCGCGCGCATCGGCGAGCAGCCGGAGCTGGCCGCCGGCCTCGCCGGGCTGGAGCGGCGCTTCGCCGGCAAGCGGATCGTCGGCGTGACCAGCCACCGGCGCGAGAACTTCGGGCCAGGGATGCAGGCCATCGCCGCGGCAATCCGCCGGCTCGCCGAGCGGCCGGATGTGGCGGTGATGTTCCCCGTGCATCTCAATCCCAACGTCCGCGAGGTGATGCAACGCGAGCTCGCAGGGCTGGACAACGTGGCGCTGATCGAGCCGCTCGACTACCCGCACTTCGCGCGGCTGCTCGACATCTGCCACCTGGTGCTCAGCGACAGCGGCGGGGTGCAGGAAGAGGCGCCGGCGCTGGGCAAGCCGGTGCTGGTGATGCGCGAGACCACCGAGCGGCCCGAGGGCGTCGCGGCGGGCACGGCCAGGCTCGTCGGCACCGACGCCGGCCGCATCGTCGCCGAAACCGAACGGCTTCTCGACGACCCGGCAGCCTACGCGGCGATGGCGCGCGCGCACAATCCGTTCGGCGACGGCCGAAGCGCCGCGCGCATCGTCGAGCTGCTCGCGGCGTCCTGAAACGGGACGGACCGCTCGCGAACCGCGTAGCGTTACCCGTTCGTTCACGATTTTGCGCGAGAGCCGCCCCAAACGGCGAAAGGCACTCCATTGCGCGGCGAGTCTCTACCCACGGTCAGCGTCATCGGGCTCGGCTACATCGGCCTGCCGACCGCGGCGATCATCGCCCGCGCGGGCATGCCGGTGCGCGGGGTCGACGTCAGCCAGGCCGTGGTCGACACGATCAACCGCGGCGAGATCCATATCGAGGAAGTCGACCTCGACGGCCTGGTGCGCGGCGTTGTCCAGCGCGGGTTGCTGTCGGCGGCCACCGAGGTCGCCCCGGCCGACGTGTTCGTCATCGCCGTGCCGACGCCGTTCGCGCGGGACGGGCAGCACACGCCCGACATCTCCTATGTGCTCGCCGCCGCCGAAAGCGTCGCGGCGGTGCTCAAGCCGGGCGACACCGTGATCCTCGAATCGACCTCGCCGGTTGGGGCGACCGAGGCGATGCGCGACCTGCTCGCGCACAAGCGGCCCGACCTTAAGCTCCCCGGCCTCGCCGACGGCATCCCGGACATCTCGATCGCCTATTGCCCCGAGCGGGTGCTGCCCGGCCGCATCCTCCAGGAGCTGACCGATAACGACCGCTCGATCGGCGGGATCACCCCGCGCTGCGCGCGCAAGGCGCTCGGTTTCTACAAGCGCTTCGTGCGCGGGGCGTGCGTGACCACCGACGCCCGCAGCGCAGAGATGACCAAGCTGGTCGAGAACGCGTACCGCGACGTCAACATCGCCTTCGCCAACGAGCTGTCGATCGTGGCCGACGCGATGGGGCTCGACGTGTGGGAAGTGATCCGCCTCGCCAATCGTCACCCGCGCGTCGATATCCTCACGCCGGGGCCGGGGGTCGGCGGGCATTGCATCGCGGTCGACCCGTGGTTCATCGTCCACGGCGCGCCCGGGCACACGCCGCTGATCCGCACGGCGCGGACGGTCAACGACGCCAAGATCCACCACACGATTGCCCAGGCGAGCGCGCTGGCCGAAGCCCATCCGACGTCGCGCATCGCCTGCCTCGGCCTCGCCTTCAAGGCCAACATCGACGACTTCCGCGAGAGCCCGGCGCGGCTCGTCGCGGCCACGCTGGCGCGGCGCTTCGGCGAACGCGTGTCGATCGTCGAGCCGTATGCGCGCGCGCTGCCGCTCGAGTTCACCGATACCGGCGCCGAGCTGGTCGACCTCGATGCCGCGCTCGAGACGTGCGACGTGCTGGTCGTGCTCGTCGATCACGACGTGTTCCGCTCGATCCCCCTGGCCGAACGCGAGGACAAGGCAGTCTACGACACGCGCGGCATCTGGCCCGACCAACCGTCGCGCCGCAGCGAGGCACCGGCACTGCGCAAGGCGGGGTAGCCCGCCTCACCCCCAGCGGCCGGTTTCCATCCAGATCAGGAAGCGCCGCAGCGGCAGGAGCCAGGCGACGCCGAGCACGAGATAGACGAGCGCCTGCGCCAGCGCCGGCAAACGCTCGATCCAGGGCGAGGCCGCCATGACCGCAAGCGCGTAGAGCGCGAGGAGCCCGAGCAGCGCGAGGATGCCGAGCGGTATGCGCAGGGTCGGTTTCTCGCGCATCAGACGGGGTCGAACGGACCGAGCACGCGGGTCGGAGTGACGATGGCGGAGAGGCGCATGTCGTGCAGCTCGGTCGGCAGCTCGGGCACTTCCTGCACGTCCCACGCCATGCCGATGGCGATCGTCTGCGGGTGCGCGGCGAGGTAGCGGTCGTAGTAGCCTCCGCCCTGGCCGAGCCGGTCGCCCTTCGCGCTGAACCCGACGAGCGGCATGAACAGCACCTCGGGCACGACGACCGGCGCCTCCACCCCGGGCTGGCGCAAGCCCCAGACCCCGGCTTCGAGGTCGCTCTCCGCGTAAGGATCGGTGTGGCGGCGGAATTCCATCGGCTGGTCGAGCGTGGTCACGCGGGGCAGGGCGATCGGGTGGCCACGCTCGAAGAAGAACCTGATGTAGCCGCGCGACGGCGCCTCGCCGGTGTCCGAGCGATAGAGGCCGACCGTCGCGCCTTCGGGCACCAGCTCGAGCGCCCGGGCCGGCGGGCGGTGGAACACCAGCGCGCTGACCTCGGGCGGGAGGTTCTCGGCGTGCTCGAGGCGCTGGCGGCGGAGCTGGTCGCGCAATTGCTTCTTGAGGGCGGCAATGCCTGGGTCAGTCATGCCGTGCCCCTTGCCGCTCGTGTCGGACGAAGTCGAGAGCATGTGCGCCCAGCGAAGGCCGGGGTCCCAGGCCGTAGGCGTGGCGCGGGCGGCGTGAGGTCCTAGCCTGCGCAGGGACTCACGGAAACGGGAAGTGGCGGAACCACCATGGGTCGTTGCCGGTGAAATCCTCTGACGCCTAAACGTCAGGTGGGCGCCGTATGCACCGGACCCGCGGGACGAACCCGTGATCCGGGCAGGGACAGCTCCCAAGGATTGCTTATAGCCTCAGGGATATTCGGTCGGCTCGTGCCGGGCAGTCCCGCCGCCCTCTATGTAGGGACTTCAGGCGGCACTCTCAAGCCGCGCGGCGAGCATTTCGAGCCGCTGGGCGAGCGATTCGAGCGCCACCGCCGTGTCGAGCTCGTCGCCGGCCAATGCGGCGCCGCCACGCCCCTCGTGCAGCTCGTCGGCCAGCAACAGCGCGGCGAACAGCAGCGTGCGCGCGTCGGACTGGCCGGCGAGGCTCGGCATGTCGGTCAGCTTGCCGTCGATCGTCCGGCCGAGCATCTCGATGTGCGCTTCCTCGCCCTCGGCGCAGGCGACGGTGTAGTGCTTGCCGCCGATGGTCAGGGTGACGTTGCTCATGGCTCGAGCGAGCCGATCAGCCGGTCGAGCTCGGCCAGCGCGGCGCCGGCCTCGCTGCGCAGCGCCTGGTATCGGCGGCCGAGCTCGGGATCGCCGCCGCCCGCCGTGGCCGGCCGGGCCGCGGCCTCGATCCGCCCGGCCGCCGCCTCGATCCGGGCCAGCGCCCGCGCGATGCGATCTCCCTCCATCGCCGCGGGTTTAGTTGAAAGAGCGTTTGCCGGCAAAATGTTGCCGCGCGGAGCTGTGAATAAACCTCGGCGCGGGCTTGCCGTGGCCGCGCTTGACCGGGCGCGGGGGGTATCCCAAGGAGCCCGCAGCCGAATCGCGGCCCCCACTATCGCAGTCCCCGGAGCCTCTCGATGACCCTCGATCCCGCCCGCTACGCGTCGATGGCCAACGCGATCCGGGCGCTGTCGATGGACGCGGTCGAGGCGGCCAACTCGGGCCACCCGGGCATGCCGATGGGCATGGCCGACGTCGCCACCGTGCTGTGGAGCGAATACCTCAAGTTCGATCCGGCGGACCCCAAGTGGCCCGACCGCGACCGCTTCGTGCTGTCGGCCGGGCACGGCTCGATGCTGATCTATTCGCTGCTCAATCTCTCCGGCTACGCGCACCCGACGCGCGAGGAGATCGCGGGCTTCCGCCAGCTCGGATCCCCGTGCGCCGGGCATCCCGAGAACTTCCTCATCGCAGGCGTCGAGGCGACCACCGGCCCGCTCGGGCAGGGCCTGGCGATGGCGGTGGGCATGGCGATCGCCGAGCGGCACCTGAACGCCGAGTTCGGCGACGGCCTGGTGGACCACCGGACCTGGGTGATCGCCGGCGACGGCTGCCTGATGGAAGGGGTCAATCACGAGGCGATCGGCCTCGCCGGGCACCTCAAGCTCGGCCGGATGATCGTGCTGTGGGACGACAACAAGATCACCATCGACGGCGCCACCAGCCTGTCGACGAGCGAGGACGTCAAGGCCCGCTACTCCGCGACCGGCTGGCACGTCGCCGAATGCGACGGGCACGACGTCGCCGACATCCGCCGCGCGCTGTCGGAAGCGGTGACGGACGAGCGCCCGTCGCTGGTCGCGTGCCGCACCGTGATCGGCAAGGGCGCGCCCAACAAGGCCGGCACGCACAAGGTCCACGGCGCCGCGCTCGGCCCAGATGAGGTCGCGGCGACCCGCGTCGCGCTTGGCTGGGACGCGCCGGCGTTCGTGGTGCCGGAAGACATCGCCGCCGACTGGCGTCAGACCGGCGAGCGCGGCAAGCAGGCTCGCGGCGAGTGGCAGCAGCGGCTCGCAAGCAATTCGAACAAAAGCGAATTCACTCGCCGTATGGAAGGCAAGCTGCCGGCCGGCGAAGAAGCCGGCAAAGTGTTTTCCTCCTGGCTCGAAGGCGACCAGAAAGTCGCCACCCGCCGCGCCTCGGAACTGGCGCTCGAGGTGCTGACCCCGCTGCTGCCCGAGATGATCGGCGGCTCGGCCGACCTGACCGGCTCGAACAACACCAAGACCCCCGCCACCCCGCCGCTCACCGCCGCGGACTACGGCGGCCGCTACGTTTACTACGGCATCCGCGAGTTCGGCATGGCCGCGGCGATGAACGGCATGGCGCTGCACGGCGGGGTGATCCCCTACGGCGGCACGTTCCTGATCTTCTCCGACTACTGCCGCAACGCGATCCGCCTCTCGGCGCTGCAGCAGGTCCGCGTGATTTACGTGCTGACCCACGATTCGATCGGCCTCGGCGAGGACGGCCCGACCCACCAGCCGGTCGAGCACGTGATGAGCCTCAGGATGATCCCCAACCTGCACGTGTTCCGGCCGGCCGACGTGATCGAGACCGCCGAGTGCTGGAACCTCGCGCTGAAGAGCGAGAGCACGCCGTCCGTGCTGGCGCTGACCCGCCAGAACCTGCCGCAGCTGCGCCATTCGGGCGAAATGCTGAGCGCGCGCGGCGCCTACACGCTCAAGCAGGCCGAAGCCGAGCGCAAGGTGGTGCTGATCGCGACCGGGTCCGAGGTCGCGCTGGCGGTCGACGTCGCCAAGGCGCTCGAAGCGGAAGGCATCGGGGCGGACGTGGTCTCGGCGCCGTGCCTGATGCTGTTCGACGCGCAGGACGATGCTTACAAGGCCCAGGTCCTCCCCGCCGGCGTGCTCAAGGTCTCGATCGAGGCCGGCGTCACCTGGGGCTGGGAGCGCCACACCGGCACCGACGGCCTGCAGATCGGCCTCGACCGGTTTGGAGCTTCCGCTCCAGCGGAGGACCTGTTCAAGCGCTTCGGCTTCTCGGTCGAGGCGATCGTGCCGAAAATCAAGGACAAGCTTGCGACATGACTTTCGTCATCGCGAGCGCAGCGAAGCAATCCAGAGGCAGTTCGGTGCCGCCCCTGGGTTGCCTCGTCGCTTCGCTCCTCGCCATGACGAGGCCCGGTTAGTTTCGGTGATTTAGCAGGAGTTTCTTCAATGCCGACGAAGGTGGCGATCAACGGGTTCGGACGCATCGGGCGGCTGGTGGCGCGTGCCATCCTCGAGCGCGACGACCATGATTTCGAGCTCGTCGCGATCAACGACCTCGCCGATCCGAAGTCGAACGCGCTGCTGTTTTCCTACGACAGCACCCACGGCCGCTTCCCCGGCACCGTCACCTCGGACGGCGACTCGATCCAGGTCAACGGCAAGGACATCGCGGTCACCAAGGAGCGCGACCCGGGCAAGCTTCCGCACAAGGACCTCGGCGTCGAGCTGGTCCTCGAATGCACCGGCTTCTTCCAGTCCGACGAGGCGAGCCGGCCGCATCTGGCCGCCGGCGCCAAGCGGGTGCTGATCTCGGCCCCGGCGACCGGCGTCTCCAAGACCATCGTGTTCGGCGTCAACCAGGACACACTGACCGCCGAGGACGTGATCGTCTCCAATGCCAGCTGCACCACCAACTGCCTCGCCCCGGTCGCCAAGGTGCTGCACGAGGCCGTCGGGATCGAGCGCGGCTTCATGACCACGATCCACAGCTACACCAACGACCAGCGCATGCTCGACCAGATCCACTCGGACCTGCGCCGCGCCCGCGCCGGGGCGATGAACATGATCCCGACTACGACCGGCGCCGCCCGCGCGGTCGGGCTGGTGCTGCCCGAGCTGAAGGGCAAGCTCGACGGCTCCTCGGTCCGCGTGCCGACGCCGAACGTCAGCCTGATCGACCTCGTCTTCACGCCGGGTCGCGACACCACGAAGGAAGAGCTGAACGAAGCGCTGAAGGCCGCCGCTGAGGGCGCGATGAAGGGCGTGCTCGACTACACCGACCAGCCGCTCGTCAGCTCGGACTTCAACCACCAGCCCGCCAGCTCGACGGTGGACAGCCTCGAGACCGCCGTCCTCGAAGGTCGGCTCGCCCGCGTGGTCTCGTGGTACGACAACGAGTGGGGCTTCTCGAACCGCATGATCGACACCGCCGGGGTGATGGCCCGCCTGATGTGATTGGGGAAATGGAAACAGGAAGGCTCGCAGGTATCGCCCGCCACGCGGAGCCGAAAGGGCCGATGGAGACTGTCGCGCAAGTCGCCGTCACCATGGCCGAAGGCGTCCGCGGCGATTACCGCGGCACGCGCGCGTCGTCGAAGCCGGGCCGCAAGCGGCAGGTTTCGCTGATCGAGGCCGAGGGAGTGGGCGCCGCGATGGCCGAAGCCGGCGCGGCGCTCGCCTGGTCGGACTGCCGCCGCAACCTGCTCGTGGAAGGCCTGCGCCTGCCGCGCGCGGCAGGCACCCGCGTGCGCATCGGCGACACGCTGGTCGTCGAGATCACCGACGAATGCGAGCCGTGCGAGCGGATGGACGCGCTCCACGAGGGCCTGCGCGCCGCGCTGACGCCCGACTGGCGAGCCGGGTTCCTCGCGCGGGTGATCGCGGACGGCGAGATCGCCGTCGGCGACGCCGTCAGGATCGAGCCGTGAGCACGTTCCGCACGCTCGATTCGCTCCCCGACGTCCACGGCAAGGTCGCGCTCGTCCGTGTCGACTTCAACGTGCCGATGAACGAAGGCTCGGTCAGCGACTGCACGCGCATCCAGGCCTCGGCGCCGACGATCCTCGAGCTGGCCGACGCCGGCGCCAAGGTGCTGCTGCTGACGCACTTCGGCCGCCCCGGGGGCGAGCGGCACTCGACCCTGTCGACCAGCGTCATCCAGGGCGCCGTGGCGCAAGTGCTCGGGCACGAGGTGATGTTCATTTCCGAGCTGTCCGGCCCGGTGGTCGAGCAATCGCTCGGCATCTTCGGCCCCGGCGGCATCGGCCTGCTCGACAACACCCGCTTCTGGCCGGGCGAGGAGGCCAACGACCCCGAGTTCGCCCGCGCCATCGCCGCCAACGGCGACCTTTACGTCAACGACGCGTTTTCCGCCGCGCACCGCGCGCACGCCACCACCGAGGGCCTAGCCCACCTGCTGCCGGCTTACGCCGGGCGGGCGATGCAGGCCGAGCTCGAGGCGCTCGACAAGGCGCTCGGCAACCCCGACCCGCCGGTGGCGGCGGTGGTCGGCGGGGCCAAGGTCTCGACCAAGCTGGCGGTGCTCGAGCACCTCGTGGCACGCGTGGACCACCTTATCATCGGCGGCGGGATGGCCAACACCTTCCTCGCCGCGCGCGGGGTCGCCATCGGCAAGAGCCTCGCCGAGCACGACCTCGCGGCCAAGGCCGAGGCGATCATGGCCGCCGCCGAGGCGGCCGGCTGCACGGTGCACTTGCCCTATGACGTCGTGGTGGCGAAGGCGTTCGCCGCCTACCCGCCGTCCCGGCGCACCTGCAACGTCCACGAGGTCGCGGCCGACGAGATGATCCTCGACGTCGGCCCGCAGGCGGTCGAGTCGCTCGCCGATGTGCTCAAGACCTGCCGCACGTTGGTCTGGAACGGCCCGCTCGGGGCGTTCGAGACGCCGCCGTTCGACGCCGCCACGGTGGCGCTCGCGCGCACCGCCGCGGCGCTGACCCGCGAAGGCTCGCTCGTCTCGGTCGCCGGCGGCGGGGATACCGTGGCGGCGCTCAACCACGCCGGGGCGGCCGAGGATTTCTCCTACGTTTCAACGGCCGGCGGCGCATTCCTCGAATGGATGGAAGGCCGCGAGCTGCCCGGCGTGACGGCGCTGCGCGGAATGGCCTACTAGAGGCGCGGGCGAGCTCGAGAGGAGCGGCGGGAACCCGCCCTCAGAGAACGAAGTCGCTCCCCGTCAGGGGTGTCAATCCAGTACCATACACGAGCATGTTGAAGTCGGTGTAGCCGTTTTCGCCGGCGACCCCGTCGACATTGCCCTGGACCACCCAGTGGGGCGAGCTGAGGCTGCCGCGCGCGAAAATCCGCAGCTCTCCCGGCGCGCCGCTGAAGGCGGCGGTGCCGATGAAGCTGAACGCGTCGTTCGCGGGCGTGGCCGTGTTGGCGTCGATGGCCGACAAGTCGATCCGGTCGTCCCCCTGTGTGAAGTCCCAGATGTAATTGATCGCGTTGGGCGAGGCTTCGTCGATGCTGGTGTAGAGGAACGTATCGTCCCCTTCTCCGCCCGTCATCCGATCCCCTCCGTCCCTCACGGTGCCGCCGCCGCCCCCGTGCAGCACGTCATTGCCACCGCCGCCGTAAAGCTCGTCGGCAGCTCCCCCGCCATGGATCTCGTCGTCGGCCGCGCCGCTGAACACGAACAGATGGCCGTCGGCCTCGGCCGAGCCGTCGAAGGTCAGCGTCTCGTCGGCCGTCAGTCCGTTGGCGACGACGAACATCCTCTCCCCGACCGCGACGTTGCCGTCGTGCAGCGTGACGTCGTAGCTGTACGAAGAGCCCGCGCTGCCGAAGCGGGTGTCGCTCCCGCTGAGCATCACGAGGGCCTCGACTCCGGTCAGCTGGCTCGCGCCGAAGGTGATCGCCTCCGCCCCGCTGTAGTTCCCCTGCAAGCCCAGCTGATCGTTTAACCCGGCTTGCCCGCTGACGGCGTCGCTCGCGCCCCAGCGGTTGCCACCGAAGAAGAACCCGTCGTCAAGCTGGCTCCCCGTGACCCGGTCGGCACCCTCGCCGCCATAAGTCAGGAAGTAGCCGTCGGTTTCCGCCGAGCCGTCGAAGCCGACGTCCTCGCCGGCGAGCAACTGGTTGAAGCTGACGATCAGCCGCCGTCCGGCCGCGACGTTCGCGTCGTCGGTCGTGAGATAGTAATCGTAAAGTTGGCCGCCGGTGTCGCCGAAATCCGTGTTGCTGCCCGACAGCAATGCCATCAGCTCGATATCGACCATGTTGCCGGCCGACAGCGTCAGCGGCGTTCCGGACGCACCGTAGTTGCCTTGCAGCCCAAGTTGGTCGTTGGCGCCGGCCCCGCCGTCGGCGAGGTCGAGGAAATCGAAGTAGGCGCCGAAGTAGAGGCCGTCGTTGCCGGCCTGGCCGTAGATCAGGTCCTTGCCCAGGCCGGCGAGGACGATGTCGTCCCCTTCGTCGGCGTTCACGGTGTCGTCACCGCCCCGCGCCTCGATCGTATCGGCATCCGGCGTCCCGTCGAGGGTCTCGCCGTTGTCGGTGCCCAGGATATACATGCCTCATTCCTCTCGGGTCTCGCCCGGGCAGCGCGCGCGAAAAAAGCTTCCCGATATCGACTATGCGCGGCCCGTATGTAACGGGCAACCTGCTGAAAAGCCTTCCGATCGTCAAGGGCGAGGGTCGTCGGCCATCGGGCGCCCGCCGGTCCCCCGACTAAAGGCTTTCCTACAGCCCCCAAAGTATGCCAGCGACGTCCCTGCGCGATATGCGCAAAGGTATCGAAATTGCATCTGCGGAAAAACCCGATGAACCACGCCGAAATGACCGCCCGGATCGCCCGCGGAGACGGCTTCATCGCCGCGCTCGACCAGTCGGGCGGGTCGACGCCCAAGGCGCTGCGGGCGTACGGCGTGGCCGACGACGCATGGAGCGGCGACGAGGAGATGTTCGCGCGCATCCACGAGATGCGCTGCCGGATCATCCGCTCGCCCGCATTTTCCGGCGACAAGGTCGTGGGGGCGATCCTGTTCGAGAGGACCATGGACGGCACCGTCGACGGCGTGCCGGTGCCGCAGGCGCTGATCGCCAGGGGTGTGGTGCCGTTCCTCAAGATCGACAAGGGGCTCGCGGACGAGGCCGACGGCGTCCAGCTGATGAAGCCGATGCCGGGGCTCGACGCATTGCTCGAGCGGGCGAAGGCGCTCGGCGTCTACGGCACCAAGGAGCGCTCGGTGATCAACGCCGCGAACCCGGCCGGCATCGCCGCGATCGTCGCGCAGCAGTTCGAGGTCGCCCAGCAGGTGCTGGCGCACGGCATGATGCCGATCCTCGAGCCCGAGTACTCGATCAAGGCGCCCGACCGGGCCACAGGCGAGAGCATCCTGCGCGACGAGATCCTCCGCCAGCTGGATGCGTTGCCCGACGGCGCGCAGGTCATGCTTAAGCTGTCGCTCCCGGTCGAGCCCAACGCGTTCGCGGCGCTCGTCGGCCATCCGAAGGTGCTCAAGGTCGTCGCGCTGTCGGGCGGCTACTCGCGCGACGAGGCGTGCGCCGAGCTCGCCAGGAACGAGGGGATGATCGCCAGCTTCAGCCGGGCCCTGCTCGACAACCTGAGGGCGCAGATGAGCGACGCGGAATTCGACAGTGCGCTTGGCGAGGCGATCGACGCGATCCACTGCGCCAGCACGCAGAAGATGGCGCCCGACTACTCCGGCCTCGGCATCCGGTAATAGAACACGAGGCGATAGTCGGCCGGATCGATCGTCCCGCCGGCGGCCGGATCGGGGGCCGCCTCCTTGAGCACGAGTTGCCCGCCGGCGATGGTCTGCTCCTCGCCCAGCGTCAGCACCCGCTCGTGCCCGCCGATGGGCGGCTCGATCTCGGCGCGCACGCGCAGCCGGCCGGCCCAGACGCACTGGACGCCCTCGGCGCAGCGGCTGTCCTCGAGCACCTGCAGCGGCTTGACGGTCACCAGCCCGAGGTCGCCGGTCTGGCCGAGGCGCAAGGTCCGCTCGCCGTCGTCGCTCGGCGCCAGGCCGTGCGCACAGGCACCCAGACCCGCGGCCAGGAGCACGGCCAGGCAGGTCGCCGACGTGCTCATCGCAAGGCCTGCCGCACCATTGCCCGCAGCGTCTGCGCGTCGTGGATGGCGTGCGCCTCGGGATCGTTGTTGAAATAGGCCCACACCGCGCGCCCCGCTTTCGCCTGCTCGACGATCCAGTCGGTCCACCCGAGCAGGCTCTCGTCCGAATAGCGGCCCCAGTACTTGCCGATCCCGCCGTGGAACCGCAAGTAGGCTACCGGCCCGGCGGCCACGCGCGGGCTTCGCGAGCCCGGCATGTCGTGCGCGCAGAAGCCGGCGCCGTGGCGCTCCAGCGCCGCGAACACCGCATCGGTGTACCACGATTTCTCGCGGAACTCGAACACGCTGGTCACGTCCTTCGGCACCAGCCGCAGGAAGCTCTCGAGCCGCTCGAGGTTGAGATGGAAGCGCGGCGGCAGCTGGTAGAGGATCGGGCCGAGCGCCGGGCGCAATGCATAGACCGAGCGCATCATGCGCGCGATCGGCTCGTCGCAATCCTTCAGCTTTTTGGCCTGGGTGAGGAAACGGTTCGCCTTCACCGCGTAGCATAACCCGGGCGGAGCCTGATCTCGCCAGGCGGCGAACGTTTCGGGTGTCGGCAGGCGATAGAAGCTGTTGTTGATCTCGACGGTATCGAACTCGCCGGCGTAATACTCGAACCAACGCTTGACGGGCAGCTTCTCCGGATAGAACAGCGCGCGCCAGTGCTTGTACATCCACCCCGAGCAACCGATGCGCACCGGGGCAGCCACAGGGACGGACGCTTGGCCAGCCATGACCTCGACAATGCCGCAACCGGCCGTTCGGCTCCTGCGCGCCCGGCTTGTCAGCTCTACCTGGTCTCGCCGCTCGATGTGGCGGGCGCCTTTCCGCGGCGGCTCGAACGCGCTCTCGACGCCGGGCCCGTGGCGGCCTTCCAGTTCCGCGTGAAAGGCATCGACCAGCACGAGGCCGCGCGGCTCGCCGAGCCGCTCCAGGCGATCTGCCGCGAGCGCGAGGTCGCCTTCATCGTCAACGACAGCATCGCGCTGGCCCGCCGGCTCAAAGCCGACGGGGTGCATCTCGGCCAGGACGACGGCGACGTGCGCGAGGCGCGCGAGGCGCTCGGGCGCGAGGCGCAGATCGGCGTCACCTGCCACGCCAGCCGCCACCTGGCGATGGAAGCGGGCGAGGCCGGCGCCGACTACGTCGCCTTCGGCTCGTTCTTCCCCAGCGGCACCAAAGCCAGCGACCACCGTCCTGAGCCCGAGCTGCTGAGCTGGTGGCAAGGGCTGATGGAGATACCGTGCGTGGCGATCGGCGGCATCACGCCGCAGAACTGCGCTCCGCTGGTCGCGGCGGGGGCCGATTTCCTCGCGGTCAGCGGCGCGGTGTGGAGCGGCGACGAGGCCGAGGCGGTGCGCGCCTTCGTGCAGGCGATGGCCGCCGCCGACGCCTGACGCGAACATGGCTTCTCATCGCGCGGCAATCGTGCGAACCCTCGCGCGCAAGGGAGCCGGGGAGGGCCATCGATGACCGACGCCGTCATGAGGCGTGAACTGACCTGGCGGGCGATCCTGCTGGGCGGCTCGCTGACGTTCGTGTTCACCGCCGCCAACGTCTATTTCGGTCTTCGCGTCGGCCTGACGTTCTCGACCGCGCTCCCGGCGGCGGTGATCTCGATGGCGCTGCTGCGCGGCTTTGCCGACAATTCGCTGGTCGAGAACAACATCACCCAGACGATCTGCAGCGCCGCCGGCGCGGTGGCGACGATCATCTTCGTCATCCCCGGGCTGGTCATGATCGGCTGGTGGACGAGCTTCCCCTATTGGACCACGGCGGCGCTGTGCTTCATCGGCGGCACGATGGGGGTGATGATGTCGGTCCCGCTGCGCCGCGCGCTCGTCGTCAATTCCGACCTGCCATATCCCGAAGGGGTCGCCGGAGCCGAGGTGCTCAAGGTGGGCAGCCGCGACGCGGAAGGGGCGGAAGAGAACAAGTTCGGGTTGCGGACGATGATCTTCGGCGGCCTGATCAGCGCCGGGCTGTCGTTGCTCGTCGCCCTGCAGCTCGCCGCGGCCGAGATCGGGCGCAACTTCCGCATCGCCGACGGCGCGACCGGAGTGGCCGCGACGACCTCGCTCGGACTCATTGCCGTCGGCCACCTGATCGGGCTGTCGGCCGGCATCTCGCTGCTCCTCGGCACCTTCATGTCGTGGGGCATCCTGCTGCCGTGGCGGACCTCGCTCGCCGACACGAGCGCGCCGGTCGACGATCTGGTCGGCACGGTGTTCGCCACCGAGGTGCGCTTCATCGGCGCCGGCGCGATCGCCGTGGCGGCGATCTGGACCCTGCTCAAGCTGGTCAGGCCGATCGCCGCAGGGCTCGCCGGGATCGCCGCCGCCCACCGCGCGCGCAAGGGCGGGGCGGTGCTCGACCTGACCGAGCGCGACCTTCCCGCCCCGATCGTCTACGGCACGCTCATCGTCGCGCTGATCCCGATCAGCTGGATGCTGTGGACTTTCGTCCAGGGCGGGCCGGTGGCGGCCAACTTCGCCGCGGCCATCACCGCGACGCTGCTGTTCGTCCTCGTGGTCGGAGCCGTGGTGGCGGCGGTGACCGGCTACATGGCCGGCCTGGTCGGGACCTCGAACAGCCCGGTATCGGGCGTCGGCATCCTGTCGATCATCGTCGGTGCGGTGATGGTGGCGCTGCTGTTCCCCGAGGCGCGCTCGGAAGCCGACACCCAGGCGCTGGTCGCCTTCGCGCTGTTTGCCACCTCGTTCGTGTTCGGCATCGCGCTCATCTCCAACGACAACCTGCAGGACCTCAAGACCGGGCAGCTGGTCGGCTCGACCCCGTGGAAGCAGCAGGCCGCGCTCATCCTCGGCGTCGGCTGCGGCAGCCTGGTGATCCCGCCGGTGCTCGACCTGCTCAACTCGACGCTCGGCTTCGCCGGGGCGCCGAACGCCGGGCCGAACGCGCTGGCAGCCCCGCAGGCCTCGCTGATCTCGTCGCTGGCGCAAGGCGTGCTCGGCGGCACGATACGCTGGGATCTGCTGAGCTACGGCGCGCTGATCATCATCGTCGTCATCGCCATCGACGAGTGGCTCGGGGTACGCGCCAGGCGCCGGGGAGGCGGCTTGCGCATGCCGCCGCTGGCCGTCGCCATGGGCATGTATCTGCCAATCTCGCTGATGCTGCCGACGGGGATCGGCGCCCTGATCGGCCACCGCTGGGACAAGCGTGCCGAGCGCGGCAAGCGCGTCGCCTTCCTCAAGCGCAGCGGCGTGCTGCTGGCGACCGGCATGATCGTCGGCGAGAGCCTGTTCGGCCTGGCGTCGACGGCGCTGGTAGCGGTGTTTGGCGAGAACCCGCTGGCGCTCGTCGGCGACGATTTCGCTGGCGCCGCCCAGTTCGTCGGCATCGCCGCATTGGCCGCGATCGTGTGGTACGGCTATCGTTGGACGCGGATAGAGGCGGCCAAGGTCGCCTGACGCACGACCGGATATTTTGCGCCGTTGACCCGTTGATGCCCGCCCTGGGGCGGAACGCGCCCCGTAGATGCGGGGATTAACGAATGCGCTTGCCGCTCGCCGCCACGCTGTTGCTGCTTCTTGCCGGTTGCGGCTTCAACGGCACCGACCCCGATGACAGCAGCGGTGGCACGTCCAGTCGGCAGGAGTCCGACGCCGAGGCCACGGAAAATCCCGATTTCGTGCGCCTCGAGGAAGCGGACATTCCCGATTCCGAGCCCCGCCGGCAAATGCAGCTCCAGGTCGTGCTTGACCGGCAGGGGTTCGGTCCGGGGATCATTGACGGCAAGGACGGCCTGTCGACCGCGAACGCGCTGAAGGGCTTTCAGGAAGCCCATTCGCTGGCGGTCACCGGCCGCCTCGACGACGCCACCCGGGAGGCGCTGAGCCGCTGGCAGGACATTCCGGCGACCCGGGTCGTGCGGATACCCGACAGCTGGGGCGAGATGGCCTTTCGACCCGTCCCCGAGGAGCCGGAGGACCAGGCGACGATGGACCGCCTCGGCTACGAGAGCCTCGACGAGAAGCTGGCCGAGCGGTTCCACACCACGGTCGAGGTGCTCGAGCAGCTCAACCCCGGCGGCCGGCCGGCGGGGCAGCCGGCGGCGGCCGAGACGACCGCGGCGGGCAACGTGGCGGCCGGGGTTCCCGCCTATCCGCCGCGCACTCGGGTCACGCCGACGCCGCGGCCCTCGGCCAGCGAGACGGCGCCGCAAGCCGTGTTCCGCGCCGGGCAGCTCGTCCGCGTGCCCAATGTCGGGTTCGATCTCGGCGAAGCCGCCGCCGGCGGCGAAGACCGCGCCTGGCTGCGCACGCTCGCATCGCTCGGGGTCGCCGCCGACCAGCCCGAGGCGGCGCGGATCGTGGTCGACAAGTCCGAAGGCTGGCTCAAGGCGTATGACGCCACAGGCAAGTTGGTGGGGATGTTCACCGTCACCTCCGGCTCGCAGCACGATCCCCTGCCGCTGGGCGAGTGGACCATCCTCGGCGTCAGCCACAATCCGCCGTTCCACTACAATCCAGACTTGTTCTGGGACGCCGAGGCGACCGACGAGAAAGCGACGCTGCCGCCTGGGCCAAACGGGCCGGTCGGAGTCGTATGGATCGACCTCTCGAAGGAGCACTACGGCATCCACGGCACGCCTGAGCCGCAATCGATCGGCCGTTCGCAGAGCCACGGCTGCGTGCGCCTGACCAACTGGGACGCGGCGCGGCTGGCGGGGATGGTCAGCGGGTCGACGAAAGTGATATTCCAGGCCTGATGGCGCTGAACCTGATCGATCGGCTGCTGACCGTGGTGGTGACGGCCACCGTCACGTCCGCCGCATGGATCGTGGTTGGCGGGTCGCTTCTCAAGAGCGATGTCCGCACGGCCGACGCCGGTCCAGTCGCGAAAACCCCGGGGACGACGGAAGGGCCCGCCGTCACGCTACCGGACGCGGAAGAGGGACCAACGCTGATGATTCCCGTCGCCGGCGTCACGGCAGACGAGCTGACTGACACCTTCTCCGACGCTCGCGGCCGCGGCGAGCGGGTGCACGAGGCGCTCGACATCATGGCCCCTGCCGGGACTGCTATCGTTGCCGCCGCGGCGGGGACGGTCGAGAAGCTGTTCCGCTCGGACGCCGGAGGCAACACGGTGTATGTCCGCTCGGCGGACAGGCGAACGACCCATTACTACGCCCACTTGCGCGATTATGCCCCCGGGCTCGCGGAAGGCCAGGCGGTGAAGCGCGGCCAGCCGCTGGGGGCGGTCGGCGCGAGCGGGAACGCAAATCCCGCCGCGCCGCACTTGCATTTCGCGGTCCTGCGCACCACGCCCGACGCCGAATGGTGGGAGCCGGCGACCGCGATCGACCCGTTGCCGCTCCTGCGCGGTCCGCAGACCGGTAACTAAACAAGTTGAACTGTTTACCTAGTTGAACCAAAACCCGATTGAGTCGGCACTCAGCTTGTGCCAAAGACTGTTCGAATCATCCTGAGGGGGTACCTATGAAATTGGGAAGAGTGATCGCATCGGCCCTGGTCGCCACGTCGCTGATCGGTGCGCCGGTCGTAGCTCAGGCTGCGGCGGCCGAACAGGCCCGGCTCAGCGCCGACCTCGAAGGTGAGCAGCTTCGCGGCGGCTTCATCATTCCCCTGATCGCTCTGATCGCGATCATCCTGGGGATTTGCGCGGCCACAGATATTTGCGGCGGCGGCGACAACGACGACGATTTGCCGCACAGCCCGTAAACGGGTGAACGGCGAGGGGCAGGAAAGCGGCCGCTACTGGCCCCCGCGTCCTCGGAACTGACGATGGAAGGCGGGCGCAAGCCCGCCTTTTGTCGTGACGGGAAGGCGTCCCCTCCTGTGCCGCCGGCACCGCTGGTTTGACTGACGGGCTCAGCCCTGCCGAACACAGCGCAGCCGGCCCGGCTGCCCGTTCTCGATCCGGCGCAGGAAGCCGGTGGAGACCACGGCATAGCTCTCGCCGCGGCGCGGCCCGCTGGTCAGCGTGACGACGTCGCCGCGCCGCAGGTAGGCGCCGCCGCCCTTGGCGGACGAGTAGCGCGAGGCGCTTTCGATGGTGAAGCCGGCTTGCGGCTGGACTATCCCGGCGCGCCCGGCCGCATCGCCGGGAAGCTCGCAGACGTACGCGCCGCGCGACAAGGTTCCGATCGGACCTTGCGCGAGCGCGGGGGCTGCTCCGGCGGCAATCGCCACCAACAGCGAGCAGAAAACACCTTTCATGACGTGCTCATAGCCCGCGCCCGCTTGCATTGCCATGAACGCGGTTAATGGCTAGGGCGCGCGCATTCCCCCGACCTGTGGTTTGAAAGCATTCCGATGAAGATCAGCGGCGTGGACATCCGTCCCGGCAACATTCTCGAGTACGAAGGCGGCATCTGGAAGGTCGCCAAGATCCAACACACGCAGCCGGGCAAGGGCGGCGCCTACATGCAGGTCGAGATGAAGAACCTGCAGGATGGCCGCAAGACCAACGTGCGCTTCCGCAGCGCGGACACGGTGGAACGGGTCCGGCTCGACACCAAGGATTTCCAGTATCTTTACGCCGACGGCGACATGCTGGTGTTCATGGACAACGACACGTTCGAGCAGATCCAGCTGCCTGCCGACCTGCTCGGCGAGGCCGCGGCCTTCCTGCAGGACGGCATGGAGGTCTCGCTCGAGCTGTGGGACGAAAGGCCGATCAGCGTCCAGCTGCCGGAGCAGGTCGAGGCGACGATCGTCCAGGCCGACGCAGTGGTGAAGGGGCAGACAGCATCGTCGAGCTACAAGCCGGCGGTGCTCGACAACGGCGTTCGCGTGATGGTGCCGCCGCACATCGAGAGCGGCACCCGAATCGTCGTCGACGTCTACGAGCGTGCGTACGTGAGCAAGGCCGGCTAAGCCGGCCAGGGTGGGGCGACCATGAGCAACGTCAGCGATCCGCGCTTCCAGGGCATCGATTTCGAGCGCAGCTACCTGCTCGGCGTGATCTACGACGACGAGTCGCTGACCCTCGAGATGGAGTTCAATCTGACCGAGGCGCATCCGGCCTATCAGGCGCCTTCGCCGGACGAGGAAGGGTGCTTCCGCGCCGGCTACGTCCGCTTCGCCGACATCGGCGACCTGCAGATCGACAAGGCTCCGGCGCAGGACGGCGGCACCGTCGACTACAGCATCGTCCATTCGGTCAAAGGCGACGGGGAACGCTTCGAGTTCTCGACCGGTTGGGGAGAGATCAAGGTCTCCGCCAAATCGGTCCGCCTCGCTCTCGACTGACAGGGAATTCGAATTGGCCGCAGTTTCCGGATTGATCCGCGTGATGGAGCGCGCCGCGCGCAAGGCCGGCAACCGGCTGCGCCGCGACTTCGGCGAGGTCGAGCATCTGCAGGTCAGCCGCAAGGGGCCGTCCGATTTCGTCTCCAAGGCCGACCAGGCGGCCGAGCGAACGCTGTGGGACGAGCTGCGCGCTGCGCGCCCCGACTGGGGCTTCCTGATGGAAGAAGGCGGCGACATCGCGGGAGAAGAAGGCAAGCCGCGCTTCATCATCGATCCCCTCGATGGGACCAGCAACTTCCTTCACGGCATCCCGCACTTCGCGATCTCGATCGCCGTGCAGGAGCCCAAGCCCGACGGCAGCGGCTGGGGGGAAGTGGTCGCAGCGGTGATCCACCAGCCGATCACCGATGAATCGTTCTGGGCCGAGAAGACGCGCGGCGCCTGGCTGCAAGACGCGCGGCTGCGCGTGTCGGGCCGCCGCCAGCTGTCCGACGCGCTGATCGCCACCGGCATTCCCTACCACGGTCACGGCAACTTCGACGAGTGGATCAGGATCCTCGCCGCGGTCGGACCGCAAGTCGCCGGGATCCGCCGGTTCGGCTCGGCCGCGCTCGATCTCGCATGGCTCGCCGCGGGGCGCTACGACGGCTTCTGGGAAAGCGACCTTCAGGCCTGGGACACCGCCGCCGGCTGCCTGCTGGTGCGCGAGGCCGGCGGCTTCGTCACCGATTACCGCGGTCGCTCGCTACCGATCTGCGCCGGACAGGTGGTCGCCGGGAACGATCCGCTGCACTCGCGTCTTCACAAGCTCGTCGCGAGCGCGCTGAAGGCCTAAGCCTATCGTGGGTTGCCGGCGCCGGAGTCCACGCCGACGCCGAGCCGATAGACGAGTTGGCCGCCATGGGCGGCACCGGCGACCAGCAGCAGGAATGCCACCAGGCTGACGGCCATCGCGCCGCGCGCCGGCGCCGGCTGC
>Ga0196977_1000267_pt1 | contig 30175 bp, 26 predicted proteins | sample S3v_1013CmetaG_FD_148634 | JGI IMG/M metagenome (GOLD analysis project Ga0196977, IMG submission 148634) | Soil microbial communities from Anza Borrego desert, Southern California, United States - S3+v_10-13C | ecosystem: Environmental > Terrestrial > Soil > Desert | place: USA: California... | reverse complement strand
AGGTGGCGACGGGTTCGTCGGGCGCGACGTTGCCGCGGATTTCGACGAGGTCGCCCTCGGCCTGCCCCGTCTGCACGAGCCGCTCCTGCGCGACGCCGTCGCGGATGACGAAGACGCGGGCCGACGTGCCGTCGGAGCGCACGGCGCGCGCCGGGACGAGGATGGCCGGCTCGGTCTGCGGCAGGAGGATGCGGATCGTGGCGAACTGGCCCGGCTTGAGCAGGTTCTCGCCGTTGTCCACCTCGGCCTCGACGGTGAGCGTGCGCGACTGCGCCGAGACGTTCGGCGAGATGCGCGCGACGCGGCCGGCGAAGGTGCGGCCGGGGTAGGCCGAGACGCTGACCGACACGCTCTGGCCCGGCCGCACCGCAGAGATGTCCTGCTCGGGGATGTCTATGCGCACGCGCAAAGGGTTCGTCCGCACGATGGTAGCCACCTTCATCGAGGTCGAGATGAACTCGCCGAGGTCGGCCGGGCGGTCGGCGACGTAGCCGCTGATGGGCGCGTAGACGATCACGTCGCGCACGCCCTTCCGCGCCGTCTCGACTTGCACGCGCGCCGACTCGACCGCCGCCCGCGCCGTCCCCACCGCCGCGTAAGACTGGTTGGCCTGCGCCAGCGCGGCCTCGTACTGCTGGCGGAGCTGGTCGCGCTGCGCGCGCTGCTGGTCGTAGGCCGAGCGCGAGACGTCGCCGGATTCGAGCAGCGTCTCGAAGCGGCGCAACTGCTTCTCGGCGAGATCGAGGGCGGCGCGCGCGGCCCCGACCTCGGCGACGCGCGCCGGGTCGAAGCGCTGGCCGGGCCGCAGGCCGATGCGCTCCTCGGCCTGCCGGACGTTGGACTGCGCCTGCGCCTGCGCGGCCTGCGCCTGTTCGAGCCGGAGCTGCGCGTCGGCCGCGTCGAGCCGGACGATGGGCTGCCCGCGCTGGACGTAGCTGCCGAGGTCGACGCCGACCGAGACGACGCGGCCGCCCACGGTCGGGGCCACGTCCGTCTGTTCGTCGGCCGCGAGGCCGCCCGTGGCCTCGATGAAGCGCGGCAGGTCGCGCCGGACGGCCGGGGCCGTCGAAACCTGCACCGCCTCGGGCGTGCCCTCGGCCTCCGGCCCCTGCTTGTTCGCCTGCGCGCGCGAGCCGCCGCCGCACGCCGCGGCCCCGAGGCCGAGCGCCGCGACGAGCGTGAGCGCGAACGAGGTCTTGAGAAGTTGACGGGAGATCATAACGTTTACTTCTTCTTGCTCCTGTGGCCGGGCGGCTGCGGGCGCGGCTTCGCGCCGCCCTTCGCCGCCGCGGGGCCGCCGGTCAGGCCCCGCAGTAAAATGTCTGTGAAGGCGCGCGCCGCCTCCTCGGTCGAGAGGTTGAGGATGCGCCGCGCCGGGTCTTTGTCCCAGAGCGTGTTGTTGAGCGAGTGGTGGATGACCGCGCCGGTGAAGGCGCGCACGGCGACGAGCGGATCGACGCCCTCGCGGAAGGCCCCCTCGCGCTGCCGCCGGCGGACGTAGGCGCCGAGGAACTCGTACATCACGCGGACGTTGCGATCCCAGAAAATCTGCGCGAGCTGGTGGCCTTCGAGCGCCGAGTAGAGGAGGAGGCGGAGGAACTGCGGGTCGGCCTGATGGTGCTCGATCATCGTCAGCGCCAGCCGCTCGAAGACGGCGCGGTCGTCGCCGCGCTCCATCGCGTCGCCGACGCAGTGGCGGACGACATCGACCACCGTGTGCCCCTCGTGCGACTCGTCGCCCGCGCCGAGGCCGCCCCCCAGCCCCTCGCAGGACTTGTCGTCGATGATGGCCGTGTAGAGTTCGTCTTTGGTGGCGAAGTGGCGGAAGATGATGGCCTCGGAGACGCCGGCCGCCTGCGCGATCTCCTTGGTCGTCGTGCCGCGGAAGCCGCGCTCGGCGAAGAGGCGCATGGCGACGCGCACGATCTGGCGCCGGCGCTCCTCGGCGGCCATCCGCCCGCCGCCCGCGCCCGCCTCGGGCGCGTCGTCGCGCCGCGTCTCGGCCTGTCTGCTCATCCCGCTCTCCGCCCGCCAGAGTCCCGCAAGTAAGTACTTACTAACATCGGTACGACGCGACTGTCAAGCAGGTTCGCGGAAATACTTTCGTGATGTATTGTTCCCAGCCTTGTGCTACCCTTAGCCCGTACCTTTTCACAACAAAACCGAAGTTTTTCGGCGCGGGGCGCGCATGCGCGTGCGCCGCCCCGCCGCGCATTTTCCGCCGCCGCCGGCCGCCGCCTTCAGGGCGGCACGACGTTTGCACCTCGGCGACGGGAAAACCCTTTTGGCGTGAAGCGATCTCTCGCGCGCTTTCATTGTCGAGCGGTCTAACACCATTACCTAGCAGAGGAGAGAAGGAAGATGTCACAGAACAGACCTGATAACGACAACACCACCACCGGCGGCGCGGGCGGCGGGACGACCGGGGCCGGCGGGACTTCGGCCGGGGCCACCGGCGACCCGTCCCAGTGGGGCGCGCGCACTTCGGGCGGCGCGGGCGGCACGGGCGCCGGCACGGCCACGGGCCTCGCCGGCGACGCCGGCACCTCGACCGGGCTTTCGACCTCCACGACCGGCGGCGGCGGCGAAGGCGGCGGCCTGACCGACACGGCCCGCCAGTACGGCCAGAAGGTCGCCGAGTACGGCCAGCACGCGAAGGACTACTTGGGCGAGCGCTTCTCGGGCGTCGGCGACAAGATCACCGACCTGCGCAACAAGGACTACGGGCAGATGGCCGAGGAGGCGAAGGACTACGCGCGGCAGAACCCCGGGCAGGCGCTTCTGGTCGCGGCCGCGGCCGGCTTCGTCCTCGGGCTGCTGCTGCGCGGCGGACGGCGTTAACTTTAAGTTTCGAGTTACGAGTTTCGGGTTCCGAGTTAAAGGACTCCGCCCGGCACTTGAAGCGTCCGCCGGAGGGGCTTTAACTCGAAACCCGGAACCCCGGACTCGTCACTTTGTAAGGAGGGTGCGATGGCCGAAGTGGAGAGGAGGGCGGCGGCCGCCCCGGCGGCAGTGCCGCAGGCCGACATCGAGAACCTGCCGGCGCTGCTGGGTCGCCTCGGCGACCACGTCATGACGCTGGTTGACACCAAGCTCAGCCTCGTGAAGGTCGAGTTGAAGGAGGACGCGGCTTTCTACGCGCGCAACGCCGCGGTGACGGCCGTGGGGGCCATCATCGCCGCCATCGGTTTCGCGCTCGTCAACGTCGCCATCGCCTTCTTCATCTCGACGCTGTTCGGCAGCGACGACGCGGGCCGCGTCGCCGAGCGCTACGGCCCGACCAGCTACGGCTGGGGCTTCCTCATCACGGGCGTCGTCTACCTCGTCATCGGCGGCGTCATCATCCTCGTGATGAAGAACCGGATGGCCTCGTACAACCCCGCGCCGACCACCAGTCTGGAGGAGATCAGAAAGGACAAGCAATGGCTGAAGAACGAAATGTAGGACTTCAGCGCGCGCCCGAAGCGGCCGCCGAAACGGATGCGACGAAGGCCGAGCTTCAGCGTCGTATGGAGGAGGCGCGCGAATCCATCACACAGACCGTCACGGAGATCAAGGAGACAGTGGTGAACCAGTACCAGCAGGTGAGAGAGAACATCAGCGACTCGCTCGACTGGCGCGAGCAGTACCGACGCCGCCCGCTCCCCTTCACGCTGGGCGCGTTCGGCGTCGGCATCTGCCTCGGCTACAGCGTGGCCGGCGCGTTCCGGGGCGACCGCGACGCCGACGAGTACGACGAGCTGAGCTACGCGGACGAGGCCGACTCGTTCGACCGCATCGACCGCGGCTTCGACCGCATGGGCGAGTCGCGGCGGCCCTACGCGGCCAGCCCCGTCCTCGGCGGCACGACCGGCTCTTCGGCCCACCGCGCCGCGCCCCCCGCGGCCTACGCCGCCGCGGGCGACTACGGCTCGGACTCGGCCGAAGACGTTGGGCCGGACACGCGCCCCTCCTACAGCAGCGGCTACCAGTCGCCGACCGCGCCCTCGTCCGAGTCGCCGTCCTCGTTCGCCGCGCTGGCCTCGACGGGCGGCCAGACGGGGCAGGCCGAGGAGCCGAAGGGGCCGGGCCTCTTCGAGCGCTTCAAGGAGACGAAGGCTTACGACCGGCTTCAGGAGGAGCTGTCCACGCTCGGCGACCGCGCCGTCGAGGAGCTTTCGCGCACGGCCCGCACCGTGGTCGTCCCCGCCCTGCTCGGCAAGCTCAAAGACCTCATCGGCATCGACCTCTCGACGCAGCAGGAGGTGGCCAAGCGCAGCCGCGTCGAACATCAGGCGGCGCAGACGATGGCCGCCACCGCCAAGACCGACGAGCAGCAGCAGTCCGGCTCCGGCGAGACGACCGGCGGCGGCGCGGCGGCCTACGCCACGGGCGGCACGTCGAGCTAAGGCGGGACTTTAAAAGTCGCCGACTCCGTTCCGGAGTCCGCGGCCGGGGGCGACTGCTTCCGGCCGCGGACTCCGGTCTGTTTTAGACCTCCCGTCGAGCGCGCCGAAAGCAGTCTTCAACGCAGGGGGCGCGGGGGGCTCGCGGAGTCCGCGGAGAAGAAGTTGATTTCTCCGCGTCCCCTGTGAACCCTCCGCGCCCTTCGTGTGAACCCCGCCTGACGCTGCGCTCAACCGCCTTCCGCCCTCCTTCGCGCCGCGTGGAAATTGGAAGCCGGGCGCGCGATTTCCTGAAATCCGGGCCGGCCGGCCCAGTAAGCTTTGCCTTGAGAGCGGGCTGCGCGCGTTGTCAATTTACGGCAGGCGGCCCGTGCCGAAAATTGTTACCGGCGCGCGCCGTGGCCCCCGGCACGCCGCCCCGACCCGCCCTCCCCCGCCGGCAACAGCCCGCAAAAACGCCGCTTTTTCGGCCCCGAGGCCGTCCGCGCGCGACGTGGCACGCCCCTTGTTTCTCCCACCACCGACCGGATCGCGCGACAGCGGCGCGTAGCCTGAGACGATGTCCGAGAGCGCGAGAACTAATCTTCACTCGACCCCAGATTCTCTAAGGAGCACCAGAAAGAAGATGCAACAGAAAAAAGGCCAGCACGGCTTCTCGCTGATCGAGCTGCTGATCGTCGTCGCGATCATCGGCATCATCGCCGCCATCGCCATCCCCAACCTCCTCGCCTCGCGCCGCGCCGCTAACGAGGCTTCGGCCATCTCCGCCATGCGCACCCTGACGAGCGCCCAGTCCACCTACGCCTCGACCGTCGGCGGCGGCGTCTACGGCACCATCGCCGAACTCGAAGGTCAGGACCTGATCGACAGCGGCGTCGCCGACGCCGTCGACGCGGCCACCGCCAAGAGCGGCTACTTCTACGCCATCCCGACCGCGGCCGCCGACCTCAACTCCGGCTACCAGACGAACGCGACCTCGGCCAGCCTCAACGTCGGCCGCCGCCGCTTCTGGTCGAACGAAGAGGGCATCATCCTCGCCGACACGACCACCCCGACGACCGCCTGCGGCGCGACCGAGCCGTCCGGCGCGACCGTCAAGCCCATCGGCAACTAGCCGTAACTCTTGACCCGATCCGAGCACGCCGAAGCGGGGCGCAGGCAGAGTGCCTCGCCCCGCTTCGGCTTTACACGACGCCGCGCGCCGCCGAGAGGTGGGTGAACCTATGCAGACGCCGACAAGTCAGAAGGGATTCTCGCTGATCGAGCTGCTGATCGTCGTCGCGATCATCGGCATCGTCGCCGCCATCGCCATCCCCAACCTGCTGGCCTCGCGCCGCGCGGCCAACGAGGCTTCGGCCATCTCCGCCATCCGCAACCTTTCGAGCGTCGAGGAGGCGTACCGCTCGACCTACGGCGGCGGCAGCACGTTCGCGACCTTCGCCGAGCTGCTGACCTACGAGATGATCGACAGCCACCTCGCCTCGGCGACGACCGCCGCCACCGCCAAGAGCGGCTACATGTACGCCATCACGCTGACGGGCGGCGCGACCGTCTTCTGCGCCGGGGCCGCGCCCGCCACGGCCAACACCGGCACGCGCAACTTCTCGTCGAACGAGCCCGGCGCGATCTTCCAGCACCCCATCGGCGTCGCCACCCCCCCGACCTCCATCGCCGGCGGGACGCCGCTTAAAAACTGAAGGGGCAGTCGGCAGGCCCCGCGCCGCCTAAGCCGACGCCGGCACGCGAACGGTTCGCCGCCGAAGCTCTTTCTACCGTCCGCCGAACGCCGGCCACCGACTACTGATTTAGGGTGACAAAGAAAGACGATGAGCAGTATTGTTGAGGACATGGTTCAGGCGAAGGAGTTGGCCGGCGTCGGGGCCTCCCGCCCGGCCGCGCGCGGGTCGTCGCCGCGGCGCGTCGCCGCCATCGCCCGCAACACCTTCCGCGAGGCGCTGCGCGACCGCGTGCTCTACAACCTCGTCCTCTTCGTGCTGCTGCTGACGGGCGGCGCGGTCTTCCTCGGCGAGCTGTCGGCGGCGCAGGAGTCGAAGATCATCGTGGACATGGGGCTGAGCGCGATGCTCCTGTTCGGCGTCTTCATCGCGGTCTTCGTCGGCGTCGGGCTGGTCTACAAGGAGATCGAGCGGCGCACGCTCTACGCCATCTTCGCCAAGCCGGTCGGGCGCGGCGAGTTCCTGCTCGGCAAGTATCTGGGCCTGTGCCTGACGCTGGCCGTCAACGTCGCGGTGATGGCGGCGGGCGTCTCGCTCGCGCTAGTTTACGTGCGCGGCGGCTGGCACCCGCTCGTCCTCACGATCTGGCCGGCGGCCGCGCTCGTCTACGCCGAGCTGATGATCCTCGTCGCCGTCGCGCTCCTCTTCTCCTCCTTCTCGACGCCGGCCCTCTCGGCCCTGCTCACCTTCCTCGTCTTCGTCATCGGCCACTTCAGCGCCGACCTCCGCAACCTCTCCGAGACGGGCGGGTCGGCCGCCGCGCGCCTCCTCTTCGGCGCGCTCTACTACCTGCTGCCGAACCTCTCGAACTACGCCTACATCACGGCCGCCTCGCACGGGCGGACGCCGACCGCGGAAGCCTTCGCCGGCGCGCTCCTCTACGGCCTCGTCTACGTCGCCGTGCTGCTGGCGGCCGCGACGCTCGTCTTCCGCCGGCGCAACTTCAAATGAACGCCCGCGACGGACACAGCGGCCCGGCCCCGCGCCCCCCGTTCGCCGCGCGCGACGCGGCGCTCGCCCTCGTCGTCGTCGCCGGGCTGGCCTGCGTCTTCCTGCTCTCGCGCCGCCTCGACGCCGTGCGCCCCGCGGAAGACCCCTTCGCCTCTTACGAAGACCTCTACGTCGCGCCCGAGGCGGCGCGCCGCCTGAGCCTCGCCTTCAACGGGCTGGCCGCCGACTGGTACTGGCTGCGCTCGCTGCAATACCTCGGCCGCAAGACGGGCGCGCGCGAGTCCTACGCGCTCGACGACCTCAGGCCGCTCGGCGTCGGCGGCCTCCCCCGCCTGCTCGAACAGGCGACGGCGCTCGACCCGCAGTTCATGGCCGCCTACGACTTCGGCGCGGTGGTGCTGCCCGCCATCGACGACGCGCGCGCCGTCCGCTTCGTCGAGCGCGGCATCCGGGAGAACCCGCGCGAGTGGCGTCTCTACCAGCACCTCGGCTACATCCACTGGCAGGCCGGGCGCTACGCCGAGTCGAGCGAGGCCTACCGCGCGGGCGCGGCCGTCGAGGGCGCGCCGCGGTGGATGTCGGCGCTCGCGGTGCAGGTGCAGGTCTACGGCGGGAGCCGCGACACGGCGCGCCAGCTCTACCGGCGGATGCTCGAAGGGGCGGACGACGAGAAGATCAAACTCCTCGCCGCCAAGCGCCTGCTCCAGCTCCGCTCGCTCGACGAGCGCGACGCCGTCGGCCGCGTGCTGCAAGAGTTCCGTTCGCGCGCCTCGCGCTGCCCGGCCTCTTGGCGCGAGGTGGCCCCGGCGCTGCGCGCGGCGCGGCTCAACACCGACGCCTCCGGCTCGCCCCTCGACCCCACGGGCCTCCCCTACCTGCTCGACCAGAGCAAGTGCGAGGCCGCGCTCGACAAACGTTCGGAGGTGCCGAAGAGATAGTAGACAGTAGTCAGCGGCCGGTAGGCTCCGCATTGAGGTCGCTGACGCTGACACGCGGGTGGTTCGATGGCGAAGTTTTTTCTACTGTCTACTGTCTGCCGACTACTGTCTACTTGAGGTTTGAACGATGTCCCCGGCTGTCGAGATCAACAACCTGACGAAGGATTACGAGGTCGGCTTCCTGCGCAAGCGTCGCGTGCGGGCGCTCGACGGGCTGACGCTGCGCGTCGAGCGCGGCGAGATTTTCGGCTTCCTCGGCGCGAACGGCGCCGGCAAGACGACGACCCTCAAGCTCCTCATGCGCCTGATGTACCCAAGCGCGGGCACGGCTGCCGTCCTCGGGCGCGACATCGGCGACGCCTCGATGCGCGCCGAGATCGGCTACCTGCCCGAGCACCCGTACTTCTACGACTACCTGACGGCGCGCGAGTTCCTCGAATACTGCGCCGAGTTGTTCGGCTACCCGCGGCCCGAGCGGCGGCGGCGCGCGGCCGACCTGCTCGCGCGCGTGCGCCTCGAAGAGAAATCGTGGGACAAGCAGTTGCGCAAGTTCTCGAAGGGCATGTTGCAGCGCGTCGGACTCGCGCAGGCGCTCGTCAACGACCCCTCGGTGGTCTTCCTCGATGAGCCGATGAGCGGCCTCGACCCCGTCGGCCGCCGCGAGGTGCGCGACCTCATCGCCTCTCTGCGCGGGCGGGGCACGACCGTCTTCTTCTGCTCGCACATCCTCTCGGACATCGAGGTGCTCTGCGACCGCGCGGCCGTGCTCCGGCGGGGCCGGCTGGCGCACGTCGGGCCGCTCGCGGAGCTGAGGGCGGGCGTGGGCGAGCGGGCGATGGAGCTGATCGTGGCGGGCGCGACGGCCGAGCGCCTCGAAGCGGCGCTGGCGGGCGTCGGGGGCGCGCGCGTGACGGCGACGCCCGGCGGCGCGCGCGTCGAGGTCGCCTCGGAGAAGCACGTTGACGACGCGCTGCGCGCCGTCCGCGAGGCCGGGGCGGCCCTCATCGCCGTGCAGCCCGTCGGCAACGCGCTCGAAGAGTTATTCGTGAGCGAGCCGGAAGGAAACTGACGGGTGCGGCGAGCGGGCCGCGAATCCGCAACCTACCTGAACCTGACTCCCGTCAGTTCGAGCCGGAGGTCGGCCGGCTTGTTGTCCTGCGGGAAGTTGACGCTGATGGCCGGGGTGTGGACTTTGTTCGGCTCGATCTCCTGCTGCGTGACGAACGTCCGCTCGCGGATGACGTTGCCGGAGAGGTCGAGTCCGGCGGCGCGGAACTCCAGCCCGTTGACCGTGCGCCCCGTGAAGTTGCGCACGACGGGCCGCATCGTCACGGCCCACGTGCCCAGCGCCGTCGGGCCGATCTCGGCGTTGTCGTCGGGCCTGAAGTCGACGATCAGACGGTCGGGGCCGGGGAACTCGGCCGCGCCGGGCCGCACCGCGTCCGCCAGACGCTCCTCGCCCGGCCGCGCCGACGGCCGCGACGCCCACCACGCCAAGCCCGCCACCAGAAGCGCCCCGACGACGGCGACCGCGATGAAGATCGCGCGCCTTGAGCCGTCCGGCTCCCCGCCCCGCCGCTCGAACGACGACATCGGCGCCGACACCTGAGGCCCCTGTGGCGCGTCCCCCGCGCCCCGCCGCTCCGCGCGCACAGCCTGCAAGGCCGTGCCGGCTTCGGGCGGGGGCTGCGCGGCGGCTGACATCGGCTGGCCGCAGTGCGGGCAGAAGCCGCGCCCCTCCTCGACCTCCTCACCACAATGCTGACAGCGAATCACGTTGCCTCCAACAGAAGATTTTAGTTTTTTGATTTCCGACTTCAGATTCGGTCGTCAGTCGTCAGTTAAAGGCGACTGGCTGGCGAACCGGCAACCGCTAACTCCGGATCGCAAATCAACAATCTAAAATCAAAAATTCTTCACCCCGCGCGGGCGCGGCGGTCGATTGATTCGGGCGGCGCTTGCAGCTCGCGGGGGTGGACGAGCGAGCCGGTTCCGGTGCGCGCGCGGGCCTCGCGCGGCCACGTGATGCGGAAGCGGCTGCCCTCGTTCTCGCGGCTCTCGACCGCGATCTCGCCGTCCAGAAGCTCGACGATGCGGCGCGTGATGGCGAGGCCGAGGCCCACCCCGTTGTACGAGCGCGTCAGGCGGTCGTCCACCTGCCGGAAGCCGTCGAAGATGTAGGCCAGCGCGTCGCTCGACATGCCGATGCCCGTGTCCGTGACCTCAATATACCACCGATCCGCCCCGGCCGGCGCGGCGCTCACGGCGACGCGCCCCGCCGAGGTGAACTTCAGGGCGTTCGAGACCAGACACGAGACGACCTGCGTCAGCTTCCGCCGGTCGCTGCGGACGCGCCGCAGCTCGGGCGAGACCTCGACGCTCAGCTCGATCTTCTTGTCGCGCGCCTCCTCGCCGTACTCCTGCGCCACCGCCCCGATCACCTCGGCCACGTCGAGCGTTTCGAGTTGCAGCGCCGACCGGCCCGCTTCGAGCCGCGAGTAGTCGAGCATGTCGTTGACGAGTTCGAGCAGCGCGCGCGCGTTGCGCTCCATGCGGACGACCGCGTCGGACTGGAGCGGCGCGAGCGGCGCGGCCGGGTCGCGCGAGAGCAACTGGCACAGCCCGATGATGACGTTCAAAGGCGTCCGCAGCTCGTGGCTCATGTTGGCGACGAAGGCCGACTTCAGGCGGTCGTGCTCCTTCAGCCGGTCGTAGGCGGCGAGCAGGCGCTGGTGCTGCGTGACCTCCTCGGTGATGTCGCGGAAGACGACGACCGCGCCCTCGGAGCGGCCGCCCTCGTCGTGCAGCGGCGTCGCGCTCACCGCCACGACGCGCTCCTCGCCGCCGCGCCGGATGACCCTGCACTGCTCGGCCGAGACCTGCTCGCCGCGCTCCAGCGCGCGGCAGATGGGCGTCGCGCCCGGCGCGAGCACGCGCCCCTCCATGTCGCGCAGGGTCATGTCCACGATCAGCGCCTTGACGCCGTCGCGGAACTCGCCGGGGCGCCGGCCGAGGATGCGCGCCGCCGAGGGGTTGATGCGGTAGCGGCCCTCGGCGTCCACGATGATGACGCCCTCGACCATCTGGTTGATGACGCTCGCCAGCTCGGCCGCGCGCGCCTTCTCGGAGGCGAAGGCGGCCGTCGCCAGACGCTCGGCCCGGACGCGCTTCGAGACCTCCGAGAGGATGAGGATTAGATCGCCGCGCCCCTCGCTTTGTTCCATCACGGGCCAGACGATCACGTCCCAGAACTTCTGCCCCTCCTCGGCCCCCGCGTCGCGCGGCGCGGCCAGCTCCAGCGCGAGGCTGTAGCCGACGAAAGCCTGCCGCGTCCGGCGCACGTCCTCGATGACGCCGCTCAGGGCGGCCAGCCCCGCCGCCGCCTCGTAGAGCCCGCGGCCCGTCAGCCGCTCGGCGTTGCGCGCCGCCGTCTGCGCGAAGGCCGCGTTGACCTTGCGCACGATGAGGCGCGCGTCCAGAACGACGACGGCCAGCGGCAGGGAGTCGAGCACCTCGCCGATGAAGGCGCTCTGCTTCTTGACGGCGTCGAACTTGGTTTCGAGGCTCGCCGCCATCGCGTTGAAGCCGCGCGCCAGCGTCCCGACCTCGTCGTTGGTCTCGACCTCGACGCGCTCGCCCAGCTTCCCCTCGCCCAGATTCGAGGCCGACGCCGCCAGCCTTTCGAGCGGTTTCGTGAAGCGGCCGACGGCCCAGACGGCGATGAGGCTCGACGCCAGAAGCGTGAAGGCCCACGTCGCCGTCAGCGTCACGACGGAGCGGCCGGCGGGCGTGTCCTCGGGCGTCGGCACGCCGGCCGCCACGCTCCAGCCCGAAGGCTGCGCGCGCGTGACGCCGGTGACGCGCCGCTGGCCGTCGCTCCACAGCTCCTGCCGGATGCCGGCCGGGAGTTTTTCGGGGACGGGGACGGAGACGCCCGGCTGCCACGAAACGGGGCGCCCCTGCGCGTCGAAGACGACGAGCGCGGTCTGCGCGCCCGGCGTCGTCCGCCGCTTCAGCCGCGCGTAGAGTTCGCTGGCGAGGTCGGGCGGCAGGGGGTCTGCCGCGGAGGTCTGCGCCGGGTGATCCTCGACCCACGATTCGAGCGCGCCGGCCGCGGCCGAAGCCTCGATGCGCGCGATGGCCGCGGCCTGCTCGTTGAGGCTCTTCTCGTAGCGGTGCAGTTGGAGCAGGCTGATGATGAGCAGGGGCAGCGACAGGACGGCGAGCATCAGGAGCAACTTGGTGCGCACGTCGAGCCTGTTCTGCATCTCGCCCCCCGCCCGTCTCATTCGCGTTCGCCCCCGTCGCCCCTCACCTGCGCCTGCGCGGCGGCGGCCAGACGCCGTCGCGCGTCGGCACGCACGGCCGTAGGCTCGCCGCGTAGATGAGAACCGCCTGCGTTATCAGCTCGTCGAGGAAGCGGTTCGCCCTCCGCAGCGCCGCCGCCAGTTCGCCCAAGCCGCCTTCGGCCTCCGGCAGGCCCTCCCGCCAGAGGAACTCGTTCAGAGTCTCACGCAGGAGAGTCAACTCGCGTGCCACTTCGTCGAGGAGCGCGCCCTGCTGGAAACGCGTCTGGGCGTAGGCACGCGTGGCCCGCGCGGCGGCGACGATCTCGCCGTCGGTCGCCTCCTCGTCGATCAGGCGGGCCGCCTCGTCGCAAATCTCCGGGACGAAGGCGACCAGCTCGCGGAAAGAGAGCAGGTTAGGCAGGTCTGTGCGGCGTTCGGCGTAGATTTCGTCAACCCAAGCGCGCGTGATCGAGTCGAGGCGCTGGCTGAAGAGAGGCCCGTAGACGGAGGGCATGGGGAGCACTCGGGCGGCCGGCGGCGCGGCCCCGAGCCGGCCGCGCCGCCGACCTGAAAACGCCCGCGGGGCGACCCGCCGGCCGTGAGAGATTTCAACGCCGGCCGCTGCGGGGCCGGGCCACTTAGCGAGGATTCTTAACTGACGGCTGATAACTGTTGACCGGCAACCGACGGCCGGCGGCCGGCTACCGCTTCAGCAGACGGTCGAGGAGCTGGACGAGTTGGTCGAAGTCGATGGGCTTGGTGACGTACTCGTTGCAGCCTGCGGCGAGGGCCTCGGCGTGAAAGTCCGCGGAGTCGTGGGCCGAGACGGCGACGATGGGGACGCGGCCGAGGCCGTTCTGCTCGCGGATGCGGCGCGTCGCGGCCAGCCCGTCGAGCATCGGCAGGCTCAAGTCCATGAGGATGATGGCCGGGTGCTCGGTCTCGGCCATCTCGACGGCCTGCTTGCCGTTGACGGCTTCGACCACGCGGTAGCCGCTCATCTCAAGGAGGCGCCGCATCATAAAGCGGTTGTCCTCGAAGTCCTCGACCACGAGCACGGTGGGTCGGGTGGCCTCTGCTGCTTCCATTCCTTCTCTCTCGACCTTCGTCCTCAAGTCCGGCCCCGTCCCGCGCCCGAACGTACGACTAGCAAACACTCAATTTTTTTGTTAAGATGCCGGACGAAAACGCGACACAAAAAACACCGACGTTCGGGTTTAATCCGTACAGGCCACGAGGGTTAAAACCCCTCGGCCGCCACGGGTCAGAACCCGGCCCGGTCGCGCGCGGGAGTCTATGAAGCCCCTAAAATCAGAGATACAGGACGACGAAACACTGCGCGCGCTCGGGAGCGCGTCCGTGCAGATCGTCCACGACCTCAAAAACCAGCTCAACGGTCTCAAACTCTATGCCACGTTCCTCCGCAAGCGGATGGAGAAGGGCGAGCGGCCGGCCGACGAACTGGAGACCATGGCGAAGCTCATTCAGGGCCTCGAGCGCGCCGCCTCGGACATGACGCTGCTCGTCCGCTACGGCCGCCCCGTGGAGCTGAAGCGCCAGCCCGGCACAGACCTCGCGCGCCTGCTCTCCGAGACGGCCGACGGCCTCCCGCTGACGGCCGCGCCGGGGCCTTTCGAGGGGGAATTCGACCCGACTCTACTCACGGAAGCTCTCAAAAATATCACGAACGGCGGGCGCTCCGACGGGGCCGGGCCGGCCGAGGTGAGTCTGCGCCGCGAGGAGACGGACGGGCGCGCGGCGGCCGTCATCGAGTGGCGCGGGCTGCCGGGCGCGGAAGGCGACGGCGACCTCTTCCAGAGTTTCAACGGCGGCCCCGGCCTGCGTCTGGCCTTAGCCGCGCGCATCATCCGCGAGCACGGCGGCGAGACGTCGCACGAGGGCGGCACCCTGCGCGCGCGCCTGCCGCTCGCGCACTGACCCCGGCCGGGCGCGGACTTACGGCTCTCCTTCCGCGCCCCGGCATTTCTGACATCCGCACTTATGAAAGGGGAGAGACATAGTGGAACGTAAAGACGTACGCATCTTGGTGGTTGACGACGAGCCGATGATGGCCGATTCGCTCAAGCAGAATCTGGCCGAGGAGGGCTACACCGTCGACACCGCCTCGTCGGGGGCGCAGGCCGTCGAGCTGTTCGACGGCAGCGGCCACCACCTCGCCCTCTGCGACCTGCAACTCCCCGACAAGGACATGGACGGGATGGACGTGCTGCGCCACATCAAGGACACGCGCCCCTCGTCCGAGGTCATCGTGATGACCGGCTACGGCTCGGTCGAGCGCGCCGTGGAGGCGACGAAGGCCGGGGCCTTCTGGTTCCTTGAGAAGCCCTTCGACTTCGACGTGCTCATGCCGCTGGTCGAGCGCGCGCTCGAACGCCACGAGTTGATGACCGAGACCGAGTCGATGCGCCGCCAGCTCTCGACGCGCACCGAATACTTCAACATCATCGGCGCGTCGCGGCAGATGCAGCAGATTTACGAGACCATCGAGTCGGTCGCCAAGTCGGACGCCAACGTCCTCATCGTCGGCGAGTCGGGCACGGGCAAGGAGCTCATCGCCAACGCGATTCATTACAACAGCCTCCGCGCCAAGAAGCCCTTCATCAAGGTCAACTGCGCGGCGCTCCCCAAAGAGCTCATCGAGTCGGAGCTGTTCGGCCACACGAAGGGCGCGTTCACCGGCGCGCACGCCGACAAGGACGGCCTCATCCAGCACGCCGAGGGCGGCTCGCTCCTCCTCGACGAGATCGCCGAGATGCCCGTCGAGTTGCAGCCCAAGCTCCTGCGCGTCCTACAGGAGCGCAGCTACCGCAAGCTCGGCTCGGAGCGGACGTACCCCGTGGACTTCCGCCTCATCTCCTCGACGAACCGCCCGCCGGCCGACGCCATCCGCGACGGCCTCCTGCGCGACGACCTCTTCTACCGCATCTCGACCATCACGATCCACGTGCCGCCGCTGCGCGAGCGCTCGGAGGACATCCAGCTGCTCGCCGAGCACTTCCTGAAGATGTACGCGCGCAAGTACCAGCGGCCGATCACGGGCATCTCGCAGGCCGCCTACCAGCGGCTCTTCTCGCACGCGTGGCCGGGCAACGTCCGCGAGTTGCAGAACGTCATGGAGCGCGCGGTGCTGCTCGCCAAGGGCAACAAGATCGAGCCGGTCGACCTGCCCTTCGACAACGGCTCAATCCCCGAGAAGAACGCGGCCGGCGCGGGCTGGGACGTGCCGCCCAACATGACGCTCGAAGAGATCGAGAAGTTCGTCATCGAGCGCACGCTCCAGCGCACCGGCGGCAACAAGCAGGCCGCGGCGAACCTCCTCGGCATCTACCGCCCGCGCCTCTACAGCAAAATCAAGAAGTACAAGATCGACATCCCGGCGCTGATTACGACTTAAGTTCACGGCCCCGAGTCGAAGGTTAAAAGTTCAAAGCGCCGGCCCGCGAGTCGTTCGAGCTTCGCGGGCCGGCGCTTTAGACTTAACTTCGAACTACTCGACGGTGTACGTCGCGACGCTGGTCGGGGTCTCGAAGCAGCGGACTTTGTAGACGCTGACGCGGTCGTCGCCGACGCGCGAGGCGACGCGCTCGAGGATGTAGCGGGCGAGGTTCTCGGCCGAGGGGTTGAGTTCCTCGTCGAAGGGCGGCAGCTCGTTGATGTTGCGGTGGTCGAGGTAGGCGACGACCTCGTCGGCCGCCTCCTTCAGCTCGCCGAAGTCGACGAGCAGGCCGATGTTGTCCAGCTCGCGGCCGCGCGCGTAGATTTCGACGCGGTAGTTGTGGCCGTGCAGGTTCTCGCACTTGCCCTTGTAGCCGCGCAGCTGGTGCGCGCTCGAAAAGTTGCGCTCGATCATCACCTCGAACATAGGCTTCAGAGTTTAAAGTCGGAAGTTTCAAGCCGCAAGCCGCCGGTTCGGGCTCGCTCAGACGGGGTTTTTAACCCCGACCTTCGGCCCCCGAGCTTTCAACCTCGGGCTTGAGACTTCGGGCCCCTCCCCGAACACCGCCGCGGCCTCTGCGAGGTCGGAGGTGACGCGGCAGGGCGGGAGGCTGCGGAGGAAGAGGCGGCCGTAGGCCTGCGTGCGGAGGCGCGGGTCGAGGACGGCGAGCAGGCCGCGGTCGGTCGTGCTCCGTATCAGGCGCCCGACGCCCTGCTTGAGCGTGATGATCGCCTGCGGCACGCTGAACTCGTAGAAGGAGGAGCCGCCCTGCTCCTCGATGAAGCGCTGGCGCGCGGCCACCACGGGGTCGGTCGGGACGGCGAAGGGCAGCTTGTCGATGACGACGCACGAGAGCTGGTCGCCGCGCACGTCCACGCCCTGCCAGAAGCTGGCCGTGGCGAAGAGCACCGCGCCGGGCGTGGTGCGGAAGCGTTCGAGCAGGCCCGCCTTCGAGGCGCTCCCCTGCACGAGGCAGGGGAAGTCCACGCGCGGCGCGACGAGGTCGTAGAGGGCGCGCATGCCGCTCAGGGAGGTCGAGAGGACGAAGGCGCGGCCGCGCGAGACTTCGAGCAGCCTTGAGACCTCTGCGGCGGCCGCCTCGGCCCACTGCGGCGAGCGCGGGTCGGGCATCCGCGGCGGCAGGTAGAGCACGGCCTGCTCGGCGTAGTCGTAGCCGGAGGGCGCGACCAGCTCGTCGGTCTTCGCGGCGAGCCGGCCGCCCTCGAAGCCTTCGCCGTCGGAGGCGAGCCCGAGCCGCCCGCGGATGAAGTCGAAGCGGCCGGCGCTCGCCAGCGTCGCCGACGTGAGCACGACCGTCTCGACGCGCTCGAAGAGTTTGTCCTGAAGCAAGGTCGAAACGTCGATGGGCGAGGCGCGCAGGAAGAGGCCGCGCCCTCGCCGCTCGACCCAGTAGACGTAGCGGCGGTCGTCGCCGGCGACGATGAACTCAAGGTGGAAGCGCGCCTCGCGGATGCGGCGCAGGAGGTTATCGACCTCGGGCGGCTTGTCTTTAATCAGGTCGAGCGTGGCCTCGATCCTCTGGAGCGAGCCGTCCAGACTCAGGTAACTCTCGCCGAGCGGCGTGGCCTCGACCTCGCCGGCCGGGGTTTTGCGCGCGAACGTGCCGGGCAGGAGCGGCCCGCGCCCCTCCTCGCCGCGCGCCTCGCGGAAGCCCATCCAGAACTGCTCGGCGAAGCGCGCGACGCGGTTGGCGCCCCGCGTCAGCTCGCGGTTCAGGCCCGAGTCCGTGATGGGCAGCATCGAGAGGTCGCGCAGCGTGTCCTCGATCTGGTAGCTCGACACCTGAAAGCCGAAGTACTCGGCGGCCACGTCCTCGATCTGGTGCGCCTCGTCGAAGACGACGGCCGAGTAGTCGGGGATGACCTGACCGTACTCGCCGCCGCGCAGCGCCAAGTCGGCGAAGAAGAGGTGGTGGTTGACGATGACGATGTCGGCGTCGGCGGCGCGCTGCCGCATCCGCGTGATGAAGCAGGCGTCGTAGTCGGGGCACTTCTGGCCGAGGCAGGTCTCGCCGCGCGCGTCGATGTGGCGCCAGAAGGAGAGGTTCTCGGGCAGCTCGGTCAGCTCGGCGCGGTCGCCGGTCGCCGACTCCCAAGCCCAGCGTTTGACTAGGTCGAAGTGGTCAACGTCGTCGAGGCCGTCGAGTATCGGGGTGGTCTCGGCGCGCTTGACGCGGTTGAGGCAGGCGTAGTTGCCGCGCCCCTTGAGGTAGGCGGCGGTGAACTTGCGCGGCAGCACGCGCTGGAGGAAGGGGATGTCCTTCTCCATCAGCTGCTCCTGAAGGTTCTTCGTGCCCGTCGAGATGACGACGCGGGTGCCGCGCTCCAGCGCCGCGGCGACGGCCGGGACGAGGTAGGCCAGAGTCTTGCCCGTGCCCGTGCCGGCCTCGACGATGAGGTGGCGGCGCTCTTCGAAGGCGCGCAGGACGGCCGCGGCCATCTCGACTTGGCCGGGCCGGTATTCGTACTCCGGGTGCGCGCGCGCGATGAGGCCGCCGGGGCCGAAAATCTGCTCCATAAACTTAGCTGACCGGTGGGAAGAAAGACGCCGCGCGGCGGCGCTCCGGGTGTCCTCGGGCGGACTCCGTTGGCGCGACTATTTTACACCAGACGGGGCCGGATGCGGCGTGCCGGGCGCCGCCCCGGCGGGCGCGGCGCGGCTTGACTCGCCGGGCGGGAAAGAGTTTTCGGGCAGGGCGAAACTGGCGGGACGAAATTAACGCGGGCCGGGGGCGAGGGGCGAGTCGCCCGCCCGCGGCCCGCGTTCGTGTGCGGGGCGTTACGAGCCGCCCTTCTCGGACGGGTCAACCTGCGCGGAATCGCCGCTCCCCTCGGACGGGTCAACCTGCGCGCCGTCAGTCCCCTCGGACGGATCGACTTGCCCGGAATCGCCGGTGCGCTCGGACGGGTCAACTTTTCTGGGCTGGTTCGGGTCGCTCGACATGAGGTCTTCTCCTTTGTCGTGTGGCACGGCGCGCGCCGCGGCGCGGCCGGGGCAAGTAATCATGCGAGGTTGACAACGGCCCGCCGCCGACGGGCGGGGCCGGCAAAACGTCGCGGCCTTAAAAAAAACTCGCGGCCGCGAGAAAACTGACGACCGGCAAAACGCTAACCGGCCACTCGGACAACTACCCCTCTTCCCGGCCCGCCGCCGGCCCGGCCGACCTCAGTCGGCCGCGCCCGCGCCCGAGCCGCTGGCCCGCGCCCGCAGGCGCTTCGGGTAGAGCGGGAAGCGCGCGGTCAGCTCGCGCACTTCGTCGCTCACGCGGCGGCGCACCTCCTCGGACTCGGGCTCGCGCAAAACCTCGGCGATGAGGCGCGCGACGTGGCGCATCTCGTCCTCGCCCATCCCGCGCGTCGTCAGCGCCGGCGTCCCCAGCCGGATGCCGGAGGCGACGAACGGCTTGTTCGTGTCGAACGGGATGGTGTTCTTGTTGACGGTCAGGCCGGCGGCTTCCAGAGCCTTCTCGGCCACCTTGCCGGTCACGCCCTTGCCGCCCATGAACACATCGACGAGCACGAGGTGGTTGTCCGTCCCGCCCGAGACCAGACGGAAGCCCTGCTGCCTGAGTCCGTCGGCGAGCGCTTTGGCGTTGGCGAGCGTGCGCCGCTGGTACTCTCTGAAGTCTTCGCGCAGGGCCTCGCCGAAGGCGACGGCCTTGCCGGCGATGACGTGGACGAGCGGGCCGCCCTGCACGCCGGGGAAGACCTTGCGGTCGACCTCCTGCTGGTGCTCGGCTTTGCAGAGGATGAGGCCGCCGCGCGGGCCGCGCAGAGTCTTGTGCGTCGTCGTCGTGACGTAGTCGGCGTGCGGGACGGGCGAGGGGTGGAGGCCGGCGGCGATGGGGCCGGCGATGTGCGCGATGTCGGCCATCACGCGCGCGCCGACGGAGCGCGCGATCTCGCCGATGCGCGCGAAGTCTATGACGCGCGGGTAGGCCGACGCGCCGCAGACGATCATCTTCGGCCGGTGCTCCTCGGCGAGCCGTTGCAGCTCGTCGTAATCGATCTGCTCGGTCTCGCGCGAGACGCCGTAGTCGGCGACCTTGTAGCTCAGGCCGGAGAAGTTCAGGGGGTGGCCGTGCGTGAGGTGGCCGCCGTGCGAAAGGTTCATGCCGAGGATTTGGTCGCCGTAGCCGATGGCCGCGAGGTAGACGGCCATGTTGGCCTGCGCGCCCGAGTGGGGCTGGACGTTGGCGTGGTCGGCCCCGAAGAGTTGCTTGGCGCGGTCGATGGCCGCCTGCTCGACCACGTCCGTGAACTCGCAGCCGCCGTAGTAGCGCTTACGCGGGTAGCCCTCGGCGTACTTGTTCGTGAAGACCGAACCCATCGCCTCGAGCACGGCCTCGCTGACGAAGTTCTCCGAGGCGATCAGCTCCAGCCCCTCGGCCTGCCGCCGCACCTCGTCGTCGACGGCGCGGCTCACGAGCGGGTCAACCTCCGCCAGAGGCGCGTTCCTCAGGTCGCTCATCTCCTCACCTCTCCCGGCCACGATTCCGACGGCTTGTTTACGTGCGCCCGATGTTACATCACGTCCGCGGCTCCCGCAACGGAGTCAGCGGATTTGCGGTTTCGGATTTCGGATTTTCGATTCAGCCGCCGGTCGTGGGCGAAGACGAAGACCGGCGACCGGCCGAGAACTAAATCAACAATCAAAAATCCGAAATCAAAAATTCGCGCCACGGGTTCGGGTAAGAAACGGGAACTTAACCGCCTCCGCGTCGTAATCAAGACCGGAATCCATTCCGGCCGTAACCCCGAAACACCGACAAGGAGCACCACATGAAGGCAAAAATCCTCTACGCGCTCGCCCTCCTCGCGGCGCTGATGATCGTCGACCCGAACTCCGTCCCCGCGCAGGCCCCGCCCGAGCAGCCGGACATGAACATCGACGCCGCGACGCGCAGGGAGGTCATCGACACCGTGCTGCGCCGCCTCGACGAGAGCTACGTCTTCGCCGACGTGGCGGCCAAGATGGGGCAGGCGGTGCGCGAGCGCGCGGCCCGCGGCGAGTACGAACAGCTTTCGAGCGCGAAGGCGTTCGCCGCCAAGCTGACCGAGGACTTGCAGGCCGTGAGCCGCGACAAGCACCTGAGAGTCCGCTACTCGCACCGCCCGCTCCCCGAGCGCGGCCAGCGGCGCGAGCCTTCGGCCGAGGAGCAGGAGCAGTTCCGCCGCCACATGGGCCGCATCAACTACGCCTTTGAGCGCGTCGAGCGCCTGCCCGGCAACGTCGGCTACATGGACTTCCGCGGCTTCACCGACGAGAAGGGCGGGGCCGAGACGGTCGCCGCCGCCTTCAACTTCCTCGCCAACACCGACGCGCTCATCATCGACATGCGCAAGAACGGCGGCGGCAACCCCGCGATGGTCGCGCTCGTCTGCTCCTACCTCTTCGGCGCCGAACCCGTCCACCTCAACAGCCTCTACTGGCGCGAGGGCGACCGCACCGACGAGTTCTGGACGCTCAAGGAGGTCGCCGGCAAGCGCTACACGGGCAAGGACGTGTACGTGCTGACGAGCAACTACACCTTCTCGGGCGCGGAGGAGTTCAGCTACAACCTCAAGAACCTGAAGCGGGCGACCATCGTCGGCGAGACGACGGGCGGCGGCGCGCACCCCGGCGGCTTCAACCGCCTCCACCAGCACTTCGGCGCGTTCATCCCGACGGGCCGCGCCATCAACCCCATCACCAAGACCAACTGGGAGGGCACGGGCGTCGAGCCGGACGTGAAAGTCCCGGCCGAGCAGGCGCTCAAGGTCGCACACCTCGCCGCGCTCAGGAAGGCCGCCGAGAAGACGGACGACGCCGACCTCAAGGGCGAGCTGCAACGCCTCATCGAGGCGACGCAGAAAGAACTCGGCGACGCGCAGGCGAAGAAGTAAGCGCGGATGCGGATTCGCGGCCCGGCTTCGGTCGAGTCTCGTGAGTCTTCATTTCGACGCGGAGGGCACGGAGTCCTCACGGGGTTCACGGAGAAGGCTATTACCTTCCCGGTGAACCCCGTGAGGACTCCGTGCCCTCCGCGTTTAATCCTGCCCCGCCCGACGCTCAAGCCGCGGGCCTGCCGCGAATCCGCAATCGCCTCACCGTTTGCCTTCCCCTCCGGGCTGCGCGAGAATGGCGGCTCGCTTTCGCCGCCGATTTCGACCGAGGAGACTCGACACAAACCCTTATGCGCTGGTCACAGTTTTTCATCCCCACCCTGCGCGAAGACCCGGCCGACGCCGAGGTCGTCTCGCACCGCCTGCTGCTGCGCGCCGGCTACATCCGCCAGCTCGGCGCGGGCATCTACTCGTTCCTCCCGCCCGGCTGGCGCGTCGCGCAGCGCGTGATGAAAATCCTGCGCGAGGAGATGGACGCCCTCGGCGGGCAGGAGTTCTTCCTGCCGGCCATCCACCCGGCCGAGGTCTGGAAGGAGTCGGGCCGCTGGCCCGTGATGGGCGAGACGATGTTCCGCCTTCAGGATCGCAAGGGCGCGGACATGTGCCTCGGCATGACGCACGAGGAGGTCTTCACCTCCATCGCGCGCCACGAACTCCGCTCCTACAAGCAACTGCCGCAGGTCTGGTATCAGATACAGACCAAGTTCCGCGACGAGGAGCGCCCGAAGTCGGGGCTGATGCGCCTGCGCCAGTTCACCATGAAGGACGCCTACTCCTTCGACGTGGACGCGGCCGGCCTCGACAAGTCTTTCGCCGACCAGCGCGAAGCCTACAAGCGCGTCTTCGACCGCTGCGGCGTCAGGTACCACATCGTCGAGGCGTCTTCAGGCGCGATGGGCGGGTCGGAATCCAACGAGTTCATGGCGCGCACCAACGCGGGCGAAGACTTGATCGCCGTCTGCGAGGCGTGCGGCTACTCGGCCAACCTCGAAAAAGCGACCTCGCGCCTCGCCCCCGTCGAGGACGAGGCCGGCCCCGACGCCCCCGAAGAGTTCCCCACGCCCGGCGTCCGCACCATCGAAGACCTCACGACCTTCCCCGGCGGCGCGGCCTCCGACCGCCAGATCAAGACGCTCGTCTACGTCGCCACCGACGCCGCGTCGCAGGAGCAGTTCCCCGTGCTCGCCCTGCTGCGCGGCGACCACCCGCTGCACGAGACGAAGCTCGCCGACTCGCTCGGCGCGTCGGCCGTCCGCCCCGCGCACCCCGAGGAGATACGCGAACTCCTCGGCGCGTCGGCCGGCAGCCTCGGCGGCGTCGGCGCGCGCGACAAGGCCCGGCCTGCGAAGAAGCCTTTGCGCCTCGTCGCCGACCTCGCCCTGCGCGGCCGCCGCGACATGACGACCGGCGCGAACAAGGACGAGCACCACCTGCGCGGCGTCAGCGTCGAGCGCGACATCAGGCCCGACCTCTGGGCCGACCTCCGCACCGTCGCCGCGGGCGAACGCTGCCCGCGCTGCGAGTCGGGCACGCTCGACGTTTTCAAGGCGATGGAGATCGGCCACATCTTCAAGCTCGGCACGAAGTATTCCGAGTCGATGGGCGCGCGCGTGTTGACGCAGGACGGCAAGGAGGTGCCCATCGTGATGGGCAGCTACGGCATCGGCGTCGAGCGCATCATGTCGGCGGCCGTCGAGCAGAGCCACGACGCCGACGGCATCATCTGGCCCCGCGCCATCGCCCCCTTCGACGTGGTCGTCACCGTCACCAACATGAAGCAGGCCGACTTCGTCGAGGCCGGCGAGAGGCTCTACAAGGAACTGACGGCCGCCGGCCTCGACGCGCTCCTCGACGACCGCGACGAGCGCGCCGGCGTCAAGTTCAAAGACGCCGACCTCATCGGCGTCCCCTTCCGCCTCACCGTCGGCAAGAAGATCGCCGAGGGCCGCGTCGAGTTGTTCGACCGCGCGACCAGACAGACCACCGACCTCGACCTCGCCGACGCGGCCGCAGAGCTACAGCGCCGCGCCCTCGCAGGTCTATAAATCTGAATAAAGTTCACGGAGGCGGACGGGCGCGTCAATCGGTAGCGTCCGTCCGCCTCTGCCCTATTTTATTCAACGGCTTACGCTTACCCCCCCAAGCCGCGTTTCTTGCCGGTAATTGCGGGGCCGTCCCGCAATAGTTTTGTCAAGACTTGACACAAATCCGTGACAAAGCTATTCTGCGTCCGTTGGTAGGAACGGTCGAGCTTCAGCTCCTTCCGCCCTTACGCCACCGTGACAATTCGGAAGCGACGTTGACGCGACCGCCGGCTTTCATTCTTTCCGCCGGCGCGGGCGACCAGCCCTCATACGTCTGACCTTACCCCTTTCGCGTCTGACCTTCCGCCCGCCGCCCATGACCGGCGGCCCGCGTGCGTGAACGGAACCCCGGCCTGAACAGATCGTTTCGATGGCGTCGCGGCCGCGTGGGTCGTCGGAGGTCGGAGTGTGCCGCCCGCGCGGCCGCGACGGCCCCGGCCCGCGCGGCGGCGCGCCGCCCCTTTAACGGCCGGACATTTCACAGAGGGATTCCCCATGACGCCCCCCCCCTTCATCACGCCCGCCAACGAGTCGGACGCCTTCACCAAGCACCTCGGCATGTTCACACACCCGAAGGGCGCGCACCTCATCGAGCGCACGCGGCCGCTCGGCGAGTGGCTCGACCGGCGCATCGAGCTGGGGACGTGGCCCTACAGCCGCTCGCTCGAAACCTCGCCCGACACGACGGCGCGCGTGCGCAGCTCGAACGGGCTGGCGGTCGAGGGCGTCAACTTCGGCTCGCAGGACTACCTCGGCCTCGCCTCGCACCCTTCGATCCACGACGCGGCCATCCGCGCGCTCTCCGACTACGGCCCGCACAGCGCCGCCTCGGCCATCCTGCAAGGCAACACCGGCCTCTCGCGCCGGCTGGAGCGCGCCATCGCCGAGCACGTCGCGGCCGAGCACGTGCTGCTCTTCCCGACGGGCTGGGCCGCCGGCTTCGGCACCATCGTCGGCTTGGTCAGGCCCAACGACCACGTCTTACTCGACCAGAACTCGCACGCCTGCCTGATGCAGGGCGCGCGCGCCGCGACCAACAAGCACACCTTCTTCCGCCACCGCGACACCGCGGACGCGCGGCGCAAACTCGCGAAGATTCGCGCGAAGGACACGGAGAACGCGATCCTCGTCGTCACCGAAGGGCTGTTTTCGATGGACTCGGACAGCCCCGACATCCTCGCGCTTCAGGAGGTCTGCCGCGAGTTCGGCGCCGTGCTGCTCGTGGACGTGGCGCACGACCTCGGCGCTTCGGGGCCGCGGGGCACGGGGCAGTTGGGACTTCAGGGCGCGCTCGGCAAAGTTGACCTCGTGATGGGCGCGTTCTCGAAGACGTTTTCGAGCAACGGCGGCTTCCTCGCCACCAACCACGAGTCGGTCAGGCATTACGTCAGCATCTACGGCGGCTCGCACGCCTTCTCGAACGCGCTCTCGCCGATTCAGGCCGGCGTCGTCCTCGAAGCCCTGCGCGTCGTGCGCTCGGAGGAGGGCGAGCGGCTGCGCGCGAAGTCGGCGGCGAACATCGCGCGGCTGCGCGCGGGGTTCGAGGCCGAGGGGCTGGAGTGCTACGGCGAGGCGTCGAACATCGTGCCCGTCGGCGTCGGCTGCGAGCGTCTGGCGAAGTGGACGGGGCGCGCGCTCGAAGAGAACGGGCTGATCGCCAACCTCGTCGAGTACCCGGCCGTGGCCCGCGGCAAGGCCCGCTTCCGCTTTCAGGTGATGGCCTCGCACACCGAGGAGCAGATCGACCGCGGCGTCAGCATCTTCCGCCACGCCCTCGCCGAAGCGCGCCACAGGCTCGCCGAATAAAAACTTATGCCCGACCCTCAGGGAGGGCCTCGGTCAGTTCGTCAGCTCGTTGACGAGGAGGGTGAGCGCGTTGTCTTGCAGCGTGAGGTTGCTCTGGAGGTCGCTGTGGAGGTCGCAGGCGAAGGAGGCGTAGGCGACGGGGAGAGCGGTGGCGTAGAGGTCGCTCGCGCGGGGCGCGCTCAGGTTGAGGCCGAGCAGCGAGGGGCGCGTGACGCGGCCGTCGCCCGGCTCGTACATCGCCTCCTGAACTTCCCTGCGCGAGAGTTGGCGGCCCCGCTCGTCGCGCAGCGAGCGCGGCCGCGTCAGCGTCACCCAGCGCCCGCGCTTCACGTCGCGCATGATGACGGCGGCCGCCAGAGTCTCCTCGCAGTCGCCGCCGAGGGCGAAGAGCCGGACGGGCGGCTCGGGGCCGGCGGGCGCGTCGAGCGCCTCGTGGAAGAGGCGCGCGCGCGCGAGGACGGCGGCGAGGTAGGCGTCCAGCTCGGCGAGCGTGCCGCGGTGCGTGGGCGACTCCTCCCCGCCCGACTCGCCGCGCGCGTAGGCGTCGCGGAACGAGGGGTCGTGCGCGGCCGACCAGCCGTAGCGCCGCCAGACTTCCGGGTCGTAGAGGTCGAGGTCGAGGGGCCGCAGGTTCTCGTCGAGGAAGCGCGCCTGCGCGCGGTGCGGGAGGAGTTGGAAGATGGAGGGCGCGGTCAGAACGTCCTCGCGCGAGAGCTTGTTGAGCAGGCGCACGCGGCGGCGCAGGCCCTCGGTCACCGAGTAACCTTCGAGCAGCGTGGCGAACGCCTCCATCGAGCCTTCGTTCGGCGTGCCGAACATGAAAATCTTGTGGACGAAGGAGCGGCCGGCCCAGTCGGGCCGCGGCGCTTCGCCCCCGCGCGGCAGGTCGCGGTCGCCGTACATCGCGGCGTAGCGCGCGACGAGGCCGCCCATCGAGTGCGCGACGAGGTTGAAGCGCAGGTCGGGCCGGTTGAGCTTGAGCTTGAGCGCCTCGACGCGCTTGGCGAGCAGGCGCGCCGTCTCGACGTTGTCGCGCCGCCAGTCGTACGGGAAGACGTAGAAGGTGTCGGCGTCGCCGCCCTCGGGCGGGTTGTCTATGTCGGCCTCGCGGTAGCCGCCGAAGTCTTCGAGCGCGCGCAGGAGGCCGTGGTAGACGTAGACCTCGGGCGCGATGCGGGCGAGGCGCGCCGTCTCCAGAATCTTCGAGGCGACGAGGTCGTCGCGGTTGGCGGCGAGGTCGGGCGTCGCCGGCAGACTCAGCCCGTCGTCGGACGAGCGGAAGGCGGTCGGCCACACCACCTCGCCCGTCCGCCGGTTGACGATGTTCGAGCCGAGCACGCCGGGGATGACGATGACGGGCCGCTTCCCCCGCCGCTCCTTCACGCCCGCGAAGATGCGCGTCAGGTTCGGCGTGCGGCGCGCCCCGCAGCCGGCGGACAGGATGCAGAGCGCAGAGTGCAGGGTGATGAATAAAAGGAGCAGGGGCTTCTTCTTTTTATTCTGCATTCTGCACTCTGACTTCTGCGTTTCTGTTGATGAGGCTGGCGACGAAGCCCGCGCCGAAGCCGTTGTCGATGTTGACGACCGTGACGTTCGAGGAGCAGGAGTTGAGCATGCCGAGCAGGGCGGCGACGCCGCCGAAGGAGGCGCCGTAGCCGACGCTGGTCGGGACGGCGATGACGGGCACGGCGACGAGGCCGCCGACGACCGACGGCAGCGCGCCCTCCATCCCGGCGCAGACGACGACGACGCGCGCCCGGCGCAGGCGCTCGCGCTCGGCCATCAGGCGGTGGATGCCGGCGACGCCCGCGTCCCAGACGCGCTCGACGCGGTTGCCCATCGCCTCGGCCGTCAGCGCCGCCTCCTCGGCCACGGGGATGTCGCTCGTCCCGGCCGTGACGACGAGGATCGTCCCGGCGCCGCGCTCGGTGCGGTCGCGCCAGACGCGTATGAGGCGGGCCGACTCGTGCCACTCGGCCTCGCCGCAGACGTTGCGCGCCTCGCCGAAGGTGTCCGCGTCGGTGCGCGTGACGAGGACGTTGGGCGCGCGCGCCGTCAGGCGCTCGAAGATGTCCACGACCTGCCGGCGGGTCTTGCCCGCGCCGAAGACGACCTCGGGGAAGCCCTGCCGCGCGGCGCGCGCGTGATCCACGCGCGTGTGGCCGATGTCCTCGAAGTGCAGCTCGCCGATGCGCCGCGCCGCCTCCGCCTCGTCCAGCTCGCCGCCCTTGAAAGCGCGCAGAAGCCTTTCCAGTTCCCTTGAGTCCATCGCGTCCTTCGGACAGTTACCGGGTTGTTGGTCTCGGGTTTCGCGTTAAAGACGAGTTGCTTTTAACCCGAAACCCGGAACCGGCGACTCGAAACTTAAAAAGTTGAGCGGGCAATTCTAGCATTCGCGCGCCGCGCGCCCGAAACGCGGCCCGCTTGCCCGCGGCGGCCACGAACCGTAAGATGCTCGAAAAGGCGTCGGGCGCCGGTAAAGGCAGACCCGGCGCCCGGCGCCCGCTCTATGGAACTGACCGTCGCCATCACCGGAGCTTCAGGCACGATCTACGCGCACCGCGCGCTGACGCACATGGCGGCGAGCGGCGCGGTCGAGCGCATCAACCTCATCACGTCTTCGACGGCCTTGGTCGTGGCCCGCGTCGAGATGGGGGCGAAGCTCGCCGAAGGCGACGCGCGCGCGGTCAACGAGTGGGTGGGGCTGCCGGCCGACTCGAAGCTCATCCGCTGGCACCGGCTCGACAATCTGGCCGCGCCGCCCGCCTCGGGCTCGCACCCGCAGGCCGGGATGGTCGTCGTGCCGTGCTCGATGGGCACGCTCGGGGCCGTCGCCTCGGGCGCGGGGACGAACCTGATTCACCGCGCGGCCGACGTGACTCTGAAGGAGGGCCGCCGCCTCGTGCTCGTCGTGCGCGAGACGCCTTACAACGCGATCCACCTTGAGAACATGCTGCGCCTCGACCGCGCCGGCGCGCGCGTGCTGCCGGCCAGCCCCGGCTTCTACCACCGCCCGCGCACCATCGAACAGCTCGTTGACCACCTCGTCTTCCGCGTCCTCGACCAGTTCGGCATCCCGCACCCCACGGGCACGCAGTGGAAGGGGGAGGCGGGAGAGACGCCGAATGCGGAATGATGAATTAACGGCGGCCCGCTTTTAATTCACCACTCATCGTTGCGCGCTCACCATTAACACTTATGGAGTGGCACAAAGGCGAATACGAGATCAGTAACGACCACGGGCGGCTCGACCTCGGACTGATTCACCGCTTCATCAGCGAGGACAGCTACTGGGGGCGCGGGCGCGACATCGAGGTGGTGCGCCGCTCGGTGGAGAACTCGCTGCCGTTCGGCGTCTACCGCGGCGCGGAGATGGTCGGGTTCGGGCGCGTCGTCACCGACTACGCGACGTTCGCGTGGGTGGCCGACGTTTTCGTCGTCGAAGCCCACCGCGGGCGCGGGCTGTCGAAGTGGATGATGGAGGCCATGCTCGCGCACCCGCGCTTGCAGGGCTTCCGCCGCTGGGCCTTAGCGACGAAGGACGCGCACGGCCTCTACCGCCAGTTCGGCTTCGGCGAGCTGAAGCGGCCCGAGCGCTGGATGGAGCGCTTCGACCCCGGCATGGGCGAGTCGCCCGACTACTGGAATGATTGAAGAAGTAGCCAGTAGCCAGTAGTCAGTAGGAAGACAATCGCTAACGAACCTTTCGCGCGTCGGCGTCGGCCGTCTCGGCGCGGGGCGCTACTGACCGCCGTCCGCTTCACTTTTCGCAGAGTGCGACGGCGCGCGCGGCGGCGTGGCGTTTTGCCAGAGTCCGGGCGGGGTTCGGGGCGTTTTCGCCCGCCGCGGAGTTGGCCTGAATTTTGCCTTTTACGAGTCCGAGATGGTGACCGCAGTCCGCAACATCCGCACGACGCTCGAAATGATTAAGATCGAGCACACGCTCTTCGCGCTGCCCTTCGCGCTGCTGGGGGCGGCGCTGGCGGCCGGCGGGCTGCCTTCCCTCTGGCAACTGCTCTGGATCACGGCCGCGATGGTCGGCGCGCGCTCGGCCGCGATGGCCTTCAACCGCATCGCCGACCGCGAGTTCGACGCGGCCAACCCGCGCACGCGCTCGCGCGCCATCCCGGCGGGCCTCCTGTCGCTCCCGTTCGCGTGGGGCTTCACGGCCGCCGCGGCGGCCCTCTTCTTTCTCGCGGCCGCGATGCTCAACCCGCTCGCGCTCGCGCTCGCGCCCGTCGCGCTCGCCTCCGTCCTGCTCTACTCCTACACGAAGCGCTTCACCGCGCTCTCGCACCTCGCCCTCGGCTGGTGCCTGTCGATCGCCCCGACGGGCGCGTGGGTCGCCGTGCGCGGGGCGATAGACAGCCCCGTGCCGCTGCTGCTCTCGCTCGTGGTGCTCCTGTGGACGGCCGGCTTCGACGTGCTCTACGCCTGTCAGGACTGCGACTTCGACCGGCGCGCGGGCCTGCGCTCGATACCCGCGCGCCTCGGCATCTCGCGCGCGCTGTGGGCCTCGCGGCTGCTGCACGCGGGGGCGTTCGCGGCGCTCGCCGGGTTATACTTCCTGACGGGCCTCGGCGCGCCGGCGCTCGCCGGGGTGCTCCTGACGGGGGCGCTCCT
>Ga0196977_1000266_pt1 | contig 30213 bp, 26 predicted proteins | sample S3v_1013CmetaG_FD_148634 | JGI IMG/M metagenome (GOLD analysis project Ga0196977, IMG submission 148634) | Soil microbial communities from Anza Borrego desert, Southern California, United States - S3+v_10-13C | ecosystem: Environmental > Terrestrial > Soil > Desert | place: USA: California... | reverse complement strand
TCTGGCGGAAGTGGCCGGGGAGATACAGAGCGGCGACCACCTGACGCTGCGCGCGGACGTGACGGACGAAGCGGACGCGCGGCGCTCGGTCGGGGAGGCGGCCGAGAGGCTCGGCGGCCTCGACGTGCTCGTCAACGCCGCGGGCGTCATCGGCAACGGCACGGTCGAGAGCACGCCGCTCGCCGAGTGGGACGCGATGATGAACGTCAACCTGCGCGCCGTCTTCCACCTGATGCAACTGGCCGCGCCGCACCTCGCGCGCCGGCCCGGCAACGTCGTCAACGTGTCGAGCGTGACGGGCCTGCGGGCCTTCCCCGGCGTGCTCGCCTACTGCGTCTCGAAGGCGGGCGTCGATCAACTCACGCGCTGCGCCGCGCTCGAACTCGCGCCGAAGGGGGTGCGCGTCAACGCCGTCAACCCCGGCGTCGTCGTCACCGAGGTTCACCGCCGCGGCGGGATGTCCGACGAGGCCTACGAGCGCTTCCTCGAACACTCGAAGACGACGCACCCGCTCGGCCGCGTCGGCGCGGCCCGCGAGGTCGCCGAACTCATCCTCTTCCTCGCCTCCGACCGCGCCTCGTGGATCACCGGCGCGACCTACTCGATTGACGGCGGCCGCGCCCAGACCTGCGCCCGGTAAGGCAGTAGACAGTAGTCAGTAGACAGTAGTCAATAGTCAGTAGCGCTTCGCGTGATTGATGCTGACGCCGACACCCTAACGACTCGATACCGAAGGTCTTCCTACTGACTACTGACTACTGTCTACTGTCTACTTCCTCCTATGCTTTTCTTCTACCTCCTCGCGGCGCTCGTCCTGTTGCAGAGCCTCGTCTCGTTGCGGGGCGGGGTGCGCTACCTCGCCTTCTTCCGGCGGGAGTTGGGCGCGCGCCGCAAGATGTTCATGCCGCCCGCGACGGTCTTCGTGCCGTGCCGCGGCATCGATCAGGGGTTGCGCGAGAACTTCCGCGCGCTCTTCGCGCAGCACTACCCGGCCTACGAGTTGATCTTCGTCTCCGACCGCGCCGACGACCCCGCGCTGGCCGTGGCCGAGGGCGTGCGCCGCGAGGCGGCCGGCGAGACGGTGGCGCGCGCCCGCACGGTCGTCGCCGGGCCGGCCGAGGCGTGCGGGCAGAAGGTGCATAACCTGCGCGTCGCCGCCGGCGAGGCCGACCCCGCGAGCGAGGTCTTCGTCTTCGTGGACACGGACGCGCGGCCGGGGCCCAACTGGCTGCGCGCGCTCGTCGCGCCTCTGGCCGACGAGCGGGTCGGCGCGGCGAGCGGCTACCGCTGGTTCGTGCCCGTGCGCGGCGGGCTGGCCTCGCACCTGCGCGCCGTGTGGAACGCTTCGATTGCCTCGGCGCTCGGCGCGGACAGGAGGCGCAACTTCTGCTGGGGCGGCTCGACGGCCGTCCGCCGCGAGACGTTCGAGCGGCTGGCCGTCGCCGAGCGCTGGCGCGGCGCGCTCTCGGACGACTTCGCGCTGACGCGGGCGCTGCGCGAGGCGGGCCTCCCCGTGCGCTTCGTGCCGGCCTGCCTGACGCCCTCGCTCGAAGACTGCCGGCTCGGCGGCCTGCTGGAGTTCACGACGCGGCAGCTCAGGATCACCCGCGTCTACGCGCCCGCGCTGTGGCGCGTCGTCCTCGTCTCGAACCTGCTCTTCGTCCTCGTCTTCTTCGGCGGCCTCGCGCTCGCCGCCGCGCGCGCCGCGCTGGGGCTGAGCTTCGCGTGGCCGCTGGCAGTGGTCTGCGCCGTCTTCCTGCTCGGCGTGTGGAAGTCTTTCTTCCGGCTGCGGGCCGTGGCGCTCGTGCTCGAAGACTACCACGCGGAGTTGCGCGCGGGGCTGTGGGCGCACCTCGCGCTGTGGCCCGCGACGGCGGCGCTCTTCCTCTACAACGCCGTGGCCGCCGGCCTCTCGCGCCGGATAGAGTGGCGCGGCATCGGCTACGAATTGAAATCGCCGACCGAAACTGTCATCATCCGCGAAGAAAAAGTTTCGGGTTCCGGGTCGCGGGTTTCGAGCTGAGACGACCCCGGGCCGAACCTTTCGAGCTCAAGCACGCGAACCCGAAGCCCGCGACCCGCAGCCGACCGCTGATGCCTAACCGCGCCGCCCAACTCTACCAACTGATCCGCTCGACGAAGCGCGAGCGGGCGCTCGGCACGGTCATCTTCTTCGTCACGTCGCGGTGCAACGCGAAGTGCGAGACCTGCTTCTACCACGAGGAGCTGAACCGGCCGGGCGACCTCTCCTTCGAGGAGATCGAGCGCGTCTCGCGGACGATGCCCGCCGTCACAGACCTCTGGCTCTCGGGCGGCGAGCCGACTCTGCGCCACGACGCCTCCGAGATCATCCAACTCTTCGTCACCAACAACGGCGTCCGCCGCGTCATCATCCCGACCAACGGCCTGCTCAAGTCGCGCACCCGCGAGATCGTCGGCCGCGCGCTCGGCGACAACCCGGAGCTTCACCTCTACCTCAACGTCGCGCTCGACGGCTACGGCGAGACGCACGACCGCGTGCGCGGCGTGCCCGGCAACTGGGGGCGCACGCTCGACTGCCTGCGCGCCCTCTACCCGCTCAAAGACCTCTACGCCGAACGCTTCCGCCTCAACGTCAACACGGTCGTCTGCGCCGAGAACTACGCCGAGGTCGGGCGACTCGCCGACTTCCTCTGGGAGAACTTCCGCCTCGACGGCCACTACTTCAACATCATCCGCGGCGAGGCGAAGGCCGGCGACTCCATCAAGCGGGTGCCCGGGGAGGTGCTGCCCGGCCTCTACGCCTCGGCCGCCGCGCTGACCGAGCGCTACGCCGGGCGCATGTTCGCCGCCGCCGACGCGGCCGCGCGCTTCGTCAAGTCGGTCGCCTACGTCGGCGCCATCACGACGCACTACCGCGCGCAACGCGCCAACTTCGCCGGCCCCGACGCGTGGCCCTTCCCCTGCACGGCCGGCGAGACGACCGCCGTCATCGACTACGACGGCGGCGTTCGCGCCTGCGAGCTGCGCGAGCGCTTCGCGTCGCTCAGGGACTACGGCTGCGACTTCGGCCGGCTGTGGGCCGACGCCGCGCGCGGCGGGGAGCTGGCGGCCATCGGCGGCGGGGAAAGTTGCTGGTGCACGCACGTCTGCTTCATCCACGACTCGATGCGCCACTCGCGACGCGCCCTCCTGTGGGAGGTTCCGAAGAACTACCTGACGCGCGGGAGTTGGTGAGGCGGCGAACCGGCGGGGGCCGCCGAGCGTTTATCTGGTTGAGGCCGCGCAAGGCCGCCCGTAATCTGTCTGAGTGAGGTGGCTTCAGGATGAACTTCTTCAAAATCTTAATCGCGCTCGTCGCGCTCTTCCTCATCGCCGTCGGCGCGTTCGCCGTCTTCGGCCTCGTCGCCGCGATCTTCAAATATCTGATCTTCTTCGGCGTCATCTTCCTCGTCGGCGCGGTCGCCTACAAGGCGCTGAAGGGCGACGGCCGCGGCCACGAGTACCAGCTCGGCAACGACCCCGAGTCCGATCTGGCGCGCGCCGACCGCCTCCTCGAAGAGATGCGGCGCAAGCAGTTGACGAAGTGAGGCGGGCGCCGGGCGAGAGCGAGATGACTTCGCCCGGCGCCCACGGAGGTCGAGTGGCCGAAGACCCGAAGGAGCAGCAGGAGACGACGCGGCGCAGCAGCATGGCCTACGCGGCCGGGCTGGCGATTTTCTTCTCCGTCCTCTCCTTCATGGGCGTCGGCTGGGCGCTCGACCGCTGGCTCGGGACGGGCTGGCTGATGGTCGCCGGCATCGTCCTCGGCTCGGTCGTCGGCTTCTACGAGTTCATCCGCATCATGTCGCGGATCAAGTGACGACGGTGCTCGACAGCGGCCGCGGGGCGCGTGTAGAATCGTCCGTTCCGTAATGAGCGAGATCGCGGACAGTGGCGCGGGGGGGCTGCCGGAGGCCGGGGGCGAAGACCCGCGGGCGATGGAGCGCCGCATCTTCCGCCTGATGTGCGCGTCGGCGGCGCTGGCGGTCTTGGCGGCCGCGCCCCTCGCCCCGTGGCGCGTGACGGCGGGGCTGCTCTTAGGCGGCGCTCTCTCGCTCCTGAACCACCACTGGCTGCGAACCTCGGTGGAGGCCGTCTTCGGGGCGACGCCGCCGGGCGGCCGGCCGAGGCTCAAGGCGTCGCGCTACATCCTGCGCTACTTCGTCGTCGCCGCCGCGGTCGCCGCCGCCTACAACTTGAATCTGGTCTCGCTGGCCGCCACGTTCGCCGGCCTCTGCTCGTTCGTGCCGGCGTCGCTCGCGGAAGGGCTCAGGCAGTTATACTTCGCCATCGCGCGTCGGGAGGAAACTTAAAAGCGATGTTCCTGTTCGAAGACACGAAGGCCGGGGTCGAGGCGACGGGCGGGCACACCTCGGCGGCCGCCGAGCACACGGCCGAGGCGGGCGGGCACCACACGCCGCTCATCGTCGAGTTCCTGAACCGGCAGTTCGGCGAGCCGGTGCACGAGTTTCAGATGCACTACACGAAGCCGCTGTGGGACAAGTTCTTCGGCTACTTCGGGACGACGGCCGAGAACGTCTTCGGCGCGTACACGGCCGAGAACGCGATCCCGTGGTACACGGTGATGTTCGTCCTCGCGGCCCTCTTCTCGCTGGCGCTCGTCTGGATCCTCAAGCCGGGCAGGCTCTCGGAGGACGCGCCGCCCGACAGCCAGTTGACGCTCGAAGCCGGGGTGCTGGCGATGCGCAACCTGCTCGTCGATAACGTCGGCCCGCACGGCCTGAAGTATTTCCCGGTCGTCGCCACCTTCGGCATCCTGATCCTCGTCTCGAACCTGATGGGGCTCGTGCCGGGTCTGATGTCGCCGACGGCCTCGACCTCCGTGACGTTCGCCCTCGGCATCACCTCGTTCGTCTACTACAACGCCATCGGGATTAAGGAGAACGGGCTGGCCGGCCACCTGCGCCACTTCGCGGGGCCGATCCCGTGGCTCGCCTTTCTGATGTTCCCCATCGAGCTGATCAGCAACCTCGTGCGGCCGCTCTCGCTCGGCGTCCGGCTCTTCGGGAACCTCTTCGGCGACGAGCAGATTCTCGGCACCATCTTCGGCATCTTCAACTGGCTGCTGCCGATCTTCATCATGCCGCTGAGCGTCTTCGTCGCCTTCATGCAGACGTTCATCTTCGTGCTGCTCTCGATCATCTACATCAGCGAGGTGACGCACCACCCGCACGAAGAGGGGCACGGCGAGCACGCGCACGGCCACGCCGAGGGCGGCATCGTCAGCGCCCCGGCCCACTGAGCGGTTCTTTAAATTTTCATACGCGCGCCATCAAGGAGCGTTTTGGGGCGCGGCCGCCTCGGGCGGCGGGTGCAACGGCGCACGCGCACGTCGGGCCGCACGGGAAACAGGTTCGGACTCGGGAGGGACTGGGGCGGGCTGAGGCTTCGCGCGCGGGGCGCGGCCGAGGCGGACGCCGGTCATCGCTTTCGCGGTTTGAAAGCCGTGAGTGCCGACACCGCCGGAGCGCCGTTGTAAGAGGGGCGGCGGATACCGGGTGGAGGCGAAATCATACGGGGCGCGCCGCGGCGCGGGTCTGACGCGACAGCAGCCGCGGCCCCGGCTCTTTCGTCAGAGTCCGAGAGGGTGAGCAGGAGGAAACCATGCATAAGTTGAGAATGGCCTTCTTCGCCGTGGTCGGCGTGCTGATGTCGGCGGCCCCGGCGCTGGCGCAGGCCGGGTCGGTCGCGGCCGACAACGAGCAGTCGGTGCTGAAGTACAGCAAGATCGCGGCGGGCTTCGGCTTCGCCATCGCGGCGGCGCTGGCCGCCATCGGCCAGTCGCGCGTCGCGGCGGCGGCGGCCGAGGGCGTGGCCCGCAACCCCGGCGCGGGCGCGCGCATCCAGACGCTGATGATCCTCGGCCTCGTCTTCATCGAGACGCTGGTGCTCTTCACGTTCGTCATCGTCTTCGTGAAGCTCCCGTAACCGGGCCGGACACAGAGACACACGCGAGCGGGCGCGATTCGTCAGAGTCGCGCCCGCTTTTTTTAAGAACAGAACCGGGCGGGTCTCAAGCCACCTCGGCGTGAACTGCGACCCTCCCGCTACCGCCCGCGGTTCTGTTTCGCTTCGTGGGCGGCGCGGAGGATGGGGTCGATGGTGGGGGCGAAGGGCGGGGCGTAGGCGAGGTCGAGCGCCTCGACTTCTTCCACCTTGAGGCCGGCGTGCAGCGCGGCGGCGTAAACGTCCATCCGGTGCGCGACGCCCTCGCGGCCGACCATCTGCGCGCCGAGCAGGCGGCCGCGGCGGTCTGCGACGAGCCGCGTGAAAATCTTCGACCCGCCTTCGTAGTAGCCGGCGCGCGAGGCGGCCTCGCTCTCAGACTCCTCGGCGTCGAAGCCCGCGGCCCGCGCCTCCGCGAGCGAGAGGCCCGTGCGCGCCACCTCCAGACCGAAGACCTTGACGGCCGTCGTCCCGACGACGCCCGCGTAGCGCTCGCCGCCAACCCCGCCGCCCGCGGCGTTCGCGCCCGCCACCCAGCCCTGCCTCACGGCCGGCTGGCCGAGCGGGTGCCACACGCGACGGCCCGAGACGCGGTGCAAGACCTCGCAGCAGTCGCCCGCCGCGTAGACGCCGGCCGCGCTCGTCCGCTGCCACTCGTCGGTCACGACGGCCCCGCTCTCGCCCGTCTCCAGCCCCGCGCCCGCGGCCAGCGCGACCTCGGGCCGCGTGCCCACGCCGACCAGCACCACGTCGGCCTCGAAGGCCCGGCCCGCGTCGGTCAACACGCGCGCGACGCGGCCGCGCGCGCCCTCGAACGCCGCGGCCCGCTCGCCGAAGAAGAGCTCGACGCCGCGCGCGCGCATCTCATCCGCGACCAGCGCGCCCGCCCGCCCGCCGACCGCGCCCATCACCTCCGCGGAGGATTCGACGAGCGTCGTGCGCAGGCCGCGCTCGCGGAAGGCTTCGGCCATCTCCAGCCCGATGTAGCCCGCGCCGACGACGACGGCCGCGCGCGGCCGCGCCTCGCCCATGAAGCGCAGGAGCCTGCGCCCGTCGCGCAGGTGGCGCAGCGTGAAGACGCCTTCGAGGTCGCGCCCCGGCATCGGGGGGCACACGGCCCGCGCGCCCGTGGCGAGGACGAGCGCCGTGTAACCGACCTCGCGCTCCTCGCCGCCTTCCGCGTAGCGCAGGACGGACTTGGCCGGGAGGATTTCCAGCGCCTCGCCGCGCAGGCGGAGGTCTATGTCGTGCTTCTCGCGGAAGAACTCGGGGGCGCGCGCCACGAGCCGTTCGGGCGAGGCGATGCGGCCGCCGACGACGTAAGGCAGCCCGCACGCGCCGTAGGAGGCGTCGCCCGTGCGTTCGAGCACGGTGATGCTCAAGTCCGGCGCTCTCCGCCGCGCCTCCATCGCCGCCGCCAGCCCCGCGGCCACCCCGCCGACCACGACCAGATGCTCTTTGCCCACAGCGACACGGCCCGCCTCCCGAGGGATGAGATAGCCGTGAGAGCGTACCCAAAGAGCGGGGAAAGGGCAAAAGGGAATCGGGGTGGGCGCGCAGGGCGAAGATGTTGACGTGGCCGGCCGGGGCGGAAAGGCGTCTGTATTGCGTGTTTAGAAACCAGTGTGATACGCTCACTCAACTCTTAAAGAGACGGCGAGGCGGAAACCTAGTCGATGAAAACGTGCCCGGCATGCGGTAAGGAGTACGAGGACGCCAACACGCTGTGCCCCGCGGACGGCGCGGTGTTGAAGAAGTCCGAGGGCGACGACCCGCTGGTCGGGCAGGTGCTCGCCGGCAAGTACCGCATCGAGGAGAAGATCGACGAGGGCGGGATGGGCTGCGTCTACCGCGCCACCCACGTCCTGATGGAGAAGACCGTCGCCGTCAAGGTGCTCCACCCGGCGCTGGCCGCCGACGAGAAGATCGTCGCCCGCTTCACGCGCGAGGCCAAGGCCGCCTCGCGCATCTCGCACCCGCACGCCATCGTCGTCACCGACTTCGGCGAGTCCGAGCAGGGCGTCGTCTACCTCGTCATGGAGTACCTGCGCGGCCGCACGCTCAAGGAGGTCGTCCGCACCGAGGGGCCGATGCCGCTCGCGCGCGTCTCCGAGATCGTCCGGCAGGTCTCGGGCGCGCTCGACGCCGCGCACGAGCAGGGCGTCGTCCACCGCGACCTCAAGAGCGACAACATCATGCTCGAAGAGACCGCGGGCGGCGACTGGGCGAAGGTGCTCGACTTCGGCATCGCCAAGATTCAGGAGGAGACCGGCAAGACCGACCCGGGCCTCACCGCGCCCAACCTCATCATCGGCACCCCGCAGTACATGTCGCCCGAGCAGTGCGGGCAGGCCTCGGCCATCGACCAGCGCTCGGACATCTACTCCTTCGGCATCATCCTCTACGAGATGCTCGCCGGCCACGTCCCCTTCACGGGCGAGTCGCCGACGGCCATCATGATGAAGCACATTCAGGAGCCGCCGCCCTCGATCCTCGAAGAGCGGCCCGACCTTCCCGCGGGCGTCGGCCGCGTCGTCGCGCGCGCCCTCGCCAAGCGCCCCGAAGACCGCTTCCAGCGCGCCTCGGAACTGCCCGACGCGCTCGCGCTGGCGGCCGCCGAGGAGGCGGTCGAAGTGCCCGTCCCCGTCGCGGCCTCTGACACCAACCGCATCGTCGTCCCGACCGCGCCGAACGAGCCGCCGCGCACCACGACCGTCGTCGACGACGAGGCGACCGTCGTCAGCGCCGAGATGTCGCGGACGCCGACCGACGAGCGGTTGCCGCCGCCGGTCGCGCCCGTCCCCGCGGCGGACTTCAACCCGTGGCGCATCGCGCTGCCGGCCATCGCCGCGCTCGCCGTCGTCTTCGCGGTCTTCTTCGCCTACCAGCGGCTCGGCGCGTCGAACGAGCCGGCGCAGCCGCCGCTCAACGCCGACCCCAACAGCCAGCCCGCGCAGCCCGTCGCGCCGCCGTCCGGGCAGGCCGAGACCAACCTCGCGCCCGCCTCGACGCCGACGCCAACGTCACCGACCACGCCCGGCGACGCGCCGCTGACGACGGCCGACCCCGGCTCGTTCCAGACCGAGGGGTCGGCCTCGCCCACGCCCGCGGCCTCGCCGCAGGGCCGCGCGGGCGGCGAGAACGCCAACCAGCGGCCGCGCGACGAGGCGACGCCCGAAGAGGGCGGCGAGGAGGAAGAGGAAGAGGAGCCGGAGCCGGAGCCGACTCCGCGCACGCGCCGCACCCCGAACGCCAACGTCACCGTCCCGACCGGCGAGCCGCCGCCCCCGCCCCGGCCCCGCCCCGAGTCCAGCCCCGCCGAGCAACTCGGCGACCCCGAGCCCCCGGCCGTGCCGTCTCGCTAGGCCAGTTTCGCCCGCCGGTTTCCCGGCGCACCTACACCCCGCCGATTTCCCGGCCTTCACGCGGGTTAAACGCTAAGTCCAAGCTACATAATGATTTTGCGACGCCGCGGGGCGGGGGCGCGACACCTTCCGGCGGGGCCGCACGCGGGTGGGCGAGGGGCGGGCCTTACCTGCTGTCGCCGCCAGCGTGCCGCGCGACCGCTTGGCGCAGGAGTCCGAGCAGCACGTCTTCGTCCTCAATCTCCGGTTCGACGTGGACGACGTGGCAGGGCAGCGCGAAGGACAGCCCGCGGAGCTTGACCGCGTCCTTCGCCGTCGTCAGCAGTCGGCGCGCGCCCCGCCCGGCGGCTTCGCGCGAGAGCGCGTCGAGGTCTGACTGTTTGTAGGCGTGGTGGTCTGGAAAGGCCCGCGTGTGAACCGGCTCAAGGCCGTCGCCGCGCAGGTGCGCGAAGAAGGCGCGCGGGTTGCCGATGGCGCAGAAGGCGGCGCAGGCGTCGTCGTCACCGCAGCCTTCGTGCCCATCAGGTTCCGGCGCCGGGGCGAGCGGGCGCACGGCGCTCGTCCTGAGCCGCGAGGTGAGGACGGGGGCGCGCCCTCCGGTCAGGCGTGCGGCCTCGGCGCGTAAGTGTTCGAGGTCTGCGGCGAGGTCGGCGCGCGTGATGACGACGCAGCCGGCGCGCGCGAGGCCCTCGCGCGGCTCGCGCAGGCGGCCGGACGGCAGGAGTCGCCCGCCGCCCCACGGGTCGGTCGCGTCGAGCGTCACCACGTCGAGCTCGCGCGCGAGCCGCAGGTGTTGGAAGCCGTCGTCGAGGACGAAGGCGTCGGAGCCCAGCACCTCGACGGCCCAGCGCGCGGCCGCGACGCGGTCGGCGTCGCTGACGACCGAGGCCGCGCCCAGCAGTTGCTCGGCCAGCAGCCGCGGCTCGTCGCCGCCCTCGCGCGCCTCCGCGAGCAGTCGGGCGCCGTCGGAGACGACCACGCGCTTCCGCTCGTTGGCCCGCCCGTAGCCGCGCGTCAGCACGCAGACGCGCCGCCCCTCCGCGGCCAGCGCGCGCGCCACCCACCCGACCAGAGGCGTCTTGCCCGTCCCCCCGGCCGTCAGGTTGCCGACGCTGACGACGGGCACGCCGGCCCCCCGCGCGGCGAGCGCGCCCGAGCGGTAGAGCGCCAGCCGCGCGCGCACGAGCGCGCCGTACAGTGCCGTCAGCGGTGTGAGCGCGAGAGACATAAAAGAGGGCTCCGGGTGCCGGGCTCCGGGCTCCGGGTTATCACGTTTCAGACTTCGTGTGTCGGGACGTGCAAGTCGTCTTTCCGGCGCCCGACGCCCGACGCCCGATAGCCGACAACCGGCACCCCTTCGATGATCGGGGCGAGCAGGCGGACGGTGCGCGCCGTCGCGCCGCGGTTCTGTTCGAGGAGGGCGCGGGCGCGCTCGCCGGTGCGCCGCCGCCTCGGCCCGTCGGCCAAGAGGTCTTTGAGGGCGCGGGCCAGCGCCCCGGCCGCTGCGTCTTCGTTTTCGGTTTCGGGGAGTTGCACGAGCGCGCCGTGGCGGACGAACTCGCCGACGATCTGCCTGAAGTTGAAGGTGTGCGGGCCGGTGACGACGCAGCGCGCGTCGAGCGCGGGCTCCAGCACGTTATGCCCGCCGACGCGCGCGATGCTGCCGCCGACGAAGACGAGGTCGGCAAAGGGGTAGGCCGCGCGCAGCTCGCCGATGCTGTCGAGCAGCACGGCGTCGGCCGCCGCGTCCGTCTCGCGCGGCGGCGCGCCGCGTCGCGCCCAGCCGAGGCCCGACGCCGCCAAAAGCGAGGCGACCTCCTCGAACCTTTCGGGGTGGCGCGGCGCGACGAGCAGCCGCGGGCGGGTCGCGCCGCCGCCGGCGAGACGTTCGAGGGCCGCGAGCAGGACGCGCTCCTCGGGCGCGTGCGTGCTGGCGGCGACGACGAGCGGCCGCCGGCCGTCGAAGCCGAACCTTTGCCGCAGCTCCCCGGTCAGCGGGTGCGCGCCGCCGGCTTCGAGGTCGAACTTGACGTTGCCGGAGACTTCGACGAGCGCGGGCGCGAGGCCGAGCGCGACGAGGCGCGCGGCGTCGGCCTCGGTCTGCGCGACGGCGAGCGAGAGGTCTCGGACGACGCGGCGGATGAAGAATCCGATGAGCCGGTAGCGGCGGAAGGACTTCTCGGAGACGCGGCCGTTGACGAGGGCGACGGGCACGGCGCGCCTGCGGCACTCGCGCAGGAAGCGCGGCCACAGCTCGGTCTCCATCACCAGCACCGCCGAGGGGTTGATTGCGCGCAGCGCGCGGCGCACGCTCCACGCCCAGTCGAAGGGGAAGTAGAAGACGAGGGCGGCGCGGCCCCGGAACGCCTCGCGCGCGACGCGCTGGCCGGTCAGCGTCGTGGTCGAGACGACGAGGGCGTGGCGCGGGAACTCGGCCAGCAGCGCGTCGAAGAGCGGGCGGGCCGCCTGCGTCTCGCCGACCGAGACGCAGTGGAGCCAGAGTACCGGCCGCCCCCCCGCGTCGAAGCGCGGCAGCCCCCCGGCGCGCTCGGCCAGCCCCGCCGCGTACTTGCCGTGCCGCAGCGCGTCGAGCGCGAAGCGCGGCAGCAGCGCCAGCACGCCGAGGCCGAGGAGGAGGCTGTAAAGGAAGTACATGGGTTCAAGGTTCAAGGTTCAAGGTTCAAAGCTCAAAGTCGGCGCTTCGGAACCTTGAACCTTGAACCTTGAACTTTGAACCGCCGCCTACTTCGCGCGCTCGATGTAGCGGCCCTCGATGGGGTCAACGCGGATGCGGTCGCCCTCGTTGATGAAGGGCGGGACGGAGATGGTGACGCCGTTCTCCAGCACGGCCGGCTTGTTGACGTTCGAGACGGTCGCGCCCTTGACGGTCGGCTCCGTGCTCGTCACGGTCAGGATCATCGACGGCGGGAGGTCGATGCCGATGGGCGCGCCCTCGTAGTACTCGGCCTGAATCTTCATGCCGGGCGTGAGCCACTGCGCCATGCCGCCGAGGTCTTCGTCCGAGAGGGCCGTCTGCTCGTAGTTCTCCGTGTTCATGAAGTGGTGGTGGGTGCCGTCGGAGTACATGTACTCCATCTCGTGCTGTTCGAGGACGGCGCGCTCGACCGTGTCGGCCGAGCGGAAGCGGTGCTCGAAGGACGAACCCGAGCGCAGGTTGCGCAGCTTCGTCTGCATCATCGCGCGGAGGTTGCCGGGCGTGTGGTGGCGCGCGTCGAGCACCTTGCACGGCTCGCCCTCGAAGACGATGACCATGCCCTTCCTGATTTGCGTCGCGGGAATTGCCATGTAAAGACTCCAGCTCCGTGTCCGATAGAATTTTGCGGTCTGCTTCGCGTGCCGAAAGGCGGCGCGCGCCCCACAGGGAGAGGCCGCCGCGCCCTTCGCAAACTGCGTAGTCTAGCGAGCCGCCGCGCGCTTTGTCCAGCGGCGGCCGGCGCTAAAGGGGCGGCGGCGGGGTCGGGGCGCGGCCGGGCGCGGGGCTAGACGAACGCCGAGTCCTTCGACGGGTCAGAGCCGCCATCCAGCTTGAAGAAGACGCGCAGCGTCACCTGATATTCGAGCCGGCCCTGTTGCAGCCCGCCGCGCATCTCCTCGACGACGAACCACGAAAGCTCGCGCAGGGTCTGGCGCGCGCGCCCCACGGCGACCTCGATGGCGTGGCTGAAACTCTGGTCGGACGTGCCGACGATCTCGACGCCCTTGAAGACGTTTTCGCCCATGCGAATCCTCCGCGTCTGAAGTTCAGAACCGAAATCTGAGACGGTAGATGTTTGGTGTTGAAGCCGTGCGGAACCTAGCACGCGCGCGGGGGCGAGTCAAGACGTTCTGCCGCGACGATCCCGCGGACGGAAATACGCGGGCGCGGACGAAAAAGAGCGGGCTGACAACCGAGAGACACCGGAGGGATTGGTGTTTCTCGTCTGCCAGCCCGCTCTTCTCGGAGGAGCCCACCTTCCTGAGCGAATAAACGACGGGCGGGCGAAGAAGTTCCGAAGAAAATTTCGGCGTGGGAAAGTTTTACAAGCCGGCGTCGTCGGCCTTCACGCGGCGCGCGCGCGCAGCGTCCGGCGCTGGCGCGCGACGTGGTCGAGCCACTGCTGCGCCTCGCGGTAGAAGGGGAAGCGCTGCTCCTCGGCGCGGAAGGCTTTGGTGTGGTAGTAGCGCCGGCCGTTGATGAGGCGGGCCGGGTGTTTGATGTGCAGCATCTCGTGGTAGAGGATGTACTCGACGAACCACTCGGGCACGTCCTCGCTGTCGAGCGTCTTGCTGATGACGATGGTGTCGTGCGCGCCGTCGTGGTGGCCGAGGATGGTGCGCGTGCGCCGGCGCGACCACGTCAGCGTCGGCCGCTCCAGCGCGCCCTCGAAGTAGCGCTGGTTCAAACGGCGGAACATCCGTTCGAGATCGTAGACGCGCCCCTGCGCCGTGGAGATGAGCTTGCGCCCGCGCTGTCGGCGCGCGAGGTCGGAGGCGCGCAAGACCTCGGGCGCGCAGGCGTAGTCGCGGTAGACCTTCTCGTAGAAGGGCGGCGTCTTGCGCCTGAGCAGCTTGGCGACGAGGATGAAGGCGAGCGCGCGGTGGACGTTCAGGGGCGCGTCCCGGAAGATGTCCGAGAGGCGGACGTAGACGCGGCCCGAGCGCACGCGGATCGTGTGGTTGAGGCCGGCGTAAGGATAGTAGCGCGCGTCCACTTCGGGCGCGGCGCGCCGGGGCGCGAGCTGCCGGAAGGCTTCGAGGAAAAGGGTGCCGAGCAGTGGTTGTGAGTCGGGCATCTGGCGTCTAAACCCCTGCGAAAGTCTGGCCGCGTTTTCGGGTCGGAAAGCTACCGAAAGAGTCGCGCTGCCTCGGCGCCGGAGACGAAGTTTACACGGAGACAGGAGCCCCGATATTAAGGGGCTCCCGGCCGGGGCGTCAAACGGGAGTTTCCGGCGCGCCGCTAAGCCTTTTGCCTGCCGCTAAATGGGCGCCGGCCGCGGCGGGCGGGCGTTTCAAAGACCAAAATCGCCCCGGCTCAATTCTTTTGGCTGCAACGGTTTAAGTCCGTCGGCGTGAAGGCGAGGCTGAGGCGCGGGCGTAAAGCTAGCCGTGTCTTTGAATTATCCGGCCGGCGGGGGCGGCGCCGGGCCGGGTCTGGGCCGGCGGGGCGCCGGTTTGCCCCGTTTTTCTCTCTTCCGTTATACTCCGAAGGGGGCCTCCGGGCGGGGCCGCGCGGGCCGCGGGAAATAAAAACTTGACAGGGCGCGGCGGCCGCCGTTAACAATGTTAAGATTGCGGCCGCGCCCCCCGCGCGCACCCGCGCAAGCCCCCGTTGCCCCGCACGCCTTTACTCGCACGATGGCATTTCGCGCTCCGACATTTCCGACGCAGGCCGACTGGACGCCCGACGCGCGCGGGCAGGCCGTGCTCTCGGCCATCATCAAGGAGCACCTGCGGACGGGCGAGCCGGTCGGCTCGCGCACCATCGCCGAGAGCTTCGCGGGCGGCGCGGGCTGGAGCCCCGCGACCATCCGCAACGTGATGGCCGAACTCGAAGAGCACGGCCTCGTCGAGCAGCCGCACACCTCGGCGGGCCGCGTCCCGACCGACATGGGCTACCGCTTCTACGTGGATCACATGGTCGGCGACGCGCGCGTCTCGCGGGCCGACATGTCGGCCATCGACCGCACGCTCGGCCTCGCCGGCGGCGACGCCCCCGCGCAGCCCGGCCGGCTGATGGAGAAGGTCTCGCACCTGCTCTCGGAGCTCTCGACGAACGTCGGCATCGTCGTCTCGCCGCCGGTGGCCGACAGCCGGCTCGAACACATCGAGTTCCTGCAACTCGCCGACGGCCGCGTCCTCGTCGTCCTCGTCTTCGCGTCGAGCGTCGTGCAGAACAAGATCATCCGCGTGGACGAGCCCCTGACGCAGGGCGAACTCGAACAGGCGGCGCGCTACCTCAACACCGAGTTCAGCGGCAAGAGCCTGCAGGCCATCCGCGCCGAGGTCATCGCCATGATGCGCGAGGAGAAGGCGCTCTACGACCGCCTGCTGAGGAACGCCGTGCTGCTCTTCGAGCGGAGCGTCGGCGCCGACGGGGAGGGCGAGACGGGCGACGTGTACATCGACGGCGCGTCGAACATTCTGGCCAAGCCGGACTTCGCGGACGTGGAGCGCCTGCGCGAACTGTTCCGCACCTTCGAGGCCAAGTCGCGCCTCGTCAAAATCCTCAACGAGTGCATCGCGCGCGAGCCGGCCTTCGGCGATGTGCACGTCGTCATCGGCCGCGAGCACAGCGCGCCTTCGATGCAGTCGTGCGCGCTCATCACCGCGCCGTACCGGCTCGGCGAGGGCGGCGTGGCCGGCACGCTCGGCGTCGTCGGCCCGATGCGCATCGAGTACGCGCGCACCATCGCGGTCGTCAACTACATCGCGCGGCTCGTCGAGCGCGTGCTGCGCGAGGAGGCCGGGCGCGCCTGACGCGCGGGCCGGGATCAGTGGTCGGGAAACAAGGGTCGAAGGGATGAATCAGACGGACATGGCAGACAAGGAGAGGCAGCCGCCGAACCGCATCCCCGTGCGCTTCGTCGGAGACGAAGGCGAGGGGGGCGGCGAGCGGCCGGACGGCAGCGCGGGGGGCGAGCTGACGCCCGAGGAGTTGGGGCGGGCCTCCATCTACGAGGACGCCGGCGAGATGGCCCGGCGCATCGACCGCGGCGGCGAGGACGACACCGCGGCGGGGCGCGAGCGGGCCGACGACGCCGACGTGGCCGGCACCATTGACTACAACGAACTGAACGAGAGCCGCGAGGATCGGGACACGACGCCGCCGCAGTCGGGCGAAGACCCGGCGGCCGGAGGCGACGCCGACGCCGAGGCGGGCGAGCGCCAGCGTCAGGCCGGCGCGGCCGACGGGCCTCTGATGGCCGAGCTGCTGGCGACGCGCGCCGAGCTGCGCCGCGTCGAGGCCGGGCTGAAGAAGGCGGCCGACGAGCGGCAGGAGCTGCTCGACAAGCTGGCGCGCCGGCAGGCCGACTTCGACAACTTCCGCAAGCGCACCGAGCGCGAGCGGAAGGACACCTACAACAACGCGCTCGGCGACGTGGTCGCCCGCCTGCTGCCCGTCGTCGATAACCTCCAGCGCGCGCTCGACACCGAGCGCACGCGGGAGGCGGCCGGGTCGGCCGAGCTGAGCCACTTCCTGCGCGGCGTCGAGCTGATCGGCAAGCAGCTCGACGGCGTGCTCGAAGCCCTCGGCGTCGAGGCCGTCCCCGCGGTCGGGCACCCCTTCGACCCGCACGTCCACGAGGCCGTCGCCACCGCGGAGACGGACAGGTTCGAGGCCGACACGGTGATGGAGGAGATGCGCCGCGGCTACCGCCTCGGCGACAAGCTCCTCCGCCCCGCGATGGTCAAGGTCGCCAAACAGTAGACGCCGTCAACCGTAAATCGTGAATCGTAAACCCGAGGGGGCGCGCGCCGCCCGGCTTACGATTCACCGCTCGGCCTGAGCGACACCCGACCACGATTTACGATTCACGATTCACGATTCACGGTACTTAAAGCTATGGGCAAAGTTGTCGGGATTGATCTGGGCACGACGAACTGCTGCGTCGCGGTGCTCGAAGGCGGCGCGGTGCAGATCGTGCCGAACAAGGAAGGCGGGCGGACGACGCCGACGGTGGTCGGCTTCACGGACAAGGGCGAGCGCCTCGTCGGGCAGATCGCCAAGCGGCAGGCCGTGACGAACGCCGCCAACACCGTCCACGCCGTCAAGCGCCTCATCGGCCGCAAGTACGACGAGGAGGAGGTGGCGCGCTCGCGCGAGACCGCGCCCTTCGAGATCACGGCGGCCGCCAACGGCGACGCGCGCATTCAGGTGCAGGGGCGCGTCTACAGCCCGCAGGAGATTTCCGGCATCGTCCTCCAGCGCCTCAAGGCCGCGGCCGAAGACTTCCTCGGCGAGTCGGTCACCGACGCCATCATCACCGTCCCGGCCTACTTCGACGACGCGCAGCGGCAGGCCACCAAAGACGCCGGCAAGATCGCGGGCCTGCGCGTCGAGCGCATCATCAACGAGCCGACGGCCGCCGCCCTCGCCTACGGGCTGGGGCGCGAGGGCTCCGAGCGCATCGCCGTCTACGACCTCGGCGGCGGCACCTTCGACGTCTCCATCCTCGAAATCAACGACGGCGTCTACGAAGTCCTCTCCACCTCGGGCAACACCTTCCTCGGCGGCGAGGACTTCGACGAGCGCATCATCAACTGGATGGTCGAGCAGTTCCGCGAGGAGACGCAGATAGATTTGCGCAGCGACCGCCTCGCCCTCCAGCGCCTGAAGGAGGCGGCCGAGCGCGCCAAGTGCGACCTCTCCTCGATCAACGAGACGAACATCAACCTGCCGTTCATCGCGGCCGACGCCTCGGGGCCGAAGCACTTCAGCAAAGTCCTGACGCGCGAGGTCTTCGAGAACCTCGTGAGCGACCTCATCGAGAAGACGGTCGAGCCGTGCCAGAAGGCCCTCTGGGACGCCAAGCTCCAGCCCAAAGACATCGACAAGGTGCTGCTCGTCGGCGGGCAGACGCGCTCGCCCATCATCGCGCGCACGGTGCGGGAGATTTTCGGCAAAGACGCCTCGTCCGAGATCAACCCCGACGAGGTGGTGGCGATGGGCGCGGCCATTCAGGGCGGCGTGCTCACGGGCGACGTTAAAGACATCGTGCTGCTCGACGTGCTCCCGCTCTCGCTCGGCCTCGAGACGCGCGGCGGCCTCTTCCACAAGCTCATCGAGCGCAACTCGACCATCCCGCTCCAGCAGGCGCAGACCTTCACGACCGTCGTCGACAACCAGTCGACCGTCGAGATTCACGTCCTTCAGGGCGAGCGCGACATCGCGCGGCACAACCGCTCTCTGGGCAAGTTCGAGCTGGTCGGCATCCCCCCGTCCCCGCGCGGCTCCGCGCAGATCGAGGTCACCTTCGAGGTGGACGCCAACGGCATCCTCAACGTCTCGGCTCTGGACAAGTCGAGCGGGCGCAAGCAGCAGATGAAGGTCACGCCGACCTCGGGCCTCGCGCCCGACGAGATCGAGCGCATGATCGCCGAGGCCGAGCAGTCGGCCGACGCCGACCGCCGCGCCAAGGAGCTGATCGGGCAGCGCACCAAGCTCGACAGCCTCGTCCGCAACACGCAGCGCACCCTGCGCGAGTTCGGCAACTCGCTGACGAGCGAGGAGCGGCAGGCCGCCCAGCACACGCTCCTCGAGTGCGAGGAGCTGGCCAAGTCCGAGGACTTCGACGAGTTGCAGGAGGGGATGCAGAAGGCCGAGCGCCTCGCCGCCCACATCGCCCTCGCCCTCCTCAACCCGGCCGCCGACTCCGGCACGAAGGATCACAACGAGAGGCTGTAAAAGCGGTGGCGGGTGACAACCGGCGGGTGACAAGTTAGAATTTCGTTTTAACTTGTCACCCTTCACTTGTCACCGGTCACTTTTTTTCGAGATGAGCAAACGAGACTATTACGAAGTCCTCGGCGTCGCCAAGGGCGCGACCGAGGCCGAGATCAAGAGCGCCTACCGCAAGCTGGCCGTGCGCTACCACCCGGACAAGAACCCGGGCGACCACGAGGCCGAGGAGAAGTTCAAGGAGGCGGCCGAGGCCTACTCCGTCCTCTCGGACGCCGAGCAGCGCGCGCGCTACGACCGCTTCGGCCACGCCGGCGTCTCCTCCTCGGCCGGGGCCTCGGCGAACTGGGGCGCGGCCGGCTTCGGCGGCATCGAAGACATCCTCGGCGACCTGTTCGGCTTCGGCGACATGTTCGGCGGCCGCGCGGCCGGGGGCCGCCGCACCGCCGCCCAGCGCGGCGCCGACCTCCGCTACGACCTCGAGCTGTCGCTCGAAGAGGCGGCGGCGGGCATGACGGCGCAGTTGCGCATCCCGCGCCTCGAAGCGTGCGAGGCGTGTCAGGGCGCGGGGGCCGCGCCGGGCACGCAGCCCGAGAGCTGCCCCGGCTGCGGCGGCTCCGGTCAGGTGCGTTACCAGCAGGGCTTCTTCTCGGTGGCGCGCACGTGCGGCCAGTGCCGCGGCGCGGGGCGCATCGTCCGCACGCCGTGCGAGGCGTGCAAGGGCGCGGGCCGCGTCGAGCGCGAGAAGCAGATGGAGGTGAAGATTCCGGCGGGCGTCGAGACCGGCTCGCGTCTGCGGCTCGCGGGCGAGGGCGAGGGCGGCACGCAGGGCGGCCCGGCCGGCGACCTCTACGTCGTCATCCACGTCAAGGAGCACGAGGTCTTCGAGCGGCAGGGCCACAACCTCTACGCCTCGGTGCCCGTGACCTTCGCGCAGGCCGCGCTCGGGGCCGAGCTGACGGTGCCGACGCTCGACGGCCAGCAGCCCCTGAAAATCCCCGCCGGCACGCAGACCGGCACGGTCTTCCGCCTCAAGGGGCACGGCATGCCGGCGCTCGGCGGCCGCGGCCGCGGCGACCTCTTCGTCTCCGTCACGCTCGTCACGCCCACCACCCTCACGCGCGACCAGCGCCGCCTGCTCGAACAACTCGCCGAGATCGAGGAGAAAGACCTGAGCGACAAGGGCCTCCTCGACAAAGTGCGCGACATCTTCGGGTAAAAACTGTTAACAACGGAAGCCCGGCCGCGGGGGGCGTCTCAAGGCTCATAACGAATTCGTTATGAGCCTTGAGACGCCCCCCGCGGCCGGGCCTGCGTCTGTCTGCGGCTCGAAACATCTTTGTCCCCGAACCGCAATTTACTGTCCGCTTGTATTGATACGAAACGTCCCCTCGCCGTACAAAACGGGCGGCGGGAGAGTCCCGGCGTGATTGAGGCCGCGGCGGTTTCTCGCGTTTCCCATAGTAGACACGGCATTAAGCGGCGGGCCGCGCCGCGATGGGCGCGGCGGCACGACGCTTGCCAAGTACGAGGGTGCCTGCGAAAGGCGCTTTTCTGGTGGGTCGTTTGAGGGGACAATGATGAGAAGCAAAACAAGCCGCGTGAGTCTGATCGCAATCGTTCTGACGGCGCTCCTTTCCGCCCCGGCTTTGGCCGCGACCGGCGGCGAGGACACCGACACGCGGATGGTTGACGCGACGGTCGTCGAGGTCACGGACGATCACATCTCCGTGATCGCGCGCACCGGCGTCGAGCATGTGATCGCCACGGCCCGGGTCGCCACGAAGGTGACGCGGGAGGGCGAACAGGTCTCACTCAAAGACCTTCGGCAAGGGGACGTCGTGACGGTCGAACTCGACGCGGAGAACCCGCTCAAGTTCGCACGCCACATCAACATCGCGGCGCGCGCCGGCAGCGACGTGGCCTCGGCCACGCCCTGACCTCGGCCCCCGCCGCGCAGACACACTGTCGGCAGTTGCCGCGGCCTCCTTCGTGAGAGCCCCGTAACCGTCGGCATCAAGAGCCGCCCGAGCCCCCCTCGCAAAAGGGGCCGGGCGGTTTTCTTTAGAAGCGCAGAAGTCAGAGCGCAGAATGCGGAATTAAGACCGTGTGGTTTTAATTCCGCATTCTGCGCTCTGACTTCTGCACTTTTATAGTCTGTAGTGGACTTTGCGGCGGAGCGCCTCGTCTTCGACTTCGACGTTCTGGAGGCGTAGGGAGACGTCGGCGTTGAGGTCGAGCCCGGCGCGCTCGCCCGCCAGAAGTTTGACCGTGCCGGCGGCGGCGATCATGGCCGCGTTGTCGGTCGAGAGGTGGCGGGAGGGGAAGTAGACGGGGACGCCGAGGCGCGCGCCCGCCTCGCGCGAAGCCTGCCGCAGGGCCTCGTTGCAGGCCACGCCGCCGGCCACGATGAGCGTGCGGGGCCGGTGCTCCCCGGCCAGCCTTTCGGTCGTGCCGACGAGCGAGCGGATGACCACGTCCTGAAAGCTGGCCGCGAGGTCTTTGATCTGTCGCGAAGGCTCCTCGCCCGCGGCGACGGGCCGGATGCCGGCCTCGCGGACGTGCTTCGAGACGGCGGTCTTCAACCCGCTGAAGCTGAAGTCGGGGCGGCCGTCGCCCATCCGCGGCACGCTGAAGCGGACGGCGCGCGGGTCGCCCTCGCGCGCGAGACGTTCGACGACGGGGCCGCCGGGGTAGCCGAGGCCGAGCATCTTCGCCACCTTGTCGTAAGCCTCGCCCGCCGCGTCGTCGCGCGTGCGCGCCAGCACCTTGTACTTGCCCGGCTCGGGCACGAGGAAGAGGTTGGTGTGGCCGCCCGAGACGATCAGCGCGAAGGCCGGGTACTCGACGGGCGGGTTCTCGAAGACGACCGAGTAGATGTGACCCTCGATGTGGTTGACGCCGACGAGCGGGCGCCCGAGCGCGTAGGCCATCGCCTTCGCGTAGGAGAGGCCGACGAGGAGCGAGCCGACGAGGCCCGGCCCCCGCGTGACGGCGACGCCGTCGATCTCGTCCCGCGCGACGCCGGCGCGCGCGAACGCCTCCTCGACGACCTCCACGATCTTGTCGAGGTGCTCGCGCGAGGCCAGCTCCGGCACGACGCCGCCGAAGCGCCGGTGCGTCTCGATCTGCGACGAGATGACCGACGAGAGCATCTCGCGGCCGTCGCGCACGAGCGCCGCGGCCGTCTCGTCGCACGAGCTTTCGATGCCGAGGACTAACATGCCCCCGATGATAGCGCGGCCTTTGTCGCGGGCGCAAAGAAGTCTAGAATGCCGGGACGCAGTTTCAGCACGCGAGGGGGCGCGGCCGGTTTTTTAATCCTATCGTGAACGACAGAGCGACGAGACGGGTGATCGCGGGGCTGGTCGTCTTCCTCTACGTCCCCTTCCTCTACCACCACGGCTACCAGAAAGCCTTCATCGACCACGGCGACTTCCCGACCATCTACTGGGCGTCGCGCATCACCTACCTTGAGGGGCGCTCGCCCTACGCCGCCGGCGCGTTCGACGAGACGAAGGCGCGGCTCGGCCGCCACCTCTTCCCCTACCTCTACCCGCCGCAGAGCCTGCTGGCCTTCTACCCCTTCTCGCTCGTCGGCTACGGCGCGGCCAAGCTCTCCCTGCTCGTCGCCAACCACGTCTCGTTCCTCGCCTTCCTCTATCTCTTCTTCTTCAGGATCACGGCGCGCGAGCCGGCGGCCGCCTTCCGGGGGCTGGCCGCCGCTTTGGTGTTCGTTTACGTACTGACGTACTATCCCGTCGTTGATAACTTGCTGTGGGGGCAGATCAACCTCGTCGTCCTCGCGCTGCTGTGCCTCTCGTGGCGCGCGCTCAAGGGCGGCGGCCACGCCCTCGCCGTCGCGCTGCCGCTGTCAATCGCCGTCGTCCTGAAGACGTACCCGCTGGCGCTTCTGCCGCTGCTCGTCTTCCGGAAGAGGTACGGCGCGGCGGCCGCCCTCGTGGCGCTGCTGCTGCTCTACACGGCCGCGGCGTGGGCCGTGCTGCCGCGCGAGGCGTGGGGCGACTGGCTGACGCACGTCGCGCCGACCGGCGGCTACGGCCAGAGGCCCTTCAACCTCTTCCTGCCGGTCGCGCCGTGGAACCACAGCCTCAACGGCTTCTGGACTTTCCTGCAGGATCGCAGCCACCAACTGCTGTGGGTGGAGAGCCGGTACGTCGCGCGGCCGCTGGCCTACCTGACGGCCGGGGCGGTCGCCGCCGCCACGCTCGGCCTCTCGTACCTGTGCTCGCGCCGGGGCGACGCGGCGAGGTGGCTCGACTTCGAGTTCTCGCTGTTCCTCCAGATGATGTTTCTGGCCGCCCCGCTCTCGTGGGAGCACCACCTCGTCTACCTCCTGCCGGGGGCGCTGCTGGCGATACACCTCCTGCTGACGGAGAGGCTGCCGCGCGCCGTCACGGTCGCGCTCGTCGCGGCGCTGTGCGTCGCGGCGTGGGACTTCCCGCGCGACGAGATGTTTCACTGGAAGGGGCCGTGGGTGGCGCTCATCCCGGTCAAGTTTTACGCCGCGCTCGGCCTGTGGCTCTTCTCCGCGTGGTGGCTGTGGGCCGCGCCGCGCGGGAGACGGGCGGGCGCGGAGGCCGGCGGCGTCTGAGTCCGGGCCGCGTTTTTTAGGGCGCGCGCCTTTTTCGCCGGGCCGGAGTTTTTGTTAATCTCTACGGCCGGCGCGGGAGTCGGAAGGCGCGGCCGGGGGGCGGAGGCGCGCGGGTGATTTCGGGGGGATGGAAGGCTTGAACACCGTCGACGTGAAGCTGGGCATCGTCTGCCCGATGGCGAACGAGCGCGAGACGGCCGCCCGTTTCGTCGGCGACGTGCTGGCCCGCTGCGAGCCGTGGGGCTTCCGCTCGGTCACCTTCTTCGCCGTGCTCGACCGCGTGAGCAGAGACGGGACGGTGGAACTGCTTCGCGAGCTGGAGCAGACGCAGCCCCGTTTGCGCGTCGTCTGGTCGCCGGAGAACAGGGGCGTCGTGGACGCGTACCTGCGCGGCTACCGCGAGGCGCTCGCCGCCCGGTGCGACTGGGTTCTGGAGATCGACGCCGGCTACAGCCACCAGCCCTCGGACATCCCGCGCTTCTTCGAGAAGATGTCGGAGGGCTACGACGCCGTCTTCGGCAGCCGTTTCTGCGCGGGCGGGCGCATCACGGACAGCTCGCTCAAGCGGCGCGTCATCAGCCGCGGCGGGACTGTCCTGACCAACCTCCTGCTCGGCACGAAGCTGAAGGACATGACGAGCGGCTTCGAGCTGTTCACGGCCGCGGCGCTGCGGCGGGTTCTGGAGCGTGGGATTCACTCGCGCGGCCACTTCTTCCAGACCGAGATCAAGGCGCACTGCCACGGCCTGCGCATCGCCGAGGTGCCGATCCACTACCGCGCCGCCAGCAACAGCGTCAACAACAAGGTGCTCAAGGACGCCTTCAACAACCTCTGGCGGCTCTACCGCTCGCGCCCGTCGAAGGCGCGGGGCGGCGCGGACGCCGCCGAGCGCGTGAGCTGAATGATGAGAGACAACCTCGCCGTCGTCGTCACCTCCATCGCCGCGCCCAACGCGGTGCTGCGCGCCCTCGCCGACGGCTGCCGCGCGCGCGGCCACCGGTTCATCGTCGTCGGCGACGAGGCCAGCCCCGCCGACTTCCGCCTCGAAGGCTGCGACTTCTACGGCCTCGCGGAGCAGGCGGCCACCGGGTTCGAGTTCGCCGCGCTGTGCCCGACGCGCCACTACGCGCGCAAGAACCTCGGCTACCTGCTCGCCGTGCGCGGCGGCGCCCGCGTCGTCGTCGAGACCGACGACGACAACGTCCCGCGCGCGGGGTTCTGGGGCGAGCGCCGCCGACGGCAGTCCGTCCCCGCCCTGCCCGGCGGCGGCTGGGTGAACGTCTACGGCTACTTCACCGACGCGCACATCTGGCCGCGCGGCCTCCCGCTCGACCGCGTGCGCGAAGCGCCGCCCGCCTTCGAGCGGCTCGAAGTGGCGGACGCGGACTGCCCCGTGCAGCAGGGTTTGGCCGACGAGAACCCGGACGTGGACGCCGTCTACCGCCTCGTCGCCACGCTCCCGCAGTCGTTCCGCGCCGACCGCCGCGTCGCGCTCGGGCGCGGCTCGTGGTGCCCCTTCAACAGCCAGAACACTTCGTGGTGGGCCGAAGCCTTCCCGCTCCTCTACCTGCCGGCCTACTGCTCGTTCCGCATGACGGACATCTGGCGCAGCTTCGTCGCGCAGCGCGTCGCGTGGGAGCAGGGCTGGGCCGTGCTCTTCCACGAGCCGACCGTGTGGCAGGAGCGCAACGAGCACAACCTGATGCGCGACTTCCGCGACGAAGTGCCGGGCTACCTGCACAACTCGTCAATCGCCGAGGCGCTCGGCCGCCTCGAACTGCGGCCCGGCGTCGAACACCTCGGCGAGAACGTGCGCGCGTGCTACGAGAAGCTGGTCGAGATGAGGCTGGTCGGCGCGGGGGAGTTGCCGCTGCTCGACGCGTGGCTGCGAGACTTGGGGCGGGCGGTCGAAGGGAAGTGAAGGCGGGCTGAGACACACATCTCCGAAAGGCAGAGACGATAAATTTCAATGAAGAATTTTCTCCTCGGCAAAAGAATCTGCGTGACGGGCGGCGGCGGCTTCCTCGGCCGCCGGGTGGTGGCCGACCTGCGCGGGCGCGGCTGCGACGACATCTTCGTCGTCCGCCGGCGCGAGTACGACCTCGTCAGGGGCGCGGACGTGGAGAGGCTCTACCGCGAGGCGAGGCCGCAGGTGGTCATCCACTTGGCGGCCGTCGTCGGCGGCATCGGCGCGAACCGCGAGAACCCCGGCCGCTACTTCTACGAGAACCTGATGATGGGCGCGCAGCTCATCGAGGGCGCGCGCCTGCACGGCGTCGAGAAGTTCGTGCAGGTCGGCACCATCTGCGCCTACCCGAAGTTCGCGCGCGTGCCGTTCCGCGAAGAAGACTTGTGGGACGGCTACCCCGAGGAGACCAACGCGCCCTACGGCATCGCCAAGAAGGCGCTGCTGGTGCAGGCGCAGGCCTACCGCGACCAGTACGGCCTCAACGCCATCTACCTTCTGCCGGTCAACCTCTACGGCCCCGGCGACAACTTCGACCCGCAGACCTCGCACGTCATCCCGGCGCTGATTAAGAAGTTCGTGGACGCGGCCGAGGCGGGCGTGAGCCGGGTCGAGGTCTGGGGGACGGGCGCGGCCACGCGCGAGTTTTTGTACGTGGACGACGCGGCCGAGGGGATCGTGCTCGCCGCCGAGCACTACGGCGGGCGCGAGCCGGTCAACCTCGGCGCGGGCCGCGAGATCAGCATCCGCGAGCTGGCCGAGCTGATCGCGCGCGAGACGGGCTTCGGCGGCGAGCTGGTCTGGGACACCTCGAAGCCGGACGGGCAGCCGCGCCGCGCGCTCGACGTGACGCGCGCCGCCGAGCTGTTCGGCTTCCGCGCCCGCACGGACTTCCTCGACGGCCTGCGGCGCACCGTCGAGTGGTATCGCGCCTCGCGCCCCGCGGCCCTCACCGGCGCGGGCGCGGCCGGCGACTGACGGCCGCAGCCTGAAACAGAGCCGCGGGAGGCGGCCGTCGGGCCTCAAGTAGCCTGACCAAAGCCCTTCGGGCGCACGGTCAAGTCGGTTGAGGCCCGCCGGCCGCCCCCCGCGGCCCGGTTTTGTAAGCGCAAAAAAACTTACCGGCCGCCGGCCAAATCGTGCCGCCGTTGCCGCATCTAAAGTCCGAAACGCCCACCCCCAAAACGGCCCTCATTGTTCGCCGGGGCGGAGGTGTGGGGCGGAGGTCTTGGCCAACGGAGATTCGTTCGTGATTATCAAAAGGGTTCTCATATCGGGCATCATCGCGCTGCAACTGCTGGCGCTCGTCGCCGTCGCGCCCGGCACGTCGCGGGCCGAGGAGACGGCCGACGCCGTGGACGTGACCCGCATCGTCAACGCCTTCACGTCGAAGGAGACGGAGTTCCGCAGGGCGCTCAACGGCTACACCTTCCGCCGCGAGGCGATCATCCAGACCGTAGGCCCGGGCGGGCAGGTGACGGGCGAGTACCAGCGCCACTCGCAGTTCGTCTTCAACGACGCGGGCGAGCGCTTCGAGCGCATCACCTACTTCCCGCCCCCGACGCTGACGGAAATCTCCTTCACGCAGGAAGACCTCGAAGACCTCGGCGGCGTCCAGCCCTTCGCCCTCGAAGCGTCGAAGCTCGACCGCTACAACTTCGCCTACGCCGGCCGCGAGCGCATCGACGAGCTCGACCTCTACGTCTTCGACGTGACGCCGAAGGTGATGCCGAAGAAGGTCAGCGAGCGTCTCTTTCAGGGGCGCGTCTGGGTGGACGTGGACGACTTGCAGATCGTCAAGGTGCGCGGCAAGGGCGTGCCCGAGGGCAAGCAGCGCTTCCCCGTCTTCGAGACCTACCGCGAGCAGATCGACGGCAAGTACTGGTTCCCGACCTACACCTACGCCGACGACCAACTGGTCTTCGAGAGCGGGCAGGTGGTGCACCTTCGGATGAAGGTGCGCTACACGGACTTCAAACTCTTCCGCGGCTCGGTGCGCGTCATCGAGGAGGGCGAGCCCGGCGAAGTGCCGGAGCCGTGAGCCGCGAAACCCGGTCGTAGATTCTGACGGAGTAAGGCGGAAGGGGCGTGTGAAGCACATTCACACGTCCCTTCCGCCTTAAGTTTTTTCCCGCCGCCTTTAAGGCCACTGGATGACCTTTCGCGGGCGGGCGGAGGGCGGCGGGGCGGAGACGGGCACGGAGTTCGACGGGCGGCGGGAGGTCGAGACCTGCCGGGTCGCGTTGCGAGCGGGCCGGTTCGCGCGGGCGGCGCGCGGCGCGGCTTGAGGCCCGGCGGCGGGCGCCCTGCCGGCGCGGGCCGGCGCGGCCGGAGCCTTCGCGCGCGACTCGGGGGCGGCCGCGCGCCGCGGCGCCGCCCCGGCCTCGGGCGCGCGCGCTTTCCCCGTTGACGAGGCGCGCGCCTCCGCGACGCGCTCGGCCTTGTCCGGCTTGGCGGCCTTCCGCGGCCCGCCGTCGTCTTCGCGCGAGTCGTCGGCCGCGGGTTCGGCGACGACGCGGGCGCTCGTCGCCTCGGCCTGCGGCTCGGGCTGCGTCTGCCCGGCGACGGCTTCGGTCTGAGTCGTCGCGGATTGAGTCTCGGAAACGGCCGTCGCCGGTTGAGTCTCGGGGGCGTCCGTCGCGGCCGGAGCTTCGGCGGCCTCGGCGGCGGGAGGCTGTCCGGCGGGCGCGGCCGACGGCGTCTCGGCGGCGCGGCGTGAGTGTCGCCAGCGCGCTTCGAGAATCAGCGCGGCCGTCGTGAGCAGCGCGAGCGCCAGCACGATGACGGGCCACGAGTGCAGCGTGCTACTCAGGCGCATCGCGGCGCGCGGCTGCGGGGGCGGCGTTTGGGCGCGCGCCGGGACGAGCGTCGCTTCTTCCTGCTCGTTCGCCGCCCCGCCGTCGCGCCGTGATTCGCCGTCGGCGTCACCCGCCTCACGCGCCTCTTCCGCCGCGCCTAAGTTCGTCAGAGGGACGACGGAGCGGAACGTGCCGCTCGAAGGGAAGATGTCGGCCGCCTCCTCGCGGCTCATTCCGGCCGGCCCCGCGCCGGCCTCGGGTTCGAGTCCGCGGGCGCGGACGGCTGCGGCGTCTTTGAGCAGCGCGGCCACCTCGTCGAAGCCGGCCGCGTCGGCCCACTCGGCGAGGGGCACGCCCTGCGGCGTCGGCGCCGAGGGGTCGGCCCCGGCCGCGAGCAGCAGGCGGACGACCTCCGCGTGGCCGAAGAGGGCGGCCGTGGTCAGCGCCGTGGCCCCGTTCTCCTTCTTCGCCTCGACGTTCGCGCCCGCGTCGAGCAGCGCACGCACCACCTCGGCCCGGCCCGTCGAGGCCGCGCGCATCAGGACAGTCCGCCCGTGATAGCCGGCGGCGTTCGGGTCGGCCCCGGCGGCCAGCAGAGACTTCACGCCGTCGGCGTCGCCCGCGTTGACGGCGACGACGAGTTTCTCCGTGGTGGTGGGCTGCCGGTTCTGCGCCTGCGAGGCGTCGGTCATTCGGTCTCCCTCTTCGAACACTTTCGCGCGCGACGGAAAAGTTCGGCGCGGCGGTTAACTCCCAAGCCGGCGCGGCCGCCGGCCTCAACCTTCAAACCCTCAGCGCGCGACCTCGATGCGGTCGCCCGGCTGGATGACGGGGTCGGGCGAGCGCCCGGCGGAGATTTCGCGCAGGTCGTAGGCGTTCGACGCGAGGCGGCCGTCCGCGCCCTGCCGCGCGACGCGGACGCGCGCGCCCGGCGTCGGCGTCCCGCCCGCCGCGAGGATGGCCTGCGTCAGCGTCAGGCCGGCGTGAAACTTCTTCTGCCCCGGCTCGCGCACCGCCCCCGCGATGTAGAAGAACTGCTCGGGGCGCGCGCGCACCGTGACCACGTCGCCGGGGCGCACGAGCAAGTTCATCGCGGCGGTGTCGGCGAGGTCGACGGCCGTGTGCTGGCCCGTCGCGTGCGAGCGGACGACGGCCTGCCCGGCCCCGGCGAGCGGCTGCGCGTGGGCGATGATGACGTAGAGCGGGACGCCCTCGCGTTGCAGAATCTTCGTGCCGGCCTCCCTCACCATGCCGCTGACGATGATGGCGTGGCTCGCGTACTCGCGCACGCCGACGGCGACTTCGGGGGGCGAGCCGGGGGCGCGCCGCCTCAACTGCTCGCCGAGGCGCGCGCCGATCTCTCCGGTCGTCAGGCCCTCGACCTGCAAAGGCTCGACGAGCAAAGGGTGGTCGAGCATCCCCGTCGGCGTGACCTTGTAGGAGGAGGCGTGCGTCTGGCGGCCGCCCGAGACGCGGACTTCCAAAACGTCGCCCGCGCCGACGCGGTAGACGGCGGTCGGGTCGGGGTCGGCCGGCGCGGCTTCGCGGCGGGCGGGCGGCGCGGCCTTCGCCGGCTCGGCTTTCACGGCCGGCGCGGAGGCCGCCTCGGGGCGCGCGCCATTCGTGTTGACGGCGGGCGCGGGCGCGCGCTCGGCGGCGACGGCGGCGGGCGAGGGCGCGGGGGCCGCCTCGTCGGCGGGCGCCGCCTCGCGCAGTTTCGCGTAAGCCCGGCCGAGCCTGCGGTGCGTCTCCGGGTCGTTCGGGTTGAGCCGGGCCGCGCGCTCGTACGCGTCGAGAGATTCGCGCCAGCGCCCCAGCTCGGCGTAGGCGTCGCCGAGGCCGAGGTAAGCGCCCGCGTGCTCGCGGTCGAGCAGGGCGGCCTGCCGGAAGGCGGCGACCGCCTCCTCGTGCCGCCCCGCCCGCCCGTGCCTGAGGCCCGCGTCGAAGTAAGACTGCGCGTCTTCGAGGGCAGGGCGCGCGGCGTTGCGCGGGGGCTCGGCGGCCCCCGCGGCGCGCCCCGGCGTGGCGGCGCTCGGGGGCGGCGTGTTCGCCTCGGCGTTACCCGCGGCGGGGTCGCGGGC
>Ga0196977_1000265_pt1 | contig 30228 bp, 16 predicted proteins | sample S3v_1013CmetaG_FD_148634 | JGI IMG/M metagenome (GOLD analysis project Ga0196977, IMG submission 148634) | Soil microbial communities from Anza Borrego desert, Southern California, United States - S3+v_10-13C | ecosystem: Environmental > Terrestrial > Soil > Desert | place: USA: California... | reverse complement strand
GCGCCCGTCGGCTCGGCGGCCGCGCCCGTCGCGCAGCCGCCCGCGCCGCGCGAGGCCCCGAAGGAAGACGCGCGCGCGCAGGCCGAGGAGGGCGAGGCCGCGCGCAACGAGAACCAGTCGGCCGAGAAGCGCGGCGCGCAGGCCGAGAACCAGCAGACGCCCGACGGCGCGAACAAGAGGCCGGCGACCCCCGCCTACGGCGGCGGCGCGCGCGCGGGCACGGCCGCGCCGCGCCACGAGCCTGAGCGGAGGAACCGCTCGCTCGGCGGCCCGCTCGCGCGGCGCGCGCCCGGCGAGGACGCGGCCCGCGACCGCGCGGACGCCGACGCGGCGGGCGAGACGCGCTCGGTCGCCGGCCGCCGCTTCCGCCGCGAGGGCGGCGCGTGGGTGGATGTCAACTACCGCCCGACGATGTCCATGACCGGCGTGCGCCGCGGCACCGAAAGCTACCGCGCGCTCGTCGCAGACCACCCCGAACTCGGCCGCATCGCCGAACAGCTCGGCGGCGAAGTCATCACCGTCATCGGCGGCCGCGCCTACCGAATCCGGTAAAAGCCTTCCGTGCGTAAACCGTAAGACGTGAATCGTAAATCGTCGCGGGAGGGTTGACGCCTTCAACGCTTCGGCGTAAACCATTCAGGCCGCCGGCCGCGCGGCCCCGATTCACGATTTACGATTCTCGGTTCACGGCTTTTAAAGGAGTCGCGCATGATCTTCCGCAGCCCCCTGCCCGACGTTCGCATCCCCGAAGTCCCGCTCACCGAGTTCGTCTTCGAGCACGCCGGCGGGCACGCCGACCGGGCGGCGCTCGTCGAGGGCACGACGGGGCGCTCGCTCACCTACGCCGAGCTGCGCGAAGCGATCCGCCGCGCGGCCGCGGGCCTCGCCCGCCGCGGCCTCTCGAAGGGCGACGTGCTGGCCATCGTCAGCCCGAACGTGCCCGAGTTCATGGTCGCCTTCCACGCCGCGGCCACGCTCGGCGTCGTCGTCACGCCGGTCAACCCGCTCTACACCGGCGAAGAGATCGAGAAGCAGTTGAGGGACTCGCGCGCGAAGTGCCTCGTCACGATCCCGCAGCTCCTCGAGAGGGCGCGCGGGGCGGCGCGCGCGGCGGGCGTCGAGGAGGTGTTCGTCTTCGGCGAGGCCGAGGGCGCGACGCCGTTCGCGTCGTTACTTAAAGACGACGCGGGCGACCCGCCGCCGGTCGAGATCAGCCCGCGCGAAGACCTCGTGGCGCTGCCTTATTCGAGCGGCACCACCGGCGTCTGCAAGGGCGTGATGCTGACGCACCACAACCTCGTCGCCAACCTCACGCAGATGCGCGACGCGGGCCACGATTGGGCGGGCGACACGGTGGTCTGCTTCCTGCCGCTCTTCCACATTTACGGCCTCGTCGCCGTCGCCAACCACGGGCTGCGCTGCGGCGCGACCGTCGTCATGCTGCCGCGCTTCGACTTCCAGCAGTTGCTCGGCTGCATGCAGGAGCACCGCGTGACGGTCGCGCCGCTCGTGCCGCCCGTGGTGCTGGCGATGACGAAAAGCCCCGCGGTCGAGGGCTTCGACCTCTCCGCGCTGCGGCTCATCTTCTCCGGCGCGGCCCCGCTCGGCGAGGCGCTGGCGCGCGAGTGCTCGGCCCGCCTCGGCTGCGACGTGGTGCAGGGCTACGGCCTGACGGAGACCAGCCCCGTGACGCACATCGCGACGCCCGCGCACAACAAGCCCGGCTCGGTCGGGCCGCCCGTGCCGAACATGGAGTGCCGCGTCGTCTCGCTGGAGACGGGCGAGCCGCTCGGCCCCGGCGCGGAGGGCGAAATCTGCGTGCGCGGGCCGCAGGTGATGAAGGGCTACCTGAACCGGCCCGACGCGACCGCGCAGTGCGTCGACCCCGAAGGCTGGCTCCACACGGGCGACATCGGCTACGCCGACGAGGACGGCTTCTTCTACGTCGTTGACCGCGCGAAGGAGTTGATCAAGTACAAGGGCTTTCAGGTGGCCCCGGCCGAGCTTGAAGCGCTGCTGTTGACGCACCCCTCGGTGGCCGACGCCGCCGTCATCCCCAGCCCCGACGAGGAGGCGGGCGAGGTCCCGAAGGCGTTCGTCGTCGTCAGGGAGGGGCACGGGCTGACGGAGCAGGAGGTCGTGGACTTCGTCTCCCGTCAGGTCGCGCCGCACAAAAAAGTGCGCCTCGTCGAGTTCGCCGCGCAAATCCCCAAGTCGCCCTCGGGCAAAATCCTCCGCCGCCTCCTCGTCCAGCGCGAGCGCGAACGCGCCGGCGCGTGAAGACTGTTGCCGCGCCGCGCGGGCGCGCGTTAACCTGTCGTTCGATTCCGCAATCATCTCGGACGAACGGGGACACGCGCATGAACCTGAGCAACGCGACTCTCTGCCGCTCACTCGCCTGCTGCCTGCTGCTCGCCTCGTCGCATCCGCCGCCCGCGCACGCGCAGAGGCGCGGGGCGGCGCAGCGTCGCGCCGCGCCCGCCCCGGCGCGCGGCGAGACCGCGCGGATGCTGCGTGAGATTGACGCGCGGCGCGTCGAGCGCGACATCCGCAAGCTCGTCTCGTTCGGCACGCGCAACACGCTCTCGGCTCAGGACGACCCCGCGCGCGGCATCGGCGCGGCGCGCGACTGGCTCGCGGAAGAGTTCCGCCGCATCAGCCGCGAGACGGGCGGGCGGCTCACGGTCGAGCTGCAATCCTTCACGCAGGAGCCGGGCCGCTTCGCGCGCATCGCGCGCCCGACCCGCGTCACCAACGTCGTCGCGCGCCTGCCCGGCGCGCAAGACCAGTCCCGGGGCCGCGTCTACGTCGTCAGCGGTCATTACGATTCGATATGTTCGAGCCCGACCGACGCCGAGTGCGACGCGCCCGGCGCCAACGACGACGCCTCGGGCGTGGCCGTCGTCCTCGAACTCGCGCGCGTCATGTCGAAGCGGCGGTTCGACGCGACGCTCGTCTTCATGGCCGTCGCGGGCGAGGAGCAGGGGCTCGTCGGCGCGTACCACTTCGCCGAGCAGGCGCGCGAGGGCGACGTTAACGTCGAGGCGATGTTCACCAACGACATCGTCGGCAACACGCTCGGCGGCAACGGCGTGCGCGACCGCCGCTCCGTGCGCGTCTTCGCCGAGGGCGTGCCGACGAACGAGACGCCGGAGGAGGCGGCTGCGCGGCGCAGCGTCGGCGGCGAGAACGACTCGCCCGCGCGCCAGCTCGCGCGCTTCGTCAAAGAGGCGGCCGAGCCCCTCATGCCCGGCTTCCGCGTCCGAATGATCTACCGCCGCGACCGCTACCTGCGCGGCGGCGACCACATCCCTTTCCTCGAACAGGGCTACCCGGCCGTCCGCTTCAGCGAGCCGAACGAGGACTACACGCACCAGCACCAGAACGTCCGCACCGAGGGCGGCGTCCGCTACGGCGACCTGCCCGAGTTCGTCGACTTCGGATACGTCGCGCAGGTGGCGCGCGTCAACTGCGCCGCGCTGGCCGCGCTCGCCCTCGCGCCCGCGCGGCCCCGCGACGTGCGCATCCTGACGCAGCGCCTGACCAACGACACCGACTTGCAATGGGCCGCGGGCGACGAGCCCGACCTCGCCGGCTACGAGGTGGTCTGGCGCGAGACGACCGAGGCCGAGTGGACGCACTCGCGCCCCGTCGGCCGCGTGACGAGCTACACCGTGAAGGGGATGTCGAAGGACAACTTCTTCTTTGGCGTCCGCGCCGTGGACGCGCAGGGCAACCGCAGCCCCGTCAGCTACCCGCGGCCGCAGCGCTGACGCGAGGCGGACGGCCCCCGCCCCGGCCGACCGGGGACGACGGAGGCCGCGCGCGGCATTCTTTTTGCAAACCCGCGCCGGCAGCCGCGCGTCTAAATGAAGCGTCGCTCGTCTCCGCAGTGATAGCCGAACAATCCGGGTAAGGATTTGCACCATCTGGTGGCCGCCATGAACGTTATCGTATCGAGCCTCGCCCGCCGCCTGCCGCGCCGCGCCCTCGCGCTCGCGGCCGCGCTCTCGCTCCTCTCCAACGGCCTCGTGGCGGGCGCGCAGGCCCCCGCCCGCAAGCCGGCGCCCGCGCCCGCCCTGACCGAAGAGCAGCGCATCGTCCACGTCCTCAACCGCCTCGGCTTCGGCGCGCGGCCCGGCGACGTGGAGCGCGTGCGCCGCGTCGGTCTGGGGAAGTACGTCGAGCAGCAGTTGAACCCCTCGACGATTGACGACGCCGCGCTCGAAGCCAAGTTGAGGCGCTTCCCGACGCTCACGATGAGCAACACGGAGCTGCTGGCGAAGTACCCGAACCCCGGCCAGCTCATCCGCCGCATGCGGCGCCGCGGCGAGCTGCCCGCAGACCTCGCCGAGATCGTCGGCGGGCGCGGCCAGACCCCCCGCCCGCGCCGCCCGAACGAGCCCGAGCCGCAGGCCGGCGACCCGCAGACGAACGCGCCCGCGACGAACGAAACGGACGAGCCCGCGGCGAACGAGGACAACGCGGAGCGCGCCGAGTACCGCCGCCGCATCCGCGCGTACATGCGCGAGCAGGGCTTCGAGCCGCCGCAGCGCATCCTGCAGGAGTTGCAGTCGGCCCGCGTGCTGCGCGCCGTCTACAGCGAGCGGCAGTTGCAGGAGGTCTTGGTCGACTTCTGGACGAACCACTTCAACGTCTTCGCGCAGAAGGGGGCCGACCGCTGGTTCCTCACCTCCTACGACCGCGACGTGATCCGCCCGCACGCGCTCGGCAACTTCCGCGACCTCCTCGAAGCGACGGCCAAAAGCCCCGCCATGCTCTTCTACCTCGACAACTTCCAGAGCGCCGACCCGAACGCGCGCCGCGGCCGCCGTAACGGCATCCGCGAGATGCTCGGCCCCGAAGGCGCGGCCGCGGGCGGGCGCCGCGCCGCGCGCCGCGCGATGCGCCGCCGGCAGCGTCAGGCAGCGGGCGCGACGGCGGGCGGGCAGATGAGCGCGCCGCGCCGGCCGCAGCAGCGCATGCGCCGCGGCATCAACGAGAACTACGCGCGCGAGTTGATGGAACTGCACACGCTCGGCGTCGAGGGCGGCTACACGCAGAAGGACGTGCAGGAGGTGGCGCGCGCCTTCACGGGCTGGACGATCATCGACCCGCGCGGCGCCCTCGGCACCGACCGCGGCGGAACCTTCGTCTTCAACCCGCGGACGCACGACGGCGGCGAGAAGACCGTCCTCGGCCAGAAGATTCCCGCCGGCGGCGGCGTCGAGGACGGGCGCCGCGTGCTCGACATCCTCGTCGGGCACCCTTCCACGGCGAAGTTCATCTCGGCGAAGCTGGCCCGCCGCTTCGTCTCCGACGACCCTTCGCCCGACACGGTCGCGCGCGCGGCCGAAGCCTTCACGCGCACCGGCGGCGACATCAAGGCGACGCTGCGCGCCCTCTTCGCGTCGCCGGAGTTCAACTCGGCCGCGTCGCGGCGGGCGAAGATCAAGACGCCCTTCGAGCTGGCCGTCTCGGCCCTGCGCGCGCTCGGCGCGGAGACGGACGCGCGCCCCGCGCTCCACCAGTGGGTCGCGCGCATGGGCGAGCCGCTCTACCTCTATCAGGCCCCGACCGGCTACCCCGACACGGCCGAGCACTGGGTCAACACCGGCGCGCTGCTCGAACGGCTCAACTTCGCCCTCGCGCTCGCCTCGAACCGCATCCCCGGCACGCGCGTCGAACTCTCGCGCTTCGCCGGCGGCGGCCTCGACCGACGGCGCCTCGTAGATCAATTCCTCGCGCTCGCCCTGCAAGGCGACATCTCGCCGCGCAGCCGCGAGGTCTTACTCAAACAACTCTCCGAGCCGGCGCCGGCGCCCGCCGCCGCCGCGGCCGACGAGGACTCCGGCGTGATGCGGCGCGGCCGCCGCGCGCCGCGCCGCGCCGCGCGCCTTGAGAGCGCGCCCCCCGGCGACCCCGAGGTCGCGCGCGTCGCCGCGCTCGTCATCGGCTCGCCGGAATTCCAGAGGCAATAAAAACAGTCCGGGTCTGAAGTCAAAAAACAGGCTTCCTGCTTCTGACCCCGGACTTCAGGCTCCGGACTGCGGACTGTTTTCGAGGTTGGTGATGAACGAGAGTCGAAGGTTTTTTCTGAGGCGGGGCGGGGTGGCGCTGGCGAGCTTCGGGCTGGCGGGCGGGGCGCCGTCGTTTTTGACGAGGGCCGTGCTGGCCGAGGGGCTTTCGGTCGCGACGACGGGGCGGCGCAAGACGCTCATCACCATCTTCCAGCGGGGCGCGGTGGACGGCCTCAACATGATCGTGCCGCACGGCGAGCAGAAGTATTACGAGCTGCGCCCGCAGATCGCCATCGCGCGGCCCCGCGACGGCGCGCGCGGCGAGGCGGCCGTAGACCTCGACGGCTTCTTCGGCCTGCACCCTTCGATGTCGGCGCTCAAGTCTTTGTGGGACGAGAAGCGTCTGGCCGTCGTCCACGCCGCGGGGTCGCCCGACAGCACGCGCTCGCACTTCGACGCGCAGGACTACATGGAGTCGGGCACGCCCGGCCGCAAGTCCACGCCCGACGGCTGGCTCAACCGCTACCTTCAGGCGCGGCCCGCGCCGAAGGCTTCGCCGTTCCGCGCCGTCTCGATGACGCAGAACCTGCCGCGCTCGCTCTACGGCCGCGCGCCGGCGCTCGCCATCCAGAACCTCGCGGACTTCCGCGTCCGCGCGGGCGCGCAATCGCCGCGCGTCGAGGGCGGCTTTGAAGACATCTACGAGCAGAGCGCGAGCGAGGCCCTGCGCGGGACGGGCAAGGAGACGTTCGAGGCCGTCCGCTTTCTTAAGCAGGTCAACCCGCAGCAGTACCGGCCCGAGAACGGCGCGCGCTACCCGCGCGGCCGCTACGGCGAGGCGCTCGTGCAGATCGCGCAACTCATCAAGGCCGGCGTCGGGTTGGAAGTGGCCTTCACCGAGATGGGCGGCTGGGACACGCACCGCGCGCAGGGCGGCGCGCGCGGCCAGCTCGCCGCGCTGCTCGCGCAGTTCGCCGAAGGCATCAAGGCCCTGACCGTTGACCTCGGCCCCGAGCGGATGCGCGACGTGGTTGTCCTCACGATGTCCGAGTTCGGCCGCACCGCCCGCCAGAACGGCACGGGCGGAACCGACCACGGCCACGCCAACGCCGTCCTCGTCGTCGGCGGCGCGGTGCGCGGCGGCAAAGTTTACGGGGACTGGCCCGGCCTCGGCGAAGACCGACTCCACGAGGGGCGCGACCTCGCGCTGACCACGGACTTCCGAGACATCTTCGGCGAAGTCGCCACCAAACATTTAGGCCACGCCGACCTCCGGAAAATCTTCCCCGGCCACGCGGCGAGCGCGGCGAAGTTCCGCGGCCTGCTCGGCTGAGGTCTGTACGTCTCCGGCCCCGGTTCGAGTTCCTCGCAGCGTTCCGCCTCCGCGCCCGCCAGAATTGGAGCGCGCGTCGGCCGCGTGCTAATATCCCCGCACGGTTTTCCCCCTGAATGAGCTTGCTGCCGGGCGCGGCCACGAGGGCCGGCCTCGCGCCCGTCCGGCGTCGCCCGGCGCGGGCGCCGGCCGCACTCAGGGGAATTATCTTCGAGTTGATTGAAAGGGGACTGGAGACGCGATGTCACAGAGTGGCGCAGCCGAGAGCAACACGTTGGAGCAGATTTTGGGGACGCTGGCGGAGTTCGAGCCGGTCGAGCTGCCGTTCATCAGCCTGTACCTGAACGCGCAGGCCAACGAGCACGGGCGGAAGGACTTCGACCGCTTCCTGCGTAAGGAGTTCGGCGAGCGCGCCAAGACGTTCCCGGCGAGCAGCCCCGCGCGCCAGAGCTTCGAGCGCGACGCCGAGAGGATCAGGGAGTACCTCGACGCGGAACTGCGGGCGGAGACGCAGGGCGTCGCCGTCTTCGCCTGCGCCGGGGCCGAAGACTTCTTTCAGGCCGTCCAGCTCGAAGCGCCCGTCGAGCACCACCGGCTCTACATCTACAACCAGCCGCACCTCTACCCGCTGGCGCGCCTGCTCGACCAGTACCCGCGCTACGCCGTGCTCGTCGCCGACACCAACCGCGCCCGCCTCTTCGTCTTCGCGCGCGGCAAGGCCGTCGACCGCGACGAGGTCGTCAACGTCAAGACGCGGCGGTCGCAGGCCGGCGGCTGGGCGCAGTCGCGCTACCAGCGCCACATGGACAACTACCACCAGCAGCACGCGAAGGAGCTCTCGGACGTGCTGGAGCGGATCGTGCGCGAGGACAACGTCGAGCACATCATCCTCGCTGGCGACGAGCAGATCATCCCGCTCCTGAAGGCCGAGTTCCCGAAGGCCGTCGAGGAGAAGATCGTGGACGTGCTCTCGCTCGCCATCGACGCGCCCGAGCACGAAATCCTCGCCGAGTCGATGGAGGCCATGCGCGAGCACGACGCGCAGACGGACGCCGAGAAGGTCGAGCGACTTCTGAACGAGTACCGCGCGGGCGGCCTCGCGGTCGTCGGCTCGCAGGACACGCTCGAAGCGCTCTCGATGGGGCAGGTCGAGGAGCTGGTCGTCACCGCGCGCCAGCAGCACATCGAGGGCGACGCCGAGGACGTGGCCATCCTCTCCGACACGCTCGAAGAAGTGCCGGAGCCGGTCGTGGCCGGCATCGACGGCGCGGTCGCCGAACTAGAAGCCGACTCGCTCGCCGTCGCCGACGACCTCGTGACGCGCGCGCAGCAGACCTCGGCCCGCATCACCTTCGTCGAAGACCCGGCGCTTCTGGCCGAGGTCGGCGGCGTCGGTGCCTTCCTCCGCTACCGCCTCGACCCGCCCACGACCGAGAGCGCGCCGCAGGGGAAATGAATGGGAGTAGACAGTAGACAGTAGACAGTAGCCAGTAGGAAGACAGCCGGAATCGTCAGCCTGTCAGCGTCGGCCGGCGCGGAGCGGAGCGCCTGCTGACTACTGACTACTGGCTACTGTCTACTTGTAAAGAACATTTTACAAAACCCTCCCGCCCGGTCTTCCGTTTAATGTTTGTGCTCCGAGACTTCGGCCGGGTAATCTCCGATCTCATCATGGTTGCGAAAGAATCGACCCCCGAGACTCTTCAGAGGGAGGCGCGCGAGCGCCTCGACGCGTGGGTGCGCGAGGTCGTCGCGTGGCACTTCGACCCCGCCACCGGCTGCCCCTTCTGGCTCGAACAGGCCGCCCGCCTCGACTTCGACCCGCGGCGCGACGTGCAGACTTACGACGACCTCGACCGCTTCGGCTTCTTTCAGGACGAGTGGCTGCGCGGCGGCCCCGTGCGCCGCTGGGTGCCGAAGGGCTTGGCCGACCGCCCCGTCTACGTCTTCGAGACCGGCGGCTCGACCGGCGTCCCGAAGTCGCGCATCAACGTCGAGGACTTCCGCGTGGATTACGAGCTGTTCAGCGACACGCTGCCCGACGAGTTCTTCCCGAAGGGCGCGGACTGGCTGATGCTCGGCCCGTCGGGGCCGCGGCGGCTGCGCCTCGCCGTCGAGCACCTCGCGCAGCACCGCGGCGGCATCTGCTTCGGCGTCGATCTCGACCCGCGCTGGGTCATCAAGCTTCTCAAGATGGGCCGCGCGCGCGACGCCGAACTCTACAAGCAGCACGTCGTCGAGCAGGGGCTGACTCTGCTGCGCGCGCACCCGAACGTTCGCTGCCTGTTCACGACGCCGAAGCTGCTGGAAGCGCTCTGCGAGAAAATCTCTCTGAAGAAGGCGGGCATCACGGGCGTCTTCTGCGGCGGCACGGAGATGACGCCGCAGTTCCACCGCTTCGCCGTCGAGGAGTTGATGGAGGGCGCCTACTTCGCCCCGACCTACGGGAACACCCTGATGGGCCTCGCCGTCCACAAGCCGCGGCGGGCGGGCGACCCCTTCGACATCATCTACTACCCGCCGCTGCCGCGCGCCATGATCGAGGTCGTCGACCCCGAAGAGCCCTCGCGCGTCGTCGGCCACGGCGAGACGGGCCGCGTCCGCCTGACGACGCTGACCAAAGAGTTCTTCATGCCCCGCTTCCTCGAACGCGACGAGGCCGAGCGCGAGCCGCCCACAGACCTTTACCCGTGGGACGGCGTCCGCAACGTCCGCCCCTTCTCGAAACTACAGGCGGGCGTGGTCGAAGGAGTCTACTGAAAGAGTAGTCAGTAGACAGTAGTCAGTAGTCAGTAGGCTCCGCACTACGGCCGCTGACGCTGACACACAGAGGATTCGTTGGCGAAGGCTTTTCTACTGACTACCGGCTACTGACTACTGTCTACTTGCTTATGCTTCACATCCCCATCCTGCGCAAGGGCGAGCCGTACCGGAGTCTGGACGTGGCGCGGGCGGCGCATCACCGGACGGGCGAGCCGTTCGTCGAGATCAGTCAGGCGAACGTCGGGCTGATCCGGCGCGACCTGCGCGACTTGTCGGCGGGGCGGCGCGCGCTGCAACGGTTCACGTCGGCGGAGTTGCTTGAGATGTGCGCCCGCGCGGCGGGCCATTTCATCGAAGTCTCGCTGCCGCTCGGGGACGCGGGGCAGACGCCGGAGGATTACGTGCGGCAGGTGTCGGCGACGACGGGGCTGCCGCACGCGCTCGCGCGCCGCAACATGCGGCGGGTTCACGGCGTGCTGACCGAGATGTCGAACGTGCTCGGCGGGCTGACGCGCGGCCTCGACCTCTCGGTGCTCGACCGCGGCTTCGGCACGCTCGCCGGCCACGCCGTCAGCTTCTTCCCGCGCGGCGACTCGCTCGGCGTCGTGCTCCCCTCGAACTCGCCCGGCGTCCACGCCCTGTGGGTTCCGGCCGTGCCCCTGAAGACGCCGCTCGTCCTCAAGCCCGGCGCGGCCGAGCCGTGGACGCCTTACAGAATCATTCAGGCTTTCGTCAGGGCCGGCGTCCCCGCCGAGGCTTTCTGCTACTACCCGACCGACCACGCGGGCGCGGGCGAAATCCTGCGCCGCACGGGGCGCGGCATGGTCTTCGGCGACGCCTCGACGACCTCCGCGTGGAAGGACGACCCGCGTGTCGAGATTCACGGCCCCGGCATGAGCAAGGTCGTCATCGGTGACGACTGCGTGGACGAGTGGGAGAAGCACCTCGACGTGATGGTCTCTTCCATCGCCGAGAACGGCGGCCGCTCGTGCGTCAACGCCTCGGGCGTCTGGGTCACGCGCCACGCCGACGAGATCGCCGAGGCGCTGGCCGAGAGGCTGTCGGCAATCGTCCCGCGCCCGGCCGAGGACGAGCGGGCGACGCTCGCCCCCTTCGCCGACCCGCGCGTCGCCGAGCGCATCGACGCGATGATCGAAGGGCTGCTCCATTCCGAGCCGGGCGCGCGCGACGTGTCGGCCGCGGCGCGCGGCCCCGAACGGCTGGCGCGCTTCGAGGGCTGCGCCTACCTCCTGCCGACGGTCGTGCGCTGCGGGCCGGAGCACCCGCTCGCGAACCGCGAGTTCCTGTTCCCCTTCGCCAGCGTCGTCGAAGTCCGCGACGAAGACCTGCCCGAAGCCCTCGGCCCGAGCCTCGTCGTAACGGCCATCACCGGGGACGACGATCTCGTCAACCGCCTCGTCTCCTCGCCGCTCGTAGACCGCCTCAACGTCGGCCCCGTCTCCACGATGCAGATCGCGTGGGATCAGCCGCACGAAGGCAACCTCTTCGAGCACCTCTACGCGCGGAGGGCGTTTCAGAAGGCAGTAGACAGTAGTCAGTAGTCAGTAGCGCTCCGCGTGAACTCTGCTGACGTTGTCATCGTTAAGGTTCGCAAGCGAAGGCTTTTCTACTGACTACTGACTACTGTCTACTCCTTTATGCGTATCCTCTACATCACGGCCGGGGCGGCGCAGATGTACTGCGGGAGTTGTCTGCGCGACAACGCGCTGGCGGCGGAGATGATCCGGCGCGGGCACGACGTGGCGCTGCTGCCGATGTACACGCCGACGCTGACGGACGAGCCGAACGTGAGCCGCGGCCGCGTCTTCTTCGGCGGCATCAGCGTCTACCTCGAACAGCACTCGGCCCTCTTCCGCAGGACGCCGCGCTGGCTCGACCGCCTCTGGGACTCGCCGCTCGCCCTGAAGCTCGCCGCCCGCCGCTCGATTGCCACCAGCCCGAAGTTCCTCGGCGAGATGACCGTCTCGATGCTCAGGGGCGAGGACGGCAACCAGCGGAAGGAACTCGGCAAGATGCTCGACTGGCTCCGCCACGAGCCGCCCTTCGACTTGGTGAGCCTCCCCTACACGCTGCTCATCGGGCTGGCGCGGCCGATTAAAGAGGCGCTCGGGCTCCCCGTCTGCTGCACGCTTCAGGGCGAAGACCTCTTCCTCGAAGGCCTGCCCGAGCCCTACCGCGCCGAGTCGCTCGGGCTCATCCGCGGGCAGGTCAAAGACGTGGACTGCTTCGTCTCGGTCAGCGACTACTACGCGCGCTTCATGCCCGGCTACCTCGGCATCCCCGCGGAGAAGATTCGCGTCGTCCCGCTCGGCATCAACCCGCAGGGCTTCGAGGCGCGGCCCCCGCGGCCGGCGGGCCGGCCCTTCACCGTCGGCTACTTCGCGCGCGTCGCGCCCGAGAAGGGGCTGCACCTTCTGGCCGAAGCCTTCAGGCTCCTGCGCGAGAGCGGGCGCGCGGGCGGGGCGCGGCTTGAGGCGGCCGGCTACCTCGGCCCCGAGCACGAAGGGTACCTGAAGCAGATCGAGAGGAAGATGCGCGAGTGGGGGCTGGCCGGCGAGTTCCGGTACCGCGGCGCGCTCGACCGCGAGGGCAAGGCGGAGTTCCTGCGCGGCCTCGACGTGCTCTCCGTCCCGGCGACCTACGACGAGCCGAAGGGCCTCTTCCTGCTCGAAGCGATGGCCTGCGGCGTGCCCGTCGTCCAGCCGCGGCGCGGCGGGTTCACCGAAATCGTCGAGCGCACGGGCGGCGGCCTGCTCGTCGAGCCGGACGACGCCGCGAGTCTGGCCGACGGCCTCGCGCGCCTCGCCGAAGACGCCGCCCTCAACGAAGAGCTCGGCGCGCGCGGCTCCGCCGCCGTCCGCGAGCACTACACCGTCGCCCGCATGGCCGAACGCGCCCTCGAAGTTTACGCGGGCCAGTTAAGCGGCGCAGCGAAGCCAGCGCGCGACGCCGCCGGCATCGGCGCGGCGTGATAAAGAAATGGCGAACGCGGGATGGCGGGTGATGAATTGAGCCGGGCCGGCCTCGTCACGTTCATCATCCGGCGTCCCGCATTCGCCGTTTTCTAACGGAGGTCGGGTTGCTCGAAGTCAGCCATCTGTCGAAGGAGTACCGGACGCCGCAGGGGGCTCTGCCGATTCTGTCGGACGTTTCGCTGACGCTCAGGCGCGGCGACGCGGCCTCGATCATGGGGCCTTCGGGGTCGGGCAAGAGCACGCTGCTCTACGTCGTCGGGGCTTTGGAGCCGCCGACCGCGGGGCGGGTCACGCTCGACGGCCAAGACCCTTTCGCGCTCGGCGAGAGGGAACTGGCCGAGTTCAGGAACAAGCAGGTCGGCTTCGTCTTTCAGGATCACTGCCTGCTCCCGCAGTGCTCGGTCATCGAGAACGTGCTGGCCCCGACGCTCGTCTCGCGCGGGGCGGACGGCGACGCGGCCGAGCGGGCGCGCGCGCTGCTCGAACAGGTGGGGCTGGGCGCGCGCACGCACCACCGCCCGGCCGAGCTTTCGGGCGGCGAGAAGCAACGGGCCGCGCTCGCGCGCGCGCTCGTCATGCGGCCGACGCTGCTGCTGTGCGACGAGCCGACCGGCAACCTCGACCAGAAGTCGGCCGAGACGGTCGCCTCGCTCCTTCTGGAGCTGCACCGGCGCCAAGAGACCGTCCTCGTCGTCGTCACGCACAGCGCCGAGCTGGGCGCGCGCTTCCCCCTCCGCTACCGGCTCACCGACCGGCAACTGGAAAAGACGTAGGTGCCGGGCGGCGGGGAAAGGCCGCTCGCTTTACCCCGGCGCCCGGCGCCCGTCACCCTTCTACCCATGAACACACTCCTCCTCGTCAGGCGCGGGCTGGTTTACCACTGGCGGACGAATCTGGCCGTGGTGGCGGGCGTGGCCGTGGCCGTCGCGGTGCTGGCCGGCGCCCTGCTCGTGGGCGACTCGGTGCGCGCCTCCCTGCGCGGCCTGTTCCTCCAGCGCCTCGGTCGCGCCGAGCTGGTCGTCACCTCCGCCAACTTCTTCCGCGAGGGGCTGGCCGACGCGGTGAGGTCGGACGCGGAGTTCGCGCGCGCCGGGTTCGACTCGGCCGCGCCGCTCGTCCTGCTCGAAGGCGTGGTGACGCGCGAGGAAGGGGGCGCGCGCGCCGCGGGCGTGCAGGTCTACGGCGTGGACGAACGCTTCTGGCGGTTCCACGGCGTCGAGGCCGACGCGCCGCGCGGGGACGAGGTGCTGCTGAGCCCGGCGCTCGCCGAAGAGCTACGGGCCGCGGCCGGCGAGACTCTGCTGCTGCGGGTCGAGAAGCCGTCGGACATCCCCGTCGAATCGCTGCACGGCCGCAAGGAGGACGTGGGGCGCACGACGCGGCTCACGGTGCGCGAGACGCTGCCCGGCTCGCGCATGGGCGAGTTCTCGGTGCGCCCGAGCCAGTCGGCCGTGCGCGCCGTCTTCGTCGCGCTCAAGGGTCTCCAGAGGGGGCTCGAACAGGAAGGGCGCGCCAACGCCATGCTCGCCTCGGCGCGCGAGCCGGGCGGGGCCGGGCGGAGCGAACGTCTCGGCGCGATACTTAAAAACAACTTCGCGCTCGAAGACCTCGGCGTCCGCCTGCGCGCGCTCGAAGACGGCCGCGGCCTCTCGCTCGAAAGCGAGACCGCGCTCGTTAACGACGCGCTCGCCGCGGCCGCGCGCGAAGCCGCCGACGCTTCGGGCGCGCGCCTCCTGCCCGTCCTCTCCTACCTCGCCAACAGCATCCGCGCGAACGGCCGCGAAGTCCCTTACTCGCTCGTCACCGCGGTCGGCGACGAAGCCTTCGAAGACCTGCGAAGCGAGGGCGGCGGCGAAGGGCTCACGGCCGCCGCAGAGTCCTCGCCGCCGCCGCTCATCCTCAACGAGTGGGCGGCGAGCGAGCTGGGCGCGGGCGTCGGCGACCGCGTGACGCTCGAATATTACTTGTGGCAGGAGTCGGGGAGGCTGGCGACCGAGACGGCGGAGTTCCGTCTGGCGGGCGTCGTCCCCGTCGAAGGCTTGGCGGCCGACCGCGAGCTGGTGCCGGAGTATCCGGGCATCACCGAGGCGCGCAGCCTCGCCGACTGGGATCCGCCGTTCCCCGTCGACCTCTCGCGCATCCGGCCGCAGGACGAGGACTACTGGGACGAACACCGCACGACGCCCAAAGCCTTCGTCACCTTGGGGCGCGGCCAGCAGCTCTGGCAGTCGCGCTTCGGCAAGCTGACCTCCGTCCGCGTCCTCCCGCCCGAAGGCGTCGCGGCCGAAGCGGCGGTCGAGACTTACGGCAAACACCTCCGCGCCGCCTTAGACCCGACGCGCGCCGGCATGGCCGTCTTCGCCGCGCGCGCCGAGGGTCTGGAGGCGGCGCAGGGCGCGACCGACTTCGGCGAATACTTCCTCTACTTCAGCTTCTTCCTCGTCGCCTCGGCGCTGATGCTGGCGGCGCTCTTCTTCCGGCTCGGCGTCGAGCAACGCCTGCGCGAGATCGGCGTGCTGCGCGCCGTCGGCTTCACCATCGCGCGCGTGCGCCGCATCTTCCTCGCCGAGGCGCTGGCGCTCGCGGCGCTGGGGAGCGCGCTCGGCCTCGCCGGCGCTTACGCCTACGGCGAGTTGATGATGCACGGCCTGCGGACGTGGTGGGTCGAGGCGGTCGGCACCACCGCGCTCGCGCTGCACCCTACGGCGCGCTCGTTCGCGCTCGGCGCGCTGGGCGGCGTCGCGGCCGCGCTCGCCTGCATCGTCTGGACGCTCGGCGGCCTGCGCCGCGCCTCGGCGCGCGGCCTGCTCGCCGGCGTCGCGGAGAGGGAAGGCGGGAAGGCGGGCAGGGGCGAAGGCGAGAAGAGGCGAGGGCTGCGACGCTTCATCCCTTCACCCGTCTCGCCGCCCCCGCTTTTGCCGCCGGTGCTCTTCGCCCTGCTCGGGGTCGCGCTGCTGTCTCTGGCGGCGGCGGGCGCGGTCGGGCAGGTGGCGGGCTTCTTCGGCGGCGGGACGGCGCTGCTCGTGGCGCTGTTGTGGCTCCAGTCCGTCTGGCTGCGGCGCGGGCGCGGGGCGAGCATCGGCGGCGCGGGCTGGCGCGCCGTCTCGCGCCTCGGCGCGCGTAACGCCACGCACCGCCCCGGCCGCAGCCTCCTCTGCGTCACGCTCATCGCCAGCGCGGCCTTCATCATCGTCGCCGTGGACGCCTTCCGCCGCGAGGGCGAGGCCGCGCGGCTCGAACCGAAGTCGGGCAGCGGCGGTTACCCTCTGCTCGCCGAGACGCTGCTGCCCGTCGTCCACGACCCGAACACGCCCGCGGGCCGCGACGCGCTCAACCTCGCGGGCGCGGGCGAAGAGGTCGAGATGCTCGGCCGCGTCACGTTCGCGCGCTTCCGCCTGCGCCCCGGCGACGACGCGAGCTGCCTCAACCTCTACCGGCCCCGGCAGCCGCGCGTCCTCGCCCCGACGCCCGACTTCCTGCGCGCCGGCCGCTTCGCCTTCGCCGGCTCTCTGGCCGCGACGCGCGAGGAGGAAGCGAACCCGTGGCTGCTGCTCGAACGCGAATTCGCGGACGGCGCGGTGCCGGTCGCGGCCGACGCCAACTCGCTCAACTACGTCCTCCACCTCAAGGTCGGCGACGACTTCCTGCTCGAACGCGGCGCGGGGCAGGAGCCGGCCCGCTTGCGCGTCGTGGCCGCGCTCTCCGACAGCGTTTTTCAGGGCGAGCTTTTGATGTCGGAGCCGAACTTCCTCCGCCTCTTCCCCGAGCAGGAGGGCTACCGCTTCTTCCTCCTCGACCTGCCCGCGCCGGAGAGGTCTGCCGAGGTCAGCGCCGCCCTCGAAGACCGCCTCTCCGACTTCGGCTTCGACGCGCTGCCGACGGCCGAACGGCTCGCCAGCTTCCACCGCGTCGAGAACACCTTCCTCTCGACCTTCCAGATGCTCGGCGGCCTCGGCCTCGCGCTCGGCACGCTGGGCCTCGCGGCCGTCTTACTCAGGAACGTCCTTGAGCGGCGGCGCGAGCTGGCGCTGCTGCGCGCGGTCGGCTACCGGCGCGCGCACTTCGCGCTGATGGTCTTGGCCGAAAACGCCCTCCTCCTCTTCTGCGGCCTCGTCACCGGGACGGCCTGCGCGCTGCTCGCCGTCGTCCCCGTCGTCGCCTCGCGCGGCGGCCGCCTCCCGCTCGCCTCGCTCGCCGCACTCCTCCTCGCCGTCGTCGTCTCCGGCCTGCTCGCCTCACTGCTCGCCACCGCGGCCGCGCTCCGCTCGCCTTTGCTCGCCTCGCTGCGCGCCGAGTAGCGGCGAAAAAACAGATTGCCAAACCGGCCGCGCGGGGATACAACATCGCGCGGCGACAGACGACGCACCCTGAAACCGCGCGCCGCCCTCACGGGCCTCCCGCCACGACCGTCGGAGTGTGAGGCGACAATGGCTGCTCAACAGGCGACACCGAACTACTGGCTCATCCTCGGAGACCGCGAAAGCTTCGACACTAAGGGGCAGGCCGGCGCGGTGCTCTGGCTGGAACTCGGGCCGGCGCGGCCGGAGATGAAGCCCGGCGACATCGCCTACCTCTGGCAGGTGGGCGACGAGTCGCTGGCCGGCCGCGGGTACGTGAGCAGCGAGCCGTTCCTCTCCGCCCCCCGGCTGGACAAGTGGGGGCGTTCCACTTCGGAGGTCTACACGGTCAGGGTGACGTTCGTGATGCCCGTCGCCCCGCCGATCAGGCGCGCGGAGCTGAGCGCCGAGTGGGCGCTCGAATCACTGCTCCCCTCCACGCGCAGGCAGTTCATGCGGCTCAGTGCGGAGGAGGCCGCGGCCCTCAATAACCTGATCGAGAATCGCGGGGCCGCGATCCGGCCCGAACCCGCCGCGGCGAAGGAGGCGGCCGCCGGGAAAGCGGGCGCGAAGAAAGAGGGGGCGGGCGGCGACCTCACCCTCGGCCGGGCCTTAGAGTTGTTCACCTTCTCCGGCTTCGTCGGCGAGACGCTCAAACAGGCGGCCGACTTCGCGCTCGACCGGGCGGGCCGCGGTTACGGCGCCACCATCACGACCAGTTGCCTGATGTTCGCCATCGCGGAGGGGGGCAGGCGCGGGGCGGAAAAGTCCGACGCCTCGAAGTTCTTTTTCGCGTGGCTGCGCGGGGGGGCCGGGCTGAAATACGAGGAGGTGTTAGGCAAGTTCAAAAGGGAGCAGCGCGCGCCGGAGTTACGACCGGAACCGCCCCCGGCGGTGACGGACAGAAAAGACTTACACTTCACGCCCCGCGCGTCGCGCGTCGTCCAGAAGGCTCTGGAGGTGACGGCGCGCACGACGCGCGGCGACACCATTTATAGCCGCCACCTGCTCGGCGCGCTGATTACGGAGACCGCCGCGATCAAGTCCGGGGCGGCGGGCCGCCTCGCGGCCATCAAGGCGAGCCTCGCGGGGCTCCGTCAGGACTTCTACGACTTCCTCAGTCGGCATCCGAGCGCCGTCTCGGACGACATGGAGGCGTGGCGCATCCTCCTTCTGGAGGGCGCCCCGCCGGAGGCGAGCGGGGAGGCGGCCGAACCTGCCCGGCTGCCCGAGTCCTTCCTGCCGCGGATTGACGCGGACGATTTGAGGGGGGAAGACCGGCTCGGCATCATGGCGGAGGTGCGGGCGTTCGCGTCGATCATCGCGGCGCGCGACGTGAAGACGCCTCTGTCGATAGGGCTGTTCGGGGATTGGGGGTCGGGTAAGAGCTTCTTCATCTCGAAGCTGAAGGAGGAGGTGTCGCGCATCGCGGGGCGCGTGCGGGCGAAGGAGGCGGGCGAGGAGACGGCCTTCCTCGGCAACGTCGTGCAGATTGATTTCAACGCGTGGCACTACGCCGAGGCCAATTTGTGGGCCAGCCGCGTCAGCCACGTCTTCGAGAACCTGAGTCTTTCGGACGAGCACGACCGGCGCAAGGCCGAGGAGCGCAAGCGGCTGCTGCTCGCGCAGCTCGACACGACGCTCGGGGCGCGGCGCGAGGCCGAGTCGGAGGTCGCGGCGAGGCGGCGCGAGGAGGAGAGCGCGCGGGCCGCCCTCGAACGCGCGCGGCGCGAGCAGACCGACGCGGGCATCAAGCTGAGCCGCGCGCTCGGCCGCGAGGTCTGGGGCCTCGTGCGCGAGCAGGTCGGCGAGCGACCCGACGTGAAGCGCGTGCTCGAAGACGCGAGCGCGCGCCTCGGCCGCGCGGGGCTGCCCGCGAACCTGAGCGAGTTTCGGCAGGAGTTGGCGGCGACGCGCGCGGCGGCCGGGCAGGCGCACGGCTACCTTTCGTCCGTGGCGAACGACCCGCGCCGGTGGTTGAAAGTCCTGTTGATTCTGGCCGCCACGCTCCTCGTCCCGCTCGTCGCCACCTACGCCCTCGCGCGCTGGCCGGTGGGCGAGGCGTGGGGCCGCGTCATCCCCTCGGTCGCGCCCGTGCTCACGCTGCTCGGCGGCGCGGCGGCGTGGCTGCGCTCGCGGCGGGGCGAGGTCGAGCGCGCGCTGTCGGTGTTGGGCGAGGCGAGCCGGCGGCTCGACGAGATGTACGAGTCGGCGCGGGCCGAACACGACAGGGAAGTCAGCGAGCTGAGAAGCAGGCTCGACGCGAAGGAGGCCGAGGTGAAGACGGCCGCGGGCGCGCTCGCGGAGGCGGAAAGGGGCGTGCGCGAGACGGTCGCCGCGCTGCGCGAGCTGGAGCCGGGGGCCGTGCTCGAAAGGTTCGTCACGGAGCGCGCCGCGAGCGAGGACTACCGCAAGCTCCTCGGCGTGGTGGCGCTCATCCGCCGCGACTTCAAAAAGCTGTCCGACCTCCTCAGCCAGCAGGGCGACGCCGAGCTGAGGGAGGCCGTCCGCCGGAAGCTCCTGAAGGATCGCGAGGAGAGGGGAGGCGCGCGCGGGGGCGGCGGCGCGCGCCCGGACGACGCCGAGGTGGAGAGAGTGCTCGGCGAGTACCGCATCGACCGCATCGTGCTCTACATCGACGACCTCGACCGCTGCCCGCCGAAGCAGGTGGTGGACGTGCTGCAAGCCATCCACCTGCTGCTGGCCTTCGAGCTGTTCGTCGTCGTGGTCGGCGTGGACGCGCGCTGGGTGCGCCACTCTCTGCGCGAGCAGTTCCCGGCCCTCCTCAGCGGCGAGGCCGACGAAGGCGACCCGCACCGCGTCAAGGCCGCCACCCCGCGCGACTACATCGAGAAGATTTTTCAAGTGCCCTTCTGGCTGCGGCCGATGAGCCACGAAGGCTCGACCGACCTGCTCCGCGGCCTCATCCCCGACGCCGAGCTGCGCCCGGCCGCCGGCGGTCAGGGGGAAGCGGGGAGCCGGGCGGAAGAGCCCGCGACGGCGGCGCGGCGGGAGTCCGCGGCGCGCGCGCAGGACGGCGGCCTGCCGCGGCAGACGACGCCCCCGTCCGGCGACACGCGCGCCGGCGTGGGAGCCTTCGACGCCCCGCGGGAACCGGCGGCGACCTCGCCCGCGAGCGCGACGGGCGGGGAGGTCGCCGCGTTCGCGCTCCGGCCCGACAACCTCCTGCTCGAAGCCAAAGAGCGCGACGCGATGGTTAAGCTGGCGAAGGTCATCGGCCGCACGCCGCGCACGCTCAAGCGCTTCGTCAACGTCTACCGCATCATCAAGGCCGGACTCCGCGGCGAGAGGCTGGAGGCGTTTATAGGCAGAGGCGACGACGACGGCGAGTTCCGCGCCGTGCTCCTCCTGCTCGCCGTCGCCCACGGCGCGCCCGAAGCGTCAACCACCTTCTTCCGTATGCTGAAGGGAAGGCACATACGGGGGGCCGTGAATAAAGAGGAGGTCGGGCTAAAAAGCTTTTTGGACGAGATGTTGGAGATGTACGTTTCAGTTTCAGTTGGCGGCGAGGGGAAAGTGACGCCCTCAAAGCCGAGCGGGGAGGCGCCGCCCGCGGGCTGGACTGAGGCCGTACTGGCGTTAATAAAATTTGCGGAAGCCTATGATGATGACATCCCGCTGGACGTGCTCTGCAAATGGTCGCACGTCGTCGTGCGCTACACCTTTCAGCTAGGAGACATGTCAGAAGAATTCGTGTGAGCGTGGCGAGTACGAGATTTTGGACGCGCGGTTTTTACAGCCTTTTTACAACGCCTGCGCGCGTCTGCGTCATAATACGGCCCGCTCAAAAACCGGCCGGGGCCGTCAGCTTCAAAGCGACGAAGGAGTCTTGCCGTATGAAAAGTGAAGGGCGCAGGGGGGCTGTGAGGTTGTTCGTGCGGGTCGCCGCGCTGGCGCTGGTGTCCGGCGCGGTCTGTGTGGCGGCGCGGGCGCAGGGGAGTTGGGAGCAGTGGGGCGGGCCGACGCGCGACTTCGCGGTGAAGACGAAGGGGCTGGCGGCGGCGTGGCCCGAGAAGGGGCCGCGGCAGTTGTGGAAGCGCGAGCTGGGCGAGGGCTACTCGGCCGTCGTCTCCGACGGCGCGACGCTCTACACGATGTACAGCCGCGGCACGCAGGAGGTCGTCGTCGCGCTCGCGCCCGACACGGGGAAGACGGTCTGGGAGCACGTCTACGAGGCCGAGACCGCGGGGATGAACTTCGAGTTCGGGCGCGGGCCGCACTCGACGCCGCTCGTCTCGGCGGGCCGCCTCTTCGCCGTCGGCTCGACGGGGAAGATGCACGCGCTCGACCTCAAGACCGGCAAGGTCGCGTGGTCGCACGACCTCTGGAAGGAGTACGGCGGGACGAGGATGGAGCGGGGCTACTCGTGCAGCCCCGTCGCCTACAAGGGCCACGTCATCGTCTTCGTCGGCGGGCGCGGGCAGGCCGTGATGGCCTTCGACCAGCGGGACGGCAAGGTCGCGTGGAAGCGGCAAGACCTTGAGCTGTCGCCCAACTCGCCGCTCATCATCAACGTGGGCGGGCAGGATCAACTCGTCGCCTTCATGGCCGCGCAGGTCGTCGGGTTAGACCCGGCGAACGGCGACCTGCTGTGGTCGCACGCGCACCCGACCGACTTCGGCCTCAACATGAGCACGCCGGTCTGGGGCGGCGACGGGCTGCTCTTCATCTCGTCGGCCTACAGCGGCGGCAGCCGCGTGCTGAAGCTGGAGCGCGGCAGGGACGGCAAGACCACGCCGGCCGAGGTCTGGTTCCACCGGCGGCTGCGCGTCCACCACGGCAACGCCGTCCGCATCGGCGACCACGTCTACGGGTCGAGCGGCGACTTCGGCCCGTCGTTCGTGGCGGCCGTGGACGTGAAGACCGGCAAAATCCTCTGGCAGGATCGCAGCTTCTCGAAGGCCAACTTCGTCCTCGCCGACGGCAGGCTGATCATCCTCGACGAGGACGGGCACTTGGCGCTCGCCGACGCCAGCCCCGCGGGCCTCAAGGTCATCTCGAAAGTCCCGCTGCTGGAGAAGACGGCGTGGACCGTGCCCACGCTCGTCGGCACGAAGCTCTACGTCCGCGACCGCCGCTCGATCGTGGCCGTCGAGCTGGGCTGAGAAGAACCGCGCCGCGGGCGGCGGCCTCAAGACGCGTCAACAGTCGACTGTCGGCGCGTCTTGAGGCCGCCGGCGTCTCCGTCTTGTCTTTAACTCGGAGCGCGCGACCCGAACTTTTTTGCTAAGATGTGTCGCATCAAACGACAGCGGGAGGGGCGGATGAGACGATTATTCCTCGTGGTTTGCTTCGTGAGTCTGTTCGCGCACGGCGGCGCCGTCGCCGGCAACTGGCCGCAGTGGCGCGGCCCGGCCATGAACGGCGTGAGCGACGAGCGCGGTCTGCCGGTCAAGTGGACGGCCTCGGAGAACGTCGCGTGGAAGCTGAAGCTGCCCGGCCTCTCCGGCTCGACGCCGGTCGTGTGGGGCGAGCGCGTCTTCCTCAGCGTCGCCGAGGGCGACGACCTCTTCCTCTGGTGCGTGGAGAGGGCGAAGGGCGCGACCGTCTGGAAGAAGCGGCTCGGCGGCGGCAACACGAAGATGCGCAAGCACAACATGTCTTCGCCCTCGCCCGTGACCGACGGCCGCGGCGTCTGGGTGATGACGGGCACGGGCGTGCTCAAGGCGTTCGACTTCGCCGGGCGCGAGCTGTGGGCGCGCGACCTCCAGAAGGACTACGGCCCCTTCGGCCTCAACTGGGGCTACGCCTCCTCGCCGCTGCTGCACGAGGGCGCGCTCTTCGTGCAGGTGCTCCACGGGATGAACACGGACGAGCCGTCTTACGTGCTGCGGATCGACGGCCGGACGGGCAAGACCGTGTGGCGGGTCGAGCGGCCGACCGACGCCGTCAGCGAGTCGCCCGACGCCTACACGACGCCCGCGCTCGTGCGCCACGGCCGCGCGGCCGAGGTCGTCGTCACCGGCGGCGACTACGTGACGGGCCACGACCCGGCGACGGGGAAGGAGCTGTGGCGCGCCGGCGGCCTCAACCCGGACAAGAACCCTTTCTACCGCATCGTCGCCTCGCCGGTCGCGGCCGACGGGATGGTCTACGCGCCGACGCGCGTCAAGCCGCTGCTCGCGCTGCGCGCGGGCGGGCGCGGCGACGTGACGAAGACGCACGTCGCGTGGTCTTACCAGAACGGGCCGGACGTGCCCAGCCCCGTCACCGACGGCAAATACTTCTACGTCGTCAACGACCGAGGCGTCGTCTACTGCCTCGACGCGAAGACGGGCCGCGAGGTCTACGGCCAGCAGCGTCTGAGGCCGGGAACCTACAGCGCCTCGCCGGTGCTCGCCGAGGGCCGCGTCTACGTGACGAGCGAGGACGGCCTCACGTCGGTCTTCGCGGCCGGGCCGAAGTTCGAGCTGCTGGCCGAGAACGAGCTGGGCGAATACTGCCTCAGCTCGCCCGCCCTCTCCGACGGCCAAATCTTCATCCGCACCTCGAACCACCTCTACTGCATCGGCCGGCGGCGGGGGTGAGCGGCCGCGAGCCGTAAACCGTGAACCGTTAAAACGCCGAGGGCCGTCGCGCGCCGGGCCGTCCGGCGCGCGGCGGCCCTCGATCCGTCTTTACGATTCGCGATTTACGATTTACGATTCACGGTCTTTTGAGACTCACGGTCTTGAGGAGAACCGATGAAGAAGACACGCCTGCTCGCCGCCCTCGCCCTGTCCCTCGCGTCACTGCCCGCGCCGTTCGCTCAGGAGAAGGAGGCCGCGAAGACGCCGCCCAAGCGCGCCGCCGTCCGCGCCGCCCGCCTCGTGGACGTGCGCGCGGGCAAGGTCGTCCGCAACCCCGTCGTGCTGATCGAAGGCGACCGCGTGACGGCGGTCGGGCCGAACCTGACCGTCCCGGCGGGCGTGGACGTGATAGACCTCGGCGGGGCGACGCTGTTGCCGGGCCTCATCGACTGCCACACGCACATCACGGGGCAGCCCGCGAACTACTACGAGGACATCTTCCGCCGCAGCCCGATTGACTACGCCGTCACCGCGCACGTCTACGCGCGCCGCACGCTCGAAGCCGGCTTCACCGCCATCCGCGACCTCGGCTCCGGCGAGTTCATAGACGTGGCGCTCCGCAACGCCGTCAACGCCGGGACGGTCGTCGGGCCTCGCATTCAGGCCGCGACGCTCGCCATCGGCGCGACGGGCGGGCACGCAGACCTCTCGGGCTTCTCCCCCTACCTCAAGTTCGGCGGCTTCTCCGGCATCGCCGACGGCGAGGCCGAGATACGCAAGCTCGTCCGCTTCGAGGTCAAGAACGGGGCCGACGTTATCAAGCTGATCGCGACGGCCGGCGTGCTCTCGGAGGAGGAGTCGGTGGGCGCGCCGCAGTACACGCAGGAGGAGATGAACGCGGCCGTGGACGAGGCGCGGATGTGGGGCCGCAGGGTGGCCGCCCACGCGCACGGGGCCGAAGGCATCAAGCGGGCCGTCAGGGCCGGCGTCGCCTCGGTCGAGCACGGCTCGTTCCTCGACGAGGAGGGCATCCGCATGATGAAGGAGCGCGGCACGTACCTCGTCGCCGACGTTTACAACGACGACTACATCCTCGCCGAGTTCACGCGCCTCGGCTACCCGCCGAAGATCATCGAGAAGGAGCGGCTCGTCGGGCGCACGCAGCGCGAGAACTTCCAGAAGGCGGTGCGGGCCGGCGTGAAGGTGGCCTACGGGACGGACGCGGGCGTCTACCCGCACGGCTGGAACGCCAAGCAGTTCGCGCACATGGTGCGCTGGGGGATGACGCCGATGCAGGCGATACAGGCGGCGACCGTCAACGCCGCCGACCTCCTCGGCTGGGGCGACCGCGTCGGCGCGGTCGAGCCGGGCCGCTTCGCCGACCTCATCGCCGTCTCCGGCGACCCGCTCGCGGACGTGACCGTTCTGGAGCGCGTCGGCTTCGTGATGAAGGGCGGGGAAGTCTTCAGGAACGAACTCGGCCGGTAGGGCGAGGGTGTGCCGGGCGCCGGGGAGAAGCGACACGCCTCTCCCCGGCGCCCGGCGCCTTTTTACGACTGCGGCTTGAAGTAGAGCACCATGCCGGCCCCGGTGGCGGCGAGGAGCATGCCGACGTAGACGAGCGGGTTGGGGGCCTGCTTGGGCGGGTGGAGGATCATGGAGAAGAGGGCGTTGACGATGGGCGCGCCCGCGAAGACGAGCGGCATGACGTAGGTCGGGATGCCGCCCGAGCGGAAGGCGTAGATGATGCAGACGGCGCCGACCGCGCCGAGCGCCCCGCCCGCGCCCGCGAGGAGCGACCCCTTCGTCGTGAACCCGCCCAACTGCCCCTGCGACGAGAGGCTGATGACCGGCACGAGCACGCCGACGAGGAAGTAGGCCACGCCCACGCACAGCAGCGCCCGCATCGGGTTCTTCAAATCCACCTGCCCCTGATGCAGCACCGGCCCGTACAGGCCCCAGCACAGCGCCGCGCCCACCGCGAAAATAATCCAAAGCATAGAGAGACCTCGCAGAAAAGTAGTCAGTAGACGGTAGACAGTAGTCAGTAGCGCTCCGCGCCGAGTCGGCCGACGCCGGTGCGCGGACGACTCGGTGGCGAAAAGTATTTCTACTGTCTACCGTCTACCGTCTACTGCTTTTAGAACGTAAGCCTGACCCCCAGTTGAATCTGCCGCGAGGAGGTGACGGTCGAGCGGATGCGCCCGAGGGTCGGGAGCGGCTGCTCGTTGTCGGCCGCGCCGGTGAAGGCGATCAGGCTGGGGTTGCCGAAGTTCGTCCGGTTGAAGAGGTTGAAGGCCTCGACGCGGAACTGGATGACAGTGTTGTCGCCGAGGGCCGTCCAGCGCGTGTTCTTCACGGCCGAGAGGTCGAAGATGCGGAGGTCGGGGCCGATCAGGACGCCGCGCCCGAGGTTGCCGAGCGTGCCGGCGGGCTGCAGGCGGAAGGCCGCCGGGTTGAAGTAGGCGTCGGGGTCGCCGGTGACGGCCGAGTCGGCGTCGAAGCCGGGCGCGATCGACGCGCGGTCGAAGCCGATGCCGGGCGCGAGCGAGGGCGACCACTGCGAGCGCGAGCGGTTGCGCGCGACGAAGACGGTCAGGGGGTTGCCGCTGCGGGCCTGCCCTATCCCCGCGAGCTGCCAGCCGTCCAGAAGCGTCCCGGCCCAGCCCTCCATCCCCTTCGCGAAGGGCAGTTCCCACATGAAGTTGATGACGAGGTTGTGCTTGGCGTGGTAGTCGGCGAGGCCCTTGTTGTAGTTGAGGCCGCCGAACTCGGGGAAGGCCGTCGTCGTGCCGTTGGTCGCGTCGGAGAAGAAGGTCGAGGCCTGCGTCGTGTCGATGTTGCGCGAGAAGGTGTAGGACGCCTGCGCCGTGAAGCCGCGGCTCCAGCGCTTGCGCAGCTCCATCACCATCGCGTTGTACCACGAGTTGCCGTCCGAAGACTTCAGCTCGATGGTCGTGAAGGCGGTGTTGGGGCGCGGCTGGCCGGCGGGCCAGAAGAGCGTGCCGTCGGGCCGGACGACGGGCTCCGGCACGTTCACGTCGTTGCTGCGCAGCAGGTGGACGCCGCGCGAGCCGGCGTAGCCGAGGGTGATGACGGTGTCGTACCACAGCTCGCGCTGGAGGTTTAGGTTCCAGACCTGCACGTAAGGGTTGTCGAGGTCGAACTGCACGGGGCGGATCGAGATCGAGCCGCGGAAGGCCGGGACGGGGAACGCGGGGTTGTTGATGACGGGGCGCGGCGTGGCCGGCGGGTTCGTCACCGTGACGATGAGGTTCTGCTGGTTGTTCGTGTTGAAGTAGACGCCGTAGCCGCCGCGCACGGAGGTCTTGCCGTCGCCGAACACGTCCCACGCGAAGCCGACGCGCGGGCTGAAGTTCTTCAGGGTCGGGTTCTCGTAGAGCTGGCCGACGGTCGGCGCGCGGTCGCTCAGGTTCGGCAGCGCCGAGTCGCGGCCGCCGAGCTCGACGGGCGTGGTCGCGGCCTCGTAGCGTAGCCCGAGGTTGAGCGAGAGGCGCGGGTGCGCGCGGAAGGTGTCCTGCGCGTAGAGGCCGAGGAGCGTGAAGCGCCAGTAGCGGTCGAACTGCGCCTCGGGCGTCAGCCCGATGAAGCGCTGCGCGCGGTTGGCGAGGAAGTCGGAGAGGCTGGCGAAGGTGTAGATGCCGTTGCTGAAGGTCGGGTTGACCATGTTGTCCTGATAGCGCTCGACGAGCGCGCCCGCCTTGATGAGGTGCCGGCCGCGGCTGTGGACGAGGCTGTACTCGCCGCCGAAGACGTTCTGCACGAGGCGGAGGTTACCCGACGACTGCGGGCCGAAGCGCGGGATGCCGGCGATGTCGATGTCGCCCGTGATGCCGCGGCCGGGCACGAACTCCGGCAAGTCCTGCGTGGTGTTGGCCTCGACGTTCTGCCCGACGCGCGTGCGGCTGAAGCCGAAGCGGAAGGTGTTGAGCGTGGAGGCCGACAGCGTCTGCCGGTACTCGCCCGTGAAGAACTGGTTGCGCGAGAAGAAGGTGCGCGGGAACTGCGGGAAGTCGGTCGGGAGGAACTGGTCGGCGTCGTCGAAGGTGTAGCGCGCGAAGAACTGGTCGCGCTCGCTGCGGTTGTAGTCGACGCGCCCCTGTACGAAGTTCTGCGAGATGGTCTGGTCGAAGCCGAAGCTGTAGGCCGCGAGGCCGCCGCCGAGGTTCTCCCCGTTCGGCAGCGGGAACTCGTCGAGGAAGGGGCGGACGGCCGGGTTGACCGCGCCCGCGCGCGAGGCGAGGTCGGGGACGACGGTCTGGATGGTGCGGCCGAGGTTCTCGCGCAGCGCCTCGACGGCCCCGAAGAAGAAGAGGCGGTCGGGCCGGATGGGGCCGCCGAGCGAGCCGCCGAACTGGTTGCGGCGGAACTCGGGCTTCTGGGCCCCGTCGAAGAAGTTGCGCGCGTCGAAGTTGTCGTTGCGGTGGAACTCGTAGAGCGAGCCGCGGAAGTCGTTCGTCCCCGACTTCGAGACGGCGTTGATCTGGCCGCCGGAGTTGCGCCCGTACTCGGCCGAGTAGGCGTTGGTCTCGACGCGGAACTCGCGGATGGCCTCGATGCCGAGGACGGTGCCGGCGGCGCTGCCCGCGGGGCCGTTGGTGAAGTCGTTCTGCGGCGTGCCGTCGATGAGGTAGACGTTCGAGCGCGGGTCTTGCCCGTTGATGCTCGCGCCGACGCCGTGGGCCACGACCGAGCCGCCGTCGCGGTGCGGGTAGGCGATGACGCCGGGCTGGAGGAGCGCGAGGTCCGTGTAGTTGCGGCCGTTTAGGGGCAACTGCTCGATGGCGCGCTCGCCGACGAGGTAGGAGAGCTCGGGCGTCTGCGTGTTGACGAGCGCCGCGTCGGCCGTGACGGTCAACTGCTCCTGCTCCGGGCCGGCCACCTCCATCGTGATGTCGAGCGCGGCCGTCTCGCCCACCGTCAGGTTGATGCGCTCGTAGACGTACTGCTTGAAGCCGGCCTTCGCGGCGCGCACCTCGAAGGGGCCGAGCGGGAGGCCCGGGAAGACGTAGTGGCCCTCGGCGTCGCTCGTGGTGGTGCGCGAAAGGCCGGTGTCGAGGTGGCGGGCCGTCACCTCGACGCCCTGTATGACCGCGCCGTTGGCGTCGATGATGTCGCCGTTGAGCGTGCTGGTCGTCGTCTGCGCGCGCGCGACGCCCGCGGCGGCGGCGAGGCAGAGGAGCGCGACGGCGACGCGGAGGAGCGGGAAGGGGAGCGGCGTCGAAGGGGTAAAGCTTTGTGAATGCATGTGACTTTCGGTCAACTCCAATCCGAGAGAGGCTTACATGGCCTTACTTATACTGAGCATTCTAGCAGGCGGTTTCATCCTTTTTCGAGCGCGGCCCCGTGGCGCTTTACAAGATTGACAGATTCGGCCATTCTTTTACACCTTATTTACATCGCCCCGGTCTGTTTTCGGCATAATGGCCGAAACAAATCGGGGCCGCTTTCGTTTCACATTGCGCACGCCCGAAGCCCCCCGGGGGCCGCTTAAGGAGAGTTCTCGTCGTGAGGAAATCCCCCGCCTTCGTACTTTCGTCCGCCATCCTGTACGCCCTTTTATTCGCCCTCCCGGCCGGCGCGCAGACGCACCGCGCCTCGGTGCGCGGCACCGTCACAGACCCCAACGGGGCCGTCGTCCCCAGCGCGCAGGTCACGCTCGTCAACGCCGAGACGAACAAGCGGCGGGCGGTCGTGAGCGACGGGGAGGGGAATTTCTCGATCTCGTCGCTCCCGCCGGGGACGTACCGGCTGGAGGTGTCGGCCGCGGGCTTCGCGACGTTCACGCGCGACGAGACGCTCCCGGTCAATCAGGAGGTGCGGGTCGAGGTCGGGCTCGACGTGGCCAGCGTGTTCGAGCCGCAGGAGGTGTTCGCGGCCGCCAGCCCCTTGAAGAAGGACTCGGCCTCGCTCGGCGCGGTCTTCGAGAACCGTCTGGTCGAGGGGCTGCCGCTCGACGGGCGCAACTTCTACGAGTTGAACCTGCTCGTCCCCGGCGCCGTCCCGCCCGCGCCCGGCTCGGCCGGGTCGGTGCGCGGCGACTTCGCCTTCTCGGTCAACGGCCAGCGCGAGGACGCCAACAACTTCCTGCTCGACGGCGTCTACAACGTCGACCCCAAGCTCAACACCTTCGCCGTGCGCCCGCCCGTCGACGCCATCCGCGAGTTCGAGACGGCCACCTCGACCTACGACGCCGCCTTCGGCCGCAACGTCGGCGCGCAGGTCAAC
>Ga0196977_1000264_pt1 | contig 30232 bp, 46 predicted proteins | sample S3v_1013CmetaG_FD_148634 | JGI IMG/M metagenome (GOLD analysis project Ga0196977, IMG submission 148634) | Soil microbial communities from Anza Borrego desert, Southern California, United States - S3+v_10-13C | ecosystem: Environmental > Terrestrial > Soil > Desert | place: USA: California... | reverse complement strand
AGGGTGGGCGGACGGTGGGGGCCGGCACCATCTCCGACATCATCGAGTAGCCACCGGCGGCCGGTCGTCAGTCCTTGCCTCTCGCTCCGACTGACGACCGACGGCTGAGGACAGAGAGCCGAAATTATGCTGAACGAGAAGATCAGAATCAGGCTGAAGGCCTACGACCACCGCGTGCTCGACCAGTCCACGTCGGAGATCGTCGAGACGGCGAAGCGGACGGGCGCGCGCGTGGCCGGGCCGATCCCGCTGCCCACTTCGAAGAACAAGTGGACGGTGCTGCGGTCGCCCCACGTCGATAAGAAGTCGCGCGAGCAGTTCGAGATTCGGACGCACAAGCGTCTGATGGACATCCTCGACCCGACGCCGCAGACGGTCGACGCGCTGATGAAGCTCGACCTGCCCGCGGGCGTCGATGTCGAGATCAAGGCGTTCGGCAGAAGCTAATGAAGTTGTCGGTGGTCAGTCGTCAGTTGTCGGTAAAGACGAGAACTGATGACTGACGGCTGAGAACTGGTGACTTTGAGGTTCGTGATGGTCAACGGAATCATCGGTAAGAAAGTCGGCATGACGCAGTTGTTCGCGCCGGACGGGACGGTCACGCCGGTGACGGTCATCAAGGCCGGGCCGTGCGTCGTCGTGCAGAAGAAGACGGCGGCGGGGCGCGACGGCTACGACGCCGTGCAGCTCGGCCTCGTCGAAGACCGCCCCGTCAAGCTCAAGAACGTGACCAAGCCGATGCGCGGCCACTTCGAGAAGACGGGCGGGGGCGTGCCGCCGACCCGCGTCCTGAAGGAGCTGCGCGTCGAGGGCGGCGGCGAGGTCAACGTCGGCGACTCGGTGCTCGTCAACCTCTTCAACGAGGGCGACTCCATCGAGGTCGTCGGCACGTCGAAGGGGCGCGGCTTTCAGGGCACGATCAAGCGCCACAACTTCAACCGCGGCCCCGAGTCGCACGGCTCGATGAACGTGCGGCGGCCCGGCTCCATCGGCGCGTCGGCCTACCCGTCGCGCGTCATCAAGGGGACGCGCTCGTCGGGCCACATGGGCGACAAGCGCGTGACCGTCAAGGGGCTGACCGTGGCGCGCGTGGACGCCGAGAACCACCTGCTGATGGTGCGCGGCTCGGTGCCGGGCGCGAACGGCACGGTGGTGGTCGTCAAGAAATCCGGGAGCAGGTGACGAATGCGGAGCGCGGGGCGCGGAAGTGATTCTTCACCGCGCGCTCCGGCTCCCGCACTGGAGTTGAGTTTATGCCTACCGTGAAGGTGCGCAACCTGAAGAACGAGGAGGTCGGCGACCTCGACCTCTCCGACGCCGTGTTCGGCGCGGAGCTGAACGAGGGGCTGATCCACGCCGCCGTCAAGTCCTACCTTGCCGGCGCGCGGCAGGGGACGGTCGGGACGAAGACGCGCGGCGACGTGTCGGGGTCGGGCCGCAAGCTCTGGAAGCAGAAGGGCACGGGGCGGGCGCGCATCGCCTCGATCCGCTCGCCGCTGTGGAAGGGCGGCGGCAACGTCCACGGGCCGCAGGCGCGCGACTGGTCGCAGCCGCTCCCGAAGAAGATGCGGCGTGGCGCGCTGCGCTCGGCCCTCTCCGAGCGGCTGCGCGAGGGCAACCTCGTCGTCGTCGAGAACTTCGTCCTGCCCGAGGCCAAGACGAAGGAGTTCGTCGGGGCGCTGGCGGCGCTCGAACTCGGCGGCAAGACGCTCGTCGTCGACACGACCGACAACGACCGCCTGCTGCTCGCGTCGCGCAACGTCAAGCGCGCGAAGGTGGTCGGCTCCGGCGGGCTCAACATCTACGACGTGCTCTACCACGAGAAGCTCGTCATGTCGCGCGCGGCCGCCGAGCAACTCCAGTCGCTGCTCGAACCGCGCGGCGCCGGCGGCCGCAACGGTTCGCCCGACGAGGCCGCGCCCGCGCAGGGCGAAGAGGCGGCGTAACAGGTTACGAGTCGTCAGGCTCGTCTTTACCGACGACCCATCGCTGACGACTCTGATTGACGAGGTTTTCCGATGAGAACGATCTGGGACATCATCAAGGCTCCGGTCATCACGGAGAAGGCGCTGGTGGCGAAGGAGGAGTCGCAGGACGGCCGCCAACTGCTGACCTTCCGCGTCGACCGCCACGCCACCAAGCCGGAGATCAAGTCGGCCGTCGAGCGCATCTTCAACGTGCAGGTTGACGCGGTGCGCACCATCAACTACATGGGCAAGAAGGCGCGCCGCGGCCGCTTCGAGGGGCGCAAGCCCTCTTGGAAGAAGGCGTACGTCACGCTCAAGGCGGGGCAGGAGCCGTTCGACTACGGCGAAAACATCTAGTTGTCGGTTGTCAGTCGTCAGTTCCCGGTAAAGCCGGCTCGCGCGAGCGCGCGGCCGCCGCCGAGAGAGGGACTGAAAGCTGAAAGCTGGAAACTGAGAACTTTAAAAGTTATGGGCATCAAGAAACTGACACCGACCTCGCCGTCGCGGCGCTACCAGACGTACCTGACGCGCGACGAGCTGACGCCGGGCGCGGAGCCGGAGAAGGCGCTCCTCGAACCGAAGAAGCGCATCTCGGGCCGCAACAACAACGGCCACATCACCGTGCGCCGTCGCGGCGGCGGGCACAAGCGCTTCTACCGCATCGTCGACTTCAAGCGCGACAAGGCGGGCGTGCCCGGCCGCGTCACGCAGATCGAGTACGACCCGAACCGCTCGGCCCACATCGCGCTCATCACCTACCTCGACGGCGAGAAGCGCTACATCATCGCGCCGGCCGGCATCGAGGTCGGCAAGACCGTGATGAGCGGCCCCGAGGCCGACATCCTCCCGGGGAACGCGCTGCCGATCCGCAACATCCCGCTCGGCACGCAGATTCACAACATCGAGCTGCGCCCCGGCAAGGGCGGCCAGCTCGTGCGCTCGGCCGGCGGCTTCGCGCAGCTCGTCGCCAAAGAGGGCGACTACGCGCAGGTGCGCATGCCCTCGGGCGAAGTCCGCCGCGTCCCCGTCGTCTGCTACGCGACCGTGGGTCAGGTCGGCAACGTCGAGCACGAGAACGTCTCGTACGGCAAGGCCGGGCGCTCGCGCTGGAAGGGCCTGCGGCCGGCGGTGCGCGGCGTGGCGATGAACCCGGTCGACCACCCGCACGGCGGCGGCGAGGGCAAGACCTCGGGCGGCCGCCACCCCGTCACGCCGTGGGGCCAGCCCACCCGCGGCTACAAGACGCGCAAGACCAAGCGCACGTCGAAGATGATCGTGCGCGACCGGAGAGTCAAATAAAGTCCCGAGTCGCGGGCTCCGGGTTAAAGAGGTTGACTCAACCCGCGGCCCGAGACTCGCGACCTGAAGTGGAGCGGAGCGAAACGTTATGTCCCGTTCGGTTAAAAAAGGCCCTTTCATCGACCAGCACCTTGAGAAGAAGGTGGGCGAGGCGCGCGGCGGCGGGAGCCGTCCGCCGGCGATCAAGACGTGGTCGCGCCGCTCGACCATCACGCCCGAGTTCGTCGGGCTGACCTTCGGCGTGCACAACGGCAAGCGCCACATCCCGGTCTACGTGACGGAGAACATGGTCGGCCACAAGCTCGGCGAGTTCGCCCCGACGCGCACCTTCAAGGGGCACGCCGGCACGAAGGCCGAGAAGACTTCGAAGCGAGGGTAAAGGCAGGGCTCGGGGCTGAGGACGGAGCGGCCGCTCCCGAACTCGGCGCCCGGCACCGAGGTTAGTCATGGAAGCGAGAGCGAGTGCAAAGTACCTCCGCGGGTCGGCGCAGAAGGCGCGGCTCGTGGTTGACATGATCCGCGGCAAGAGCGTCGGCGAGGCGCTGGCCATCCTGCGCTTCACGCAGAAGCGCGCGGCGCACGGCATCGAGAAGTGCCTGCGCTCGGCCATCGCCAACGCGACCGAGGCCGCCGAGCGGCATAACGTCGCCGTCGACCCGGACGACCTCGTCGTCAAGGCGTGCTTCGTCGACATGGGGCCGACCAAGCACCGCCGCCGCGTCAGGCCCGCCCCGCAGGGCCGCGCCTACCGCGAGCAGCGCCACTTCTGCCACGTCACCGTGCTCGTCTCGTCCGACGGCCGCGAGGCCGCGCCCGCGGGCCGCGGCGCGGGCCGCGGGCCGGCCGCCGCCCCCGCCGCCACGCGCGACGCGAAGGGGGGCGAGCGCAACCCCTCGAAGAAGGCCGCGGCCGAGGCCGCGCCGGAGAAGCAGGCCGAGCAGCCGGACGCGCCGGCCGCCGACTCGGCCGCGCCCGCCGAGACGAACGAATAAACGCAGCGAGTCAACTCAGGAGAAGATTGTGGGTCAGAAAGTTCATCCTTACGGCTTCCGCCTCGGTTACAACAAGGACTGGCACTCGCACTGGTTCGCCAAGAAGCAGTTCGGCGACTACCTCCTTGAAGACCTCAAGCTGAAGGCGCAACTCAAGGGCCGCTTCGCCGGCGCCGGCGTCTCGCACGTGGACGTGGAGCGCGCGGCCAACCGCCTCAAGCTCCTCATCTACACGTCGCGCCCCGGCATCATCATCGGGCGCAAGGGGGCGGAGATCGACAAGCTCAAGGGCGACATCGCCGCGCGCACCGGCAAGGAGGTGCTCGTCTCCATTCAGGAGATTCACAAGCCCGAGCTGAACGCGCAGTTGCAGGCCGAGAAGATCGCCTCGCAGCTCGAGAAGCGCATCGCCTTCCGCCGCGCCATGCGCAAGACCGTCGAGGAGACGCTCCGCTTCGGCGGGCAGGGCATCAAGGTGAAGGTCTCGGGGCGCCTCAACGGCGCGGAGATCGCCCGCAGCGAGTGGCACCTGCAAGGCCGGCTCCCCCTGCACACGCTCCGGGCCGACATCGACTACGGCTTCGCCGAGGCGCGCACCACCTTCGGCGTCATCGGCGTCAAGTGCTGGATTTACCGCGGCGAGATTCTCGACCCGGCGGCGGCGATGGCGCGCGGCACCCAGCCCGACCCCATCAACGAGCCGCGGCCCGAGCGCGGCGACGGCCGGCGCCCGCGGCGCGACGACGGCGACCGGCCCCGTGGCCCGCGCGGCGACCGCGGTGATCGCGGCGGCCGCGGGGGGCGTGGCGGCGGCGGCGGCGGCCGAGGCTAGGGCGGAGAGGCTGGAGACTAGAGACTAGAGGCCGGCGAAAAGGCCGGGGGCTTTGACAAGCCCCGAGCCGTGGCCCCGGCCCCCCGTTGAGCGGAGCGAAACATCATGTTGATGCCGAAGAAGGTAAAGCACCGGAAGCAGATGAAGGGGCGCATGACCGGGGTGGCGAGCCGGGGCGCCGAGATCAGCTTCGGCGAGTACGGGCTGAAGACTCTGGAGCCGGGCTGGATCACCGACCGCCAGATCGAAGCCGCCCGCATCGCCATGACGCGCCACGTCAAGCGCGGCGGCAAAATCTGGATCAGGATGTTCCCGGACAAGCCCATCACCAAGAAGCCGGCCGAGACGCGCATGGGCAAGGGCAAGGGCGCGCCCGACCACTGGGTGGCGGTCGTCAAGCCGGGCCGCGTTCTCTACGAGATCGAAGGCGTCAGCGAGGAGATGGCGCGCGAGGCGATGCGGCTGGCCGCGCAGAAGCTGCCCGTCAAGTGCAAGTTCGTCTCGCGCGCCGAGCAGGAAGGGGGCGCAGTTTAACGATGGCCGAAGAGAAGAGACGCGCCGAGCTCGACAGGCTCGTGGGGATGTCGGACGAGGAGTTGAACGAGGAGGCCGCGCGGCTCAAAGAGTCGATCTTCCGCCTCAACTTCAAGCTCGCTCTGGGCGACGTGGACGCCGTCAGGACGGCGCGCCGCGACAAGAAGACGCTCGCGCGCGTCAGGACGCTCATCCGCCAGCGCGCCACCGCGCAGTCGGCGACGGAATAAATGATGGGCGCGGCGGGCGGGATTAATCCCGCGTCCCGCGCCCCGCACTGGAGTTTGTGATGGCAGAAGAGAACGAGAGCAAAGAAGAAGTGGCGACGACCGGCGACGACGCCGAGGCCAGCCCCTCGGGCGAGGGGCTCGCGCAGGCGCAGGCCGCGGGCGTGGACGCGCAGCCGGGCGACGCGACGGGCGCGGAGGCGGGCCGCCGCGGCCGCCGGGCCGAGAAGGTCGGCATCGTCGCCTCCGACAAGATGCAGAAGACGGTGGTGGTGCGCGTCGACCGCCTCATCAAGCACCCGAAGTACCGCCGCTACGTCCGCCGCACGTCGAAGTTCATGGCCCACGACGAGCAGGGCGCGACGGTCGGCGACAAGGTGCGCATCGTCGAGACCCGGCCGCTCTCGGCGCGCAAGCGCTGGCGCGTCGTCGAGATCATTCAGAAGGCAGCGAAATAGTTATCAGTTATCGGCAGTCAGTTTTCGGTTCAGACATGCTCTTACTGATAACTGATGACTGACCACTGATAACTGCGAACGGAGTGAGCAATGGCTATCCAGATGCAGACGTCGCTGGACGTGGCGGACAACTCGGGGGCGCGGCGCGTCGAGATGATTCAGGCCATCGGCGGCTCGACGACGGCGACCCGCGCGAGCCTCGGCGACAAGATCAAGGTGACGGTCAAGGAGGCCTCGCCGGACGGGGCCGTCAAGAAGGGCACCGTCCACAACGCCGTCATCGTGCGCACGCGCAAGGAGGTGCGCCGCCGGGACGGCACCTACATCCGCTTCGACCAGAACGCGTGCGTGCTCATCAAGCCGGACGACACGCCCATCGGCACCCGCGTCTTCGGCCCCGTCGCGCGGGAACTCCGCGACCGGAACTTCATGAAGATCGTGTCGCTCGCGCCGGAGGTGATTTAAGACAATGGCAAATAAGGGAACGAGGCGAGCGAAGGTGAGAAAGGGCGATCAGGTCGTCGTCATCGCCGGCCGCGACAACGGCAAGCGCGGGCGCGTGCTCGAAGTCGACCCGGCCGCCGGCCGGGTCAAGGTCGAGGGCGTCGCCATCATCAAGCGCCACCAGAAGGCCAACCCCGGCACGGGGCGCGGCGGCGGCATCATCGACAAGGAGGCCTTCATCAGCATCTCGAACGTCCAGCTCATCGACCCGCAGTCGGGCAAGCCGACGCGCGTCAGGTATCAGGTGAACGAGGACGGCTCGAAGGCGCGCGTCGCCGCCCGCAGCGGCCACGCGCTCGACAGGGAGTAGACCGCCACGGCAATAAAACCCCATCCCCGGAAACGCGGCGCGCGCGAGGCCCGGGGCGCAGATGAGGTTTGAAGGGACTGAGAAGATGGCAGCGAGACTGAAAGAGCGTTACGCGAGCGAGATCGCCCCGGCGATCGCCAAGGAGTTCGGCATCTCGAACCCGATGGCCATCCCGCGGCTGGAGAAGATCGTCATCAACATGGGGATGGGCGAGGCCATCGCCAACGCCAAGATCATCGACACGGCGGCCGACGAGCTGCGCGCCATCACCGGCCAGAAGCCCGTCACGACGCGCGCCAAGAAATCAATCGCCGCCTTCAAGCTGCGGCAGGGCATGCCCATCGGCACGATGGTCACGCTGCGCGGCGAGCGGATGTACGAGTTCCTCGACCGCCTCGTCTCGGTCGCCCTGCCGCGCGTGCGCGACTTCCGCGGCGTCTCGCCGAAGGCGTTCGACGGGCGCGGCAACTACACGCTCGGCATCCGCGACCAGCTGATCTTCCCCGAGATCGATTTCAACAAGGTGGACAAGACGCGCGGGATGAACATCTCCATCGTCACCACCGCGCGCGACGACGAGCAGGCGCGGGCGCTCCTGCGCGCGCTCGGCATGCCGTTCAGGCAACAGTAAAAGAGGTATTCATGGCAAAGAAGTCGATGATCGCGAAGGCGAACCGGAAGCCGAAGTTTGCGGCGCGCGCCTACACGCGCTGCCAGCGCTGCGGGCGGCCGCGCGGCTACCTGCGCAAGTTCAAGCTGTGCCGCATCTGCTTCCGCGAGCTGGCGCTACAGGGGCAAATCCCCGGCGTCGTCAAGTCGAGCTGGTGAGAAAGTAATTAGTCGTCAGTTGTCAGTTATCAGTTAAACACTTCGGCAGGTTGAGTCAACCGCCGGCGGCTGACGACGGACTGACGACTGATGACTGACAACTGATAACTGTTTTGGAGTTTGAGTAATGACTGATCCTATCGCCGACATGCTGACGCGGATGCGGAACGCGATTGCCGCGAAGCACTCGCGCGTCGACATCCCCGCCTCGAAGCTGAAGCTGGAGATCGCGCGCATCCTCAAGGAGGAGGGCTACATCAACAACTTCGTCATCAAGGGCGAGGGGCCGAAGCGGACGATCCGCATCTTCCTGCGCTACGACGCCCGCGGCACGAGTTCCATCTCGTCGCTCCAGCGCGTCTCGACGCCGGGCCGGCGCGTCTACATGGGCGCGACCGACATCCCGAAGGTGCTCGGCGGCTACGGCATCAACATCGTCTCGACCTCGCGCGGCCTGATGAGCGGCAAGCGCGCCCGCCGCGAGAACGTCGGCGGCGAGGTTCTGGCGGAAATCTACTAGGCGCCGGGCGTCAGGCGCCGGCCGAGCAGCGGCCGGTGCCCGAGGCCCGACGCCTCCGACCGAAGGTTCAAATTATGTCTCGTATCGGAAAGAAAGTTATCACGGTGCCGAAGGGCGTCACGGTGACGGTCTCGGAGCGGGAGCTGGAGGTGAAGGGGCCGAAGGGGACGCTGCGGACGCCCGTCCCCGAGGGCGTCACCTTCAGGCTCGAAGGCGACCAGTTGCAGGCCGAGCGCGCCTCGGACGAGTACCGCGCGCAGCACGGGCTGGCGCGGGCGCTCGCCAACAACGCCGTCGTCGGCGTCACCGAGGGCTTCAGCAAGCAGATGGACATCGTCGGCGTCGGCTACAAGGCCGACATTCAGGGCCGCAAGATCGTCTTCAGCTTGGGCTACTCGCACCCGGTCGAGTTCCCCCTGCCCGAGGGCATCGACGTGCGGGCCGAGCGCGTCGCCGCCAAGAGCTCGATCCAGCAGTACCAGACGACGCTGACGCTCTCGGGCATCGACAAGCAGAAGCTCGGTCAGGTGGCCGCCGAGATGCACGGCCTGCGCCGCCCCGACCCCTACAAGGGCAAGGGCGTCCGCTACGCCGACGTGCAGCTCAAGCTCAAGCCCGGCAAGACGGGCAAGTAACGTCTAGGAGTTTAGGCCGGCGGTTCCGGTGACGGAATCACCCCTTGTGAGCAGCTCACATCGGCATGCGCCGCGCCTAAGGAGTGATCGAACCATGGCAAGAAAAGACAGAGCGGCGGTTCGCAGGGCGGTGCACACGCGCATCCGCAAGAAGGTGCGCGGGACGGCCGCGCGGCCGCGCCTCGCGATCTTCCGCAGCCTCAACCACATCTACGCGCAGGTCATCGACGACGACAACGGCGTGACGCTCGCCTCGGCCTCGACGACCGAGAAGGACTTGCGGGGCGAGACGGGCGGCAACGTCGAGGCGGCGCGCCGCGTCGGCCGGGCCATCGCCGAGCGGCTCAGGGAGAAGGGCGTCACGGCGGTCGTCTTCGACCGCGGCGGGTTCCGCTACCACGGCCGCGTCAAGGCCCTGACCGACGCCGCGCGCGAGGCGGGCCTCAACCCCGAGGAGGCGGGCGCCGAGGGCGGCGGGGAGTCCACCGAGGAGGCCGCGGCCTGAAGCCATTAAGGACTAGCGATGCGACAACCGAAACACAGAATCCCAGCGCAGGGGCTTGATCTCGTCGATCAGGTCATCTCCATCAACCGCGTCACGAAGGTCGTGAAGGGCGGCAAGAACCTCTCGTTCGCCGCCCTCGTCGTCGTCGGCGACGGCGCGGGCCACGTCGGCTTCGGCACGGGCAAGGCGCGCGAAGTCCCCGTCGCCATTAAGAAGGCCATCGAGTCGGCGAAGAAGAACATGATCCGCATCCCGCTCATCAACAACACGCTGCCGCACCAGATCATCGGCACGTGGGGCGCGGGCCGCGTCCTGATGAAGCCGGCCTCGGAGGGGACGGGCGTGATCGCGGGCGGGGCCGTGCGCGCCGTCATGCAGGCGGCCGGCGTCCACGACGTGCGCACGAAGGTGCTCGGCTCGGGCAACCCGCACAACGTCGTGCGCGCCACCTTCGACGGCCTCCTCAACATGAAAGACCCGATGGAAGTGGCGCGCCTGCGCGGCAAGCAGGTCGAGGAACTGTAAGAGGGTGACGGGGCCGGGGCGGCTCGAAGCCGGCGCCCGGCGCACAGCGAGGTTTTGAAATGGCTGAAGAGAGCAAGCAGCGGGGCGAGGGCGGGAGGCTGCGCCTCCAGTACTACCGCAGCGCCATCGGGTTCCCGAAGACGCAGAAGCAGGCGGTGCGCAGCGTCGGGTTCACCAAGCTGAACCAGATTCTGGAGCGCCCCGACACGCCGTCGATGCGCGGCGTCGTCGCCAAAGTCCCGCACCTGATCCGAATCGTCGAATAGGTAAAAGACGCGAACCGTGAATCGTGAGCAGGTAAGACCTGTTCCGGACGGTTCGCGGTTGACGACTGACGAGGTTTTGAAATGGCTATCGGTCTGAACAACCTGCGCCCGAACGCCGGCTCGACGCACAAGAAGAAGCGCGTCGGGCGCGGCCCCGGCTCCGGCCTCGGCAAGACGGCCGGGCGCGGCAACAAGGGGCAGAAGTCGCGCTCGGGCTACTCGGGCAAGACGGGCTTCGAGGGCGGCCAGATGCCGCTCCAGCGCCGCCTGCCCAAGCGCGGCTTCACCAACATCTTCAAGAAGCAGTGGACGGAGGTCACGCTCGCGCACCTCGAACAGCACTTCGAGGCCGGCGACTCCATCACGCCCGAGACGATGCTGGAGCGCGGCGTCATCGCCAAGGGGCGCCGCGACGTGGTCGTGCTCGGCACGGGCGAGCTGACGAAGGCGCTCACCATCTCGGCGCACCGCTTCACGAAGGGCGCGCTGCGGAAGATCGAGTCGGCGGGCGGCACGGCCAGCGTCATCACGCCGTTCCACAAGCCGGACGCGCTCGTCCCCGTCAACGAGTAGGGCCGGGGCGGCGGCGCGCCCGCCGGCCTCCGCAAGAGTCACACGCTGGAGACGCCGCGAGGGGCCGACGGGCGCCCGGGGGCGTCTTCAGCGTGCTTTACTAGCGGCCGGCGGCTCAGCCTTCGGCCGCCGACTTTGCTATCATGGGCGGGCCGCCGGGGCCGCGACCGGCCGCCGAAGCTACGGAAGCCAACCGCCGAGAGCAGAAGAGCCATGGATAAGTTTTTCGCCGCCGTCCGCAACATGTTCACCGTGCCCGACCTGCGTAAGCGCATCCTGTTTACGCTGGGGCTCCTCGCCGTCTACCGCTTCGGCGCGCACGTCACCGCGCCCGGCATCGACCGCGACCGGCTCGCGCAGGTCTGGCAGGAGGTCGGCAGCACCCTCCTCGGCGTGCTCGACCTCTTCTCCGGCGGCAACTTCAAGACCATCTCCGTCTTCGCCCTCGGCGTGACGCCCTACATCACGGCCTCGATCATCCTCCAGCTGATGACGACCGTCTTCCCGCAGCTCAAGAAGTTGCAGGAGGAGGGCGAGGCGGGCCGCCAGAAGATCAACCAGTACACGCGCTACCTGACGGTGGTGCTGGCCCTCTTCCAGACCTTCATCGTCGCCCGCTGGCTTCAGGCCAACGCGGTCGGGGCCGAGACGTGGGGCTTCGTCCTGACGACGATGCTGACGCTCACCACCGGCACCATCTTCGTGATGTGGCTCGGCGAGCAGATCACCGAGCGCGGCGTCGGCAACGGCATCTCGCTCCTGATCTTCGCCGGCATCATCATCGGGCTGCCGAGCGGCGTGATGCAGGTGCTGACGAAGGTCAGGAGCGGCGACACCTTCGCCGTCCTCGGCGTCATCTTCCTCGTCGCCATCCTGCTCGCGCTGATCGCCTTCGTCGTCTTCGTCGAGATGGCGCGGCGCAAGGTGCCGATCTCCTACGCCAAGCGCCACGTCGGCCGCCAGCTCGTCGGCGGCAAGCAGACGCACATGCCGGTCAAGGTCAACATGGGCGGCGTCATCCCCGTCATCTTCGCCTCGTCGGTGCTGGCCATCCCGCAGACCGTCCTCCAGTTCGTCCCCTTCGACCCGAACGTGCAGGACTGGCGCTTCAGCGTCGCCACCTTCTTTCAGGCGTTCCACGGCGGCGACCCCTACTACGAGCTGCTCTTCGCGCTGCTCATCGTGCTCTTCACGTTCTTCTACATCACGATCATCTTCAACGTCGAGGAGGTGGCCGACAACCTGCGCAAGCACGGCGGCTTCATCCCCGGCATCCGGCCCGGGAGGAACACGGCCGAGTTTTTGAACACGATCCTGACGCGGCTGACGACCGTCGGGGCCATCTACCTCGTCGTCGTCGCGCTCATCCCGCAGGTCATGCTGAGCGGCTTCAACGTCGGCCGCCTCCCCTTCGTCGGCGTCACCCTCGAAGAGTTCGTCACGCGCACGCCCGGCTTGGGCTGGATCCCGACCGGCATGGGCTACCAGTTCTACTTCGGCGGCACGAGCCTGCTCATCCTCGTCGGCGTCGCCATGGACACGGTCGCGCAGATCGAGGCGCAGCTCGTCATGCGCAACTACGAGGGCTTCTTCGGGCCGGGCAGCCGCCTGCGCGGCCGCAGGAGCTAGAAAGCAGGGGCCGGGTGGCGGGCGTCGGGCGCCGGTAAGAGCGATAACCTGACGCCCGGCGCCCGACGCCCGGCACCCGTTCTTTATGTCGAAGATCATCGTCCTGATGGGCGCGCCGGGCGCGGGCAAGGGGACGCAGGCGCGCCTGCTGCAAGAGCGGCGGGGGCTGCCGCAGATTTCGACCGGCGACATCTTCCGCGCCCTCTCGAAGTCGGATTCGCCGCTCGCCGAGGAGGTGCGCGGCGTGCTGGCCTCGGGCCGGCTCGTCACCGACGAGCTGGTCGTCCGCTTGGTCGAGGAGCGCACCGCGGAGGAGGACTGCCGCGGCGGCTACATCCTCGACGGCTTCCCGCGCACGACCGCGCAGGCCGAGATGCTCGAACGCCTCGCCGCGGCGCAGGGGCACGAGATCGTCGCCGCCCTCGTCGACGTGCCCTTCGACGTGCTGGAGAAGCGGCTGACGGGGCGGCGGACGTGCCCGGTCTGCGGAGAGATTTACAACGTCCACTTCAAGCCGCCGAAGTCGGACGAGGTCTGCGACCTGCACCCGGAGGCGCGGCTCACGCGCCGCGCCGACGACAACGCGGAGACGATCCAGACGCGGCTCGCCACCTACGAGCGCGACACGCGGCCGCTCCTTGATTACTACGAAGGCACGGGCCGCCTGCGCCGCGTCGAAGCCACCCGCGACCCGGAGACGATCTACGCGGAGATCGAGCGGGCCGTCGGCGGCGGGTGAAAGTCGCCAGTCAAGAGTCACCGGCAAGGGCAAAAACTGACGGCCGGCGGCCGAGAACTTCGATTAACGATTTACGATTCGCGGCTTTTAAATGATCATCGGGAAGTCGAAGAAGGAGCTGGACAAGATGCGGGCCGCGGGGCGGCTCGTGGCCGAGGTGCGCGAGGAGCTGCGGAGGATGGCGCAGCCCGGCGTCACCACGCTCGAAATAGACATGGCCGCGGAGAAGATGATCCGCGACGCCGGCGCCCTCCCGACCTTCAAGGGCTACCACGGCTACCCCTTCTCGATCTGCGCGTCGGTCAACGAGCAGGTCGTGCACGGCTTCCCCTCGACCTACGCGCTGCGCGAGGGCGACATCTTCTCCGTGGACGTGGGCGCGACGCTCGGCGGCTTCGTCGGCGACACGGCCACGACCGTCCCCGTCGGGCAGGTCGGCGAAGACCGCCTGCGGCTCATCCGGGTCGCCGAGGAGTGTCTGGAGCGCGCCATCGCGCAGTGCTGGCCGGGCAGGTACCTCGGGGACGTGGGCTGGGCCGTGCAGTCGCACGCCGAGGCGCACGGCTACACGGTCGTGCGCGACTACGTCGGCCACGGCATCGGCCGGCGGATGCACGAAGACCCGCAAATCCCCAACTACGGGAAGCCGGGCACGGGCACGCGCATCAAAGCAGGCTACGTCTTCGCGCTGGAGCCGATGATCAACATGGGCACGCAGCACACGAAGACCTTGAAGGACGGCTGGACGGTCGTCACCGTGGACGGGATGCCGAGCGCTCACGTCGAGCACACCGTCGCCATCACCGAGCAGGGGCCGGAAGTTCTGACGCGCGTGGCCGGGGCGGCCGCGCCGCAGGTCGAGACGGCGGGGGCCTGACGCGCGCGCGTCGCCCCGCCGCGGCTTGGAGAGCGCCGGTAACTATGTTATTATTCGCAGTTTGCCGGGCCTCTCAGATTTTTACCTGAGCTGACTGGTATGGCGAAAGAAGATGCGATCGAGGTGATGGCGAAGGTTCTTGAAACCCTGCCGAACGCGATGTTCCGGGTCGAGTTGGAGGACAGCCAGCATCAGGTGCTGGCGCACGTCTCGGGCAAGATGAGGAAGAACTTCATCCGCATCCTGCCGGGCGACCGGGTGCTGGTCGAGCTTTCGCCTTACGATTTGAACCGCGGGCGCATCACGTACCGCTACAAGTGACGGCCGGGCCGGAGAGACTTCCCCGAGGGGGTGTGGACGGATGAAAGTAAGGGCTTCAGTCAAGAAGATGTGCGACAACTGCAAGATCATCCACCGCAAGGGCGTGGTCAGGGTGATCTGCACCAACCCGAAGCACAAGCAGCGGCAAGGGTAGGTCAATCGCGGGTTGCAGACGGCGGGCCGACGATCGGCGTCCCGCGCGGCCGGCAGCCCGAAATCAGCAATCGTTAAGAGTTTTTTGGGGAGAAGAGCATGGCTCGTGTAGTTGGCGTCGATCTTCCGGTGAACAAGCGGATCGAGATCGGCCTTACGTACATTTTCGGCATCGGCCGCTCGCGGGCGAACTCGATCCTGCGCGAGGCGCAGGTCAGCCCCGAGCTGCGCGTGCGCGACCTCGACGAGGGGCAGCTCAACCGCATCCGCCAGATCATCGAGGGGCAGGGCGAGGTCGAGGGCGACCTGCGCAAGCGCGTCCAGATGGACATCAAGCGGCTGATGGACATCGGCTGCTACCGCGGCCTGCGCCACCGCCGGGGCCTCCCCGTCCGCGGCCAGCGCACGCACACCAACGCGCGCACCCGCAAGGGGCCGCGCCGCGCCACCATCGCCAAGAAGAAGGCCCCGGGCAAGAAGTAACAAAGTTGTCAGTAGTCAGTTATCAGCTATCAGCAAGACCGCTGAGCGCCGACTAACGACTCACTGACTACTGATAACTGACGGCTGATTACTGTTTATGGCAAAAGCGACCACCGGCAAGAAGAAGACCTTCCGCAAGAAGGAAAAGAAGAACATCCCCGTCGGGATCGTGCACATCTCGGCGTCGTTCAACAACACGCTGATCTCGATCACCGACACGGAGGGCAACCTCGTCGCGCAGTCCTCCTCGGGCGCGCGCGGCTTCCGCGGCTCGCGCAAGGGCACGCCCTTCGCGGCGCAGCAGGCCGCCTACGAGGCCGCCAACAAGGCCAAAGAGGTCGGGATGCAGCAGGCCGAGGTGAGGGTCAAGGGGCCGGGCGGCGGGCGCGAGTCGGCCATCCGCGCCATCAACAGCGCCGGCATCCGCGTCACGCTCATCCGCGACACGACGCCGATCCCGCACAACGGCTGCCGCCCGCCGAAGCGGCGCAGGGTTTAAGGATTTGCGATTTCCGGTTGGCGATTTCAGGCTCGAAAGAGCCCTTCCGGTCGCGGATCGAAAATCCCGAATCAAAAGTTCATTAACCTAAAGGACGAAGGGCCGCGCCCTCGTTGGCGCGGTCTGTAAACTTTTCCGTCTGACGTTTAGACCGGAGGCAAAAAGAAGTGGCTAGGTATCGAAGCGCGGTGTGCCGCCTGTGCCGCCGCGAAGGCGCGAAGTTGTTTTTGAAGGGCGACCGCTGCTACAAGCCGTCGTGCCCCATCGAGAAGCGCGGCACGCAGCCGCCCGGGCAGCACGGCAACAGCCTGCGCCGGGGCAAGGCCCTCGTCGGCTACGGCCAGCAGTTGCGCGAGAAGCAGAAGGTCAAGCGCATCTATTTCGTCCTCGAAGGCCAGTTCCGCAACTACTTCGAGCGCGCGGCCCGCATGAAGGGCATCACGGGCGAAAACCTCCTGATGCTGCTTGAGCGTCGGCTCGACAACGCGGTCTACCGCGCCGGCTTCGCCACCTCGCGGCGGCAGGCGCGCCAGCTCGTCAACCACGGCCACATCGAGGTCAACGGGCGCAAGGTGGACATCCCCTCGTTTCAGGTCAAGCCGGGCGACGTCATCGCCGTGCGCGAGGCCAGCCGCCGCAACCCGCACATCGAGGGCGCGTGGCAGACGGCCGCCGGGCGGGGGCGCCCGAACTGGGTCGCGCCGGCCGAGGGCGCCGAGATGAGCGCACGGGTCGTGACCGCGCCGACGCGCGCCGACATCGACCGCTCCATCAACGAGCAACTCATCGTCGAGCTTTACAGCAAGTAAGCTTATCCGGCGCGGCCCGGCCCGCCGCTGGTTCGCTTTCGCCGAACCCGCGACGGCCGGCCGCGCGAAGCCTTTTTCCCGAGGAACAGGTTTTTACGACTATGGCTATGGATCAGCACAATCTCTGGACAGGGTTTCAGATGCCGCGCCGCCTCGCCGTCGAGGGCGACACGCTCACGGACCGCTACGGCCGCTTCTCGGCCCAGCCGTTCGAGCGCGGCTTCGGCACCACCATCGGCAACTCGCTGCGCCGCGCGCTGCTCTCGTCCATCGAGGGCGCGGCCATCACGGCCGTCAAGATCGAGGGCGTCGAGCACGAGTTCTCCTCGATCCGCGGCGTCGTCGAGGACGCGACCGACGTCATCCTGAACCTCAAGCAGATTCCCTTCAAGCTCCACGGCACCGAGCCGAAGACCCTGACCATCCGCCGCGACGGGGCGGGCGAGGTCACCTCGGCCGACATCGAGCACGACGCCGACGTGGAGGTGTTGGACGACTCGGTCTACATCGCCACCGTCAGCGAGGGCGGCTCGCTCAACATCGAGATGCGCCTCAAGCGCGGGCGCGGCTACGTCCCGGCCGAGCGCAACTTCGACGAGGACTTGAGCCTCGGCTACATCCCCATCGACTCCGTCCACACGCCGGTCAAGAAGGTCAACTACGCGGTCGAGGCCGCGCGCCTCGGCCAGAACACCGAGTTCGACAAGCTGACCATCGAGGTCTGGACGGACGGCAGCGTCCGCCCCGACGACGCCATCGGGCTCGCCGCGAAGCTGATCAAGGATCACATGCAGATCTTCATCAACTTCGAGGAGGACACGGACGAGTACGCCTACCAGAACATCGAGCGCCCGCCGCTGCCGCGCAACGACGTGCTCGACCGCTCGGTGGACGAGCTCGAACTGTCGGTGCGCTCCTACAACTGCCTGAAGAACGCCAACATCCGCTCGATCCGCGACCTCGTGCAGCGCTCGGAGCGCGAGATGCTGGCGACGAAGAACTTCGGCAAGAAGTCCCTGAACGAGATCAAGGAAATCCTGCACGGGATGGGGCTGGATTTCGGCATGTCGTTCGACGAGCAGGGCAACCCGATCCCCGGCTCCGGCGGCAGCGACATCGACCTCAGCGAATACCCCGAGGACGACGAGGAATAGAGACGGGGGCCGGGTGTCAGGGAGCGGGTGCCGGCAAAGACATTTTCCTGACACCCGGCGCCTGACACCCGGCACCTAGGAATTATTGTCATGCGACACCTGAACGCACACCGGAAGCTGGGGCGGACGAGCGAGCACCGCATGTCGATGCTCAGGAACCTCGCCACCTCGCTCATCAACGCGCGCGACGAGCGCATCGTGACCACCGTCCCGAAGGCGAAGGAGCTGCGCCCCTTCGTCGAGCGCGTCATCACGCTGGCGAAGCGCGCCGGCGCGCTCACGGGCGACGACGCCAACATCCAGTCGCTCCACCTGCGCCGGCAGGCCGCCGGCTTCTTCCACGCCGGCAACAGCCGCCGCGGCGAGTCGGCCGCCCGCGGGCGCAAGCAGGCCGAGATTCCGCGCACGGCCGGCGTCCTCGCCCTCAAGCGTCTCTTCGACGAGCTGGGCAAGCGCTACGCCGACCGGCCCGGCGGCTACACGCGCATCATCCGCCTCGGCCGCCGCGACGGCGACAACGCCGAACTCGCCATCATCGAATTGGTCGATAACGCGCGCGAGGCCGCCGAGGCTTCGTCGAAGAAGGCCAAGACGGCGGGCGCGGGCAAGAAGAAGTCCGCGAAGACGGCCGGCAAGGGCGAGACGACCGGGGCCGAGACGACGAAGAAGGAAGGGCGCGGCGGCCGCCGCTCGAAGAAGACCGAGCAGACCGCCGGCGAGCAGGAGACCGAGTAGCCCCGAGGCCGGGCGAGCCGGGAGCGGGCGCGGCCTGCGGCCCAAGCTTTACCGCGGCGCGCCCCCGCCAGTTCTGAACCGGACGCCGAAGCCCCACACGCCCGCGCTCGCTCGGCAGGCGGCCATGGGGCTTTTCCCTTGTCGCGGAACTGGCGCGGGCGCGCGCACGGAGGGACGAAGATGAGCAGCAACGATCAGAATCAGGGTCAGGGCGCGGGCGGGCAGGGGCAGGGCGGGGCCGCGCCGCAGCCGGAGGGCGGCGGCCAGCGCCACGGCCGCGGTCGTCACCGCGGCCGCCAGCCCTCGCGCCCGCAGTCGTCGCAGGGCCAGCCGCGCCGCGCCGACTCCGCGCTCAACATGGACGAGCTGCGCGAGCTGACCGAACTCTTCTCGGCGCACGGGCTGACCGACTTCGAGTTCGAGAACGCGGACATCCGCATCCGCCTGAGCCGCACCCCCGCGCCGGCGGCGGCCGCCCCGCTCGCCGCCCCCGCGCCGGTCGCGACGCCGCTCGCCGCGGCGCAAGCGGCCGCGCCGGTCGCGCCGCAGGCGGCCGCGCCGGAAGCCGCGCCCGCGCCGCCGGCCCCGGCCGCCGAAGACCTCCACATCATCACGTCGCCCATCGTCGGCACCTTCTACCGCTCGCCGTCGCCCAACGCCGAGCCGTTCGTCAAGGCCGGCTCGGCGGTCGAGCCGGACACGGTCGTCTGCATCATCGAGGCGATGAAGCTGATGAACGAGATTCAGGCCGAGACGGCGGGAACGGTCGAGAAGATTTACGTCGAGAACGGCCAGCCGGTCGAGTACGGGCAGCCGCTCTTCGGCGTCAAGCGCTAGTTCGAAGTTCCGGGTTCGGGGCGCGGAGTTATTCGTCCCGAGCCACGCGCCCGGAACTTCGAAGCTCGAACTTTTTAATGCGCAAAATCCGCAAAATCCTGATCGCCAACCGGGGCGAGATCGCGTGCCGCATCATCTGGACGTGTAAGGAGATGGGCATCTCGACGGTCGCCGTCCACTCGACGGCCGACCGCGACTCGCTCCACGTCCGCTTCGCCGACGAGTCGGTCTGCATCGGCGCGCCCACCTCGGCGCAGAGCTACCTCAACATCGCCTCGGTCATCGCCGCCGCCGAGATCACCAACGTGGACGCCATCCACCCCGGCTACGGCTTCCTCGCCGAGTCGGCCTACTTCGCCGAAATCTGCGAGGCGTGCAACATCAAGTTCATCGGCCCGCGGCCCGACGTGATCCGCCTGATGGGCGACAAGGTCGAGGCCCGGCGGGCGATGAAGGAGGCGGGCCTGCCGGTGCTCCCCGGCAGCTCCGAGCCCCTGAAGTCGGAGGAGGAGGCCCGGCAGACCGCGCGCGAGGTCGGCTACCCCGTCATCATCAAGGCTTCGGCCGGCGGCGGCGGCCGCGGCATGCGCATCGTCCGCTCCGAGGACGAGCTGGCCTCGGCGATGCAGACGGCCTCGACCGAGGCGGCCGCGGCCTTCAAGAACGGCGACATCTACATCGAGCGCTTCATCGAGAACCCGCGCCACATCGAGATACAGGTGCTCGCCGACGAGCACGGCCACTGCATCCACTTGGGCGAGCGCGACTGCTCGATCCAGCGCCGCCACCAGAAGCTCCTCGAAGAGGCCCCGAGCCCGGCGCTCACGCCGGAGCTGCGCGAGCGGATGGGCACGGCCGCCGTCGAGGCGTGCAAGCGCGTGGGCTATTCGAGCGCGGGGACGATCGAGTTCCTCCTTGACGAGAAGGGCAGCTTCTACTTCATGGAGATGAACACGCGCATACAGGTCGAGCATCCCGTGACCGAGATGATTACGCTGGCCGACATCGTGCGCAACCAGATTCTCGTCGCCGAGGGCGCGCCGCTCTGGTACCGGCAGCCGGACGTGGTCTTCAACGGCCACGCCATCGAGTGCCGCATCAACGCCGAAGACCCGCGCACCTTCGCCCCCTCGCCCGGCCTCATCACCGGCTACAACGCGCCGGGGGGGCCCGGCGTCCGGCTCGACACGGCGGCCTACGCCGGCTACATGGTGCCGCCCTTCTACGACTCGCTCATCGCCAAGCTGATCGTCCACGCGCGCACGCGCGAGGTGGCGATCGCGCGGATGCGCCGCGCGCTCGAAGTGATGGTCGTCGAGGGCATCAAGACGACCATCCCGCTGCACCGCGAGATCATGGAGGACGCGCACTTCCGCGCCGGCGAATACTCGACGAAGTTCATGGAGCAGTTCTTCGAGCGGCGCAAGGCGGCCGCGGCCCGCGGCGGCGTTTGACGGGCGGGGTTATCGTATTTATAATAAACGACTTTGCTGAGGCGGGCGGCCCCCGCCTGTGCCGGAGGGAGAGAGAAAAATGGCTTACGCAATCATCAGGTCGGGCGGCAAACAGTTCCGCGTCGAAGAGGGCGGGACGGTGCGCCTGCCCTCGCTCGACAAGCAGGCGGGCGACACGGTGGAACTCGAAGCGCTGGTCATCGGCGGCGGCGAGGGCGGCGTGCGCGTCGGCGCGCCGGCCGTCGAGGGCGCGAGCGTCCGCGGCACGGTCGTCGACCACGGCCGCGGCGACAAGATCATCGTCTTCAAGAAGAAGCGCCGCAAGCAGTACCAGCGCACGCAGGGCCACCGGCAGAACTACACGACGGTGAAGATCGACTCGATCGGGTAATGGTTAATGACGGACGCGGGATGACGGGCCGGGGGCGCCTCGGGCGCTTTCAACTCGTCGGTCATCGCCCCGCGCCCCGCGTTAGGAGTTTTAGTCATGGCACATAAAAAAGGCGTCGGTTCCTCGCGCAACGGGCGCGACTCGCATTCGCAGCGGCTGGGGCTGAAGAAGTTCGGCGGCGAGGCCGTGCTGGGCGGTAACATCCTCGCGCGCCAGCGCGGGACGAAGTGGAAGCCGGGCAAGAACGTCGGCCGCGGCAAGGACGACACGCTCTTCGCCCTCATCGACGGCGTGGTCAAGTTCGAGGACAAGGGCCGCCACGGCAAGTTCATCAGCGTCTACCCGGCCGAGGCCGCCGCGCCGGGGGCGCAGGCCGCCGCGTAGTCCGGAGGACGAGCACGTTGCTTCTGACGCGACGCCCGCGCCGAGTTCCCAACTCCGGCGGCGGGCGTCGCGTCACATTTAACGACGAAGGATGAATGCGGGGCGCCGAACCCCGCGCCGGCATCTTTTTAGTTCATCGTTCGTCACTCCGCATTCGTTATTCGTGTTTATCGACCGCGTCAAGATTCGGGTTCGGGCCGGCGACGGCGGCAACGGCGTGACGGCCTTCCGGCGCGAGAAGTTCGTGCCGCGCGGCGGCCCGTCGGGCGGCGACGGCGGGCGCGGCGGCGACGTGTGGCTCGTGGCCGACTCGTCCCTGAACACCCTCCTGCACCTGCGCTACAACCCCGAGCACACGGCGGGGCGCGGCCGCCACGGCGAAGGCTCGAACCGCACGGGGCACGAGGGCGAGGACGCGACGGTGCGGGTGCCCGTCGGCACGCAGGTTTACGACGCCGAGACCGGCGACCTCTTCGCAGACCTCTCGGAGGACGGGCAGCGCTGGCTGGCGGCGAAGGGCGGGCGCGGCGGCTTCGGCAACGCGCACTTCGCCTCCTCGACGAACCGCGCGCCGCGCTACCACCAGCAGGGCGGGGCGGGCGAGGAGCGCGAGCTGCAACTGGAGCTGAAGCTTCTGGCCGACGTGGCGCTCGTCGGCTTCCCGAACGCGGGCAAGTCGACCCTGATTTCGACCGTCTCGGCCGCCAAGCCGAAGGTGGCCGACTACCCGTTCACGACTCTGGAGCCGCACCTCGGCGTCGTCGACCTCGGCGACTACCGCACGTTCGTCGTCGCGGACATCCCCGGCCTCATCGAGGGCGCGCACGAGGGCGCGGGCCTCGGCGACCGCTTCCTGCGCCACGTCGAGCGGACGCGGCTGCTGCTCCACCTCGTTGACGTTTCGTCCGCCTCGGGCCGCGACCCGGTGAGCGATTACGAAATCATCAACCGCGAGCTGGCGGCCTACGACGCGCGCCTCGCCGAGCGGCCGCAGTTCGTCGTGGCGACCAAGCTCGACGCGCTCGACGAGCCGGACAGGCTGGAGCGGCTGCGCGAGCGGGCGCGCGCCGACGGCCGCGAGTTTTTTGAAATATCTTCGGCGGCGAACCGCGGCGTGCGCGAATTGGTGCTCGCCGTCTCGCGCCGGCTTGAAGAGATCGGCGGCGGGGCGGATAATCCGCAGTCGCGCGAGGCGGGGCCGGCCTGAAGCCCGCGGGCGCGCGGAGGGGCGGCCGCGACCCGCGCGGCCTTCGGCGAGGATGCAGAGGCGCAAGCGCATAGCCCTCTACGGCGGGACGTTCGACCCGGTTCACGCCGGGCACACCGCGGTCGCGCGCAACCTTCTGGGGCTGTTCTCGCTCGACGAGGTTCTTTTCATCCCGGCCCACGTCGCGCCGCACAAGCGCGGCCGCGCCGTCAGCCCGGCCTTCGACCGCCACGCGATGCTCGCGCTCGCCACGCAGGCGGACGCGCGCCTGAAGGTCTCGACCGCCGAGCTGGACGCGCCCGGGCGGCCCTACACGGTCGAGACGCTGTCGGCCTTCGGCGAGTCTCTGGGCGAAGGGGCGCGGCTCTTCTTCGTGATGGGCGCCGACTCGTGGGAGGAGATCACGACGTGGCGCGAGTGGGAGCGCGTGCTCACGCTGGCCGACCACCTCGTCGTGACGCGGCCCGGCTACGAGCTGCCGACCGGGCACGTCACGCAGGCGGTGCGCGAGCGCGTCGTGGACTTGCAGGGGGCTGACGCCGGGCGCGCCGAGGCGGCGCTGGCCGGGCCGGGCCGCCGCGTTTATTTGACGGACGTGGCCCGCGTCAATCTGTCGGCCACGGACGTGCGGCGCGCGGTTCGCGAAGGCGCCGGCCGCCGGGAGCTTGAGGCTTTGGTCGGGCCGGCCGTGGCCGATTACATCGTCAAGTACGGACTTTACAGAGAGGCGGACGAAACGAGTTTTACCGATGCCGGAAACAAGCAAACGCACTGAGACGGAGCGCGGGCGGGGCGGGGCCGAGGGGCAGCCGGATGAGGCCGCGCGGGCGGGCGCCGGGGAGGCCACGGCCGCCGAGCCGCTCGACGAGCGCGTCCTGACGGCGCTGCACGCGGCGGCCGACAAGAAGGCCGTGGGCCTCGTCGTGCTCGACCTGCGCGCCGTCGCCAGCTTCACGGACTTCTTCGTCATCGCCAGCGGCACGAACGTGCGGCAGGTGCAGGCCGTCGCCGACGAGGTCGTCGAGCGCGTCCGCAAGGAGCACCGCGCCAAGCCCGCGCGCGTCGAGGGCTACAACACGGCCGAGTGGGTGCTGCTCGACTACGGCGACTTCATCCTCCACGTCTTCGAGGAGAAGGCGCGGCGCTTCTACGACCTCGAACGCCTGTGGCGCGACGCGGCGCGCGTGCCGCTGCCGGCCGAGCTTGAGTCGGCCGGGCCGCCGCCGGGCGCGGGCGGTTCTTTGAGAAGCGAAGGATGATCGAGCTGGTCGCGCGCTCGCCGGCGATGGCGGAAGTCCTGCGCCTCGCGGGGCGCGTGGCCTCGACGGACGCCAACGTGCTGGTCACGGGCGAGTCGGGCGCGGGCAAGGACGCGGTCGCCGTCTTCGTCCACGCCATGAGCCGGCGCGCGATGGGGCCGTTCGTCAAGATCGACTGCGCGGCGCTGCCCGGCGAGCTGCTGGAGGCCGAGCTGTTCGGCTACGAGCGCGGCGCCTTCACCGGCGCGACGCAGGCCAAGCCCGGCCGCCTCGAAGCCGCGCACCGGGGGACGCTCGTCTTGGACGAGATCGCGCACCTCTCACGCGACGCGCAGGCGAAGCTCTTGCGCGTCATCGAGCGGCGGGAGTTTGAAAGGCTGGGCGGCCGGCAGACCGTGCGCGTGGACGCGCGGCTCGTGGCGCTGACGAACGTCGATCTGGAGGACGCGGTCGCCCGCCGCGCCTTCCGCGAAGACCTCTTCTACCGCCTCAACGTCGTCCGCCTGCGCGTGCCGCCTTTGCGCGAGCGGCCCGAGGACGTGGCCCCGCTGGCCGCGGGCTTCCTCGAAGCCTATGCGGCCAAGCACGGGCGGCCCGCGCGCCGCTTCGGCGCGGACGCGGCGGAGGCGCTCGCGGCCTACGACTTCCCCGGCAACGTGCGCGAGCTGGCGCACGTCGTCGAGCGGGCCGTGATCGTGGCGGACGGGGCGTCGGTCGGGGCGGCGGACTTGCCGGAGGCGGTGCGCGCCGGGGCGCGGCTGAGGAAGAGGCCGACGCTCGCGCAGCTCGAAGCCGACTACGTCCGCGAGGTGCTCGCGGCCACGCGGGGCAACAAGTCCGAGGCCGCCCGCGTCCTCGGCATCAGCCGCAAGAACCTCTACGAGAAGCTCGCGCGGTACGAAAAACAGGACGCCGGAGGCCCGGAGCCGGGGGCCGGGGAAGAGGACGGAGGGCGGCGCGAAGGCTCGGGAGCGGGCGGCGGAACCGCGAACCCGGCGCCCGGCGCCTGACACAGGGCACCTGCTCTTATGCGCCTGCGCCTGATCTGGGTGGGGAAGACACGCAACGCTCACCTGCGCGCGCTGGCCGAGGATTATTTGAAAAGGCTCTCGCGGTTCGCGCGGTGCGAGGTGACGGAGCTGCGCGAGTCGGCGGCGGCCGACGAGCGCCAGTGTCTCGAAGAGGAGGGCAAACGCATCATAGGTGCTTTGGCATCTGATACTCTCACCGTCCTGTTGGACGTGGGCGGGGGGCAGTGGGCTTCGGAGGAGCTGGCGGGGCAGCTCGAAGGGTGGCAGGGGCGGTCTTTGAAGGAGGTGGCCTTCGTGGTGGGCGGTCACCTCGGCGTCAGCGAGGGGGTCAGGCGGCGGGCGGACGTGCGCTGGTCGCTCTCGCGCCTGACGCTCACGCACGAGATGGCGCGCGTCCTGCTCCTCGAACAGCTCTACCGCGCCTTCACCATCACGCGCGGCCTGCCGTACCAGAAGTGAGGGAATTATTGAAAAGTAGGCGGCGGCCGGCAGGCTCAGCGTCGGGAGCGCCGGCGCTGGCACCGGGGGGCGAAAAAGAAAGTATTTCTGCCGGCTGCTGTCTACTTGTTTTTACGGGGGGCGGATAACGGAATGGATAAAAGAAAAGTGAAAACGTACCGCGACCGGCTGCTGGCGAGGCGCGAGTCGCTCTTCAGTCAGGTGACGGAGGCCGAGCTGTCGAGCCGCGAGCGCGACCTTGAGGCCACCCAAGACCCGGCCGACATGGCGGCCAACGCCTACACCAAAGAGCTGCTGATCTCGATGTCGGCCAACGACCGCAACCTGCTGCAACTGATCGACGAGGCGCTCGGCCGCGTCGAGAAGGGCGAGTACGGCGAGTGCGTCAACTGCGGCGAGCCGGTGCAGGAGAAGCGGCTCGACGCCGTGCCGTGGGCGCGCTACTGCCTCAAGTGCCAAGACCTACAGGAGCGCGGCCTGCTCAACGAGGACGACGAATAAAAAAGCAGGAGATTGGATTCCGGCCCCGCGATTTCGAGCTTTCCAAATCGCGGGGCTTTCGTCTATCCTGAGCCCGCCCACCACGGCGAACCCTGCGGCCGTTCTCGCAAGCCTCCGCCTTGAGACCGATGAGCATCACGGCCAGACTCAGCACGCTCTGCGACGCCGCGCTAGCGCTCGTCTACCCGCAGGCGTGCGCCGCGTGCGGGTCGGCGGGCGTCGAGGCGCGCGCCGACGCGCCGGCCTGCGCCGGCTGCTGGCGGGCGACGCGCGTCTTCACGGGCGGCGAGACGCTGTGCCTGAAGTGCGGGGCGCCGGCCGCCGGGGGCGCGGCCGCCGCGGAGGCCGGGGCCGTGCGCTGCCGCCGCTGCGAGGCGGAGGCGTTCACGGCGGCGCGCGCGTGCGGGCTTTACGAGGGCGCGCTACGCGCGGCCGTCCTGAGGTTGAAGACGGAGCCGCGCGTCGGGGCGCGCCTCGCCGGCCTGCTCGACGAGGCGCGTCGGCGCGCGCCGCTCGACGCGGCGACCGTCGTCGTCCCCGTCCCGCTCCACCCCGAGCGCGAGCGCGGTCGCGGCTTCAATCAGGCGGCGCTGCTCGCGCGCGCGCTGGCGCGGCGGGCGGGGCTGCCGCTCGACGAGTGGAGCCTCGCGCGCGTTGAGCACGCCGAAAGACACCGCGCCGGGATGGACAGGCGCGCGCGGCGCGAAACAGTCGAGGGCGCGTTCCGCGTCGTCCGGCCCCGCCTCGTCGCGGGCCGAAGCGTGCTGCTCGTGGACGACGTTTTCACGACGGGCGCGACGGCCTCGGCCTGCGCCGCCGCCCTCAAAGCGGCGGGCGCGGCCGAGGTCTTCGTCCTCACCGTCGCGCGGGCGCGTTGACTTGGTCGGGGCCGCGCGCCTCTGTATGATATTTGGCATGAGAACCCTTTACCCGCCCATCGAACCGTACGATCAGGGGATGCTGCCGGTCTCGGCCGTCCACACGCTCTATTACGAACAGGCCGGCAACCCCGACGGGCAGCCGGTCGTCTTCCTTCACGGCGGCCCCGGCGGCGGGCTCATCCCCGAGTACCGGCAGTTCTTCGACCCCGCGGCCTACCGCATCATCCTCTTCGACCAGCGCGGCGCGGGCCGCAGCACGCCGCACGCGAGCATCGAAGAGAACACGACGTGGCACCTCGTCGACGACATCGAGAAGCTGAGGGCGCACCTCGGCGTCGGGAGTTGGCACGTCTTCGGCGGCTCGTGGGGCAGCACGCTGGCGCTGGCCTACGCCGAGACGCACCCCGGCGTTGTGCGCTCGCTCACCCTGCGCGGCATCTTCCTGTGCCGGCCGCAGGAGATACGCTGGTTCTATCAGGAGGGGGCGAGTTGGATTTTCCCCGACGTGTGGGAGCGCTACGAGCAGGTCATCCCCGCCGAGGAGCGCCACGACTACGTGAGCGCCTACTACCGCCGGCTGACGAGCGAGGACGAGGCCGTGCGCGTCGAGGCCGCGCGCGCGTGGAGCGTGTGGGAGGGAAGCACGTCGAAGCTCTTCTTCGACTACGAGCTGATCCAGCGCTTCGAAGACCCGGAGTTCGCGCTCGCCTTCGCGCGCATCGAGTGCCACTACTTCATGAACAACGCCTTCTTCCCGACCGACAACTACCTCATCGAGAACGTCGGGAAAATCCGCCACGTCCCGGCCACCATCGTGCAGGGCCGCTACGACGTGGTCTGCCCGGCCCGCAGCGCGTGGGAGCTGCACCGCGCGTGGCCCGAGGCCGAGCTGCGGATCATCCACGACGCCGGCCACTCGGCCACCGAACCCGGCAACATCTCGGCGCTGATCGAGACCACGGACAAATTCAGAGCGGTCTGAAGCCCGGAGCCCGGGGTCGAAAACAAGAACCTGCCTGTGACTCCGGGCCCCGGACTTTATGCACTTGTCACCGCTTCTCCCCGTCGCGTAATATCTTCGGGCAATTATGACTGGACGCGTTTTAGTCCTGAACGCTTCGTACGAGCCGGTGAACGTCTGCACCGAGCGGCGCGCCGTGGTGATGATCTTCAAGGGCATCGCCCGCATGGAGGAGCACAACGGCCACATGCTCCACTCGGCGCGGATCACGATGCACGCGCCCTCGGTCATCCGCCTCGTCGAGTACATCCACATCCCTTACAAGAGCCGGTCTCTGTCGCGCAAGAACATCCTTCTGCGCGACCACTCGACGTGCCAGTATTGCGGCCGGCAGTTCGCGCCCTCCGAGCTCACCCTCGACCACGTCCACCCGCGCTCGCGCGGCGGCGAGTCGTCGTGGGATAATCTGGTCGCCTGCTGCCGGCGGTGCAACCACCAGAAGGGGAGCCGGACGCCGGAGGAGGCCCGGATGCACCTCATCCGGCGGCCCCGCGCCTTCTCGCTCCACGTCAACCGGCAGATCATGCGCTACATCGGGCGGGCCGACGTGACGTGGCGCAAGTACCTTTTCTACGAGTCGGACGCCGAGGCGCACTGACGAGGGGCGCGCCAACATCTGCGGGCCGCGCGCGGCGCGGCGGAAGGGACACCGAAATGTTCGCAGTCATCGCCGGGCTGGGGATGCAAGAGCTGATCATCATTCTCATCATCCTCCTGCTCCTCTTCGGCAGCACGCGCCTGCCGCAGCTCGCTAAGGGCATGGGCAAGAGCATCCGCGAGTTCAAGAAGGGCATCAACGAGGTCGGCGAGGACGACCCGGCGCTGCCCGAAGCGCGCCGCGAGACGCTGGCCGCCGGCGAGGCCGACCGCGCCCGCCAAGACGACCTCGCCGCCGATAAGTATTCGACCAAGCCGCGTTAACCGAAGGCAAAAAGGTTTCGGGTGCCGGGCGCCGGGTGGCGGGGGAGCGACTTGCTCCCCCGCCACCCGGCGCCCGGCACCCGAAACCTTTTTCGGGCTTTCACTCCGCCTTGCGGCCGACGACGATGGTGGCCTTGACGGAAAGGGCGAAGTCGGCCCCCTGCCGCTCGTCGTCGATGATGCGGGCGACCTCGCGCAGAACCTCCTCGCGGGCGTCGGCGTCGGGCAGCGGTTCGAGCCAGCGGCCGAGCAGGAAGTGCTCGACGAGGGGCGCGCCCAGAAACTGCTCGCCCGACTCGTAGTCGAACTCCTCGATACTCGTCCACGACTCGACGCCGTCGAGCGCCTCGCGCGCGGCCAGCTCCTCGACCTCCGAGACCGTCGGCAGCTCGTTGATGAGCGAGCCGATGCCGGCCGCCTGCTCGGCGAAGCCGGTGTTGGCGAGCGCCTCCCAGTAGATCGAGAAGAACTCGCCGAAGCTCGACGCGGTGGCGACGCTGAGCGCCACGGTCGCGCCCGGCGCGGCCACCCTCACCATCTCCGAGAGCACTTCGGGCAGGCGCTCGGGCGCGACCAGCGAGGCGTCGCCGACGACGAGGTCGAACTGCTCGTCCTCGAAGGCGAGCGCTTCGAGCTGCGCGTGGCGGAACTCGGTGGCCTCGTCCTTGAGGGCCGCGCCCTTCGCCCGCGCCAGCTCAAGCCGCTCCGCGCTCTCGTCCACGCACACCAGCGTCACGTCCTTCCCGGCGCGCGCGCGCAGCGCCAGCGCGTGCCCGCCCGTGCCCGACCCGACGTAGAGCGCGCGCCCGCGCTCCGGCAGGCGGACGTGCTCGTCCACCAGTTCCGCGAACCGCTCGCCCCAGTCCGTCGCCACGTACAGGTCGTGGAGGAAGGCCAACTCTTTTTCCGTCTTCGGGGTGTTCATAAAAAAGTAGTCAGTAGACGGTAGGTAGTAGTCAGTAGAAAAACATCCTCTATCGAATCGTCAGCGTACCGGCGCCAGTCGTCGCGGCGCGCGGCGCCCGCCGGCTACTGCTTTTCATCTTCCTCCCAATACTTTCTCCCCCGCAGGCCTTCGGGCAGGGAGGGCATCTCTTCGCGGGCGGCCGGGTCGTCGTGGACGTAGCGGTAGCCGCGGCCGTAGCCGACGCGGCGCATGAGCGGCGTGACGGCGTTGCGGAGGTGGAGCGGCACCGGCTCGCGGGCCGTCTCGGCGGCGTCGGCGGCGGCCGCGTGGTAGGCGCGTTTGATCGCGTTCGACTTGGGCGCGCGCGCGAGGTAGACGGTCGCCTGCGAGAGCGGGTAGAGCGCCTCGGGCAGCCCGATGAGCTGCGTGATCTGCGCGGCGGCCGCGGCCTGCACCATCGCCTGCGGGTCGGCGAGGCCCACGTCTTCGGAGGCGAGGATGCAGAGGCGGCGCGCGATGAAGACGGGGTCGGCCCCGCCCTCGATGAGCCGGGCCAGCCAGTAGAGCGCCGCGTCGGCGTCCGAGTTGCGCAGAGATTTGATGAG
>Ga0196977_1000263_pt1 | contig 30233 bp, 33 predicted proteins | sample S3v_1013CmetaG_FD_148634 | JGI IMG/M metagenome (GOLD analysis project Ga0196977, IMG submission 148634) | Soil microbial communities from Anza Borrego desert, Southern California, United States - S3+v_10-13C | ecosystem: Environmental > Terrestrial > Soil > Desert | place: USA: California... | reverse complement strand
AAAACGTGGAATCCGTAATGCAGCACGATCTTCAGTTAGCGGTCAATGCGGGGCGCGTTCGTTCAGCCGTCTACCTCGCGCAGCGTCTGGTGGATTTTCATGCAGATTCCGAAAACCTGTTTTGGCTAGCGGAAAGTTATCGCACACTTGGCCCACGGGCGCCACAGTTAACCGAAAAGGAATTGACTAACAGCGGGAAGAAGGACGCCGCGAAGAAACGCGAGAAGCGCACCGCGGAAGAAGAGGAGCGCGATCTGCTTGCGACTCCGGCGGGTAAGGACAATTGGGAAAAACATCAGCGAATGGCCGAAGAGTTGTACCGGCGCGCCTTAAACGCTGAGAAGCCGGTGCCGGTGGCCCATCGAGGGCTTGGCATGCTTTACGAGAAACTCGGACGCGGAACCGATGCGGCCGCTGAATACGAGAAGTACCTTGAACTGTCGCCCACCGCGACGGATCGCCAACGAATTCAAAGACGCGTTGAAGCGTTGAAGGAGAAGCTGAAATGAGTGCTCGATCTATCGTGCTGAAGATGTTCGCGCTGGTACTGCTCACCGTTTCGGGGTCGTATCAGGTACATGCCCAATTTATTCACCCGAAGATCAAGTCGAAAGAGACCACCATTCGCCGCGTCGTGGTCTTGCCGGCGAAAGTGAATGTTGTCCGCGATAGCATGAAAGGTCCGGAAGGCATGGCCGCTGAGTCCGATGAACTAAGCGGGCGCGTGGAAGCGATGGTCGCTGAAGTGTTGTCGAAGAAGAAACGCGTCACTACTGTTCCGACGACCTCGGCGGCATCCGGCGAGGCCGACGCTGAGCAGAAGTACAACGTCGCTGACTTTCAAACTAAGTTTGACGATCTGTTGCCCAAGATCATGAAGAAGCGCAGCGACGTTAAGAAAGGTCGCTTCACGATGGGCGACGAGGTGCTGAACCTGAATTTAGACAAGGGTGCAGACGCGGTCATTTTCATTCGTGGCGAAGGCAAAAAACTGACGAGCGGCAAAACTGCTTTCAGATTGCTGGTTGGCGGGACTCCGGCTTATCTGCGATTACAGATCGGGATAGTGGATGCGCGCAACGGCGAAGTGCTGTTGTATACCGATCCGGTTTTAGTGGGGGATCCGACGACGGCGATCGATCGGCTGCGGAAAGCGTTGGAGAAGGGATTCAAAAAGCTTCCGGAAATCAAGGCTCTATAGAATCAGCGAGCCCGGTTTCCATAATGTCATCCGGACAAGTTTGATCGTTGACGAAAATGCATGGCGAGAGCCGTCCTTCATTTCGATAGTCAATAATCTCAAGACCATACAACCCGCCGATCCCCCCCCTGGTTAACTGGCCCGCCAACGCTGTGCGATGTAATGGTTCCCTGGTGAGAATCATAAACAGTGGGGGCTGTGCTCCCCAGTACTGGGCCAATTTGATCTCTGGTGCTATCTTGAATCCTTCCGGTGCAATCTTGAATCCTTCCGGTGCAATCTTGAATCTTTCCGGTGCAATTAACGCCGAAGGCGTTCGCCAATTGCAGCCCAGGGTTGCTTCAACCCTGGGAAAAGGGGGAAGAAGGTGCACAACTCTGAAAGAGTTGGCGAGGAATGGTGTGGCGTTCGCCAACGCTTTCAGCGTTCGGTTGTCCTACTTCTGATAACCCAGGGTTGAAGCAACCCTGGGCTGAAATTAGCGAACGCCTTCGGCGTTGAGTGCACGTGAATCGGCGTTGAGTGCACGTGAATCGGCGTTGATTGCACGTGAATCGGCGTTGATTGCACGTGAATCGGCGTTGATTGCACGTGAATCGGCGTTGAGTGCACGTGAATCGGCGTTGAGTGCACGTGAATCGGCGTTGAGTGCATGTGAATCGGCGTTGAGTGCACGTGAATCGGCGTTGAGTGCACGTGAATCGGCGTTGATTGCACGTGAATCGGCGTTGAGTGCACATGAATCGGCGTTGATTACACGTGAATCGGTGTTGATTGCACATGAATCGGCGTTGATTGCAGTTGAAATTGAAACTGACTCAGTACCGTGCTCCCCAACTCAACTGCGATTGCGGACCTTGGAAATGAACGGCTTTTTGTAATCCCACCCCACACAAGGAGCGGTATGAACCAGCTACGAACCGTTGCCCACCTCGTGGTTTTACTCAGTCTGATTGCCTGTGGCTCACCATCGCAGGCCGTCGTAAATCGCGACAGACCCGTTCCCACTCAAAGCGTCGGAAACCCCACAGTAAAGGTTTGGGTCAACACAAACTCCGGCGTCTATCACTGTCCTAACACCAGATGGTACGGCAAGACCAAGAGCGGTCAATTCATGACCCAACGCGAAGCTCAATCGAAAGGCCATCGCCCGGCGTACGGTGCTGTATGTGGGTGAGAAGTTACGACGTGAGCAGCGAACTTCCAGAACCAACACCATCGTTACGTTTGGAGACACACGATCCGTGGCTGGCTGAACTCGTACGCCGCGCCGCCCGGGTGACGAGCTGGAGACTAAATCCGCTGCCCTGCTCGTGCTCACGATAAGGATTGAAACTGCCCGCACCCGAAAGCACTAGCGAACGCGGCGAAACACTGTGCGTTTACTCAGTGCCCTGATATGAATCTATGCTCAGTGGCCGGTTCCCATCACCGGCTGCAGTGGCCCCAAATATCTATCGACAGGGTTACACAGATATTGTTTTTAGCGCCGTTCGTCAGTTAATGGATCCACCGGCAGGCAAGAGAAAGCCGCTGGATTCGACCGAAAGCGGGTAAGGATTGAGCATTCGCCGGCGATGAGAGATGATAGGTGAACCAAGGCATGAAAGCTGTTGTCATTACTCGTTTCGGTGGGCCGGAGGTTCTGGAGATACAGGACGTTCCGAAACCACAGCCGGGACCGCACGAGGTACTCGTTAACGTGCGGAGTAGCGCGCTCAATCGCGCGGACCTGCTGCAGAGGTTAGGTCGTTATGCTGCGCCGCCAGGTGTTCCTGAGAATATCGCGGGGCTTGAATTCGCCGGAGAAGTAGTCGAGTCGGGCGCCGAAGCTCACCGCTGGAATACAGGGGATCGAGTGATGGGTATAGTCGCCGGCGGAGCCCACGCGGAATTTCTGACTACGCATCAGGATGCCGTTAGCGCTGTGCCGTCGAACCTCGATTGGTCTGCAGCCGGCGGTGTTCCTGAGGTCTTCATCACAGCCCACGACGCGCTTCAGCAAGCGGGATTCAAAACCGGAGAAAGCGTCCTGGTCCATGCAGTTGGAAGCGGAGTAGGACTCGCCGCAACACAAATCGTTCGAGCTTTGGGCGGACATGCCTTCGGCACTTCTCGTACTCCCGACAAAATTGAACGCGCGAAATCATTTGGACTCGAATCAGGATACGTTGTTCCGGACCCAGGCGCCTTGAAGGGGCTTGCGGATTTTGCCAAAGGTGTGACCGGCGGCAGCGGGTTTGACGTCGTACTCGATCTGAATGGTGGTCCGTATTTCGCCGCGAGTCTCGAGGCGATGGCGCTGCGAGGGCGAATCGTTCTCATCGGTGGAGTTGCCGGTGGGAAGGCTCATGTCGATCTGTACCAGATCCTCGGCAAACGTCTTCACGTCATCGGCACGGTGCTTCGCGCGCGATCGTTGGAGGAGAAGATTGCGATTACCACTACGTTTGCACGAGAAGTCGTGCCGCTGCTGGCCGACGACAGTATCAAACCCGTAATCGATTCCGTGTTCCCACTCGAAAAGATCCAGGATGCTCATAGGCGTCTTGAATCCAATGAGACGTTCGGCAAAGTCGTTCTCACTATCTGGTGAGCGAATCGCGAATCACCTCAGAGATATAGATTTCCTGCCAACATTCCCGCCGCGGCGGTGTTAACCAAGAGAACTACCGTCATTTGGTAATAAACCAAGTCAAAAGACAAAACTCCGGGAGGACCGCGACGATGCAAACGTTCCTGCAGGACCTGAAATACGCGCTGCGCATGTTGAAAAAGAATCCCGCCTTCACCGCTGTGGCGATTCTGACCCTCGCCGTCGGCATCGGCGCCAATTCGGCCATCTTCAGCGTTGTCAACTCGGTCCTGTTACGGCCGTTGCCTTACCGGCAACCAGGTCAACTCGTCCGCGTCTACAGCGAGTTTCCGACGATGAAACTTCAGAAGTTCTGGCTCTCAGCGCCCGAACTGCTCGACATTCAGCGCGAAGCGAAATCCTGGGAAGCAATTGGCGCCTGGGCGCCGGGCGGTCAGAACGTCGGTACTGAAAGTGAGCCAATGCGCGTCACCTCCGCCGCTATCACACGCAGCCTGATCGATGTGCTGGGAGTGCAACCGGAACGCGGTCGTAACTTTACCGAAGAGGAAGATCGCAATGGTGGACCTGAAGTCGCCATCATTTCGCATAGCCTCTGGCAAAAGGGTTTCGGCGGTGCAAGTGACATCATTGGCAAACAAATCCAGGTCAACTCCACAACTACCACTGTTGTTGGTGTGATGCCGGCCAACTTTGCATTCCCTCCCGGAAGTAACGACCAGGTCGAACTGCTCGTGCCTTTCCAGTTCGATCCGGCTAATCCCGGTGGTCGTGCGTCCCACTTCCTGTCGGTGATCGGCAGGTTGAAGCCCGGCGTGACTACCGAGCAGGCGCTCAGCGAAATGTCGAGCTTGATGAATGGCTGGAAGAGTGAGGGTCGCGCGCAGCATCTACTCAGTGCTCCGAATCACCCGGTAATAATGGTCGGCCTTCACGAAGACGTGGTTGGTTCCGCTCGCAAAGCCGTGTGGTTGCTCATGGCCGCGGTTGGTTTTGTTCTACTCATCGCGTGTGTGAACGTCGCGAACCTGTTGCTGGCGCGCGCGGAATCACGTCATCGTGAGTTTGCGGTCCGCCTCGCACTGGGAGCCGGTTTGAAACGAATGGTCCGGCAATTCATTGCCGAGGGTTTCGTGCTGGTTCTAATCGCTTCGATTCTCGGGGTGGCGATCGCATTCGCGGGGTTGAGGGTCCTGCTGTTGTTTGCGCCTGACAGTGTGCCGCGCACTGAGGAGATCGGTGTTGGTCTTCCTGTACTCGCGTTTACGATCGCGGTTGCGATCGTTGCAGTGTTTCTGTTTGGTCTCGCGCCGCTCGCGCAAATCAGTGAACGTAACCTCGCTAACTGGATTCGCAGTGCCGGGCAGCGCGCGATTCGTGGCGGAGGTCAAACACTTCGCAAGAGTCTCGTAGTCGCAGAGATTGCCCTCGCAGTGATCCTCGTCGTCGGTTCCGGCCTGATGATTCGCGCCTTTTGGAAGCTACAACAAGTCAACACCGGTTTCGATCCGCAAGGTGTGATGAGCTTCAGCTTGAATCTTCCGACAGCCGGTTACGACAACGCGAAACGCCTTCAGTTCGTAACCTCCCTCGAGCAGAAACTCGGCAGTATTCCCGGTGTGGCCGGGGTCTCGCTGGCAAGTGGCCTGCCCCCGCTACGCCGCATCAATGCTAACGATACCGAGATCGAAGGCTACCAGCCAACACCCGATAGTCCGGCAGAAAACGTTGACTACTGGAATGTCGTGGGTAACGACTACTTCAAGACGATGAAGATCCGGTTGTTGGAAGGTCGCACGTTTGAACCGCAGGATGACAACCCGAAGGCGATGCCGGTCGTGGTCGTCAACCAGGCGCTCGCGAAAAGGTTTTGGACGGGGAGTCCGGTTGGCCGGCGTGTGAATCCGGGGTTTCAAGATCCCAAGGTTTGGTTCACGATCGTCGGCGTGGTCGAAGACACAAAGAACGCGGGTATGGATAAACCGGCCGGTCCTGAACTCTACTTCCAGGCACGACAAGTGGCGGATCAGTTTCTCGGCGGTACAGTGAATTTTGTGGTCCGCGCTTCGAATAACGCCACACCGCTGGAAAGCTCGATTCGCAACGCTGTTCGGGAGTTGGATGCGAGCCTGCCAGTCTACAATTTGTCGTCCATGAATGAACTGGTGTCGAAGTCGGTGGTCCAACCACGCTTCCTCGCGCTACTGCTCGCGACGTTCTCCGGTATCGCGCTGTTCCTGGCGGCGATTGGCATCTACGGCGTAATGGCTTACTCCGTGGCGCAGCGCACGCAGGAGATCGGAGTGCGAATGGCCTTGGGAGCACGACCGCTTCACGTCTTGCGCCTCGTACTCAAACAGAGCCTGGGCATGTTGCTGATCGGCACAGTCGTCGGATTGGCAGGCGCATTTGCGCTGACGCGACTAATGCGCACGCTGCTGTTTGAAATAACGGCTACCGATCCGCTGACCTATATTAGTGTCATCGGCCTATTGACTGTCGTCGCGTTGCTGGCGTGCTACATCCCGGCGCGGCGCGCAGCGAAAGTCGATCCATTAATCGCTCTGAGATACGAATAGGCCGTCGAAAACTGTCTACGCGTAGTCGTTCACGCCGCGCCGGGTTACGGTTTCGCGCCAGAACAAAGCTCCGGCGAGCAGCAACGCGAGACCGCCCACAGAAACCCAGGAGCGGACGACGTGCCAGAATTCCCATTGGTCGCGCAACTGTTGCCAGTTCGCGGGCAGCGTCGCGACTGTCCACTGTTCGAATTTCATATCAAGCGGGACTTCAACCAGTAGCGTAATCAAAAGCGCCACAACGAAAAGCATCAACCCGGCCAACGTTGCATAGAATGCTTTCGGCCGTCTTCGAGAAAGCAGATACAGCACTGGCAAGGTCGAAACCATCGCAGCCGGCATGAGTATCGCCATGATGGTTCCCAAATTGCCGATCATCGCGTGTGCGACTTCCAAAAAAGTGTCGGTTGAAAGCGAAGTCATGGAGCGACTGAGACCGAGCCATGTGCCCCAGAAGACGCCTGTTACCAGACTCAATAGAAGAATGTTGATGAATTGCCACATTCCGAGCGCATGCGAAGATCTTGTTTCAACTCTGTCGTTCGTGCGGGTAAAAACAGCGTCCCTGCGCTGTTGTGCTGATTGCATTCCTGGTACTCCTACTCTGAACATAATCTCCATGAATTGTGAATCCGCCACGTAGCGAAACGATGCCGTTGTGTATTACGACGGTGTTGCTTTTGTTTTAAGGTAATCGTTCGAGCGAGCGAATTCATCAGATGACCGTAGTTGATCGTGGCGATAGCTATTGGAAGGAGTAAGGTTTATGACGCAAACGAGCAAGGTAAAGGAAAAAACGATGCGAGCGGTCGCGCTGGATCGCTTTGGAGGTCCTGAAACATTACAGGTGCAGAGCGTGCCAACACCTGAAATAGGGCCGGACGAGATCTTGATACACGTCGCAGCCGCGGGCGTCGGCGCGTGGGACCCGTTCGAACGCGAGGGCGGCTTCGTGGAAGTGCTAGGCCGCACGCCGAAGTTTCCTTATGTATTAGGCACCGACGGAGCGGGCACGGTTGCCGCAGTGGGTGGGGAAGTCAAAGAGTTCAAAGTCGGCGACCGCGTGTATGCAATGGAACTGGGCAATCCGAAGGGAGGTTTTTATGCAGAGTATGCCGCCGTCAAGGCAGACAATGCCGCTGGTATCCCCGGCGCTTTGACGATGGAGCAGGCAGCCGTGCTGCCGACCGATGCCATCACTGCGTTGGCGGGTCTCGAGGTTGTCAATCTCCAGCCAGATGAGTCTGTAATGATCTTTGGCGCAAGCGGCGGTATCGGACACCTGGCCGTACAGCTCGCCAAGAGAATGGGCGCCCGCGTGTTTGCTGCAGCCTCAGGAGAAGACGGGGTCAGGTTAGTCAAACAACTTGGCGCGGATGTAGTAGTTGATGGTCGCAGCGACAACGTTTTGGACGTAGCCCGCGAATTTGCGCCGGGTGGGATCGACGCCGCCCTCGTTACTGCCGGTGGTGAGGCGACTGATCGCGCGCTATCTGCGATTCGCGCTGGTGGTCGCGTTGCGTATCCAAATGGCGTAATGCCGGCACCGAAACCGCCCGCCGGAGTGAGTGTCGAGGCATACGACGGCGAGGGTGGCCGCGACAGGATCGAGAAGTTAAATCGCCTGATAGAGGCTGGTCCATTCGAGGTGCATGTCGATCGCGTATTTCCACTCGAGCAAGCAGCCGCAGCACAGGCGGCGCTCGCACAGCACCACCTTGGAAAATTTGCACTCAAGGTTACTTGAGTGGACTCTTAATGTTCTTTGAACGACGTCGAGATCGCTTTTGCCGACTCGTCGAGCCACGGGTTCAACTCTTGTTGTGGGTGCCATTTACCCTTGAGCATGACGCCGGCGCGGTTCTCGGTGGCGGAGATGTCGTCAAGAGGATTAGCGTTCAGCAATATGAGGTCGGCACGTTTTCCTTTCTCGATCGTGCCGACCTTGTCGATCGTGTCGAGGAACATCGACGGATTCCGGGTTGCCGCTTCGAGCACGGCGTAATTGGAAAGGCTTGCATCTTTGAGGGCCTTCAGTTCGTGATGCATTCCGAAGCCGTATAGCCACAGAAACTCGGGTGTGTCTGAGCCAGTCATGATGCGGCCGCCGGCGTCATATATTGCCTTGATTAGCTTGTCGCGCAGTTTGATCCAGCGTGCTCGCTGTTCCAGCGGAACGGTGTTGATGAAGCGGTTCTTCTTGTAGAAATCCAGCCATTGCTGTTGCACCTTCGGTGGGTAGAAACGGAAATCCGGCTGCTTGCGGATCTCCTCCTCGGTTCGCAATCTTCCGAACGTGTTTTTCATGAAATGCTGCGTGGGATCTACGTACGGGTTCGACGCGACCGTTCTCCGCGCGATTTCGGGGATCTTGTTTTCGTCAATGTAGTCGAAGCTTTTCCAGTTCTCCGGGTTGTAGATGTAAATGTCGGACACGCTTCCTTTCACCGGTGCATCGTCGCGCAGCAGTAGTTCCATGTACCCGTCGAGGTGCTCGATCTGCTGTTTTGCTTTCCACGCGCGTTCGACGCCGACGAACCGGCTGTCCGCGTGACCGACAACGCGAATGTTCTGCTTCGCGGCTTCGTCCACCGCGGCTTCGTAAACCTCCGGCTTGATGAAGGTTGTGACTTTAATGAAGTCATAACCCGCGGCTTTCGATTTACGCACGGCCTCGCGCGCTTCTTCCGGAGTGTTAACAACGAAGTTGTTGCCTTGTTCGCGTCCTGTTAAATGCGGACTGGCGACGAAGATCGTTGGCGCCTCTATCTCGCCGTTTGCGGAACGGCTGCGCAAAGCCAACAGCGCAGGTGTTCCGATCATAAAACGGACAGTAGTGACGCCGTTCGCCACCATCACGCGAAGCTCATCGGGGCCGATCGAATCGGGGAACTCATCGCTGTCGGACAGCAGGTGCGTGTGCATGTCTACGAGGCCCGGGATCAGGTACTTCCCAGTCCCGTCGATACGCACTGCATCCTTCGGCAGCTTCACTTTCTTCGCGTTTCCGATCTCGGCAATCAGGCCGTTCTTGATCACGACCGTCTGGTTCGCGAGCACCCGCTCACGGTCCATTGGGATCACACTGACATTGGTGAATGCAACGGTTTGCGCTGGAACGGATGCGGCAATCGATGCGAGACCAATTAAAGCGAAGAAGAGTGCCTTCATTAAAAATTCCTCCCGGAGTATTGGTACGCGACACGACGTTGACACGGCATTGCAAAAAAATATGATCGCCCAGATCATTTACCTGACCGGAGATGATATCCAATATGCCTATTTTCTGGGCAGCGGTTTAGTCCCTTTTCTTTCCACAACCGAACTTCGTATGAAGTGACAGTCCAGTTTGCTGCTGAAGCAGTCAAGATGGCCGATACAGCGAAACGCGTGGGCGACGTGGCTCGAGAGTTCAGCGACATCGAAAAGTTCAATGCGACCCACGAAGTAACATTCTTGCGCGAGAAGGGATTGCTCTTCCGGGAGGAAGATCGTTACCTCAGTTTGGTTCTTAGGAATCCTTCCTAATTCACCTCACACTTTCCCAATCGACATCTTTGTGCCTACACTGCGATTTGAACGAGTGAATCGCGGTCAGTATTATCTCGTGAGTTCGCACGGAGTGTGGCTTGAGGACGGAAACTATGAAGTACGACTTTCTCGTCGAAACCTACGCAACCGAACGGATCAAAGTGATCAGTGTCTGGAGTGAGTTCGCGGATCGCGAACTTCCTGTACGCCCGCTAGAGGGCGATCCTCGCGGCCGCAGCGTGCATGAGCAGATGGTCCATCAGTGTGTGAGTGAGGATCTCTGGTTTCGCAATATGCTGGGGATTGACGTGGGTGCACCACCCCTTCCGCACGAGGAAACTCGTTTGGAGTTCATGAAGCGTTATGCAGAGGACAGCGGTAAACGATTGGATGCCTTGCGTGAGAAGCCCGAAGTCTGGTGGGAGGAAGAAACCCAATTCTTTGACGTGCGCCGCTCACGAGCTTGGGTCATGACGCGTCGTTTGACACATACGTCACATCATCGCGGGCAGCTTATGGCAATGCTCCGCATGCTGGGCCATGCGTTGCACAGCAACTATGGGCCAACTGCCGACACTGGAGGGTTGATGCAAGATCATGCGCCGACCATCTATGCTTACCCCAACTTGGACGCTCTCTTGAAAGGCGAGTCCGAAGGCAGCGCCAAAGCGCTATTACCTGGAGCTTCTGGTAAGCCGGTCACGGAGCGACCTGACTGAAGTGCGGCGAGGAAAACCACGATGAAAACACGATCGAACCTTCTGTTACTCGCGTTCATTTTTGCGCTTGCCGTCCATCCTTCTATGGGGCAACCGAAAGGGCGCGGATTGGCTGTATCGGATAAGCCCGTAAACGCTCTGCCTTCCACCGCGAAACGCTACGCAATCGTGATCGGCGTCGACCAATATGCAGACACTCAGATCACTACGCTCGGAGGGGCAAGCAACGATGCCAAAGCACTGGCCCAGGCGTTGATTCAATACGCGGGCTTTCCGAGTGAGCAAGTAATCCTCCTGGCTTCCGATCAACCGGCAGAACGACAACCCACGCGTGGAAATGTTCTTCGTCGTCTCTCCAACATGGCGGCGGTCATTCCTCCAGACGGTCTCTTACTTCTGTCTTTTGCCGGACATGGTATCGAACGTGGCGGCCAGGCGTTTCTGCTGCCATCCGATTCTCAAGTCAGTAATGACGTGGATTTGCTCGAACAGACTGCCATCAACGTTTCGCAAATCAAAGATCGCATCAAGAAGATTGGAGTCAGGCAGGTTTTGTTGATTCTCGATGCGTGCCGAAACGATCCGGTTGGCAGGGCGAACGCCGACAATCCTTTGACAGCCACCTACACGCGCGGCTTCAACTTTGACGTGCGCAATCGTGAAGTGCAGGCATTTGCGACGTTGTATGCGACCGAGGTCGGACACCGCGCTTACGAATACAAAGAGAAAAAGCAAGGTTATTTCACGTGGGTCCTGGTGGAAGCCTTGCGAGGCGGCGCTGCAAATGAGAAAGGTGAAGTGACCTTGCAGGGGCTCGTAAAATATCTTCAGGAGCGCGTACCAAAGCGCGTGCTGCAAGATCTCGGCGCGGGCAAGGACCAAAAACCGTTTGCGGTCGTCGAAGGTTATCGCGCTGATGAACTGGTCCTCTCGGTGCGCGATCCCAAAGCAGTCGTGCAACAGACGGACACTAGCAATGAAAGCGCGCCGAATAGAGCGGATACTGTGAGCCGTGATTCCGGGATCGAATTGAAGTCCCGCGATTCGCTCCAGGATTCTACTTGGGTTGGAAACAGTCCCGAAGCGGGTGAGTACACGATCAAGTTCCTCAAAGACAGCAAGCTTGAGTACATCATAAAAGTTCTTCAAAACGGCGAGACTGTCCCGCGTACGGTGAAAGGAACCTGGAAACAGTCCGGCAACAATGTCCAGATCGTCATCGGCAATTCCTATTCAGTGCTGCAGGGAACGCTCGACGGAAGTGTGATGAAGGGTGAAGGCACCAATCAGGAAGGTGTTTCCTGGAAGTGGACACTCATGAAGAAAGAGTAACGGCCGCCAAGTGGCGTGCTCTCTGTTAACGATCGAATCTCAGCGGCAAGGGCTATGCGAATCTTAAAGTTAGTGGCAGGCTTGATTCTGTTAGGTGGTGCGGCATGGAGCACGGTTAAGACTTACAAAGGGCGTGGTAAGTCGTCCTGGCTCATTCTTGTGTTCGCCCTTTTTCTCGTCGCATTGGGCTTGTATTTCGTCGTTGACGCCGTCGCCGCGTGGGTGCGGGACTTCAGGGTAGGCCCGGAATGGATCAAGTAAACCACCGAGCTTGCTCCAATGAGGGTCGGCCACAATTTGGCGACAAAGTTTTACTTACATAAACTTTGCGATGATTGAACTCGAACATGCGATGATTTACCGGCTGGACGTCAGTGGTCCGGTTGAATCGAATGACAGCTCACCCGATAACCCCCGCCGACAGTTCTGGCAAATGTCTAAGGCAACTTTGGAAGGGCCGCGGATTAAAGCAGTCACCGCGATGCCGGGAATAGATTGGTTCACGCCGTACCCCAATGGATATGGTCGTCCTCATGTGAGACTGCCATTTCATACCGATGACGGTGCGGTTGTGCTTCTCGAGTATCGAGGCATTGTGCACGCATCGCAGGCTTTTTCAACCGCCGTGGAAGAGAACACTCCGACGCAGTGGGAAGATCAATACATGCGGATGGCATTGACGTTTGAAACTGCGGCGCCGCGTTATGAATGGCTCATGCAGAGCTTGTTCCTGGCCCGTGGTCGTCTATTGGGCAGCAAGTCTCTCGAATATGACGTGTACCGGGTTCGCTAGCGTGTGAGGTTGGTAAAGAAGCAGAGATCTTGGTAAACGCTGAAATGAGATTCGTCAAAATCTTTAGTGCGATCACTTTGATGCTCATCGCAAGCGCGGTAATTTTTTGCGCTGCTTCCTCTCCTATCCAGAACGACGCGATCTCAGCCGCACGAGTTACGAATCAAACAGCCTTAAATCCTATCGAGGAATACGGGACCGTTTCAGGCAGAGTGCTTGATGCTAATGGTCGGCCTGTAGAAAACGTCATTGTAAAAGCCGAAAATACGGCGCTGCTCGCCCGCAATCTACCGCGATCTGAGACTAACGGGGATGGCGAATTCACTATTGCTGGCCTGACACCCGGACGATACGAGCTCTATACGCAAAAGGAGGAAGATGGCTATCCTCGTACTGAGTTCAACTTTTATGACGCCGGGCTCCCGAATCGCGACGTTATAGTTTACTCGCGGCAGACTGCCGAAGGAATAACATTGCAGTTGGGTCCAAAAGCTGCTCTCTTGACAGGTCAGGTGATTGACGCAATCACCAGGGAACCGCTGAAACACGCAGACATTACGGTCCGCCGGGTGGATTTGCCAGACCGATTTCTTAGAACCGGATTGTCCTTGCCCGTCGAACTGGGTGAGTTCAAGTTGCTCGTCCCCTCTGTGGCTTTTACTGTGAAGGTAACGGAAACCGGGTATGAGGATTGGTACTACAAGACGGGCGATGAAGGACAAAAGACGAGTTCACTACTCCTCCAGCCCGACACTGTGAAGCACCTATTGATTCCGCTTCACCGCATTACGCGCGCGAAATAAACTGCTCGACAAAGCTCGTTGGTAGGTTCGTTGGTGGTATCAAGCGTACGATCCTCAAAAGGTGTTTTTTATTGGGCGTTAGGCCAGATGATCGAGTGCTTCGATGAGGCGGCTACTCTATTGTTAGCTAGCCGCCTATCGCCTAGCGCCCTCACCAGGCTCGCCCGTCAGACCCCGTTCTCCTTTTGGGCCTTTTTCTTAAGCTGGTGCTGAATTCGAACTTTCCTGATGCCTTCTAATGACCTCTGATCGCCCTCCTCCTTCCCGTCTGAAAAGATAGCTGACCCGAGGAAGACTGTTTCATTTTGCGGAATCTCACCCAGGAACAAATCAAACGTTTTCAGGGTGTGAGGGGGTATAACGACTCGGGGATTATCGTTTTCCAATAAACCATCGATTGCTATTCCCCCGCTGTCCTGCTTGTGCCGCCAGATAAAATCTAAACCCATTACGGCTGAATCACGGTTATTAGTTACATCAACCTCAATCGCGGCTTGGGCAGTCCCTTGATTCACCAATCTGACTTCAATTATTTGCAAGCCCTTAATGTTCGACACTACGGTTGGCGCTTCTTTTACCAGGGCAGGTCGGGGCACCTTTCGTTCTTGCTGAAAACTACGACTATAGACTACCGCACCAACGACGGAAGCCATGGAAAGCAAAACACTCAAGGCGAGGACACGCCTATTCGATTGTAAATTCATTGTAGATCTCCTTACGGACCAGAGGAGGCCGACGGAAGTTCCTATTGAAAAGACTTGTGAAAGACTGGCCCAAGGCACCGATGGGAGTCGAACCAGTCGTGAGAAGAACTAGGAACAGTTTCTTTTACTCTTATGTCGCGAAGCGGTCGATAGAAAGGACCCGCGAAGAGGTATATGGGAACCAGACCGCACTGGTTGGTTCCCTCAGTCATCAGCTTCACGATTTCACTGCTTGAACGTCCAGAGAAATCGTGACTTCATCACCAACCAAAAGCCCTCCGGTTTCCAACGCCGCGTTCCACGCCAGACCGAAATCCTTACGATTGATCTTCGTGGTCGCCGACCATCCAATCCGCGTATTGCCCCAGGGATCCTTGCCCGGCTCACTCGGTCCTTCTACTTCGAAAACCACCGGACGAGTCACACCGCGAATGGTCAGATCGCCCTCAACCTTCAACTCACCGGCTCCGGCTTTCGTGATGCGGGTGGACGTAAACGACAACGTGGGAAACTTCTCGACGTCTAAAAAGTCAGCGCTTTTTAGATGCGTATCGCGGTCGGCGTTGCGCGTGTCAATTGAAGCGGCCGCGATCGTAGCCGTAATCTTTGATTTGGTCACATCGGCCTGGTCAAACTCCAACGTTCCTTCGACGTCGGTGAATCGACCTTTAACGTTTGTGATCATCATGTGCTTGACCTTGAATTCGGCACTCGAGTGCACTGGGTCGATGGCCCACACTGTGGTTTCGGTGGTTGGTGAAATTGCTGTTGTCATCCCTTTGTATTCCTTTCAACTCCTGTTCGTTACGACGATAGTCGCTGCTACGCCTAATTAAAAACGTTCAGCCAAGCCCTTCGCGGCAGGCTGTTAGTAGATTGCCCAACTCTTTCAATCGTTTTTCACCGAGATGGCCCAATTGACTACGATGAGCATCCTGAACAACATCGTCGAGCCGCTCAAGTGTAGTTAGCCCGGCAGGCGTAATTCGTGTCATCACCGTGCGCCGGTCTTTTTCCTCGCGACTACGGGAAATCAATCCACGTTTTTCGAGGCGGTCGAGTAATCTGGTAACGTCCGGATCGCGCGTAATCATGCGGTCAGCGACTTCCCGGCAGGAGAGACCCTCGGGCGTACCTCGCAAAATCCTCAGTACGTTGTACTGTGTCATTGAGAGATCCTCAGTCTTAAGAACCTGCTGCAACCTTCGCGACAAAACGTCGGCCGTCAGCATCAACTCGATAAAAGCGCTCTCTTCCTTATTGTCTTTTTGTCGCTGTTTACGCGTGCTCCCTTTCATGTGGCAACGATACTCGTTATAACGACCATTGTCAAGACGCGCGTCACTTTTGGCGCATTCGCAACACGCTTCACCTCTCTCGTCGCACGTTTAGGAGTTTACGGGAGAGGTGTTCCCTGAGCTTTCCGGCATTTGCCGAAAGCATTCGTGTCTTGCTGTGCCGTTGCAAAACTTCAAGCAGACCGGCCAATGGTCGTGGCTGTGAGCAACTACGAGCAAGAGTTGGCAAGAAGAAGAAAGACGCAATCGTGCGTCTCCGCAACACTCAACGCCGATCATTACAAAGCGGGCGCGCTACCGTGAGATAGTGGCTTTGCTTGCAACTGGGCGTGCGCAGCATCTTCGCCGCGCATGCGAGGATCTCAGCGCACTTGGAAGGAGTACTGAACGGCACTTACGCAAACTGGTTCACTACCACGCTCGCCGCCAATTTCGGGTACTGCGGTTGATTCACCGATTACATCAGCAGGCCACAGCGGGCGGCCATAGAACCTACGATGTCGCAAGTAGCAGGAGAGCAGAGAAGATGATCAACTTCGAGAACCCATCGCATGTCGATTACGCTGGAAGAGTGCTCATGTGGTACGACTTCATTTGTCCATTCTGCTATGTCGCGCAGCATCGAAACGCAATCCTCTCGCGTCATGGACTGGACGTCGTCGAGTTGCCATTCCAAATCCATCCTGACATTCCGCACGGAGGTATTCCAGCCGGACCTCGGGTTGGACCAATGTACGCAATGCTTGAGCGCGAGGCCGCGGAAGCCGGCTTGCCATTGAATTGGCCCGCACGCCTTCCGAATTCGCGGCGAGCTTTGGCGGCTGTCGAGTGGGTTCGGCGGCACCAACCGTCTGCCTTTCGCCAGTTACACAAAGATTTGTTCGACGCGCACTTTGTACTGCGCGAGGACCTCGAAGACCCTTCGGTGATCGATCGGCACGCGAGCGAATCGGGTGTTGACCTCGCAGCCATGCATGCAGCTCTTGACGATGGCAGCGCCGTAGAGGCTGTCATGGAGGCTGAGACAACTGGCCGCAAACATGGAGTTGAAGGAACGCCAGCGTGGTTGTTCGGCCAACGATTGGTCATGGGGCTCCTGCCGGCGGCAGAATTCGAACGGCTCGCGGAGTTTCGGGTTTTATCGTAATACTACAAGTCTCGCAGGGAGGTTTTACATGCAAGTTTTACGTGATGTTTTGGAGCAGGCGCAGCGGAATGGAGTGGCGATCGGCCACTTCAATATTGCCGATCTGGTTGGACTGAAAGCTGTGTTTGCTTCAGCGCAGGAACTGAACGTGCCGATTATTATTGGTGTGTCAGAGGGCGAGCGCGCGTTTATGGGAGTCCATCAGGTTGCCGCACTGGTGCGAACTTTGCGCGAGGAATTCGATTACCCGATTTTTCTCAACGCGGATCATACGCATTCGCTCGAAAAGGCGCTGGAAGCAGCGAAGGCCGGGTTTGACACGATCGTGTTTGATGCTTCAGCGTTACCCCTCGAACAGAATGTGCGCGAAACGAGGAAGGCTTTGGAGGCAATCAAAGCGATCGAGCCTTCCATTCTTGTTGAGGGAGAGGTCGGCGATATCGGAACCGGTTCGCAAATACATGAAGACACTCCCGACCTGAACAAGGGCCTCACAACTGTTGAGGAAGCGAAACAGTTCGTTGAAGCAACAGGCGTCGATATCCTCGCACCCGCGGTCGGTACTATGCACGGCATGCTCAAGAGCATGGTGCAGGGGAAAACGAGGAAGCGTTTAGATATCGAGAGAATCGCTCAAATCAAGAGTGCGGTCCAAATTCCTCTCACACTGCATGGCGGTTCGGGAACTGACGATGAAGACTTGCGGAAGGCTATAGCCGCCGGAATTACGATCATTCACATCAACACTGAATTGCGCGTTGCGTGGAGGCGTGGACTGGAAGAAGGCTTGTCCAGGCCTGACGAAATCGTTCCCTACAAAATTCTGGCGCCCGCTCTGGAACACGTGAAGCAAGTGGTTTCCGCGCGCCTCAGGTTATTCAACGGCGCTTAATCTCGTCTCATGCCGTCCTCATCTCATCGCGCGCTGAGGAGCGAGTACGAGGCATTTACGAAGAACGATGCAAGTTGTCGTAGCAGCGATGGTTGAAGGTGGTGCCGAGGGCGGGAGCCTGACGAGCTTGATGCTTATTGAGTAAATCAGCAGAACCTGAGTATTGCTTCAGGTTTTCGATGCCTTTATGTTTGCACAGCCAGCACTCTTTGCACCTGCGGCACCCCGTTGAGACTTAGTTGTGACAGGCTGGCGCGCGGGCAAGAGTCAACTTACTGAGAATAGTTTCTTAGCGATTTAACGAAACAAATTCCTCACCTTCTTGCCAAATGGAGCTTGAAAGTTGGTGTAACGGTTAACGAAGTGCGTATCAGAAGGATGAAGACCCGGTGGGGAGTTGCAACGCTCGTGTGGGGGACGTATTTGGCTAAACCTTGAGTTGGCTAAGAAGTCTCCGGTGTGTCTGGAGTACATCCTGGTTCACGAAATAGTCCATCTTCTCGAACGGAGCCATAATGAAAGGTTTCTCTCGCTGATGGATACGGTCATGGCCAATTGGCGACTGTTTCGTGAGGAACTGAATCGAGCACCGCTGGCGAACGAAAAATGGAAGTACTAGGATTATGGCGGTCTGTGGATTAGCATGCTTCCGGAACGTATCTGACAATTTGAGCGGATTAACTTAGTGGTTCAGACGCTTCGAAAGAAGGGTTGGTCGTTGAGGAGAAGTCTTGAAATATAAACTCAAACTAAAGGGCCTCAAGACGCCCTCCGGCACCATTTCAATTCTTGCGCTTAAGGATTTGGTGGACACGCTGGTTGAGACTGCTGAGCGCGGGCTGCGCTTGGCCGTTCAGGGAGAGAGTGTTAAGCGAGGTCCGGTACCAGGTTGGCTGGCCAGGTCACTCGATTTCACAATCACCGGGTTAAAAAAGGGGTCAACTACGCTTACGCTTGAAGCACCTGTACTCGGCGAGACGGCAGAAGAGCAAATCCAGCAACAGGATCTCTGGTACTCAAAGCCCAGCCCAAAAGACACCGCCATTTCACTCGTGAGCCGTTCAGTCAAAGATGCTGTAGCTGAAGATCTTCAGAGTTATTCATTTGATAAGGGTGTTCTAGATGGTCTGTTACTATTCGAAATATTTTTCAAGTCTTACGGGGATAGACTTGAAGTGACTGCGCAAGGCCGCCCCTTCGAGAATTTTTCGCTGAGTTGCAGAGAACTTCAGCAGGTGCGAGCTCTAAAGCAGGACACTCCAGAGCCGTCAACGTTTGTAATAACCGGCAAATTTGATTTGATCCAACACAGCCGTCGGAAGTTCCATCTGGTGCTGAGCAATGGACAAGTGATCCCTGGAGTGATTAACCCTGAAATCTTGGACGTCGAGAACATGCGTGAGTTTTGGGGCAAGAGAGTAACGATTAAGGGCCTGGTCCATTTTAATCCTGGCCGCAAGGTGCGTCTTTTTGAGGCTCAGAGTATAAAGCCGGCCGAATCTGGCGAAGAGATTTTTGAACGAGTTCCCAAAGCACCCGAGCCGCAGTTGTTGTTTGATGTAGAGTCTCGAAAACTGAGTGCCGCTCCAGCTTTGGAGGAGATTTGGGGCAGGTGGCCCGGCGACGAGTCAATCGATGAACTGTTAACGGCCCTCACTCAATAGCGACCTCACTCTTATGCAAAAGTTTGTCCTCGATACAGGAGTAATCCTTGGCTATATCAGAGCTGCCCGCTACGCGGACTACATCGAAAAGAAATATGCGCCGTTTACTCCGCCAAATATTCCTCTGATTTCTGTTGTTAGCAAAGGCGAGATTTATTCTCTGGCAAAACAGTTCGGCTGGGGAGGCGGCAAGTTGAAAACTCTCGACGAACTTTTACGAAAGCTGCCAACGGTCGATATTAGCCATGAACAAATAATCCAACGATATGCCGAGATTGATGCATTCAGCCTGGGCAAAGACAAAGCGCGACCTCTCCGAAGCGGTCAAACAGCCCGCGTCATGGGAAAGAATGATTTATGGATCGCTGCAACCGCTTCAGTCTTGAACGCAACGCTGCTTGCGATCGATCATGACTTCGATCGTTTGTCTAGCGTATTTCTGGACGTGATATATATCGACCAAACACTCACAGCTGCCGATATGTGATACGGTCTCGACAGCAAGAAACTTCAAGGATTCCTCACATGAACAAGACTATCAAAGAACTGCCTGAACATAGTCGGCCCCGCGAGAAGTTGCGTGAGCGCGGCGCCTCAGCACTCAATGATGAAGAATTAATAGCAGCAATAATCGGTATGGGCACGGCCAGGGTTGATGTGCGAACCATGGCCGACAGGTTGTCGACCTAATTCGCAAACATCGTAACGGGCTTACCCTCGATCACTTGCTCTCTGTGCCGGGCATGGGTCTGGCTAAGAGTGGACAGGTACTATCGTCGTTTGAACTCGCAAGGCGCTACATAATCAGGGAGACGATAAAGCTTGAGCGTGCCGCTGATGTATTGCCTCTGGTCGCTGACATAGCCTCGAAATCACAGGAGCACTTCGTGTGTATCTCGCTGAATGGGGCGAATGAACTAATCGAAAAGCGCATCGTAACCGTTGGCTTGCTTGATTGCAGCCAGGTGCATCCGCGCGAAGTCTTTGCCGACGTCATTGCCGACCGTGCTGCAGGGGTTATCTTTGCGCATAACCATCCATCGGGTGACCTCCAGCCCAGTACGGCAGATCTAACAACTCAGGTTCGCCTTGTTCATGCTGCAAAGATACTCGGCATTCGAGTTCTGGATCATATTATTGTCAGCCGCAAGGGATATTTCAGCTTTCAAGAGGCAGGGATAAATGAGAATGACCTACAAACCGTAGATCTTTGAGATAGAGCTTGAACTCGGCGCGCATTTCTGCTGGAGCTTCTGTAGCCCTGAGCACTGGCATATTTACAAAGCAGATTATCGGCCGCGTCCGTAGGTGGGCTTTTAGAAAACTACCCTCAATACTCGGTTTGTCAGCGGGCGCGAAAAGAACTAAACGCAGCTGTGCCTGTTTGCGATCAGCGGCCCGGTAAGAATTGTTTGGGCCATCTGTTTAGTTTGAGGGGAAAAAGGGCGTTCCGGATGAGAGTCTGTTTTGAACGAGGCACCGAAGTTTTAATAGTCGTCTGTTGGCAGTATCGGCGCGGAAGTTTGTGAGATAGAAGGGCTCAGACGAAACCCGGGTAATGCGTGTCCTTAAACTTTGTGATTTAGTTGTGGACAGACCAAGGGCGAGTGCTAGCACATCAAGTAAATAGAGCACTTAGATTTTGCTCCTGGTGCCGAGGGCGGGAGTCGAACCCGCACGTCCTTTCGGACAACGGATTTTAAGTCCGCAGCGTCTGCCATTCCGCCACCCCGGCATGTTGTCCGTAAGCCTAATTGTACCAGCCTTTTCCATTTTTCCTAAAATACCTAGCCTGACGTCGATACGTTGATGGGAGGTACCTTGAGCCGCAATTTCCAATAAGTCGTGAATTTCTTTTCTGCAAGAAAGAGTGAAGGGCTATTTGGGACCGCGAGCCGATCTAATCGGGTTCAACACTGCGGAAGCGAACGTGCTGACTGTTCCCATATGCAACCCTTCCTGTTAAACTGTTCGTCGTCAACACAACAGACAAGTAGCACGGAGTAGGCAGGATTACCCCCACTGCCGAATCTTAATCACATCCATTTGCCATGTGCTTTGGTTTGCTCCTCTATCCCGTGCGCTGTCAAGATGTGCGCTTTCCAGACGGGAGAGTGCGACGGTGTAGCTGTAAAACCGGATTTCAACCTGAAGGGGATCTAGTCTTTGACTAATTCACAGTTGGATCAACAGCAAAGCGCGTCAACGCAACGTAATCTTGTTGAAATGCACTGGGACCCGATTACCAGAATCATCGGGAGTCTGGGAATTTTCACCAAGATCGACTTCGATAATCGTGAAGTTGTCGAATGTTATAGCACCTCCTCCATATTTCGCGGCTACAGCGTTTTCATGAGAGGCAAAGATCCCAGGGACGCCCACTTCATCACCAGTCGCATCTGTGGGATCTGCGGAGACAACCATGCGACGTGTGCGATGTATGCGCAGAACATGGCGTTTGGCGCCTTGCCGCCGGCTTTGGCCGATTGGATTGTGAATCTCGGCGAAGCCGCTGAATACATGTTTGACCACAATCTATTCCAGGACAATTTAGTCGGCGTTGACTATTGCGAGCAGATGGTCAAAGAGACTAACCCCGGAGTTTGGATTAAGGCGCAGAACACTCCAGCCGAACATGCGAGCGACCATGGTTATCGCACCATCGGCGAAATCATGACCGCTCTCAATCCCTTCAGCGGTGAATTCTATCGCGAGGCCCTGCAGATGAGCCGTCTGACGCGAGAGATGTTTTGCCTCATGGAAGGGCGGCATGCGCATCCTTCAACACTCTATCCGGGAGGCGTCGGGACAGTCGCTACTACGCAACTGTTCACAGATTACCTGGTTCGCCTGATGAAGTATGTCGAGTTTATGAAGCGCGTGGTCCCGCTTCACAACGATCTGTTTGATTTCTTTTACGAAGCGCTGCCGGGTTACGAAAGAGTGGGCGAGCGGCGGACCCTGCTCGGTTGCTGGGGCGCGTGGAATGATCCTTCCGTTTGCGATTACACCTACAAGAATATGAGTGACTGGGGCCGCGCGATGTACGTCAGCCCAGGGCTGATCATCGACGGTAAGTTGGTAACGAACGATCTCATCGATATCAATTTAGGTATCCGTATTCTACTGGGCAGTTCTTATTACGAAGATTGGCAGCAATCTGAAACATTCGTCAAAACAGATCCACTCGGTAATCCAGTCGATCAGCTGCATCCGTGGAACCAGATCACAATCCCGAAACCCCAAAAGCGCGACTTCGCGGGTAAATATACCTGGGTGGTGGCGCCGCGCTGGTTTGATAAGACGACAAACGAATACCTGGCGCTGGACAGCGGCGGTGGACCACTAGCCCGTCTCTGGTCGACTGCTCTGAACGGTATAGTTGATATCGGCTACGTCAAGGCCACGGGGCATAGTGTGAAGATCAATTTGCCGCGAACGGCTTTGAAGCCTGAGGTGGAGTTGGAGTGGAGAATTCCGCGTTGGAACAACGCGATCGAGCGAAACCGCGCGCGCACGTATTTTCAAGCTTATGCTGCGGCCGCGGCGCTGTATTTTGTCGAGCGCGGCTTACAGGAGGTGCAAGCTGGGCGTACGCAAACGTGGGTTCCGTTTACTGTCCCGCAGGACGCGATTGGCTGCGGCTTTCATGAGGCAGTGCGAGGAATGCTGTCACACCACCTCGTGATTCGCGACGGGAAGATTGCGAATTACCACCCGTATCCCCCGACTCCGTGGAACGCGAGCGGACGTGACGTCTACGGAACGCCCGGACCGTATGAAGATGCCATTCAAGGTACGCCAATCTTCGAAGAGAATGGTCCAGACAAATTTAAGGGCATCGATATCATGCGCGTGGTACGCAGCTTCGATCCTTGTTTGCCCTGCGGTGTTCACATGTACCTCGGGCCGGGTAAGGTTTTAGAGACACACCATTCACCCATGTTCGGGGTAACACGGTAGAACGAGTAGCAGATGATTGACGAACAACACGCGCGGAAACACGCGGAGCAGATGGAACAGATTATCAACGACGTGGAGACCATCACCGATCCGTCCCTGCGTGAAAAAGTTGCAACGCTTGTTCAATCGCTACTTAGTTTCCATGCGAACGCAATTCAAAGGTTCATGCAACTAGTCGCCACTGAACGCGGAGGCGCCGATCCGCTGCTCGAGAAGATCGCTAGCGATCCTCTGACGGGGAGCTTGCTTCTGTTATACGGAGTTCATCCTGCGAGCCTCGAAATCCGAGTCAAGCAAGCTATCGATCGGCTCGGCTCAAGTTCGCAGCTCAACGGCGCCGTCATCGAACTAGTTGAACTCGCAGACAATGTCGTACGCTTGCGGCTCACGCAAACAACGCGCGCTTGTCATTCCTCGCCACAGCTCCTCCGGACAGCAATTGAAGAAGCTTTGTACGAAGCGGCGCCAGATCTCGACGAGGTTCAATTCGTTGCTGATGTGCAGCACGCTTCTATAGGTTTTGTACCCCTTGAGAGTGTTCGAGGTAAGGATGGGTTTACGCGCACAATTAGTGCCACTTTGTCGAAAACCTCATGAAAGCTAGAGTGGTCGACAAGATCGTTCAGACACTGCTGTACGAAGGTTACATCCTTTACCCGTACCGCCCGTCGGCACTTAAGAACCGCCGGCGATGGAATTTTGGTGTGCTAACACCAAAATGCTTCAGCGAGGCACAGCAGGGCACAGAGGCGTGGATGATGCAGACCGAGTGTTTGGTGCAACAACAAACAGGTGCGTCGCTAAGCATCAGTGTACGCTTCCTGCAATTGGTTTCCGATGAAGCTGTCGAACGCGATATTTCAATAACGGACCAGAACCTTGATGAACTCACCGTCAGGCCGCAAGAGTTTCGTTTTCACTATCCTGCAAACCCAGAAACTCTTGGAGGTTCAATACAACTAAACGCGGAGCTGCTGGCGCCACAACTGTTCAAGCTGAAGGTTGGCATTCAAAATCTCACGACGGTCGGAGATGTGAGTAAGACAACGCGCGAAGAAGTATTGCCTCAGTCGCTTCTTTCGACCCACACGATTCTCTGCCTTAAGGACGGAGAGTTTGTGTCACTCCTCGAGCCGCCGAACGATCTCAGCGAGCCTGCCGCATCATGCCGGAACTTTGGCTGCTGGCCGGTGCTGGTGGGCCAACCAGGAGAACGAGATTGCATGCTCTCGTCACCGATCATCTTGTACGACTATCCCCAAGTGGCAACTGAAAGCAGCGGAGATTTCTACGATTCGACTGAGATAGACGAGTTGCTTGCACTGCGTGTGCTGACACTCACGGATGAAGAGAAGCGCGAAATGCGCGGCGGTGACTTACGCGCGAAGCAGGTATTGGAACGCATCGAGGGGTTGCCAACCGAATATTTCAACTCCGCGCATGGCGCGATCCGCGAATTGATGCGGTTAAAGGGCGATAACCGTGACTGAGTGGGAATGGCAATTACTGGAAGACGGTGCGCGCGTGGAGAGTGTGCTGGTGGCGGGCGTGCAGTTGAAGATTGGCGACCAGGTGCGGCTTCGCCCGCGAACTGCCGGCGATGTTTTCGACCTCGCACTGGATGGAAAGCTGGCGGAGATCGAATCCCTCGAACAGGACTATGAAGGCCGGATTTATTTGGCGGTGGTTGTGAATGACGATCCTGGACGTGATCTGGGCATGTTACGTCACCCGGGCCACCGGTTCTTTTTCACAGCCGAGGAGATCGAGCCTGTTTGAAAGAATCGATGACTAACAAAAGCATCCTCGTCGCCGGCATCGGCAACATCTTTCTGGGAGACGATGCCTTTGGATGCGAAGTGGTCCAACGCTTGGCCCGACGTGAACTGCCGGCGCAGGTGGCAGTAGTTGACTTCGGCATTCGCGGGTTCGATCTGGCCTATGCTCTTTTAGAAGATTACGACGTCTCGATCTTGGTTGATGCGACGCCACGGGGCAGTGCGCCGGGAACTCTCTATCTTATCGAATTGGACGACACGCATCTGGATGAAGTTGAAAATAGCGCTCCACCGTTGGAAACACACTCAATGGACCCGATGAGAGTGCTTGCGCTGGTGAAGTCGCTGGGTGGCAGGCCCAAGCGAATTCTGATTGTGGGGTGCGAGCCCTCGGCCGAGTCGGAACAGGAAGATACGGGGCTGAGCGAAACGGTGGCGGCAATGCTCGATAAGGCAGTCGCACTGGTGGAATCACTGATTACAAGGATTATGAACGAAGAAGCCTTTATCAATGACGAGGCTCAGGGAGTGCAGGTTCCTGAATTATGCATGAACTCTCGATTGCGGTGAGTATTATAGAACTGGCGGAGCAGGAGGCTCGTCGCAGAGGCGGAGTACGGGTCAACGCAGTGCATTTGAAGCTCGGACCGCTATCGGGTGTGGTGAAAGAAGCGTTGCATTTCTCGTACGCCGTGAGCTGTGAAGGGACAATGCTCGAGGGATCGGAGTTGGTGATAGAAGAAGGGCTCGCGGTGATCTACTGCAATCGCTGTGAGGCAGAACGCTCATTGTCCTCGATTCAAGCATTTTTCTGTCCCGTTTGTGGTGCTGCAACGCCGAAAGTTCTTCGTGGACAGGAACTCGAACTGGTGGCGATGGAGATCGAGTCATGAGTACAACTTCTCGCCTGGTGGAAGTGCGACAGAATGTAATGAAGCACAACGACGTGCTTGCCCGGGCGTTAAGAGATCGCTTTGAGGCGGAAGAGATTTACGTCGTGAGTCTTGTTTCGAGCCCAGGAGCCGGCAAGACTGCATTTTTGGAAAGAACGCTTACGACACTGCGCGATCGGTTCCGCGTCGCGGCTCTTGTTGGAGATCTCGCGACGGAAAACGATGCTGCGCGGCTGGCGCGCAGTTGCGTGCCTGTGAAACAGATTACCACCGGCACGATCTGTCATCTGGACGCGCAGATGGTGGAGTCTGCACTGTCGGATTGGCGGCCTTTGAAACTCGATTACCTTTTCATCGAGAACGTCGGTAACCTGGTTTGTCCATCGAGTTACGACCTTGGTGAGAACCTTCGTGTCGTCCTGATGTCAGTTACAGAAGGCGAAGACAAGCCGCTCAAGTACCCTACAATCTTTAACACTGCCGACGCAGGAATCTTAACGAAAATGGATTTGGCCGCCGCTGCGGAGTTCGATTTAGAGTCGGCCTGTTCAAACATACAGGCAGTGCGCCCCGGCATACCGGTCTTGCAGGTTTCCGCGAAGAACGGCGCCGGGTTTGAAGCGTGGCTGGACTTTGTTCAGTCTCGCCGGGAACAGTTCTCTGCCGTAACCACTCGATGAGCACACGGGTTCAGATACAGTTACAAGGGGTGGTCCAGGGCGTCGGCTTTAGACCGTTTGTTTTTTTGTTGGCGCAACGGTGTGCGCTGCGCGGTCAGATTCAAAATAGCGGCGGCGGAGTTCAGATCGATGTTGAAGGCGAGCCCGCCGCCATCGAACAGTTCATTGCCGAAATTAAGTCGACTCCGCCGCCTCTCTCGCGCATTGAATCAATTGAGCGGATAAATGATTTAGCGCCAGTTGATTACGGGTCGTTTCGAATCGCAGCCAGCAGTCCGGCGATCGCAGAGCGGGCTTTCGTCTCGCCGGATATCTCAACGTGTGTAGATTGTTTGAATGAGTTGTTCGACCCTGTCGATCGCCGTCATCGCTTTCCGTTCATCAACTGCACCAACTGTGGTCCCCGTTTTACGATAATCGAGAACATTCCCTACGATCGCGTTAGCACCACCATGCATCCGTTTCACATGTGTGATCAGTGTAAGGCGGAGTATGAGAACCCGCTCGATCGACGCTTCCACGCTGAACCGATCGCATGTCCGCAATGTGGTCCAACACTTCATCTGACTGACCCGAACGGACGCGACGTGATGCCGCCAGGCAAAGACATCCTCGAGCATACAAAGCAACTGCTGCTCAACGGGAAGATCGTGGCCGTGAAAGGCATCGGCGGTTTTCACCTGGCGTGTAATGCGATGGACGGTGAAGCGGTGAAGCAGTTGAGAGTCAGAAAATTCCGCGAAGATAAGCCCTTCGCCATGATGGCCGGGTCAATCCATTTGATCGAGTACTTCTGTGAAGTCTCGAACGCGGAGAGAGAGTTGCTATCGTCAGCGCAACGGCCGATTGTGCTGTTGAAGCGCCGCGACGGGATTGATTTGACCGAGGCTGTTGCGCCGCGAACGGATGTCCTCGGTTTTATGCTGCCGTACTCTCCGGTTCATCATCTGTTGCTGGAAAACACAGACTATCCGGTGGTGATGACGAGCGGTAACATCTCCGACGAACCTATTTGTCATAGCGACGCCGATGCGTTGAAGCGCTTGAGTCGCATAGCCGATTACTTTCTGCTGCACAACCGGCGTATTCACCGCCGCATGGACGATTCAATCGTTCGCGCAGACGGACGGTCGCGATCAACTGTGTTGCGCCGCTCGCGTGGCTATGCCCCGCTGCCGCTAAAGCTCTCAATCAAATCAGACCACACCATCCTTGCTTGCGGCGCGGAGCTTAAGAATACTTTCTGTTTCGTTCAGGGCTCGCAGGCGTATTTGAGTCACCACATCGGCGATCTTCAAAACCTTGAGACGCTGCAATCATTCAGCGAAGGAATCGAGGACTTCCAGCGTTTCTTCAATCTCCGTGCCGACGTTGTCGCTTACGATCTACATCCTGAATATCTTTCGACTAAGTTTGCCCTATCGCTCGGCGATGTTCAGAACAGGATTGGCGTGCAGCATCACCATGCTCATTTGGCGAGCTGTATGGTGGACAACGAGATCGAGGGCCCGGTGATCGGCGTCGCCATGGATGGACTTGGTTATGGCACCGACGGACGCTTGTGGGGCGGCGAGTTTTTCATTGCCGATCTCGCGCGAGCAGAGCGTGTGGCTCACCTGGCCTACGTTCCCATGCCGGGTGGCGTGAAAGCGATCCGCGAACCCTGGCGAATGGCTGCGGTTTACCTACATCAGGCTTTCGGAGAACTTTCAGAACATGATCTGACCTTCACTTCGAGACTCAACCGGCATGCGTGGACCAACCTGCGCAAGCTGATGGATCATCGGATTAACTCTCCGGAGACTTCAAGCATGGGCCGATTGTTCGACGCCGTTTCGAGTTTGCTGGGCCTTGCTGATGCGGTGAACTACGAGGGCCAGGCGGCGATAGCACTTGAAGCAGTTGCCGATCGACATTGCCTGCCCGGCTATGAGTTTGAGATTGATCTTGAACGCGGTGTCATCGATGCACGTCCGGTGGTTCGGAGCATCGTGACGGACCTGCGTTGCGGTAAATCTTCGTCGACAGTTTCCGCCAGATTTCATCAGGCCGTCGTTAATTTGATTGTCGGGGTCGCGCAGCGGCTTAAGACTGAGCACCTACTGAACCGGGTAGTTTTATCGGGCGGTGTGTTTCAAAATTCTCTGCTAAAGGAACGCACTCGCCAGCAACTGGAAGCGCATGGCTTCGAAGTATTCACTCACCAGCGCGTACCGCCTAACGATGGCGGAATCGCATTGGGCCAGGCTTCCGTTGCGCACGCGTTGATCAAATCTGGGAGTATCGAGTTATGTGCCTAGCTATTCCGGGACGAATAGTGGAGATAGTTGACGAAGAGAATCGAATTGCGAAGGTTGAAGTGGGTGGCGTTCGACGAAATATCAACCTTGGTTTGCTCTCGGATACTCAAGTCGGGCCGGGAGACTACGTTTTGATTCATGTGGGCTTTGCCATGACGAAGATTGATGAGCAAGCGGCGGCCGAAACGCTGCGATTGCTACACGAGTTGGGTGCTTATGAACCTGAGGTTGAGCAGTTCAGGAGTTCGCTGGGCTAGGAAGTAACTGATGTCGCACAAGGTCGAAGATTTCTCGCAAGCGTTTTATCCATTCCTGCATGAAGACAGGAAAGCGCCTAAAGAATTGTTGGCGGGGCTCAGGTTTTCGTTACTCGAAAAGGCGCGTGACAGTGCACAGACCAAGATCGCATTTTTTGAAGAAAACCAGCAGCTTATTTTGCAGGCTTCTTTGACTCTGGCTCGTGCGTTTCAACAGGGGCAGAAGCTCCTGGTGTGCGGCAATGGTGGTTCAGCGACTGACGCGCAGCACGTCGCAGTAGAGTTTATGCACCCGATCACCGTGGGTCGCCGTGCATTGCCTTGTATCTGCCTGACAAATGACATGGCAATGGTTACCGCGGTCGCGAACGATATCGGATTCGACGATATATTCGTACGGCAGATTATCGCGTTAGGCCAGCCGGGAGACGTGTTGCTGGCGATTTCCACGAGCGGTAATTCTCCCAACCTCATTCGCGCTTTCGAAACGGCGCGGCGCATGCAAATTGTCACGCTGGCATTTAGTGGGGATGATGGCGGGAAACTGGCTGGCAGCAGCGAGAGGTTAGTGGATTTCTGCTTCACTGTGCCCACCTCCAGCGTGCATCGCATTCAGGAAACACACGTTGCGCTGTATCACATTTTATGGGACCTGGTCCACGAATTCCTGCAACATCCGACGACACTGGAAGCTATGGAGCTAGACATTCAACAAAAATGAAATTCGTCGACGAATACAGAAGAGGCGATGTCGCACGCCAGGTAGCACAGGAGATCGCGCGTCTGACAGATGCGCCGCTGAAGATCATGGAGGTTTGTGGCGGCCATACACACTCGATCTTCAAGTATGGGATCGAAGACTTGCTGCCGCCGAACATAGACATGATTCATGGTCCAGGCTGCCCCGTCTGCGTGATTCCGTTGGGCCGGGTCGACGATGCGATAGCGCTCTCGAATCGGGCAAACGTTATTTTTACCACCTTCGGCGATGCGATGCGCGTGCCCGGTTCTTCAATGACGTTGCTCGAAGCTAAAGCGACGGGTGCCGACGTGCGCATGGTTTACTCACCGCTTGATGCTTTGAAGATCGCCAGGCAAAACCA
>Ga0196977_1000262_pt1 | contig 30419 bp, 28 predicted proteins | sample S3v_1013CmetaG_FD_148634 | JGI IMG/M metagenome (GOLD analysis project Ga0196977, IMG submission 148634) | Soil microbial communities from Anza Borrego desert, Southern California, United States - S3+v_10-13C | ecosystem: Environmental > Terrestrial > Soil > Desert | place: USA: California... | reverse complement strand
GTTGTTGGTCGGCAGGTAAGACAGAAAGCGCTTGATCGCGTCGATCGCGGCACGATCGTTCTCGACGATCACGTCGGCGAATCCGGAATGTTCCGCGAGCACCTGCCAGCCGCCGAGCTCCTCGCCGCTCACTGCCTTGCCGAGCGACATCGACACGACGCGCGGGCTGGCGACCGCCATCACCGCGCCTTTGCGCATGACGCAGAAATCCGAGCAGCACGCGTGCCACGCCGCGGAGCCGAATGCGTTGCCGAGCACGGCCGCGGCCCACGGCGCCTCGCGCGTGCGGAGGAACCGCGGGCCTTCGAAGTTCATGCCCATGCCTTCGCCCATGATGTCGGGCATGCGCACGCCGGTCGACTCGCCGAGGAAGACGACGGGGAAGCCGCGGCGGCTGCTCGTCTCCTTCACGTGACTCATCTTCTTGTTGTTCGTGTAGCTCGACGACGAGCCTTTGACCGTGAAGTCGTAGCCGACCACGCCGACGCGGCGGCCCTCGATCTTGCCGAACCCCGTGACCTTGCCGTCCGCAGGGGTCGAATCGCGCATCTCGGGGATATACGAGACGCCGAACAGACCCGACTCACGGAAGGTGCCTGCGTCGAGCAGGTAATCGATGCGCTCGCGCGCGCTCAGCAGCCCCTGCTTCGCCCGCTTCGCAAGCTTCTCCGGGCCGCCCATCGCGCGCGCCCGCTTGGCGCGCTCGGCATGCTCACGCACCTTGTCCGCATATTTTTTCTCCGGTGCGTTCATGCGCGATACCTTCCTCTTCGCGGCTACTTCGGCCGATCGCCCTTGATCTGCACCCGCGTGAGCTTGCGGCGGGTCGTCGGGTCGAACGCATCGCGCCTGTGAATGAGGCAGCGGTTGTCCCAGATGAGCACGTCGCCCAGCCGCCATTCGTGTCCCCACACGAATTCGGGGCGCGAGGCGTGCGCCCACAGCTCGTCCAGCAGCCGTTCGCTCTCCTCGAGCGGCAGGCCGATGATGCAGCCGTTCAGGCGCCGCCCGAGGTAGATCGCCTTGCGACCTGTCACCGGATGCGTGCGGAAAACGGGATGGTGTGCGCCGGGCGCCTGACGCGGATCGGTGACTTCCTTGAAGCCTTTGCGGAGCTGCCCCGCGCTGTTGTAGGTCTCGTCGTGGATGAGCATGCGCCCGTCGAGCTTCGTCTTCAGCGCATCCGAAAGCGCTTCGTACGCAAGATACTGGTTCGAGAAGTAGGTATTGCCGCCGGACGGCGGCAGCTCCACCGCGCTCAGGATGGCGAACGAGATCGGGTTGTCGCGGTACGACATGTCCGTGTGCCACGCCGCCTCGCCCGCGCCGAGATTGCCCTGCGGCTGGCCGTTCTCGACGATGTTGGAGATCACGAGGATGTCCGGGTACTCGTCGATGTAGGGCTTGCCGATGATGCTCATGCCCGGCGCTTCGAGCTCGCCGAAGCGCTTGCCGAACGCGACCAGCCCGGCATGGCCGAGCTGCTGTCCGCGCAGCACGACGACGAGATGATCGTAGAGCGCCTGCTCGACGGCCGCGAAGTCGCTGTCGGTCATGGTGTTGATATCGATACCTCGAATCTCCGCGCCGCAGGCTTTTCCCGACGGCACGACTTCCACACGGGACGACGCCGTCAGCGGGCGCGATGCGGTTGCGGGTGCGGTTTGCATGATTCTTCCTCCAGTAGAACGTTGATCAGGCGGCGGCAGTGGCGCGCGCGTAGCGTTCGGTGCGCACGGTGTGGGCTTCGAGCACGCCGCGGTCGATGTCGGGCCAGAAGCCGGCTTTCAGCACGAGCGCACCGCCGTCGAATTCGAGCGGCTCGCGGAAGAGCCGCACCTTCGGCTTGAGAAAGCCATTCATGTCGCCGGCACGTTCGAGAAACGGCCGGCCGATGCAGGCCTCCGCCCAGCACAGGAGCTCCGTGGCGACACCGTCGCCGAGACACACGCCGAGTCCCGCTTGCTGCGCCCGCTGCATCGCCGCGATCGTGCGATCGATGCCGCCGAGGCGCTTCATCTTGAGCTTGACGAGCTCGACGCCGTCGATCGTGGCGGCGCGCGCGATGTCCGCGGTGTTGCGGATCGACTCGTCCAGCATGAGCGGCACGGTCGAGACTTTCGCGACCGCGCTGTTCGCGTCCCAATCGTCGGCGCCGCACGGCTGCTCGAAGAGCGCGATTCCAACGGGATTCAGCGACGAGGCGAACGCGCAGCCTTGTGCCCGGTCGTAGCCGCGATTTGCGTCCATGGTGATCTCGCCGCGGCCTGCGAGCGCCGACTGCACCGCGCGCACCCGGCGCAGGTCATCGTCCACGTCCCAGCCGACCTTCACCTTGAGCGTGCGATAACCGGCATCGAGCAGGGTCTCGACTTCGGCGGCGATGTCGGCATCTTCCTGCGCGGAGACGGGAACCAGAAGCGGCACGCGGTGCGTCTCGGCCACGGCGAGGGCCGGGTGCCGCTCGAGCATGGCGAGCGCCATCGACAGGGCTGTCGCAGCGAACGGGGCCGAGTCCGTGCGCTGCTCCACCGCCTCCGCGATCGATGCGCTATCCAATCCGACCGCCTGCGCCGCCTGCTCCGTGCAGAAGGCCCAGCCGCTCTCGGGCGTCTCGAACGTGGAGCCCGGCGGAATGTAGGCCTCGCCCCAGCCGGTCTCGCCGTCGGCCCCGCGCATCTCGACGATGATCGGCTCGAGCGCGGTGTAGGTGCGAAACGATACGCGGTAGGGCTTGCGCAATGGCAGCGCGAGCTGGTGCACGCGGATTTCGTGGATTTTCACGGTCGGGGAATTCCTGCGGCGGATTGATCTGTATCATACGTATGACTTGTGGCAGTTACAACCAGCCGGTCTTCGAGGAGGAAGAAACTCATGCTGCTGTCGCGTTACGCGGGTGCGTCGCTCGTCGTCCTGTCGCTGTTTTTTCCTGGCGTGGCGGCTGCCGCCGCCGCCGAGAAGTATCCGATCCGGCCGGTGCGCATCGTCATCCCGTTCGCCGCCGGAGGCACTTTCGATCCGATCGGGCGGGTCCTTGCACAGAAGCTGACCGAAGCCTGGGGGCAACAAGTGGTCGCGGATAACCGCCCCGGCGGCGCGACGATTCTCGCGACGGATATCGTCGCGAGGGCGGCGCCCGACGGGCACACGCTCTATCTGTCGCCGAACAGCCTCGCGGCCAATCCGGCGCTCCACAAGAAGCTGCCGTATGACTCCCGCCGCGACCTGCAACCCGTCGTGCTCGTCGCCGCGCAGCCGATGGCGCTCGGCGCGAACCCTTCGTTCCCCGCTTCGACCATCAAGGACTTGATCGCTCTCGCCAAGGCCAAGCCGGGCCAGCTCTCGTACGGCAGCGCGGGCATCGGCAGCGGCGGCCATCTCGCCGCCGAGATCTTCAAGGCCGCGGCCGGCCTGACGATCACTCACGTGAGCTACAAGGGCGGCAATGTCGCGATGCTCGAAGTGATCTCGAACCAGATCCCGCTGGTCATGACGGGGCTGCCGAATCTGCTGCCGCAGCAGGAGGCGGGAAAGATCAAGATCCTCGCGATCAGCTCGGCGAGGCGCTCGCCCGCCGCGCCGGACATTCCGTCGATCGGTGAGACGGTGCCCGGCTACGACTTCAAGAACTGGTTCGGCCTCATCGCACCGGCGGGCACGCCGAAATCGATCGTCGCGCGCATCAACGGCGACGTGAATGCGGTGCTGAAGAACGCGGAGGTGCGGCAGCGGCTGCTCAGCCAGGGCTTCGAAGTGATCGGCGGCTCGTCCGCGGAGTTCACGCAGCTCATCGAGACCGATACCGCGAAGTTCGCACGCGCGCTTCGCGCGGCCGGGATCACTGCGAACTGATGCGACGCAGCCTCGCGCTCGCAACGCGCGCGCCGCTCTACAAGGAGGTCGAGCGCGAGATCATGCAGCGGCTCGCGGCCGGCGAGTGGAAGCCGGGCGAGCAGTTGCCGACGGAGCCCGAGCTCGCGGAGCTTTTCGGCGTGGCCGTATTCACGATACGCGCCGGAATTCAGAAGCTCGTCGAATCCGGCGTGCTCCTGCGGCGGCAGGGCAAAGGCACGTTCGTGGCGCTGCACAGCGCGCGGCCGTTCCGCAATCAGTTTCTGCGGGTCTTCAGCAACGACGGCGAACAGGCGAACTGGGACCGCGAGTTCATATCGCTCGAAAAGAAGCGCGCGAGCGATGACGTGGCGGCGATACTGCGGCTCGGCGACAGCGCCGCCGAGCGCGCGATCTACGAGATGCTGTTCCTGCTCAAGAACGACGGCAAGACGATGGCTTTCGTCGAATCGAGCATGGCGGCGCGCTTTTTTCGCAACATGACCAGCGCGGCGCTGCGCGGCACCGCCGATAACTTCTACGCCGTGTTCCAGGAGCGCTTCGGCGTCAACGTGATCCGCATCGAAGAGCGCGTGCGGGCGGTGAAGGCCGGCCGCGCCGGCGCGAAATGGCTGCGCGTGGAGCCGCGCGAGCCGATGCTGCGGATCGAGCGCGTCGCTTACACCTACAACGACCAGCCGGTCGAGCTGCGCCACTACAACGTGCAGGCCGAGAGCTACTGCTACTTCGCGCCTTCCGGTACCTGACACGAGCTCTCGCCGGGCACCCGGCGCGTCGAGGCCGCGGTGTCTGCACTACACTCGGGCACGGAACCAACAGTGCCGAGCAAAGCGTTGCGCAGCCTTCCCAGCTCCGAAGCCGAGTACCGGAGCCTCATCGTCCTGCTGGTCGTGTCGGCGTTCCTCGTCGCGCCCGGCATTCACTACCAGACGCCGATGCTCGCGCAGATCTCGGCGGAGTTTCAGACCGACGCGGCGACGACCGGCTGGATCCCGACGGCGTCGTTCGGCGGACTGCTGCTCGGCATCGTGCTCTTCGTGCCGCTCGGCGATCGGGTCGACAAACGCACGCTGGTGCTGGTGAAAGTCGTCCTGATGCTGATCGCCCAGGCCGTGATGGCGGTGGCGCCGACGATCTGGATCCTCGTGCTCGGGAGCCTCGTCACCGGCATCACGTCGTCGCTGATGCAGCACTTCATCGCGCTCACCGCGGAGATCGCGCATCCGGAGCATCGCGGGCGCGCGCTCGGCACGCAGATGACGGCGATGTTCAGCGGGATCCTGTTCGGCCGCATCGTCGGCGGGCTCGTCGCCACGCACGTCGGCTGGCGGTATAGCTACGCGCTGTCCGCGGCGATGCTGCTGCCGCTGACGCTGGTGCTGTGGGCGCGGCTTCCGAACACGAAGCCCACTACCCAGGCATCCTATGCCGAGCTCTTGTGGTCGCTGTGGGGGCTGTGGCGCGGCCACGTCGCGGTGCGCCGCGCGACGACGGTGCAGTTTCTCTTCGGCATCTGTTACGGTGGGTTCTGGGCGGTCGCGGCGCCGATGCTGGCGGTGCTGCATCGCGTCGGTCCGACCGCGGCAGGCCTCATGGGCATTCCGGGCGCGGCGGGCATCACGGTCGCGCGGGCCGCGGGGCGCTGGACCGACCGCGCCGACACCGGACCGGTGGTGCTCGCGGGCATCTGCTCGATGCTCGCGGCGTGGGTTGCGATGGCCTTCGGGGTGTGGTGGATTGCAGCCATTGTGATCGGCACGGCACTCCTCGATATCGGGCTGCGGGCCGTGATGGTGTCGAACCAGACGCTGATCAATTCCGCCGCGCCGGAGTCGCGCTCGCGCGCGAACACGCTATTCGGCCTCCACATCTGGAGCGGGAACGCCGTGGGCGCGTATCTCACGAGCTGGTCGTTCGCGCACTACGGCTGGCTGGCCGTCTGCGCGCTCGCCATGACCGCGACGGTCCTCGCGCTGCTCGTGCACGTTAAGGCACGCTGATTGCCTCGCTGACCGTTTCTACAAAATGCCTCAGCCTGCAAAAAACGAACACGGCGGCACGGAGCCATTCCGGCTGCTCGTCGAGAGCGTCAAGGATTACGCGATCTTCATGCTCGATCCGCAAGGTTACGTGCGCACGTGGAATGCCGGCGCCGAGCGGATCAAGGGCTACGCGCCGGACGAGATCATCGGCCAGCACTTCTCGAAGTTCTATCCCGCCGCCGCGGTGCACGTCGGACATCCTCAGCACGAGCTCGAGGTCGCCGCCCGCGAAGGCCGCTTCGAGGAGGAAGGCTGGCGCGTGCGCAAGGACGGATCGCTCTTCTGGGCCAACGTCGTCATCACGGCGCTGCGCGACCCCTCCGGTACGCTCGTCGGATTCGGCAAGGTCACGCGCGATCTCACCCAGCGCCGAGAATACGAGGAATCGCTGCGCCACGGCGAAGAACGCTTTCGCCTGCTGGTGGAGGGCGTGCGCGATTACGCGATCTTCATGCTCGATCCAAACGGTTACATCATGACCTGGAACGCCGGCGCCCAGCGCATCAAGGGCTACTCGGCCGAAGAGATCATTGGCCAGCACTTTTCGAAGTTCTATCCGCAGGATGCGGTCGAAAGCGGCTGGCCGCAGCACGAGCTCCAGATCGCGACCGAGACCGGGCGCTACGAGGAGGAGGGCTGGCGTATCCGCAAGGACGGCTCGCGCTTCTGGGCGAACGTGGCGATTACCGCGCTGCGTGACGAGACCGGTCGCCTGCGCGGGTTCGCCAAGCTCACGCGCGATCTGACGGAGCGCCGCCGGGCGGAAGCGCTCGAAGCGCACGGCGCCCAGCGCGAGGAAATGCTGGAAGCCGAGCGCTCGGCGCGCATCGAGGCCCAGCGCACCGCGCGCATGAAGGACGAGTTCCTGGCGACGCTCTCGCACGAGCTGCGCACGCCGCTCAACGCGATTCTGGGGTGGACTCAGTTGATGCGCTCTCAGAAGGGTCAGGTGGACGTCGCGCACGGGCTCGAGGTGATCGAGCGCAACGCGCGCGCGCAGGTGCAGCTCGTCGACGACCTGCTCGATCTGAGCCGCATCCTTGCGGGGCAGGTTCGTCTGGACCTCCAACGCATCACGCTGCTCGACGTGATCGCGGGCGCGGTGGAATCCGCGGAGCCGGCCGCGCACGCGAAGGGCGTGCGCCTGGAGAAGGTTCTCGATCCGCGCGGCAGCATGGTCTCCGGCGATCCGGCGCGCCTGCAGCAGGTCGTGTGGAATCTCCTGAGCAACGCGATCAAGTTCACGCCGAAGGGCGGCCGGGTCCAGGTGCTGCTCGAGCGGGTGAATTCGCACGTCGAAATCAGCGTGAGCGATACGGGCGTCGGCATCCCGCTGTCGTTTCTCCCGCACGTGTTCGAGCGCTTTTCGCAGCGCGACGGCACGGCCAGCCGTCGCTACAGCGGGCTGGGGCTGGGGCTCGCGATCTCCAAGCAGCTCGTGGAGCTCCACGGCGGCACCATACACGCGAAGAGCGGCGGCGAAGGACAGGGTGCGACGTTCGTCGTCAGGCTGCCGGTGCTCGTGCTGAAGGAGGACGACGCCGGGGCGCGCCGCGTGCATCCCACGGCGCCCACGGATGCCGAGCAGCTCACGCTCCCGAGCCTGAAGAGCGTGCGGGTGCTGGTCGTCGACGATGAAGCCGATGCGCGCGAGCTCCTCGCCCGTATTCTGGAGAACCAGGGTGCGGCGGTCGCGGCGGTGGGCACGGCGGAGGAGGCGCTTCGTGAGTTCGACCTGCGGCAGCCCGACGTGATCGTGAGCGACATCGGCATGCCGGAGACCGATGGCTATCAGTTGATGCGCGCGATCCGGGCGAGCGAGCGCAAAGGCAGCCGCGTTCCCGCACTCGCGCTGACGGCGTTCGCGCGTGCCGAGGACCGCAAGCGTGCGATGCTGGCGGGCTATCAATCCCATCTCGCGAAGCCCTTCGATACCGCGGAGCTCGTGCTGCTCGTGGCCGGACTGGCGAATCGCACCTGACGCGCGTCAAGCGCGGCGCACGCGGTCTGGTGCGGGATCTCCACGCGGACCCCGCATTCCGTCGATAATCCTGCACCATCCGGTCCTGATTCCGGGCCCACCGCAGGAGACCGCCATGCCGTTCTACAACCTCGAAGAGCTGGAGAAGAAGGCGTCCGCCACCAACGCGAAAGTGGAGACCGGGAGCGTGCCCGGCGAATTCATGAAGTTTGGCGTCGTGACCAAGCCCGAGGGCGAGGGGCCGCCGCTGCACGAGCATCCGAACGAAGAGCAGTTCAGCCTCGTGATCTCCGGACACATGCATTTCGTGCTGGGCGACGAGGACCGCGTCGTCGGTCCCGGAACGCTGGTGCACATCCCGCGCAACACCCGCCATCGCTCGCGGCCGGTGAACGGGCCGGCGACGTTCGTCACGATCAAGAGCCCGTGCGGCAACGGCGAGCTCGCGCAGGACTACCGGATGCGCCCTGAAGCCGCGGACATCGAGAAGCTCTATCCGGGGAAGAAGTGACCGAGCTCAAGGAGAAGTTTTCGATTCCCGCACCGCCGGACGAGGTGTGGCCGCTCATGTCCGATCCGGCGGTCGTCGCGGCGTGCATTCCCGGCGCGGAGCTGAACGAGGTGACACCGGAGGGCGCCCATCGCGGGAAGGTCACGTTCAAGTTCGGGCCGACGGTGGCCGTGTTCCGCGGCGAGACGAAGCTCACGTACGATCATGCGGCGAAGAAGTGTGTGATCGAGTCGCGCGGCATCGACCAGAAGGGTGCGTCGCGCGCGCGGGCGAAGTTCGAGGTGTGCGCGAGCGGGGCCGACACGACCGAAGTCACGATGCAAGGCGGCTTCGAGGTGATGGGGCCGCTGGAGACGTTCGCGTCGGCGGGCGGCGTGCACGTTGCGCGGGCGCTTTTGTCCGAGTTCGCGAAGAACATCGCCAAAGTGATCGAGACGCGGCGCGAGCAAGGGGCCGACGCGGTGCTCGAGCAGGCGCCGGCGGCCTCGGGAACGAAGATCATCGGGCGGGCGCTGGTCGACGGCGCGCGCGAGCTGGTCAGAAGAAGCGACGACAAGAAGTGACGTAGGGTGCGCTGGTAGCGCACCGCAAATAACGAAGGCGATGAACAGATGAGCGAGATGAAAGGATACGAAGCGCTGTCGCAGGCGTTCGTTGCGGAGGGCTGCGACACGCTGTTCGCGCTGCTCGGCGACGCGAACATGTACTGGGGCGCGATCATGGCGCAGAAGTACAACGTGCGCGTGGTGCACGCGCGGCACGAGCACTGCGCGGTCGCGATGGCGGACGGCTACGCGCGTCACACCGGTAAGGTGGGTGTGGCGAGCGTCACCTGCGGGCCCGGCTTCACGCAGATCATGACGGCGCTCTCCACCGCGTCGCGCGGCAGCATCCCGCTGGTGGTATTCGCGGGCGATTCGCCGACGACCGCGGCGTGGTACGTGCAGCAGCTCGAGCTCGGTCCGCTCGCGGTAGCGACCGGCGCCCGCTATCTCGCGATCAAGAGCGTGGACCGCATGCTCGGCACGGTGCAGGAGGCTTTCTACACGGCGCGTCAGGAACGCGTGCCGGTCGTGCTCGGCGTGCCGATGGATCTGCAGAAGGCCGATTTTCCCTGGGGCGCGGAGTACACGCCGTCGACCGAGATCATGCCGACGACGCAGCGTCCGGCGCCCGATCCGGTGCTGGTAGAGCAGCTCGCGGATCTGATCGCGGAATCGAAGCATCCGATCATTCTGGGCGGGCGCGGCTGCATCCGCTCCGGTGCGGCGCCTGCGCTCGAAGCGCTGGCGGAGCGCTGCGGCGCGCTGCTCGCGACGTCCCTCTTCGCGAAGGGACTCTTCGATCACAACCGCTTCGGCATCGGCGTCGCGGGTGCGTACGCGAGCCCGCTCGCGCGCGAGCAGTTCGCCGAGTGCGATCTGCTGATCGGCGTGGGTGCGGGACTCGGGCACTACACCACCGAGGCGGGTTACCTGTATCCCAACGCGAAGACGGTGCAGATCGATCTCAACCCACGCGGCTTGTATCAGGGCCTGCGCATCGCCGATCTGCATATCAGGGCGGATGCGAAGGCGGCTGCGGACGCCGTGCTGGCGAAGCTCACCGAGCGCGGCATCTCATCGTCCGGCGCCCGCTCGCCGATGCTCGCGAAGCAGATTCAGGCGCAGGCGGCACGGCCGGATCCGAAAGAGTTTCTGGTGCAGTCCGGCGTCGTCGATCCGCGCCCGGCGATGATGGAGCTCGATGCGTCGGTTCCGAAGGACTGGACGGTCGTCAGCGGCGGGGCGCATTTCGCCGGTGTCGTCGCCACCCACTTCTACGGCCGGCGCGCGGAGAACGTGCACGTCATCAACGATTTCGGCGCGATCGGCTCGGCGTTTCCAACGGCGATCGGCATCGCGGCCACGCGCGGCGACGGCAAGGTGCTCCTGATAGAAGGCGACGGCAGCCTCATGATGCACGTCCAGGAGCTGGAAACGATCCGCCGCCATGGCATCAGGATGCTGATCTGCGCGGTAAACGATGGGGGATACGGCGCGGAGGTTCACAAATTTCGCGCGCAGGGTTACGACCCGCAGGAATCGATCCACGGCCGCGGCGACATCGCGGCGATCGCGCGCGGCTTCGGTCTGCGCGGCGAGAAGGTGAACACGCTCGGCCGCTTCGAGGACCTTTTTGCGGCGCATCAGAAAGCGGGCGAGGCCGAGCTGTGGGATCTGCACGTGGACGACAAGATCCCGTCGCTGCCATACCGCCGTATACACTTCGGGGAAGTCTGACCCAAGGGAGGGTACAACAATGACCAAAGCAATCATCGCAACAGCGATCGCCGCCGCATTCGCTATCGCGCCGCTCACGGCAGGCGCGCAGGCTCAGAAGCCGCCTTCGCTGCCTGAAGGCAAAGGCAAGCCGCTCGTCGAGGGGATGTGCGCGGGCTGCCACGCACTGCAACTCATCAGCAACAGCTCGGGCTATACGCGCGAGCATTGGACCGAGCTCGTCAATGCGATGGTCGATCTCTCGGGCAGTCGGGCGCAGCGCGACGAGGTCATCGACTATCTCGCGACGAATTTCCCGCCAACCTACAACAAGCGTCCGGCGAAACCGGTGCCCGGCAAGTTCCAGGTGACCTTCAAGGAATACGTCACGCCGCAGCGCGGTGTCCGTACGCGGGACCCGATCCTCGCATCCGACGGGTCGATCTGGTACGTGGGTCAGTACGGCAATGTCATCGGCCGGCTCGACCCGCGCACCGGCCAGGCGAAAGAGTTTCCGCTGCCGGAGAACGCGATGCCGCACACCGTGCAGCTCGATCCGAAAGGCCGGCCGTGGTTCTCGGGCAACAAGAACGCCACGATGGGCTGGGTCGATCCGGCGACAGGCAAGGCCACTGTGTTCAAGATGACCGATCCGGAAGCCAAGGACCCGCACACGATCGCGTTCGACAAGCGCGGCATCGCGTACTTCACGTTCCAGGCGTCGAACATGGTCGGTCGGCTGGACCCGGACACGGGCGACATCAAAGTCGTCAAAGTCGCCTCGGAACGCTCGCAGCCCTACGACATCAAATTCGACCGCGACGGCATGCTGTGGGTCTCGTGCAATGCGCGGCCATGCCTGCTGAAAGTGCATCCGGACACGCTCGCGGTGACCGAAGTGAAGCTGCCCACTCCGAAAACCACCGTACGCCGGTTCGACTTCGCTCCCGACGGCACGATCTGGTTCGTGAACTCGGGCGCCGGGCGGCTGGGGCGGCTCAATCCCAAAACCGGCGAGATCAAGGAATGGGATTCACCGTCCGGTCCGCGCTCGCATCCCTACGCGATCTCGGTGCTCGACAATGCCGTCTGGTACAACGAGTCCGGCGTGCGGCCCGACATGCTCGTGCGCTTCGACATCGCGACGGAGACGTTCCAGAGCTGGCCGATCAAGTCGGGCAATATCTACGCGGGCATCGTGCGCAAATCGACGGTCACGCCGCAGGGCACGCTGCTCATCCACCAGACCGCGACGAACCGCATCATCGAGGTGACGCCGCAGCGACGCTAGAGAAAGTTGCGCACGGCTTCGACGAAGCCGTGCGGATTGTCGAGCGTGATGTGATGATCGGACGCCGGCACCTCGGCGAGCTGTACCTGCGGCGCGCGGGCGCGCACTTCGGCGAACTGCGCCGGGGTAAAGCGCCTGCTGCGCTCGCCGCGGATCACCAGCGCGGGCACCTTCACCTTCTCCCATAGCGGAACGCCCGCGATCTGCCGGAAGTAGGCGGACACGCTGCGATCGGCCTTGTGCCGCCAGCGTCCGTCGGGCCCCTGCCGGCCGCTGTGCATCGCCATGCGGCGGATGACTTCGGGCGCGGCCATCTGCGATTCGGCGGGCTCGAGGCGATAGCGCGCGATGAGCTCTTCCTGCGTCGCGTACGCGCGCGCGGGCTTCCTGCCGAACTCGTTCATCCTCGTCACGCGCTCCATCGGCATCAGCATGATCGTGTCGACGATCACGAGGCGGGCGAGGCGTCCGGGGTGCATCGCGGCATAGACGAGCGAGATCATGCCGCCCATCGAATGGCCGATCAGCACGAAGTCGCGCAGATCGAGCTGTTCGACGAAGGCGTTCACGTCGTCCGCGAAGGTGTGCCACGAGTAGCTGCTCGGTTGCGCCCATGCGCTGTCGCCGTGGCCGCGCAGATCCAGCGACCGGACGTGGTGGTCGGCGGTGAAGCCCGGCGCGACGTAATCGAACCAGTGCGCGTGTGCCGCGCCGCCGTGAATGCACAGCATCGGCCGCTCGCCGGCGGTGCCGTAATCCAGATAGTGAAGTCGTACGCCGTTCGCTTCGACGAAATGGCTCGCGCCGTTTGCTGCCTGAAGTTTGCTCATGTCTCACCGGATTCTACGTAACAATGCCGGGAAGTCTGATAACTAGAGACCTGTCATTGCGGGGAGCGAGGTGACGAAGCAATCTCGAGGCGCTCGAAAAGCGGCCTGTCACGCGCGCCGCGAGATCGCCACGTCGCCTTTGCGGCTCGTCGCGATGACACTTATGCAGCACACTTCTTCCGCATAGCATGTTCCGGAAGCTGCCTTACATCGCGCTGCTGCTCCACGCTTACGTCGCGTGGCGGCTGCTGCCGGATCTTTCGCTCGTGCCGTACGCCTTCGGCGTCATGGCCTCGTGGCTGGTGGTCTCGGTGATCGCGACGCCGCTGTGGCCGATCGCGCGCGGCATCACGCGCCAGCCGCTGAAGGACCGGCTGACGATGGCGAGCATGGTCGCGCTGGGTGCGTTCTCGTCGCTTTTCGTGCTCACGCTGCTGCGGGACGTCGCGCTGCTCGCGAGCGCGCTCGCGGGCACGGTCATGGTGGAAGCCGCTGCCCGCACGCAGGGTGCGGTCGCAGTGCCGGCGCTCGCAGCGCTCGTGACGCTCGTCGGCTTCGTCAACGCACGTACGCGGGCGAGGATCCGCCGCGTGGACGTGCCGATCGAGGGTCTGCCCGCGGCGCTGCACGGCTTCACCATCGTGCAGATCAGCGACCTGCACGTCGGCGCGACCATCAAGCGCGATTACATCGAGCGCGTGGTCGACGCGGTGAACGAGCTGGGCGCAGACATGATCGCCGTCACCGGCGATCTCGTGGACGGCAGCGTGCGCGACCTCGCCCCGCACACCGCGCCGCTCGCGCGGCTCACGGCGCGCTACGGTGCATTCTTCGTGACCGGCAATCACGAGTACTACTCGGGCGCCGGCGCGTGGGTGCGCGAGCTTCGCCGCCTTGGGCTCGCCGTGCTCATCAACGAGCACGTCGTGCTGCGCCACGGCGGCGCGGCGGTAGTGGTCGCAGGCGTGACGGACCTCCATGGCGGCTATTTCGATCCCGCGCATCGCAGCGATCCCGTGGCGGCGATCACCGGCGCCCCGCAAGATGCCGGCGTGAGACTGCTGCTCGCGCACCAGCCGAAGTCCGCGTTCGCGGCGGCGCAGGCGGGTTTCGACGTCCAGCTCTCGGGCCACACGCACGGCGGCCAATTCTTCCCGTGGACGTACGTCGTGCGCTACTTCCACCCGTTCACGACGGGCCTCCATCGCGTGGGCCGACTCTGGGTCTACATCAGCCGCGGCACCGGGTACTGGGGACCGCCGAAGCGCCTCGGCGCGCCGTCCGAAATCACGTACCTGCGGCTTATCGCATCGTAAATTCCGGGTTTCCGCTTCAGCGCGCGCGCGACCTGGCCGGTCCTCCGTAGAATGCGCGCTTTACCGCGTTGAACCTGTTCGAGACCGTCTGAAAGGGACCGAAAAAATGACTGAACCGGGGATGCACAAGGGCGACGAGTTCGCCGGCAAAGTGGCGCTCGTCACGGGCGCCGCGCGCAACATCGGACGCGCGATCGCGCTTTCGCTCGCCGCCGGCGGGGCGAACGTGGCGGTGAACACGCGCTCGAACATCGGTGAAGCCCGCGGCGTCGTCGCCGAGATCAAAGCACTCGGCGCCGACGCCGACGCTTTTCTTGCGGATGTCGCCGAGCCCGCGCAGGTGCAGAAGATGGTCGACGAGGTGCTGAAGCGCTTCGGCCGTCTCGACATCCTCGTGCTCAATGCCGCGGTGCGCGAGCACGTGCACGTGGACGAGATCAGCTTCGAGGACTGGCGGCGCGTGCTGTCGACCAACCTCGACAGTGCGTTCGTATTCACCAAGGCATGCCTGCCGGCGCTCAAGAAAGCGGGCGACGGACGCATCGTGCTGTTCGCCGGCGTCACGGCGCTGCTGGGCCTCAAGGATCGCGTGCACGTCGCCGCGTCGAAGCACGGGATCGTGGGTATGACCAAGGCGCTGGCGGCGGACCTCGCGGAATTCGGCATTCGCGTGAACTGCATCTCGCCCGGCCAGATCGACACCTCGCGCGCACCGGGCCACGCGGTGAGCGATCGCTCGAAGCAGATCCCGCTCGGCCGCAAAGGCACGCCGTTCGAGATCGCCGGCATGGTGCGCAGCCTCGCCGGTCCGGCCGGCGCCTACATGACCGGCCAAACGCTGCACATCAACGGCGGCCTGTCCAACTCCGGCGTGTAGATCGGGGCGCTCGCGCTTCGCGCTCGGGCTGCCATTCGGCAGCCCGCCTCGGCCGGCAAACTATTCAGAGGAAAACCGACGTTTTCCTCCGAAACCTCCTTTCCTTAACGTTCTCGCATGCAAAAGCTCGCCGCGCTCCGCCACCGCGGCTTCCGGCTGCTGTGGATCGCCACGCTGCTGTCCTCCACCGGCCGCTGGGCCGACCTCGTCGTCCTCGGCTGGATCACGCTCGAGCTCACCGATTCGGCGCTGATGGTCGGCATCGTGTCGGGCGCGAAGATGGCCGGCTACATCGTCGCGCCGTTCACGGGCGTATTCGCCGATCGCATCGACCGGCGCCTGCTGCTGATCCTCGCCGCGGTCATCAATCTCGCGGTGTCGGTCGCGCTGCTCCTGCTGTTCGTCACGGGCCTGCTCGCGCTGTGGCATCTCATCACGCTCGCGCTCATCGGCAGCGTGACGTGGGCCATCGACAATCCGGCGCGCAACGCGTTCGTGCCCGACCTCGTGGACAAGGAGGACCTCACCAACGCGATCGCGCTCAACTCGCTCGCGCTCGAGATCACGGTCGTCGTGGGCCCGGCGCTCGGCGGACTGCTCCTGCCGGTGCTCGGCACCGCGGGCGCGTACGGCCTGATCGCGGCGATCTTCATCGCCGACGTCGTCGTGCTGCTGCGCGTGCCGCGCGGGCGCCAGACGTTCGCGCACGTCCACGAGTCGCCCGTGCGCAGCCTCATCGGCGGCATCGAATACGTCTGGCGCGACCGCACACTGCTCGTGCTGATGGTGACCGCGTTTCTGCTGAACATGCTGGCAGCGCCGTATCGATACACGTTCATGCCGCTGTTTGCCCGCAATATTCTCGACGCGGGTCCTGCCGGTTACGGGATGCTCACCGCGATGGCCGGTGTCGGGGCGCTGGTCGCGGGATTGTGGGTCGTCGCGCTCGGCAATCTGCAGCGCAAGGGGCATTGGCTGGTGTGGAGCGCGTTCGCCTGGCCCGCGGCGCTCGTGCTGTTCGCCGCGTCGACGTGGTACTACGTTTCGCTCGCGCTCGTGTTCCTCGCGGGGTTCGCGCAGGCGATCGCATGGACGATGATCGCGACGCTCATCCTGAGCATGACCGCACAGGGCATGCGCGGCCGCGTCATGGGTTTGCGCACCGGCGTGGTGGTCGGCCTGCCCTTCGGGAATTTCCTCGCGGGCGCGGTAGCGGAGAGCCTCGGCGCGCCGCTCGCGCAGGCCGTTTATGCGGTGGCTGCGATGTCGATCATGCTGTTGATCGTATTGAGAGCGCCCAACCTGCGGAGATTGGACTGAGCTCCACGGTGCGCCACCGGCGCACCCTACGATGCTGGACGCGGTGCGCCACCGGCGCACTCTACGATTCCCGCCGCAGCCGGCCGCCCGGCCCTACGTATACTCGCTACATGTCCTTCCCATCGAGAACGCCATGAGCATTCGATACATCACTGCCGTCATGTTCGCGCTGCTTGCCGCCTGCGCCGCGTCGGCGCAGGACTATCCCGTGAAACCGGTGCGCCTGGTCGTGCCGTATCCGGCGGGATCCAGCAGCAACGACATCATCGCGCGGCTGCTCGCGGAGCGGCTGAGCGGTCCGCTCGGGCAGCGCGTGATCGTAGAGAACCGGCCCGGCGCGGGCGGTAACGTGGGATCGGAATACGTCGCAAAGGCGGCGCCGGACGGCTACACGCTGCTCGTGGCCACGAACGGTCCGCAGGCGATCGCGCCGAACGTGTTCAAGCTGAACTACGACAACCAGAAGGACCTCACGCCCGTGGCGATGGTGGCGAACGTGCCATACATGCTGATGGTGCACCCCTCGGTGCCGGCGAAGAACGTGAAAGAGTTCATCACGCTTGCCAGGAAACGGCCGGGTCAGTTGCTGTTCGCGTCGTCCGGCAACGCCGGCACGCCGCACCTGTGCTGGGAGCTCTTCAAGTCGATGACCGGCATCGACATCGTGCACGTGCCGTACAAGGGCGGCGCGCCGGCGATGGTCGACACGATCGGCGGACAGACGCAGATGTACTGCTCGGGCCTGGTCGCAGGTGCGCCGCAGCTCAAGGCGGGCAAGCTCCGCGCGCTCGGCATGGGAACGCTGGAGCGCTCGCCGGCAATGCCGGACGTGCCGACGATTCACGAGCAGGGGCTCAAGGGCTTCAACGTGAGCTCGTGGTTCGGGATCATGGCCCCCGCCAACACACCCGGTCCCATCATCCAGAAGCTCCATGGCGAAATCGCGAAGGTCGTCGAATCCGCGGAGATGAAAAAGTTCCTGCTCTCGCAGGGTGCCGAGCCGATGCTCATGGATGCGCCGAAGTTCGGCGAGTTTCTCCGTGCCGAGACTGAGAAATGGGGCAAGGTGGTGAAAGCGGCCAAGCTCAAGCTCGACTAGCGGGCCGGCGCTCCAGCAGGCATGCCCGATGCACGGCTTCAGGCATGAGATACCGATACCTCACCATTGCAGGCGCGCTGGCCCTTTCCACGTATGTCTGGGGCCAGAGCGTCACGTTCGACCGGGACGGGGGCATGACCGTGGACGCCGGAGGCGGTGCACGCGTTCAGACCCGCCCCGACATGATCAACGCGCCGGGCGTCAGCGCCGGCCATGGCGTGAGCATCGCGCCGGGCGTGAGCGCCCGGCCGGGCCGAGCCATTGCGCCGGGTGTGCAAGCCGGACGCGGCTCGAGCACCGCACCTGAATTGCGCGGCTCGCCCGACGCGCTTACTTCCGGCATCGACTCGTCGACCTCGAGCAGCATGAGCAGCTCGGTCGATTCATCGAGCTCGACGAACATCACGAGCTCGACGAACATCACCAGCTCCGGAAGCACGACGACGCGCAGCACCAATGCGATCACGTCGTGCGTGACGAGCTACAACGGCACGCGCTGCGAGGTCAGCTGCCAGCCGCCGCAAGCGGCGCAGTGCACCCGCGGCTTCGAATCCTCCGAGCCGACCTGCTTCTGTCGGTAAGGCGCGCGCCACTCGACTCGATCCGCGCGACACGCGCGGTTATGCGAGCGCCTGTCGGGAATCCACCTACAACAAATATGTGACGAAGCATCTTGCGATTCCGCGCAGCGCAGGCAGAATGGCGGCAGTATTCGACGCGCGGAGACGCTCGATGGCGGAAACAGAAGACGCGTGGGATCCACTGGCGGATCCGGCCGGCGAGAACGCGCTCAAACCGGGGGAGCAGCTCACCGCGAACGAGCGCCGGAGCCTGCTGCAGTTGAGCAACGGCGGCAGGCTGCGAGACATCGAAATCGACCGGCTCGTCACGCTCGGGCTCGCGGAGCGCGACCGACACAACGGCGAGCCGACGCTCACGCAGCTGGGTCAGCAGGTCCTGAAGTCGGCTGCGTAAACAAACCGTCACCCCCGCGAAGGCGGGGGGCCAGTAGAACCACCCCCATCCTGCCTTCCCCCGAGGGGAACGGGATACCCGCCTACGCTCGGACGATAAACCGCTCGATCAGGCGATCTTCGGCAGGTTCAGGAACCCCGCATCCTCTTCGCTGATATCGGCGATGAAGACGTGATTCGGTTCGTTCGTGAGCACGTAATCGAGCTTCGCGTTCTCGATCGCGAGCGTCGCGGTGACGCCGCAGGACCAGAACACCGGCACTTCATCGGGCTTGATCGTCACGCGCTTTCCGAAATCCGGCTTGTCGAGGTCCGCGACGCCGATCGCCTGCGGGTCACCGATCCAGAGCGGGCTGCCGTGCGCGTTCGGAATTCGCGCGGTCATCTCGATCGCGCGCGGCAGCATCGCGCGCGGAATCGGGCGCATCGTGACCGCGATCGGTCCGTGGAAGGGTCCCGCCGGATTCGTCATGACGTTCGTGGCGAATATCGGACACGGCACGTTCTCTTCGTTGTGCCGCATCGGAATGCCGGCCTTAACGAGCGCGCGCTCGAAGGTGAAGCTGCCGCCCAGGAAAAACGTGACGATATCGTCGCGCCAGTACTCGACGATGTCTGTGGGATTCGCCGCGACCTTGCCGTTCTTCCACACGCGGTAGCGCGGGCAGTCGGTGCGGATGTCCGCGCCGGTGGCGAGCACTTTCGGTGCGTAGACGCCGGGCTCGAGCACTTCCAGCGCCGGCAGCGGCGCGGGATTGCGCTGGCAGTAGAGCAGGAAGTCGAACGCGTAACGCTGCGGAATCATCTTTACGCTCACCTGGACATGGCCGTAGCTCATGCCCGAGGTCTGACGCACAAGCCCCTCGCGTATGAGCTGCCTCGCCTCCCGCGGAGAAAGCTGGCTGTAGTCCACGCTCGCTGCACCGTCCATCACGCCCGCTCCCGACCTATTGACCCTTGAGGTTTGCCGCCTTGATCACCTTCGCCCACTTCTGCACTTCGTTCTGCATGAACGCGGTGTAGTGCTCGGGCGTGCTGCCCACCGGGTCGACGCCCTGTGAGATAAGGCGCTGGCGGATATCCGGCGCCTTGAGCGCGCGCACGATCTCGGAGTTGAGCCGCTCCACGATCGCAGGCGGCGTTTTCGCCGGCGCGGACACGCCGTACCACGCGGTCACGTTGTAGCCGGGAACGCCGCTCTCCGCGACGGTCGGCAGCTCCGGCAGGCTCGGAATGCGCTTGTCGCCGGTGACCGCGATCGCATGGAGCTTGCCTGCGCGCGCGTGCTCGATCACTGTCAGCATGCTGCCGAACATGAGCGAGGTCTGGCCCGCGAGCATCTCGGTCATGGCCGGCGCGCCGCCCTTGTACGGGATGTGCACCCACTTCACGCCCGTCATGAGCTGAAAGAGCTCCGCGGAGAGATGCACCGTGGTGCCGGTGCCCGACGACGCGTAATTGATCTGTCCGGGCCGCTGCTTCGAGAACGCGATCAGTTCGCGCACCGTCTTCGGCGGAAACGACGGATGCGTGACGATCAGGTTCTGCGTCTCGGCAACGAGCGAGATGAAGGAGAAGTCCCGCAGCGGATCGAACGCGAGCTTCATGAGCGTCGCGTTCGTGGCGTGCCCCTGCGCGTTGAGCAGGATCGTGTGTCCGTCGGGTGCGGCGCGCGCGACGAGCTCCGTGGCGATGGACGTGTTCGCGCCCGGCCGGTTCTCGACGATCACCGACTGGCCGATGCTCTCGTTCATCTTCTGCGCGAGCGTGCGCGCGAGGATGTCGGTGGTGCCGCCGGGCGCGAAGCCGACGACGAAGCGGATCGGCTTGGATGGATAACCCGCCTGTGCACTCGCCGTGAGCGGAGCCCCAAGGCAGAGCGCTGCGGCCGCGGCAGCGGCGGCGGCACGCGTATACGACGTGACGATCACTGAGCTTCTCCTCCAGAACGTTATTTATATTAAAAAGCCGAGGTCGAGCTTGCCATCCTTCACCGGCGGACACCAGTAGAAGCCGCCCGTGACCGGCCGGGAAAACGAGAACAGACCGTCGACGATCCCGTCCTCGCAGCCGGTCATGCGCCGCATCACGCGCGTGAATGTATCGACCGAAGCGACGAACGACACGAACTCGAGCCCTTCCTTGTCGACACCGGCCCAGGGCATCGAGCGTCTTAGCATGAACGCCGCGGGCTCGTAGCTTTCCTGCGCCGTGCGTTTCACGTGGGCGGAATCGGGCGCGTCGTCGAGCTCGTCGTTGGTTTCGGCGGAGCGCCCGATGATGTGGTCGCGCTCCTTCGGCGTGTGCGCTTCGAAGCGGCCGAGATCGTGCACCCACGTCTGAACCGCGACGAAGCTCGAGCCGGCGAGCGCACCGCTTCGAACGATCGCCGCATCGATCGCGGCCTCGTCTTTCGGATTCTCGGTGCCGTCTTCGAAGCGCGTGAGATCGCGGCCGCCGTGATAGACGAAGGTATCCAGCGTGTCCGAGACGCGGAACGCGTCCGACAGCAGCGCACGCACGCTGCGCGCGGCGTCGAACACGACGCCGCGGTCGGGTCCGCAGAGGCGTACCCACAACGCGTCCTGTGTGGAGGGCACCGCAAGGCCGGCGCCGGACATCGCGGGGAAAGTCGCGAGGCCGGGCACGCTCCTCTCCAACGCGAGCGCGCACGGCTCGCCGATGCCCACGATCGCGCAGTCGGACGCGTGCTCCGATGCCAGTCGCGCGAGCGATTCGCGCACCTTCTTCGGCTGATCGATGCAAAACGTCAGGGAGCGGGCGACGGTGGGAACGGGCTTGAGAATTCCGGGCTGGATGCGTTCGACGATCGACATTGTTCGCTGCTGAGTCGTAGAGCGCCGATTATTACATTGCGCCGACGGTAGGAGCCGCGGTTGTTTCCCGGACGTGCTTCCATTAGATTCGAACGGCTACCACAACGATTATCCAGGGAGAGCCATGACTTCAGGACAGCGGCTGGGCGCCGCATTCGCAACCCTGCTCGCGTTCTTCGGGGGATTTGGCGCGGCCGGTGCATACGCCCAGGCGTATCCCGCGAAACCCATCCGGCTCATCGTCGGTTTCCCGCCCGGCGGCGGATCGGATGCGCTGGCCCGGCTGCTCGGCGGCGGACTCACCGAGAAGCTCGGCCAGCAGGTCCTCGTCGACAACAAGGCCGGCGCGAATACGATCGTCGCGACGCAATGGGTCCAGAGCCAGCCGGCCGACGGCTACACGCTGCTCTTCGTCTCCGCGTCGTTCGCGATCAATCCGAGCCTGTACAAGCTTACGTACGACATCGAGAAGGACTTCACCCCCGCGGCGATCGTCGCGATCGTGCCGCTGCTGCTCGTGGTGCCGAACGAGGTGCCGGTGAAGTCGGTGAAGGACTTGATCGCGCTGGCGAAGTCTCAGCCGGGCAAGCTCACGTACGCGTCCTTCGGCACCGGCAGCGCCGCGCATCTCGCCGGCGAGATGCTGCTCCACATGACGGGCTCGAACATGATCCATGTGCCGTACAAGGGCAGCGCTCCGGCGATCGCGGACGTGATGGGCAATCGCGTGACGATGATGCTTCCGGGCATCGGCTCCGCGATCAATCTCGCGAAGGACGGAAAGCTTCGCGCGCTGGCGGTCTCCACCGCCAAGCGCGCATCGGGCGCGCCGGACATTCCCACGATTGCGGAGTCGGGCGTTCCCGGGTTCGACATCGGGACGTGGGAGTCGGTGCAGGCGCCCGCGGGGACGCCCGCTGACGTGATCGCACGACTCAACACCGCGATCCGCGAAGTGGTCGCCGACAAGGCGCTGCGCGCCAAGATGATCAATCTCGGCTTCGAGCCCGACGCGATGAAATCGCCGGCGGAGGCCGCGCAATTCGTGCGCAGCGAGCGCAAGAAGATGGGCGGCATCGTGCGCGAACGCAACATCAAGGTCGAGTAGCGGGATGACGAGCCCTCACGTCACCGTGATCGGCGCGGGCATCGTCGGCGTCTGCTCGGCCGCGTGGCTGCAGCGGCGCGGATTCGGGATCACGCTCGTCGATCCCGAGCCGGTCGGCCACGGCGCGTCCTTCGGCAACGCGGGCAACGTGAGCCCCGGCGCCGTGGTGCCCTACACGCTGCCCGGCGTGCTGAAATCGCTGCCGGGTTGGCTGCTCGATCCGGAAGGGCCGCTGGCGGTGCGGCCTTCGGCGCTGTTCAAGGTGCTGCCGTGGCTCCTCGCGGCGGCGAAGCAGAGCACGACCGAGAACGCGCTCGCGACCTCACGCGCGATGAAGGCGCTGCACGGCGGCACGTTCGAAGCGTACGAGGCGCTCACGCGCGGCACGGACGCGGCGACTCTGATCGAGCGCTGCGGACAGCTTTACGTTTCCGAAAAGCTCGACGCGGCGCAGGGCTCGCAGCTCGCGCGCGCCATGCGCGAAGAAGCGGGTGTGAAGGTAACGCCGCTCACCGAGTCGCAGATACGCGACATCGAGCCCGCGCTCGCGCCGATTTTCAGAAGCGGCATGCTGCTGCCGGACAACGGCCGCTGCAAGAATCCGCATCAGCTCGTGGAGTCGATCGCGGGCGAATGCCGGCGCAACGGCGCGGCCATCGTGCGCGGCGCCGTCAGCGGCTTCGATACGAACGGCTCGCGGATCAAGGGGATCATCCTCGACGGCACGGTGCGGCCGGTCGAGCGCGTCGTGATCGCCGCGGGCGCGGCCTCAGGCGAGCTCGCGCAGCAGCTCGGAACGCGCGTTCCCGTGACGCCGGAGCGCGGCTATCACGTCACGATCGCGGAGCCCGGCATCGCGCCGCGCATTCCGGTTTCGCACGTCGACGCGAAGTTCGTGTGCGCGCCCATGAACATGGGCCTGCGTCTCGCAGGCACCGCCGAGTTCGCCGGGTTCGGTGCACCGCCGAACTGGAAGCGCGCGGAGCTGCTGAAGAAGCAGGCGCGGCGGATGTTTCCGGGCGTGAAGCTCGAGCAGGTCACGCAATGGGCGGGGAACCGGCCGAGCCTGCCCGACGGGCTGCCCGTGCTCGGCCGCGCGCCGAAGTACGAGAACGCATTCTTCGCGTTCGGCAACGGTCACTTCGGCATCACCGGCGGTCCCGTGATGGGGAAGTATCTCGCCGAGATTGTCGCGGAGCGCAAGCCGGAGATCGATCTCGCGCCGTTCAGCCCGACACGGTTCACGGCGCGCTGAACGCGCACGTCGGCGCCGCAGCGTCGTGAGTCAGAATTCGTCACCCCCGCGAAGGCGGGGGTCCAGTGCTCCTGGAGTCGCGCCTTCGCGCGAATGACGATCGAGGAGTTGATGTGGACATCGTTTCGCAAAATCGCGTGCGGCTGAGCGCCGCCGAAGGCCAGAAGCTCGCCGAAGAGACGCTGATGCGCGCGGGTTACGACGCCGACGAAGCGCGCATCATCGGCGAGCACTGCATGGACGCGGCGCTGTGCGGCTACGAGTACTCGGGACTGCCGAAAATCCTGAACGTCGTCGAGCATCGGCAGCTCAGGAAGCCGCGGCACGCGATGCGGCCGTTACGCGAGACGGCGATATCCGTGCTCTACGACGGCGGCAACAACAACGGGATGGTCACGATGTACCGCGCGACGCAGGTGGCGATCGCGAAAGCGCGCGAGCACGGCTTCGGCGTCGTCGGGGTCAATAACTCGTGGGTGAGCGGACGCAGCGCGCACTATGTCGAGAGGGTCGCCCGCGCGGGCCTGATCGGTATGCACACGGTCAGCAGCCGCATCCACGTCGCGGCGCCGGGCTCGAAAGATCCGGCGACCGGCACCAATCCGATCGCGTTCGGCTTTCCGACGGAGGGTGATCCGCTGATCGTCGATCTGGGCACCTCCGCGTTCATGGGCACCGATCTCATCTTTCAGGAGCGTCGCGAAGCCCTGCTGCCGGAAGGCGTCGCGATCGACAAGGACGGTAACCCGACGCGGCGACCGGCCGAGGTGCACGCGATCCTGCCGTTCGGCGGCTACAAGGGCTTCGCGCTTGCCCTGTCGATGCAGGCGTTCGGCGTCCTCGCGGGCTCCGGTTTCGGCAACGACAAGACTTACGGGTACCTCGTGACGGCGATCAAGCCGGACCTGCTCGTGCCGCTCGCCGATTTCCGGCGGCACATGAGCGAAATGCTGGCGAAGGTGAAGGCCACCGCGCGCCAGCCGGGCGTGGACGAAATCCGTCTGCCGGGCGAGCGCTCGATACGTGAGCGCGAGCGCCTGAAGCGCGAGGGCATCGAGATCGACCGCAGGATTTACGACGCGCTGAAGGCGGTGCCCGAAGGCAAGCTCGCGCCGCTCTCATAGGGTGGGCGCTGCCCACCGGCCGATCGGTGGGTTACGCTTCACTTCACCCACGTTACGATGACGTCACACATCATGAGTCGATACGTACTGCTCATCACCTGCCTATTGTTGTCTTCCGCTGCGCACGCGCAGGAGTTCCCCGCCAAGCCGATCCGCCTCGTGCACGGCTTCACCGCCGGCGGCATCTCCGACGTGCTCGCACGCTCGATCGGCGCCAAGCTCACGCAGGCGATGGGTCAGCAGGTGGTGGTCGATCCGCGCTCAGGCGCGGGCACCACGATCGCATCCGATCACATCGCGAAGTCCGCGGGCGACGGCTACACGCTGTTCCTGCAGGACATGACGACGCACGCGATCAATGCGAGCCTCTATCGGCGCCTGCCCTACGACTCGGTGCGCGATTTCACGCCCATCACGCTGATCGCCGCGAGCCCGCTGATTCTGGTCGTGCATCCGTCCTTGCCCGCGAAATCGGTCAAGGAGTTGATTGGGCTTGCGACGCGGCGTCCCGGCGAGATCGCCTATGGCTCGTCGGGCAACGGCACCATCGTTCATCTCGCCGCAGAGATGCTGAGCGCGATGGCGAACGTCAAGCTCGTGCACGTGCCCTACAAGGGCAGTCCGCAGGCGGTCACCGGCCTCCTCGGGGGAGAGATCGCGCTCATCTTCGCGACGCTCCCGCCGGCTTTGCCGCAAGCCGCAGCCGGCAAGCTGCGCGCGCTCGCCGTCACGACGGCGGAGCGCACGGATGCCGCGCGGAACGTGCCGACGATGCGTGAGGCGGGACTGAAGGACTTCGAGCTCGTGCTCTACACCGGGATCCTCGCCCCGCGCGGCGTCCCGCGCGCGATCGTGGATCGGCTGAATGCGGAGTTCGCGAAAGCGGTGCGGTCGCCCGACGTGCAGGAGATCTATCGCAAAGTCGGTGCGGTGCCGATATCCAGCACGCCGGACGAGTTCGCGGCGCACATCACGGGCGAGATGCGCAAGCTCGGCAAGCTGGTGCAGCTCTCCGGCGCCCGCATCGAGTAAGGCTCAATATTCCGTGAATATTCGGCGGATCTCGGCGAAATCCGTCGTGCGCGCGAGCGCGAGCATCAGCAGGATGCGCGCTTTCTGCGGATTGAGGTTGTCCGCCGGAATGATGCCGAGAGCGTCGTATTCCGTTCGCGGCAGCACGCGGCCGTTGCCGAGCCGGCTCGAGCGGACGAATACCGTGCCGAGGGCCCGTTCGCGCGAACGTGTCACGGCGTCTTTCTCCGCGTCGGAAAGCATGCCCGCTCCCGTCGCGGTGAAGACGATGCCGCGCGTGCCGGCGGCCTGCAGGGCGTCGATCACGGGCGCTGCGCTCGACTCCACGTAGCCGTAGACGATGTCCACCTTGGGAAATTCGCGGAGCGTCCCGAGATCGAATTCGGAATTCACCGTGTGGCGCTTCTCCGGCTTGCGGTAGTACGCGACCTTGTCGTGATCGACGTAGCCGAGGAAACCGAGATCGCCTGATTTGAACGTCTCGACGCGATAGGTGTTGGTCTTCGTGACATCGCGTGCCGCATTGATCTCTTCATTCAGCATCACGAGCACGCCGCGCCCGCGCGAATCGGGGCTGGCAGCGGCGCGTACGGCGTTCACGAGGTTGAGCGGACCATCGGCACTGAGCGCGGTCGCCGGCCGCTGCGAGCCGACGACCACCACCGGCCGATCGTGCTTCACGACGAGGTTCAGGAAAAACGCCGTTTCTTCGAGCGTGTTGGTGCCGTGCGTCACGACGACACCGGCAAGGTCGGGCTCATTCGTGAAGAGCGCGTCGATGCGTTGCGCGAGCGCGCGCCACACAGCGAACGTCATGTTCGAGCTGCCGATGTTGCACACCTGCTCGACGCGCACCTGCGCAATCCGCGCGAGCTCCGGCACGGCGGCGACGAGCTCGTCGCCGGTCGCGGAACCCGCTTTGTATTCGTGCGACAGGCTCGAGCCCGCGCGGCCGGCGATGGTGCCGCCGGTGGCCAGCACGACGACCGATGGCAACGCCGCATTCGCAGGGTGCGCCAATGGCGCACCGGTCGACGTATCGGTCATCGCGTGCCGCCCGGGAGTGTGAGTGCGACCACTTCGTCCACGCTCGCGGCACTATCGAGCTTCGAGATTGCGCCGACGAGCCCGTCGTATTGCGGCTCGCCGATCGGAAGACCGGGAATGAAGCGCCGCAGCTCCTTCGCGTTCTTCGCGAAATCCCACATGAGCTCGCGGCCGTTGTATTCGCCGACCACGCGGCGGCCGTCGCGCACGAGACACGTGATGCGCGGCGAGAAGATGTCGCGGTTCACTTCCCCAATGATCTCGATCTTCTCCGCGAGCGCGGTGATCCGGCGCTCCAGTGCCGCGTCTTCCGTGGACGTGGCGTGAGGGTCGTAGTGCTCCAGCACCGGGTAATCGCCGCGCACCAGCGTCGCGGCGAGCATGTAGGCCGTGCGCCCGAACGGGTAGCCGTCCTTACCGACACCGCGTGGAAAGCGCGGCGACGGGTACAGCGTCTCGAGGTGGTTCATCTCGAGCGTGACGTGCTCGATGTCTTCGGCCGTGAGCCTATGTTTTGCGACAAGATCGTGACCGAGCCAGATCACCGGCTGGTTGAACCCGGGCGTGGGATAGATCTTGAACTTGACGTCGAGCGTCTCCCAGCGCTTGCCGAGATCCGCCACGATGTCGTTCAGGTCGGCCTTGAGGGGGCCGTGGAAGGCGTAGGCGAGATCGCCCTTGTTGTTTCCGGTGAACGCGTTGTAAAAGCCGCCGTCGCCCTCCAGCGCGGTGGCGGCGCCGGCGAAAGAGTTCGCTGCGAGGGTCGCCGCCCAGATCCCGTTGCGCGCGGCCTGCGCTTCGGCGAAATCCGCGTCCATCGCGCCGACGCGCTGGCCCTCGATGAGGCTGCCGGCGAAGCTCGCGGCGAGCGCGATGGCGTTGATCGTCTGCTGCGTGTCGAGACCCGTCAGCTTCGCGACCGTCGCGGCACAGCCGAGGATTCCGTACGTCGGGCTCGAGCGAAAGCCGCGCGCGTTGGTCGTCGGCAGGAAATCGCGCGCGCACCGGCACTGCACTTCGTAGCCCGCGACGATTGCCGTGAGCAGCTCCCTGCCGTTGCGGCCCTCGCCTTCGGCCGTCGCCAGTGCCGCGGGCGGGATGAGCACACCCGGATGCGTGAGCATGTGATACGAGTCGCACTGGTTGTTCACCGCGACTGCGACGCCGTTTGCGAACGCGGCGCCGGTGCGCGTCACGCGTGTGCCCGTCACCCACAGTGTCGCGCCCTGGCCTTTGCCGACTCTGCTCTCGCCGAGGCGCTCCTGAGTGATGACGGCCTCGCGTGCCGAGCTCGGGCGCTTCGCGCCATGACACGCCATCGCGACGGTGACGGCGTGATTCACGAGCGCCTTGGACTTATCGACGACTTCGGGCGGCAACGCTTCGAAGCGCAGATTCGAAACGAATTCGCCGAGCTGAACGGCGAGCGGCTTCACCGGCATGGGGTTCCTCGAATGGTTTTCGTGGACAAACGCGAAGGGATGCGGCGATCATAGCATCGCGATTTTTCATTCCTCCGAGGAGATTCCCCCGTGCCGCGATATGGACTGCTGGTCGCCGGATTCCATTATCCGAACATCGCCGAAGACGAGTTCAACGACTGGTACGACACGGAGCACATTCCCGAGCGCATGAGCGTGAAGGGCTTCATCAACGCGCAGCGCTGGGTCGCGGCCGATGGCGCCAGAACCGCGCTCGCGACCTACGATCTCGAAAGCCTCGCCGTCCTGAAGCAGCCGTCGTATACGAGCAAAAAGGGCGACGGCCGCACGCCGTGGTCGAAGCGCATCGCACGCACGACCGAGCTCTTCTGCCGCCTCACCGCCGAGCAGATCGTGCCCGGCGACGAAGCCGCGCCGTCGAATGCTGGCGGGCTGCTCATGTTCGCGACGAACGTCGCGCGCGAGGCCGAGAACGACTTCAACAACTGGTACAACGAGGAGCACGTGCCCGCCTTGCGCAAGGTCGCCGGTGTGCTGAGCGCACGCCGCTTCAAGACCGACGAGGGCGCGCCGCAGTATGTCGCGCTCTACCACCTTTCAGGCCCCGAGGTCGCAAGCTCCGAGGCCTGGAAAAAAGCCGTGGAGACGCCGTGGACGGCGCGGATACGGCCGCACATGAAAGACGTCCTGCGTCTGGCATTCAAAAAATACGAGGAGAAACGTGCGTAAGTTCTTATTGTTCGTCTCAGCGTTTGCATCGCTTCAGGCCGGCCCTTCGTTCGCCGCCGAAAGCTATCCCAATCGGCCCGTGCGGGTGATCGTGCCGTTCGCCCCCGGCGGCACGTCCGACATCATGGCGCGCGTCGTGTCCCAGCAGCTCTCGGAGCAGCTCGGCCAAACGTTCGTGGTGGACAACCGCGCGGGTGCGAGCGGGCTCATCGGCCACGGCATGACGGCGAAGGCCACGCCGGACGGCTACACGATCGCGACAGTCGACGGCGGCTTCGCGATCGTGCCGTCGGTGAAGAAGGAGCTGCCGTACGACCCGCTGCGCGACTTCACGTTCATCACCGAAGTGATGGCGGTGCCGCGCGCGATGGTGATACGGCCCGCGCTCAAGACCGCCTCGCTCAAGGAATTCATCGACTACGCGCGCGCCAATCCCGGCAAGGTGAGCTACGCCTCCGGTGGCCCGGGCGGCATCAATCACCTTGCGGGCGAGCTCTTCAACATGGCCGCGAAGGTGAAGCTCGTTCAGGTGCCGTATAAGGGCGCCGGCGCGGCGACCAACGGCGTGCTCACCAACGAGACCGACATGGTGATCGCGGCGGCGCCGACCGTGGTGCCGCACGTGAAAAGCGGGAGGCTGCGCGCGCTCGGCGTCACGACGGACGCCGGCAAGCGGTTCGCCGGGTTGCCGGAGGTGCCGTCGTTCGCCGACGCCGGTCTTTCCGGCATGGTGATCTATACGTGGTTCGGTTTCCTCGGCCCGGCGAAGATGCCGAAAGCGATAGTGGATAAGCTCACCGCGGAGGTGAGGAAGGCGATCGCGTCACCGGCGGTGAAGGATCGTCTGCAGGGCGCGGAGATGATCGGCGCCGGCTCGGCGGAGTTCACGAAGCTGATGGCGTCCGACATGAAGCGCTGGGCGGGCGTCGTGAAAGCGGCCGGCATACAACCGGAGTAGACCTCATGCGACACGCAGCGACTGTCCTGGCCGTCGTGAGCGCGATCTCGATGCACGCGCACGCGCAGCAGTTTCCCTCGAAGCCGATCCGCATCGTCGCCGGCGCAGCGCCGGGCGGCGGCGTGGACACCACTTCGCGCATCATTGCGCAGAACCTCCAGGAGCACCTCGGGCAGCCCGGCGTCGTGGAGAATCGCGCCGGGGCCGGCGGCTCGCTCGCGGGTGAGGTCGCCGCGCGCGCCGCGGCCGACGGCCACACGCTCGCGACGATCTCGATCAGCTATGCGCTCCTGCCGACCACGCACAAGAACCTGTCGTGGAGCCCGCAGAACGATCTCACGACAGTGACCGTGATGGTGAACGCGCCGAACGTGCTCGTCTCGCATCCGTCGCTGCCGGTGAAATCGATCAAGGAGCTGATCGCGTATGCGCGCACCCGCCCCGGCCAGATCGATTACGCGTCGTCCGGCACGTCGAGCCCTTCGCACCTCGCGACCGAATACCTGGGGCTGCTCGCGAAGGTGAAGTTCACG